>Ga0308171_1000225_pt1 | contig 159478 bp, 161 predicted proteins | sample PhyGR1_FD_202135 | JGI IMG/M metagenome (GOLD analysis project Ga0308171, IMG submission 202135) | Phyllosphere microbial communities from UC Gill Tract Community Farm, Albany, California, United States - DLSLSG.R1 | ecosystem: Host-associated > Plants > Phyllosphere > Unclassified | place... | reverse complement strand
CGCGCGCCGTCGGCGGTCTTGTTCACCGTGGCGGTGATCTGGTCCAGGGCGGCGGCGGTCTCTTCCAGCGAGGCCGCCTGCTGCTCGGTGCGACGCGACAGGTCGTCCGAAGCCTGCGAAATCTCGCCGGCGCCGGAACGAATGGCGGTGACATTGTCCACAACGACGGCCACGGCCTGTTCCAGCTGGGCGATGGCAGTGTTGAAATCGGTCTTCAGCTGCTCCGAACGGGCGGCGACCTGAGCGGTCATGCGATGCGTCAGATCGCCGTTGGCCATGGCTTGCAGACCCTGCCCCAGGGCGGCGACGGCTACGCGATCCTCCTCGGCGATGCGGGTCTTTTCAGCCTCGCCGCGCGCACGCTCCTCGTCGGCGGCCTGACGCGCGGCGGCGGCTTCGACTTCCAGACGCTCGTTGGCGATGGCGGCGTCGCGGAACACCTCCAGCGCTCCGGCCATGCGGCCGATCTCGTCATGTCGCGCCAATCCGGGAATGGCCGAGCCCTTGTCGCCCTCGGCCAGTCGCTTCATCCGGTCGGCCAGAGCCACGACCGGCCCGGCGACCGAGCGCCCCAGCAGCCAGCCCGCCACGCCCATGGCCAGGGCCACCAGCAACGCCATGCCGCCCAGCCCCAGGGCCGCCGCGCCGACGGCGGCGACGATCTGGTCGGTATAGACGCCCGAGCCGATCACCCAGCCCCAGGGCTTGAAGGCCTTGACGTAGGAGATCTTGGGGGCGGGCTCTTCCTGACCCGGCTTGGCCCAGCGATAGTGGACGAAGCCGGCGCCGTCGCGCCGCGCCACATCGGTCATCTCGCGGAACATGAAGACGCCGTCGGCGTCGGTCTTGGTGCTCAGGTCCTGGCCTTCCAGCTGCGGGCTGAAGGGGTGCATGACCATGCGCGGCTGCATGTCGTTGACCCAGAAATAGTCGTCCTGGCCGTAACGCAGGGCGCGCAGGGTCGACAGGGCGGCCGCCTGGGCCTGGGGGCGCGTCATGACGCCCAACTGCTCCTGCGCCTGATAGTGGGCCGCCACGCTGTGGGCGACCTCGACGGTCTTCTGCGTCCGCTCGGCGATCTCCTGGCGCAGCACCCCGTCGAGCTTCATCAACGACAGACCCGTCACCAGAAGCAGGCCGGCCACCGCCAGCACCGACAGCAGGTTCACCCGCCCGCCGATCGTCAAACTACGCATCACGTCATATCCCCTGACTATGGAGACGGGAGATAACGACGGCCGGTAAACGCGACGGAAAATCGGAAGTGCGTAAAATTCCCTATATGTGGGACGTGGCGCGTTCGAACTCGAGGAAGATCGGCGTGGTGTCCCCCAGCTTCTTCTCCTCATAGCGGGTGACGACGTGGTCGGCGGGAACGGCAAACCAGTCTTCGCCCTCAGCCTTGATCCGCGTCAGGCCCGGCGTGCGCGCCAGCCGTTCCAGCGCCCATTCGGCATAGTCCAGCCAATCGGTGACGAAGCGCACCCGGCCGCCGGGCTTCAGCAGGCGAGCGATCTCGACCGCCGTCTCGTCCTGCAACAGCCGCCGCTTGTTGTGGCGCACCTTGTGCCAGGGATCGGGGAATAGGATCATCACCCGGTCCAGCGAGGCGGCCGGCAGAGCCGTCATCACCGCGCGGGCGTCGTCGGCGTGCAGGCGGACGTTCTTCAGACCGCCCTCCTCCACATGACGCAGGGCTGACGCCACGCCGTTGAGAAAGGGCTCGCAGCCGATCATCAGGGCGTCCGGGTTGCGCGTCGCCTGCTCGGCCAGATGTTCGCCGCCGCCAAACCCGATCTCAAGCCAGACTTCTTTCGCCTCGGGCATCAGGGTCAGGGGATCGATCGGCCCCTTGGTCGGATCCGGCACCGCGATCTGGGGCATCAGGGTGTCGAACAGGGCCGCCTGACGCGCCTTGATCGGCCGCGACTTGATCCGGCCGAACGAGCGCAGCGGGCCATGGGCCTGGGCCCATTCGGGGCGGTCGCTGTCGAAGGCGGGCAGGTCGGCGGGCGGGAGGTCGGACTTGTCGGTCATGGCGCGCGCTCTAGCGGTTTCCGCTCGCACGCGCAAAGTTCATCGACCCGCTCAGCCCCAGGGACCACGCGGCGACGCCGGGGGCGTGACGGGCACGCTGGCGCCGGTCGCCCCGGCCTTCGGCGCAGGCGGGACGGAAGCCGTCGCCGGGCGCCGGCTCATGCCCATTCTCGCTCCCAGATCCAGCAAGGCGCGCACGCGATTGCCTGTGGCCGGGTGGGTCGAAAACAGGTTGTCCGCCCCCTTCCCGTTCAGCGGATTGATGATGAACATATGGGCGGTGGCCGGATTGCGCTCGGCCGGCGCATTCACCGCGCCGCGCGCATAGGCCTCGATCTTCTGCAGGGCCGAGGCCAAGGCGTGGGGATCATTGGCGATCTCGGCCCCGACCCGGTCGGCCTCGTATTCACGCGCGCGGCTGATGGCCATCTGCACCAGGCCCGCCGCCATCGGGGCCAACACCATCAGGGCGATAGCGCCGACCATGCCGCCCGGCCGCTCCCGGTCATCGCCGCCGCCGAAGAAGAAGGCGAAATTGGCCAGCATGGCGATGGCCCCGGCCACCGTGGCCGTCACCGTCATGGTCAGGGTGTCGCGGTTCTTCACATGGGCCAGTTCATGCGCCATCACCCCCCTCACCTCTTCGCGCGTCAGCATGTCCAGCAGGCCGCTGGTCGCGGCGACCGCGGCGTTCTGCGGATTACGCCCGGTGGCGAAGGCGTTGGGCTGGTCATTGGGAATGATGGTGATGACCGGCTGCGGCAGGCCCGCGGCCATCGCCATCTGCTTGACGTCGGCGACATAGGCGCGGACCACGGCGTTGGGGTGGGTCTCGTCCACCACCTGCGCCTTGTACATCTTCAGCACGATCTTGTCGGCGTTCCAGTAGCTGAACAGGTTCATCGCCGCCGCCACGGCAAGCGCGATCATCATGCCCATGGCGCCGCCGATCAGATAGCCGATCCCCATGAACAGGGCGGTCATCGCGGCCAAGAGGGCGAAGGTCTTGAGGTGGTTCATCGGGTCCGGGCGTCGTCAGGGGTGGCGAAGAAGGCCTGAACGTCTATGTGAGGCCCTGTATCCTCGCCCTCAAGGCAGCTCCCCTGTGACCGAACAGCCCACCCCGACCGCCGCCGACGACGCCGAGAAGGCGCCCGCCTTCAACGCCGACGTGCCCCACGCAACGCCCGCGCGGCCCCTCAGCGCGGTTGCGCGTCGCGCGCTGCTGGAAGCGGCCGAACGTCGCAAGGCGAGCGAAGAGGCGGTTCGGGAGCCCATCCTGGAAACTGAACACGGCGGCCCGCGCGGCCCGGAGCCGACCCGCTACGGCGACTGGGAGAAGAAGGGTCTGGCCGTCGACTTCTGAGTAGAGTCAGCCTCTCATGCTCGCGCCAGGGGAGAATATTGAACGCTTCGGCCCAAACCGCATTAACCTTTGCGGCTGAAACAAGGAGCGTGGCCATGAAGGCTGTTCTGTATATTGCGGTCGCATCGAGCCTGCTTGTCGCCGGAACCGCCCAGGCGCAACAGCAGCTGGTCCGTCAGAACGCGGCCTCCGGCTATGCGCAGCAGGGCTATGCTCCGTATGGCTCCGTGGCGGGCAGCCGGGTCCAGACCTATTACAGCGACACCGGCTGGCAGGGCGGCTATGGCCCGGTCGAGGCCTATGGCTACGGTTACGGCTATGGCGGCGCGGGCCAGCAGCCCCCTGTCGTGATTGCGCCGCAACAGGTCCCCATCCGTCAGGGATACGCCTATGGCGGCGTCACCCGGTCCATGCCGTTTGGCTATACCGTCGATGGATATGGCCGCTACCCGTGGGCGCGGGGTTATGGCCAGGGCCAGTATCAGGGCCAGTATCAGCAGGCCTATTATCAGGGCGGCTACGACCCGGGCTGTCGGTGCGCCCCGCAGCAGGCCTACCGGCCCGAGCCCGTCTATGTCAGCCAGCCCCCGGTCTACGTCTCACAGCCTCCTGTCTATGTAGAATCACCCCCGGTCTATGTTCAGCCGGCCCCGGTCTATGTCGAACCCGCGCGTGTCTACGTCTCGCCGCCGCCGGTCCATGTCGCGCCCGCTGACGTCCGCGTCGCTCCGGCCCAGGTCGAGGTCGCCCGGCCCCAGGTCTATATGGAGCCCGCCCGGGTCGAGGCAGCCCCGCCGGTCGTCAACTTCGAGCAGGGTTACTACGCCGTGCCCAGCGCTCCGCCGCCCCCGCCTCCGCCCCCGCCTCTATCGGGCACGGAACGGCCCTATACGCAGGAGCGAGGCGAGCGAGGCTGACCCGCGCAAACCCTATTGTTTCACGTGGATCAAAGCCTTAGGCGGCCAGACGTGCGGCGACGCTTCCACCCAGGCTGTTAGACGAGCGCGATCTCCCGAGAGATAGCCTGAGCCGCTGCGCGGGGATCAGCCGAGGCTGTGATCGGACGCCCCACCACCAGATGGGTCGCGCCGGATTCCAGGGCGCTGGCCGGGGTCGCCGCCCGCGCCTGATCGTCCAGGGCCGCCCCCGTCGGCCGCACGCCCGGCGTCACGATCAGGAAGTCGTCGCGGCCCGCCGCCAGGGCGATCTCGCGCACCCGCGCCGCCTCATGCGGGCTGGAGACCACGCCATGGACGCCGGCCTCCAGCGCCTGACGCACCCGCAGTTCCACCAGTTCCGCCGCCGACAGGCTGTGATCATCCGCCTTCAGATCATCCTCGGTCAGACTGGTCAGGACGGTGACGCCCAGAATCTTCAGGTCCGAACCGGCCGCTCCCCGCGCCGCCGCCGCCATCACCTGGGGCCGGGCGTGAACGGTCAGCAGGTCGCAGCCCGCCCCCGCCAGCACCGCGGTCGCCTTCTCCACCGTCGCGCCGATGTCGTGCAGCTTCCAGTCCAGAAACACCTGGGCGCCGGCGGCCTTGAGCTCGCGCGCCAGACCCATGCCGTCAGAGGCGAACAGCTGCAGTCCCACCTTGTAGAAGCCGACCGCGTCGCCGATCCGCTCGACCAGAACCCGCGCCTCGTCGGTCGTCGGCACGTCGAGGGCGCAGATGAGGCGTGGATCAAAGGGACGGTTGGGATGGCCAATGGTTTGGTCTGGCGACATTTCCGGCTCTCGGCGGGTTGCAGGCGCGCGCGGATGCCCCGATAGGTGAGACCAAGGGTCGCGGGGTGCGCGGCGGGATTTAAGGGCGGGGCGAAGCAATGAACGCGGTCGATCTGGGGGTCAACCTGTTCGTGGCGCTGTTCGCGCTGCTGGACCCCATCGGCAATGTGCCGATCTTCGCCGCCGCCACCGCTGGGGCCTCGCTGCGTCAGCGCATCACCGTCTCGGCCATGATCTGCGGTTTCGCCGCCGTCTTCCTGGGTTTCTTCTTCTTCACCGGCCTCGGCCTGCTGCAGTTCTTCGGCATTTCTCTGGCCGCCTTCCGCATCGCCGGCGGCATCCTGCTGCTGCTGCTCGGCCTCGACATGGCGCGCGAGGACTTCCTCAAGATCTTCGCCGACGCCGACGCCGTGACCGACGCCAAGGACGTGCGCGGCTACGCCAAGCGTCGCTTCAAACGCCTGATCGTGCCTTTCGCTATCCCGCTGATGATCGGCCCCGGCGCCATCTCGGCCATCATCATCAATGCGGGCGAGGCGCAAAAGTTGGGCGCGGCGGGCACCGCCGCCTCCTTGACCGCCATGGTCGCGGCCTGCGTCGTCACCTTCGTCTGCTTCGCCTGCACCGGCCCGATCAGCCGTATCCTGGGCGACGTCGGCATGGCCATCGTGGTGCGGGTCCTGGGCCTGATCCTGTGCGCCCTGGCCATCCAGTTCATCATCGCCGGTCTGGGCGAGGCCATCCCCGGGATGTTCAGCATCGGCGTAACGGCGCCCTACCCCGCCGGAAGCCACTGAACTCAACCGTCATCCCGGAAAGCGCGGAGCGCTTATCCGGGACCGCCACACACACTAGCCGCTGAGCCTTGAGCGGTCCCGGATAGCGGCTTGGCCGCTTCCGGGATGACGGGTGGCTAAAGCCGGTCCAGCCGCTTGGCGTGGCCGCCGACCATCTTCAGCGCCAGGCTGTCCGGCAGCATCCCGCCCAGGGCCGCCAGTACATTATTCATGAAGCCCGGCGTGACGCGCGGACGATTGGCCTCGACCGCGTCCCAGCCGATGCGGGCCACCCGGTCGGCCTCCATCCACATCCATTCGGGATAGGCGCTCGACACCTGCTCGCGCGACCCGTTGACGTCGTGGAACTCGGTATAGGTATAGCCGGGGCACAGCGCGGTGACGTGGACGCCGGTCCCCTGCGTTTCCAGCCACAACCCCTGCGACGCCTTGATCATGAAGCTCTTGATCGGCCCGTACAGGGTGTCGCCGCCGGTCGCGGGCATCTGCCCGGCCAGAGAGGCCACGTTCAGCACCCGCCCCCAGCCGCGCGCGACCATGTCGGGCAGCAGCAGGCGGGACAGCTCCACCGGCGCCGTCAGCATGACGCGGATCATGGCGGCGTGGTCGGCGGGGTCCGTAACCAGAAAGCCCGTGGTGCGGCTGAAGCCCGCATTATTGATCAGACCGTCGACGCTCAAACCGCGCGCCTTGATCGCCTCGACCAGACGCGAGGGCGCCCCGGGCTGGGCCAGATCGGCGGTGACCACGCTGGCCAGGACGCCATGCTGCGCCGTCAGGTCCTCGGCCAGGGCCAGCAAGGCTCCTTCGCGACGCGCGGTCAGGATCAGGTCATGATCACGCCGGGCGCACTCGCGCGCCAAGGCCGCGCCGATACCGGCGCTGGCCCCCGTGATCAGAATGGTTCTACGTTGCGCCCCCAAGCGACGTGCGTCAGGCGGCGACGGGGCAGGAGCTGTGCGGCGCAAAGTCGCGCAGCGAGGCCGGGTCGGCCTCCAGCAGGTCGGCGATGGTGATCTTGGCCAGGGCCTCGCCCGCCGCCTGATCCGCGGCGGTCAGGGCCTTGGCCACCTGACGGGGAATATGTTCACCCACAGGACAGCCCTTGGCCCCGGCGGGGGTCGAGCCCAGGTGGGCGCAGCCGTTCACCGCCTTCAACACCTCGTCCAGACAGATGGTGTCGGGCTGACGCAGCAGCCATGATCCGCCCGAGGCGCCGGGGCGCGTGGCGATCAGGCCGGCTTTGGCCAGCAGGGCCGTCACCCGGCGGATAACCACCGGATTGGTCGGCACCGAGGCGGCCAGGACGGCGCTGGGCGCCGCGTCCGCAGCCGAATAGGCGCCCTTGTGGGCCAGATAGGCCAGGGCGTGGGCCGCGACGGGGAATTTTTGGCTGTCAGACATCTTGATCAATGCTCCAGACCGGAAGGTAGGGGTTCAGGCGCCGTTTCACAAATCCAACCGCAACAAAAACTGTTTTAATTACCGCCAAGCTTCACGCCCCGGCCTTGCGGGCGAAGCTCCAGGCCGCTTCCGACAGGGGGCCGACCTGGGCCGCCATGCTCCTGGCGTGGGCGCTGGCGGCGGTGCCGTCGCGCACCCGGCCGGCGATGCCCTGACAGATGGCCGCCAGCCGGAACAGGTTGTAGGCGAACAGCCAGTCCAGATTCTGCGGCGGCGGCGTGCCCGTCTTTTCGGCGTAGCGTTCGACCGTCGCCTCGACCGAGGGAATGCCCAGCTCCTTCAGGTCCGCCCCCGCCAGTCCGTTGCGCAAAGACGCCGGAATGACCCAGGCGATCAGCAGATAGGAAAAGTCGGCCATGGGATCGCCCAGGGTCGACAGCTCCCAGTCCAGCACAGCCCTCACCTTCGCCTCGACCGGGTCGAGGATCATGTTGTCGAGGCGGAAATCGCCGTGGACGATCCGCGTCGGCCCCTCCGGCGGCAGGCTGTCGGGCAGGAAGGCGATCAGCCGGTCCATGGCCGGGACGGCATCGATCTCGCTGGCCCGATACTGCTTGGTCCAGCGTCCGACCTGACGGGCGAAGTAGTTGCCCGGCTTGCCGTAGTCCGACAGGCCGATGGCGGCGGGATCAAAGGCGTGCAGGGCCGCCAGCGTATCCGTCTGAGCCTCATAGACGGCGCGGCGCTCGGCGGGAGCCAGACCCGGCAGCTTCAGGTCCCAGAAGACGCGGCCCTCGACCTTGTCCATGACATAGAAGATCGAACCGATGACCCCTTCGTCCGTACACAGAGCGTATGGCCGCGCCACGGGGAAGCCTTTCGCGTGCAGGGCCGAGATGACGGTGAACTCGCGGTCCACGGCGTGGGCGCTGGCCAACAGGGTTCCCGGCGGCTTCCTGCGCAGCACATAGGTCCGGCCCGGGGTGGTCAGCTCATAGGTGGGGTTGGACTGACCGCCCTTGAACTGGCGGAGCGTCAGCGGCCCGGCGTAGCCCTCGACGTTCGCCGACAGCCAGGCGTCCAGCGCCGCCTCGTCCAGACGATAGCGTTCGTCCACCTCGCGCGTGCCGGAAAAGGCGGACTGGGCGTCCATTTGATCGGTCATGTCTCGTCTCCCCCGCCGACGCTCTGGGGCGTGCGTGCAATCACTCTGCGGCGATGATGGCGGCCTTCACCGCCCCGCGCCAGCCCTTCAGCAGACGCGCCCTCTCCTCCTCACCCATGCGCGGCCGCCAGACGGCGGGCGCCTCTGCGGGGGCGGTCCACAGCTCGGGCGTCAGGCCGACGCCAAAGGCCGCCAGCCTTGCGGCCCCCATGGCCGTCATCTCCTGAAACGCCGGCCGCTCGACCTCGACCTCGCAGATGTCGGCGACGAACTGCATGGCGAAGGCGTTGGCGGTGACCCCGCCATCGACCTTCAGCCGCGTCAGCGGCGGCGCCCCGTCGTTGGCCAAGGCGTCCAGCAGGTCGCGGGTCTGAAAGGCCAGGCTTTCCAGCGCCGCGCGGACGAAGTGAGCCGGGCCGCTGTCGCGGGTCAGGCCGATGACCGTGCCGCGCGCCTCGGGCTGCCACCAGGGCGCGCCCAGACCGGTGAAGCCCGGCACCAGATAGACCCCGCCATTATCCTTCAGCGTCTGGGCCATGGCTTCGGACTGACGCGAATCCGAGATCACCTTGAGCCCGTCGCGCAGCCACTGGATCGCCGACCCGGCCGAGAAGATCGACCCCTCCAGCGCATAGGCGACCTGGCCGCCCCCGCCTTGGCTGACGGCGTAGCCCAGGGTCCCCAGCAGCCGCGAGGTCGACGCCACCGGCGCCTCTCCGACGTTGGCCACCAGAAAGGCGCCCGTCCCATAGGTGATCTTGGCGTCGCCCGCCGCCAGCGCCCCATGTCCGACCAGGGCCGCCTGCTGGTCCCCCGCCGACCCGTGGATCGGCAGGGCCCGCCCGAACAGGCTGGCGTCGCAGTCGCCCAGATGATCGGCGCATCCGCGAATCTCGGGCAGGGCCGCCATCGGCACCTTGAACAGATCGCACAGGTCCTCGCGCCATTGCAGCGTCTTCAGGTCCATCAGGCTGGTGCGGCTGGCGTTGGTGGCGTCGGTGACGTGGCTCTGCCCGCCCGTCAGCTTCCAGATCAGCCAGGCGTCGATGGTCCCCAGCTTGACCTCGCCCCCCACCGCCCGCTCCCGCGCCCCCGGCACGGCGTCCAGCAGCCAGGCGTATTTCGAGGCCGAAAAATAGGGGTCAAGGATCAGGCCGGTCGCGCCCTGCACCATGGCCTCATGCCCTTCCGCCCCCAGCCGCGTGGTCACGTCCGACGTGCGCCGGTCCTGCCAGACGATGGCCCGGTGCAGCGGCTCGCCGGTCGTCGCGTCCCAGATCACCGAGGTCTCACGCTGGTTGGTGATGCCCACGGCGGCGAAGCGATCCACCCCACCCGCCTTGCGCACCACCTCGCGACAGGTCTGCAAGGTCGCGCGCCAGATCTCGGCTGCGTCATGCTCGACCCAGCCCGACAGCGGAAAGTGCTGCGCGAGTTCAATTTGACTGACCGCCACTGCGGAAAAAGCGCCGGACGGCGACACCTCGAAGGCGATGGCCCGTGTCGAGGTCGTGCCCTGGTCGATGGCGAGGATCATGTTCGCTTGCATGATGTGAGTTATGCAGAGCCTGCGCGCCCGCGTAAGAGGAAACTCATGCACACGCCCTCCTTCTCCGGCGTCCTCGACGCCGCCCGCCAGATCGCCCCCGCCGCCGTGCGCACCCCGCTGATCGAGCATCCGGCCCTGAACGCGGCGGTCGGCGGTCGCGTCCTGATGAAGGCCGAGACCTTGCAGGTGGCCGGCGCCTTCAAGTTTCGCGGGGCCTACAACCGCATCAGCCGCCTGACGGACGAGGAAAAGACGCGCGGCGTCGTGGCCTATTCCTCGGGCAATCATGCGCAGGGCGTAGCGGCGGCGGCGCAGGCCGTCGGGACCCGCGCCCTGATCGTCATGCCGTCGGACAGCCCCACGGTGAAGGTCGAGGGCGTGCGCGCCTTCGGCGGCGAGGTGCGCTTCTATGATCGCTGGACCGAGAGCCGCGAGGCCATCGGCGCCGAGATCGCGGCCGAGCGCGGCTCCATCCTGGTCCCGCCCTTCGACGACCCCTTCATCATCGAGGGCCAGGGCACGGTCGGGCTTGAGATGCTGGAGCAGGCGGGCGTCCCGATGGACCAGCTGTTGTGCGGCGCCTCCGGCGGCGGGCTGATCGCCGGGCTAAACCTGGTCATGGCTGAACAGAGCCCCGAGACCCGCGTCATCGTGGTCGAGCCCGAGGCCTTTGACGACACCCGCCGCTCGCTGGAGGCGGGCGAACGCACGGCCCATCCGCAAGGCGCCCCATCGATCTGCGACGCCCTGATGTCGCCCATGCCGGGCGAGCTGACCTGGCCGATCAACCGACGTCTGGCGGGCGCCGCGACCGTCACCGACGCCGAGGCGGCCGAGGCCATGCGTTTCGCCTTCCGCTGGCTGAAGCTGGTCATCGAGCCGGGCGGCGCCGTGTCGCTGGCGGCGCTTCTGTCCGGCAAGGTCAAAGCCAAGGGCCTGACCACCGGCATCGTCCTGTCCGGCGGCAACGTCGATCCTGGCCTGTTCAGCGAGATCATCGAAGGGCGGTTCAGGGGCTGACCCTACACCCTCTTGCGCCCGCCTGAAACGCGCGCAAGGCTGCGCAAAACGGGAGGGCGTCATGACGAAACCAAGCGAGCTTCAATCCCTGATCGGCCAGGAGGTCGGCCTCAGCCGCTGGATCACGGTCGACCAGGCGCGCATCGACGCCTTCGCCCGGATCACCGAGGACGAGCAGTTCATCCACGTCGATCCCGAGCGGGCCCGGGCCACCCCTTTTGGCGGGACCATCGCCCACGGGTTCCTGACCCTCAGCCTGGCCTCGGCCATGAGCTATGACGCCGTCGCCCCGCTGGAGGGCGTGGTCATGGGCGTCAACTACGGTTTCGACAAGCTGCGCTTCCTCGCCCCGGTCCCGGCCGGGTCCAGGGTCCGCGGCCGCTTCAGGCTGCTGTCCGCCGAGGACAAGGGCGCGCAGGACGGCGTGACCCGCTGGCTGCTCAAGCACGAACTGACCGTCGAGATCGAGGGCGCCGACAAGCCGGCCCTGATCGCCGAATGGCTGGGAATGCAGATGGTGAAGACCTGAGCCCCTTCCCCTTTCCTGACGCTGGACAAGACCCGGATAACAGCGCTCCCTAGGCCATGAAGCGCCGCGCACGTCAGATCTAGGGAGGCTGGACCGTGCACCTACACATGCTTTCCGCTTTCGACGGCCTGTCCTTCGTCGTGGCCGTCTTTGCGGCCTGGACGGCGCTCGACCTGTTCCAGCACGTGCGGGCGCATCAGGGCGGGGCGCGTCTGGCCTGGCTGGCCACGGCGGGGCTCGCCATGGGCGGCGGCATCTGGTCGATGCACTTCATCGCCATGCTGGGCTTCGATGCCGGGGCGCCGGTTCGCTACGATCCGGTTCTGACGGTCGTCTCCTTCCTGCTGGCCGCGGCTGGATCCAGCTTCGCCTTCCTCATCGCCGCCGGTCGCTCGGATCGCAGCCGCATGTTTCTGGCCGGCCTCGTCATGGGCGTGGGGATCTGCGCCATGCACTATGTCGGCATGGCCGCGCTGAGGACGTCCGCCAGCCTGAGCTATGCGCCCGGTCTGGTCGCCCTTTCGGCGGCGGTCGCGCTGATCGCCTCGATCGCAGCCCTGGTCGCGGTGCAACAGGAGCGCTCGGCGCCATGGCGAATGACGGCGGCCCTGATCCTGGGCCTGGCCGTCGCCGGGATGCACCACCTGGCCATGGCGGCCCTGGCGGTGACGCCGCAGACCGCCGCCATGTTCGATCCGCCCGGCGCGCCTCCCTTGATCCTGGCCGTCGGCGTCGCCGCCGTGACCATTCTCATCCTGCTCCTGCCCCTGGCGGCCTCGATGATGGGACAGCGTGACAAGCTGATCTCCATCATCGACGCCGGCGGTGTCGGCTACTGGGAGCTGACCTTGCCGGCCCAGACCCTCTGGCTGTCCGGCCGGGCGCGCAAATACCTCGGTCTGGCGCGCGGCGAACCCTTCGTGGCTCGCGATCTCGCCCGCAAGCTGAAGCCCGAGGACATGGCGCGGCGAACAGAGACCCTGGAGCGAGCCCTCAGGGGCGAGGGCGACTACGCCGCTGAATATCAGATGCGGGACAGCGGACGATGGCTCCAGGTGCGAGGCCGACTGATCCGCTCGCGGTCAGGCCGACCGATGAAGCTTGCCGGGGTCATCACGGACGTGACCGACCGTCACCAGGCCTTTGCAGCCCTGGCCACCAGCGAGCACCGCCAGCGCCTGTTGATCAACGAGTTGAACCACCGGGTCAAGAACACCATGGCCACGATACAGTCGATCGCGGCCCTGACGGCCCGACGGTCGACCAGCGTGGAGGACTTCATGCGTTTGTTCGAAGCCCGGCTGATCGCCTTGTCGGATACGCACAACCTGCTGACCGCCAATGGTTGGGAACGGGCGCGCCTTCGCGACCTCGTGCTTCAGGAGTTCCGCCCCTACGCCGAGGATCGGCTCAGGATGCAGGGACCGGATCTGACGCTGGAGGCGGAACAGGCGCTGTCCATGGGCCTGATCCTGCACGAACTGGTCACCAACGCCGCCAAGTACGGCGCCCTCAGCCGCCCGCAGGAGGCCGCCGGCTGCATTGACGTGATCTGGACGCCCGCCGACGAGGAGGGCCGGATCACCCTGGACTGGATCGAACGCGGCGGCCCGCCAGTAGCCCCGCCGACCCGCTCAGGCTTTGGCTCGCGCCTGATCGACACCAGCGTCCGCGGCACGCTGCGGGGGTCGGCCAGCATGGACTACGCCGGGGGCGGTCTGCATTGCCGCCTGATCTTCCGACCGGGCGACCCTCGGAAAGCCTAGGTTTCGCCCAGGCAGCGCAGGGCGACTTCCAGATTGCGCAGGCCGTCCTCGCCCGAGACCGCCGCCGTCTCGCCGGTGCGGATGGCGTGGACGAAGGCCTCGTGCTCCTTCTTCAGCGGTTCCGCCGGCCAGGAGTTGAGCATCCGCGTCGAATAGGAGCCGTCGGGCTGCTGGCCGAAATACTCCGTCACCTGGCGGGTGATCAGGTCGGCGACGATGAAGCGGTTCTTGGTCGCGACCTGCAGGGTGCGGGTCTTGTAGGGCGTGACCCAGTTGGTGGTGATGTGGGCGATCACGTCATTGGCCATGCGGAACTGCAGCAGGGCCGAATCCTCGCGGGACGCATGAGCGTGGCCCAGCAGCGACTGGACCTCGACGACTTCCGAGCCGGTCAGGTGGCGGATGATGTCGATGTCGTGGACGGCCAGGTCGATGACGACGCCGACCTCGCCCATGCGCGGCGGGAAGGGACCGACGCGGGTGATCTGGATGGAGATGATCTCGTCGCCGTCGATGGCGCGCTTGACCGTGTCCACCGCCGGGTTGAAGCGCTCGACATGGCCGACCATCAGGACGCGGTTGTTGGCCTTGGCCGCGTCGATCATGGCCTGGGCGTCGGCGGTCGTGGCCGCGATGGGCTTCTCGACCAGGACGTGGACGCCCGCGTTCAGCAGGGCCACGCCCAGTTCGGCATGGAAGCGGTTCGGCGTGGCGATGACGGCGGCGTCCAGACCGGCGGCGACAAAGGCCTGGGCGGTGGTCACAGCGGTCGCGCCATAGGCGGCGGCCACGCCCTCGGCCGTCACGGCGTCGGGATCGAAGACCGTCGTCAGCTCGACGTCGCGCAGTTCGGACAGGACGCGGGCATGGTTGCGGCCCATGACGCCGGCGCCCGCGACGCCGATCTTGAGGGGGGTCTGCTGGGTCATGAGGATCAGGCCTTGTAGCTGGCGACGGCGGCGATGATGCGGGCTTGCGTCGCCTCATCCAGGTCCGAGTGCATCGGCAGGCTGATGACCCGCTCCATCAGGCGCTCCGTCACCGGCAGGCCCTGGGGTCCGCGCGGATAGTGGGCGTAGGCAGGCTGCAGATGCAGCGGGATCGGATAATAGACCGCCGTCGGGATGCCCTCGGCCTTCAGGTGCGCGGCCAGGCCGTCGCGGTCCTCGTGCTCGATGGTGTATTGCGCCCAGTTCGAGACATTGCCCGCCGGCACGTCCGGCACGGCGGCGACGAAGGCGCGCAGGCCTTCGTTGTAGCGGGCGGCGGCGGCGTTGCGCCACTCGATCTCCTGACCAAAGACCTTCAGCTTCTCGATCAGGACGGCAGCCTGGATGGTGTCCAGACGGCTGTTCAGGCCGATGCGCATGTTCAGGTATTTGGGGTCGTGGTCGAAGGTCTTGTCCTTCAGGTCGATCGCCACCGCCTTGCCGTGCACGCGGATGGAATCGATCAGCTGAGCCAGGTCGTCGTCATTGGTCAGCACCGCCCCGCCGTCGCCGTAGCAACCCAGGGGCTTGGCCGGGAAGAAGCTGGTGGTGGTGATGTCGGCCCACTTCAGCGGGTGTTCGCCGTCGATGGTGCAGCCAAAACCCTGCGCCGAATCCGAGATCAGCTTCAGGCCGTATTTGTCGCAGACGGCCTTGATGGCCGGATAGTCGGCGGGCTGGCCGAACAGGTCGACGGCGATGACCACGCGCGGTTTCAGACGGCCTTCCTTCAGCGTCGCCTCGACAGCCGCCTCCAGATGGGCCGGGTCCATGTTGTAGGTCGCCTCCTCCACGTCGATGAAGACCGGCTCGGCGTCGAACCAGGGCACGACCTCGGCGGTGGCGGCGAAGGTGAAGCTGGGCACGAAGACCGCGTCGCCGCGTCCCACGCCCCAGGCCATCAGCGGCAGGGCCAGGGCGTCGGTGCCGTTGGCGCAGCCCAGGGCGTGCTTGGCCTGACCAAAGGCGGCCAGGTCGGCCTCGAACTGGCGCACCTGCGGGCCCATGACCCAGGCGCCGCCGACAACGGCTTCCTGAACGGCGGCCTCGATCTTGCCGCCGAGGCGAAGGCGCTGGGCCTGAAGGTCGATGAAGGGAATGGTCATGAAGACTCTCTCGGTGACGCCCTGCGCGACACCGCGCGCGGACAGGGGAGGAGGTTATGTCGTTGCGGCCTCCTATCAAAGCCGCCGCCCATGACCAAACCCGCGAGGGTCACTTCGCGTTGCCGGTTGCAACCAAACCTGCGCTTGGCAAAGCCCGCGACCCTGCCTAAGCCCACAGAAGATGACGTTGTCGAGCACACAGATCCGGGTCCGCGACTGGCTGTTCCGCCAGGCCCTGCCGCTATGGGCGCAGGCCGGGATCGACGCCGAGGGCCGCTTCTTCGAAAAGCTGGACTTCGACGGCCGCCCGATCACCAGCCTGCCGCGCCGAACCCGTGTGCAGGCGCGTCAGGTCTATGTCTTCGCCGAAGCCGCCTCGCTCGGCTGGACCGAAGGCGAGGCCGTCGCCCGGCGCGGACTGGACGCCTTGATCCGCGACCACCGCCGTGAAGACGGCCTGTGGGTGCGCGCTGTCGACGACGCGGGCGCGGTGATCGACGCCACGCCCGACCTCTATGACCTGGCCTTCATCCTGTTTGGCCTGGCCGCCGCCCATCGCGTACTGAAGGACGAGCGCGCCCGCCCCCTGGCGCTGGAGACGCTGGCCGTCATCGAGGCGCAGATGGCGGACCCGGTCCATGGCGGCTGGCAGGAAGCCCTGCCCCCTGTGCTGCCGCGTCGCCAGAACCCGCATATGCATATGCTGGAGGCCCTGCTGGCCTGGCAGGCCGTCGCGCCCGCCCCGGCTTTCGATGCGGCGGCGCGCCGCGTGCTGGACCTGTTCGACCGACGCTTCTTCGACCGCGAACATCTGATGCTGGGCGAGTTCTATGATCGCGACTGGACCGTGCGTCCGGGCTCGGAGGGCCAGTGCATCGAGCCGGGCCACCATATGGAATGGGTCTGGCTTCTGGGCGAGGCTGCGCGCCTGGGCCTGCCGGACCTGAGTTCCGCCGCCCGCGCCCTTTACACTAGCGCCCTGACCTGCGGACTCCGCCCTGACGGCCTGGCCGTGCGCGAGATCAGCCGGATCGGACAGGTCCGCGACGGCGGCGTCCGTCTGTGGGCACAGACCGAGCTTCTGCGCACCCTGACGACGCGCGGCGAACACGTCAGAGCGGCCCATCTGACCCAGCGCCTGTTCGAGACCCATCTGGCCACGGCGACGCCCGGTCTGTGGATCGACAGCTATGACGCGCAGGGCCGACCGCAGGACGCCTCGGTCCCCGCCTCGACCCTCTATCACCTGATGACCGCCTTCTCGGTCCTGCTGACGGAACCCGCATGAGCCGCCCGGCTGCTTTTCTCGACCGCGACGGCGTCCTGATCGTCGACAGCGGATTTCCCCACCGCCCCGACCAGTTGGTGCTGATCCCCGGCGCCGCCGAGGCGGTGAAGCGGCTGAACGACGCCGGCTATGTCACGGTCATCGTCACCAACCAGTCGGGCGTGGCGCGCGGCATGTTCAGCGAGGAGACCATGCACGACTTCAACCGCATGCTGGTCGAACGCCTGGCGCAGGCGGGCGCACGGATCGACGCGGTCTACGCCGCCCCGCACCACGCCAAGGCCGTCGACGAGCGTTACCGCCACCCGGATCATCCTGATCGCAAGCCCAATCCCGGCATGCTGTTCAAGGCCATCGCCGAGCACGATCTGGACCCTGGGCGATCCCTGATGATCGGCGACAAGCCCTCAGACATGGAGGCGGCGGCGCGTGCAGGCGTCGCGGGGTATAGGTTCGAGGATGGCGACCTCGATCAATTCGTGGCGTCGATCCTCTCGGCCTGATCGCAATTCTGCATCTGGTGAATTAGGCTTATCTCAACCCTGGAGACGCCCGATGACCTATGCTGACCGCCGCTGGACCTCGCCGGACGGCCTGACCCTGTTCGCAAGAGACTACGCCCCCGCCGACGGCCCGGCCAGGCTGCCGGTCATCGCCATCCACGGCCTGACCCGCAACAGCGCCGACTTCGAGGTCATCGCCGCCCTGATCGCCCAGAGCGGTCGTCGCGTCCTGGCGGTGGACGTGCGCGGGCGCGGCCAGTCCGACCGCGCGCCCGACCCCATGACCTATACGCCCGACGTCTATGCCAAGGACGTCGTGGCCCTGATGGACCAGGCCGGCGTCGAGAAGGCCGTCTTCCTCGGCACCTCCATGGGCGGGCTGATCACCCTGGCCCTGACCGCGATCAAGCCCAAGGCCATCGCCGCCGCCATTCTCAATGATGTGGGGCCGGAATTGGCGCCCGAGGGCCTGGCCCGCATCGCCGCCTATACGGGCCAGCCCGTCGTCATCGAGACCTGGGCCGACGCCGCCGCCTACGCCAAGCGCATCAATGAGACGGCCCTGCCCCACTACACCGACGCCGACTGGACCGCCTTCGCCCGCCGCACCTTCCGCGAAGGCACCGAAGGCGCCCCGGTGCTGGACTATGACCCCGACATCTCGGCCCCGATCAAGGCGGGCGGCGCCAAGGCCCTGATCCCCAACCTCTGGCCCTATTTCCGGGCGCTGGCTCGCAAGAAGCCGACCCTGCTGCTGCGCGGCGCGACCTCGGACCTGCTCAGCCCCGCCATCGTCGCCAAGATGCGAAAGGCCGCGCCCGCCATGGCCTGCGCCGAAGTGCCGGGCGTCGGCCACGCCCCCATGCTGGACGAGGCGGAAGCGCGCGCGGCGATCTTCGAGTTTCTGGCGGGCGTGGCCTGACGCCACCCCTCAGTCATTCCGGGGCGGCGCAGCCGAACCCGGAACCCGGGCGGTTGTGCAAACCTGGGGCGCCTGGTGTTGACCTCAACCGCCTGGGCCCCGGATAGCCCTGCGGGCTTCCGGGGTGACGGCCGGAGGGTCTGACCTCAAGTAGCGCGAAGCGCGGTAGGCCCCAGCATCAAGCCTTCTTCACAAACTCGACCCGCAGCACCAGCCCGCGCACCTTGTCGACATTGGCCTCGATCTCGTCGGTGTCGCCCGTCAGGCGGATGTTCTTGACCAGGATCCCGCGCTTCAGCGTCACCCCGCCCGAGCCCTTGACCTTCAGATCCTTGATCAGGGTCACGCTGTCGCCGTCGGCCAGGATGTTGCCGTTGGAGTCCTTGGTCACGTCGTCGGTCATGGTCGGTCCTGCAGATGGAAAGGGGTCGCCGCTTGCACGACGACCCCGGTTCTCTGTGGCCTATTCGGCCTGGCGGGCCTGGGCAAGGGCGATGCGCGCCTGAAGGTGCTCGTCCTGGGCCGAGGCCGCCGAAATGGCGTTGAAGCGTTCGATCTCCAGGCCGACCTTGGTGATGGCCGCGGCCATCTGGGCCTGCTGCTCGGCGTTCGGCTGGGCGCCGTTGAGGGCGCGGGCGACGCCCGAAATCTCGGCCATGGCGGTGGCGAACTGCGCCGCCTCGGCGTCGGTCACGCCCGCGCCGATCGAGCCCGGCGCCGACGGCGCAGCGCCGGCCACGGCGGCGCGGGCCTGAAGCACCCCATCCCCCGCCACCGCCGCCGAAATGGCGTTGAAGCGTTCGACCGTCAGGCCGGAGTTCTGCACCGCGCCGGCCATCTCGGCCTGCTGTTCGGCCGTGGGGGCGCCGTTCTGAACGGCGGCGGAGACAGCCTTGACCTTGGTCATGGCGGCAGCGAACTGGGCCAGTTCGGCGTCGGTGGGGGCTGCGGCGCTCGCAGCGGCGGCCGAGGCCTCGGCCTCTTGCGCCAGCGCGGGCGCGGCGGTGATCAGGAATGCGGAGAGGGCGGCGGCGGTCAAAAGACGCATGGCTTGTCCTTCTTCGATCCCGAACGCTCAGCCCACGACTGACCCGGACAAGGCCGGGCTCTCCCGCACGACCGGGATGGAGAAGTCTCACAAGGGGGCGGGGAGGCCCAAATGCTAACCTATGCGTCAAAGCGGCGTAAACCCCGCGCGGGCCTTTTACGGAACGTTGGCGTCCAGTTCATCCAGCCAGACGCGCGCCGACGAATCTGACGGCGCCCGCCAGTCGCCGCGCGGCGACAGCGACCCGCCGGTCACCACCTTGGGTCCGTTCGGCAGGGCCGAGCGCTTGAACTGGCTGGTCTGGAAGAAGCGGATCAGGAACTTGCGCAGCCAGGCCTTGATGGTCGGAAGGTCATAGGCGACCCGCTCGCCCTCCGGCAGACCGGCAGGCCAGTTCCCCGTCGCCGCGTCGCCCCAGGCCTGATGCGCCAGATAGGCCACCTTGGACGGCTTCAGGCCGAAACGGCTGATGTAGAAGAGGAAGAAGTCGTTCAGCGCATAGGGCCCGACGATGCTTTGCGTCGACTGGATCGCCCCATCCGCGCCCGCCGGCACCAGCTCCGGCGAAATCTCGGTTGCCAGGATGGCGTGCAGGATGGGCGCGGCCTCGGCCCCGATCAGTTCGCCCTCGGCCACCCAGCGGATCAGGTGCTGGATCAGGGTCTTCGCCACCCCGCCGTTGACGTTGTAGTGGCTCATATGGTCGCCGACGCCATAGGTGCACCAGCCCAGCGCCAGTTCCGACAGGTCGCCGGTGCCCAGGACGAAGCCGTGGTTCTGATTGGCCAGGCGAAACAGGTAGTCGGTGCGCAGCCCCGCCTGGACGTTCTCGAAGGTGATGTCGTGCACCGGCTGGCCGTCCGCGAAGGCGTGGCCGATGTCGCGCAGCATCTGTTCGGCGGCGGGCCGGATGTCGATCTCGGCCCCCGTGACGCCCAGCGCCTGCATCAGCGCCCAGGCGTTGGACTTGGTCCCCTCTGACGTGGCGAAGCCCGGCATCGTAAAGGCCAGAATCCCCGTGCGCGGCAGCTTCAGGCGGTCGAAGGCGCGACAGGCCACCAGCAGGGCCTGGGTCGAATCCAGCCCGCCCGAGACGCCGATCACCAGGGTCTTCGACCCCGTCGCCGTCATCCGCCGCATCAGGCCCTGAACCTGGATGTTGAAGGCCTCGAAGCAGTCCTGATCCAGACGCGCCGGATCGTCCGGCACGAAGGGGAAGCGGTCCAGCGGACGGATCAGGGCGTCACTTGGTCCCTCACCCGCCTCGAACGGGACCACCGTCGCGGCTTCGCCTTCCAGACGGGCGCAGTCGGCGAAGGTGCCGTTGCGCAGGCGGTCCAGACCGATCCGCTCGACGTCCACGTCGGCCATCGTCAGGTGGCTTTCCAGCGCGAACCGCTCGCCCTCGGCCAGCCGCGCGCCCAGTTCGTGGATGGTCGCCTGACCGTCCCAGGCCAGGTCCGTCGTGCTTTCGCCCCAGCCCGAGGCTGCGAAGACATAGGCCGTCAGGGTGCGGCTGGACTGGCTGGCGCACAGCAAGGCCCGCTCGTCCGCCTTGCCGATGACGATGTTGGAGGCCGACAGATTGCACAGGATGCGCGCCCCCGCGAGCGCCGCCCGCGTCGACGGCGGCTGCGGCGCCCAGAAGTCCTCGCAGATCTCGACCGCGAAGACGAAGCCCGGCCGGTTGGTCGCCTCAAACACCAGGCCCGGCGCGAAATCGACGCTCGTACCGTTCAGGACGAGGCTGTCCTCGGACCGGCTGGCGGCGGGCGCGAACCAGCGCTTCTCATAGTATTCGCGGTAGTTGGGCAGGTAGGTCTTGGGCACCACGCCCAGCACCTCGCCGCCGCCCAGCACCACGGCGCAGTTGAACAGGGCGTCGCCGTTGCGAACCGGCGCGCCGATCACGGCGATCACGCCCGCCTTATCCGCCACCTCGGCCAGTTCGGCGAAGCGACGCTCGACCTCCTCCAGCAGGGCCGCCTGCATCAGCAGATCGTCGATGGCGTAGGCGCTCAGCGACAGTTCGGGGAAGACCAGCAGGTCCACGCCCGCCTCGCCCGCCTGACGGATCAGCCGCGCGTGTTCCTCGGCGTTGGCGGCCGGATCAGCGACATGGACCACCGGGGTCGCGGCGGCGACGCGCACGAAGCCGTGGGCGCGCGGGGCGTGGAAGGAACTGTTCGAGGCCATCAATCCATCCGCTCATCCCGGCGGACGCCGGGATCCAGTGAGAGCCGCGAGGCGCGGCGCCCGATCTCTAAGACCATTCAATCAATATAGGGTTGCGCCCCGAAGCCAAAGCACTGGGTCCCGGCGTCCGCCGGGATGGGCGGGCAGCGGGAAGTTCGTGACCTGCGAACCGGCGTCGGCTAAGGCTCAGGCCATGAGCGATACGCCCAAAAAAGGCTGGTTCCAGCGACTGAGCGCGGGTCTGTCCCGCTCCTCCCAACAGATGACCGAACAGGTCGTCTCGACCTTCGTAAAGGAGCCTCTGTCCGAAGAGGCGCTGGAGCGGCTGGAAGAGCACCTGATCGAGAGCGACCTGGGCCCCGCCGCCTCGGCCCGCATCGTCGAGCGCTTCCGCGCCCTGCGCTTCGGCAAGTCCTCGAACGAGCGCGAGATCAAGGAGGCCCTGGCCGAGGCTGTGGCCGCTGAACTGCTGCCGCGTCAGGCGACGTTCGACCCCCTCGGCGGACCCAAGCCCTATGTCGTCCTCTTCGTCGGGGTGAACGGCTCGGGCAAGACCACGACGCTCGGCAAGATCGCCTCGGACCTGACGGCCAAGGGCGCCAGGGTGATGATCGTCGCCGGCGACACCTTCCGCGCCGCCGCCCGCGAACAGCTCAAGGTCTGGGCCGAGCGCGCCGGGGCTGATTTCGAGAGCCGCCGCGACGGCGCCGACGCCGCCGGCCTGGCCTTCGACGCCTATGCCAAGGCCAAGGCCGAGGGCTATGACGTGGTCCTGATCGACACCGCTGGGCGATTGCAGAACAAGTCCGCCCTGATGGACGAGCTGCTGAAGATCGTCCGCGTGCTGAAAAAGGTCGACGCCGACGCCCCGCACGAGACCCTGCTGGTGCTGGACGCCACCGTGGGCCGCAACGCCCTGGAACAGGAAAAGGTCTTCGGCCGCACGGCCTACGTCTCCGGCGTGGTCATGACCAAGCTGGACGGCACGGCGCGCGGCGGGGTCCTGGTCCCCGTGGCCCAGGCCTCGGACGCCCCGATCAAGCTGATCGGCGTCGGCGAAGGCGTCGACGATCTGCAACCCTTCGACGCGCGCGCGTTTTCCCGATCACTGGTCGGGCTTGAGGACTAGAGCGTATGAGTGAAGCCGTCGAAACCAAACGCCCGCAATGGATCCGTCAGGCCGTCGACTTCGGCGCCCTGATCGCCTTCATGGCCGCCTATTTCATCACCCGCGACATGATCAAGGCCACCTGGGTCCTGGTCATCGCCTCGATCATCGCCCTGGCCGTCGGCTTCGTGCTGGAGCGCCGCCTGGCCCCCATGCCCCTGATCACCGGCGGTTTCGCCCTGGTCTTCGGCGCCCTGACCATCCTGACCGACGACGACCTGTTCGTGAAGCTGAAGCTGACGGTGCAGAACGGCCTGCTGGCGGCCGTCCTGCTGGGCTCCATCCCGCTGAAGAAGTACCCGTTCAAGGCCCTGCTCGGCTCGGCCATCAAGGTGACGGACGAGGCATGGCGCAAGCTGGCCTTCCGCTACGGCCTCTACTTCCTGGCCGTCGCCGTCGCCAATGAGGTCTTCCGCAGCCCGACCGCCGTCACCGCCCTCTGGTCGGCGCTGAACCTCGGAACCCCCGACCCCAATGGCGTCTGGACCGCCTTCCGCGGCGTCCTGTGGATCGCCGCCTCCGTCTTCGGCCTGTGCCAGGTGCCGCTGATCATGAAGAACATGATCAAGGACGAAGAGCCCGGCCCCATCTCGCCCGACACGGGGCTATAGCGCCTATCCCCGTCATCCCGGCCAAGCCCGCAGGGGCGCCGAGCCGGGACCGCTACAGACGCAACCTTGGCCTGAACGCGGCGTTCCTCTGCGGTCCCGGATAGCGGCTCTGCCGCTTCCGGGATGACGACGCCCTCGCGGCCTCAAGTAGCGCGAAGCGCGGTAGGCCCAAAACAATGCCCTCAAGTAGCCCGCAAGGGCGGTAGGCCAACATAAATGTCTTCAAACCGTCAGGTAAATCGTCGTCAAAGCGTAAAGCGCGACTGTTAGCTGTCACACCATGTCCGGTGGCGCCGGAACGGGGATCGAGACGATGGTCAAGTCAGGCAAGCAGGCGAAAATCAAGGGCGGGCTGGCGGACTCGCCCAGCCACCTGATGCACCGGGTTCTTCAGCTCTCGCTCGACATCTACGCCGAGGAAGCCGGCCCCGACGGCCTGACCCAGCGCCAGTTCGCGGTGCTGGAGGCGGTCTCGGCGCGCTCGGGCCTGACCCAGACCGATCTGGTCAAGGCCACCGGCATCGACCGCTCGACCCTGGCCGATCTGGTCGCCCGCATGACCACCAAGGGCCTGCTGGATCGCGAACGCTCGACGCTCGACGCCCGCGCCAAGGCCGTGCGCCTCTCGGAACAGGGCCAGACGGCGCTGGAAGCCGCCCGTCCGCGCGTCGCCGCCGCCGACAAGCGCATCCTGGCCCTGCTGCCCAAGGCCCGGCGCGAGGGCTTCCTCGACCTGCTGACCAGCCTGACCGACGCCGCCGACGCCGCCCCGGAACAGGCCAGGGCCGAAGCCAAGATCGCCCGCAAGGCGGCCAAGGAGGCGCGCAAGGCCGAGAAGGCCGCAAAGAAGGCCGTGGACGGCGCCAGGCCGAAAAAGAAGAAGAAGGCCGCCGAGCCTGCGGCTGACGCGGTTCAGACCGATGCGGTCGTCATCCCACTGAAGGACATGGCGAAGGCCTAGCCCCCGCTTCGGCTCGTCGTGGGCGACGGGCGCGATACAGGAAGCAGAGCCCAGGCCTTGCTGTCGGCATAGACCCTCGGGACAGGCCCGAGGGTGACGGACTTTATGGATCAGACCCGGATATCCAGCAGGGAGCCCGGCCGCTGATAACGCACGGCTGAAGGCGCTTCCTGCGTCTGCACCGAACGGACCGGCGTGTCGGCCCGCGCCTCGACCGAAGCGGCAGCGGGCGCTGGCGCGCTCATCCCCATGGCCGCGCGGAAGAAGGCGGACTGGGAGATTCTCAGCGCATGGGCCGCGCCGCCTGCGGGAGGCGGGAAGGCCGGACGGTCTGAAGGAATCGCGGACATGGGCCGACGATCCGCGCAAACGGTCTAGATATGGTTAATGCGCGATTCACCGTGTTTGGCGAAAACCCAGCGCCCTAGCGGACCGGCGCCTTGAGCGCGTCCGTCAGTTTTTTCAGGTCGGCGTCGGTCAGAACCGGTCCCGACGACTTGGCGACGATGGTCCCATAGGCGTCCACCGCAAAGCTCTCCGGCACGCCCGAGACGCCCAGGTCCAGCCCCGCCCGGCCTTCGCGGTCCACCAGCACCAGCGCGAAGGGATCGCCCAGTTCGTCGAGGAAGGCGCGTGTGGCGACGGGATCGTCCTTGTAAGCCACGCCGACGACATTGATCCCCTGCGCCTGCAGTTTCAGAAGCTGCGGATGCTCCAGCCGGCATGGCGCGCACCAGCTGGCGAACAGGTTGACGATCATCGGCTTGCCGACGCCCGCCGTCTTCAGGTCCAGCCTCTGATCGGTCTCGACGTCGCCTTGCAGGATCGGCAGCACCGTCAGCGGAATCGGCTGGCCGACCAGGGCGTCGGGCTTGTATTCCCGCCCCTCGCCCGGCGCGCCGGACATCGTGTTCAACTGGACCATCAGGAACCCGCCCACGGCCAGCAAGGCGGCGATGGGGATCAGGGCGAACCAACGGTTCATTTGCGGGCCTCTTCCAGCCGAGCCAGCTCGCGCTTCCAGCGCCGGGCGGCGAGCAGGGCGCGCAGCGAGATCGCGGCCAGGGCCAAGGCGCTGATCGCCCAGGACGACCAGACGAAGACGCCGTAGGGGCTCATGTCGAGATCCAGCATGGGCGTCTCCCTCAGGCTTCTTGCGCGGCGCGGGCGCGTAAGGACATGACGCGGCGACGACGCACCTCGGTGCGGATCGAGGTCAGCCAGATGGCCCCGAACAGCATGCCATAGGCCGCCATCATGGTCAGGAGAGGCGCCAGATAGGCCGGGTCGAGACTGGTTCCCCCGGCGCGCAGCAGCGAGGCCGGCTGATGCAGGGTGTTCCACCAGTCGACCGAGAACTTGACGATGGGCAGGTTGATCAGGCCGACCAGGCCCAGCACCGCAGCGGCGCGGCCGGCCTTGGCCTCATCGTCGATCGAGGCGCGCAGGGCCATGTAGCCGAGGTAAAACAGGAACAACACCAGCACGCTGGTCAGCCGCGCGTCCCACACCCACCAGGTCCCCCACATGGGCTGGCCCCACAGCGAGCCGGTGATCAGGGCCAGACCCGTCAGCACCGCGCCCGGCAGAGCGGCGGCGCGGGCGGCGGCGTCGGCCAGCGGATGACGAAAGACCAGGGCGAAGAAGCTGGAAACACCGAGCGCCGCATAGGCGCCCAGGCCCAGGGTCGCGGCTGGCACATGGATGAACATGATCCGCACCGTATCGCCCTGCTGATAGTCGGCGGGCGCGGTGAAGCTGAGCCAGGTCCCCGCCGCCAGCAGAACGACCGCCAGCCCCCACAGCACCGGCGTGACCGGGCGGGTGAAGCGCATGAAGCGGTCGGGATTGGCGAGGCCGAACATGGTCCGCCGATTACGCGGCGCGACGAGGAACGGCAAGCGCTCCCCGCGCGTGGCCCTTGGTCGCGATGATCAGAGCTTGAGCCCGTGCTGGGCGGCCAGGGCGTCCAGCTTGACCATGGGACGCGGGCCCCAGTGGGCGATCACTTCCGAGGCGGCCAGCGAACCCAGGGCCCCGGCCTCGGCCAACGACAGGCCGCGCGCCAGGCCCAGCAGGACCCCAGCGGCGTACTGGTCGCCCGCGCCCGTGGTGTCGACCACCTTGTCCACCGGGACGGCGGCGATCTCGACCCGCTCGTCGCCGCGGAACAGCACCGAGCCCGCAGCGCCGCGCGTCACGGCCGCGACCTCGACGATGCGGCCCAGGTGGGCGGCGGCGTGATCGAAGTCCTCGGTCTCGAACAGGGCGTGCAGTTCGCTCTCATTGGCCAGGACGATGTCGGCCGAGGCCTCGATGAAGGCCAGCAGCTCGGCGCGCCAGCGGTGCACGACGAAGCTGTCCGACAGGGTGATGGCGACCTTGCGGCCCGCCGCATGGGCGGCGGCGGCGGCGGCCTCGAAGGCGGCGCGGGCCGGGGCCGGGTCGAACAGATAGCCTTCCAGATAGACGATCTCGCTGGCGCCGATCAGTTCGGCGTCGATGTCAGCGACCGTCAGCTGGTTGGCGGCGCCCAGGAAGGTGCACATGGTGCGCTGGGCGTCGGGCGTGACGTTGATCAGGCAGCGGCCGGTGCCGAAGCCCTGCCCTGCGCCGTCTTCCAGAGCCGGAGTGTCGAAGTGGACGCCGGCGGCGCGGATGTCGTGGCTGAAGACCTCGCCCAGGGTGTCTTTCGCCACCTTGCCGATATAGGCCGCGCGACCGCCGAACGAGCCGACGCCCGCCACGGTGTTGCCGGCCGACCCGCCAGAGGCCTCGACCCCGGCCGCCATGGCGTCATAGAGGGCGGCGCTCTGCGCTTCGTCCACCAGCTGCATCGAGCCGGGCGTCAGGCCCTGCGCGTCGAGGAAGGCGGGCTCGCACGGGCTCAGCACGTCGACGATGGCGTTGCCGACGGCGCAGACGTCGAAGCGGGCGGCGGAGATGGCGTTCTGGGTCATGATCGCCCCATAGCGGGCCAGACGCGGCGACGCCAGCGCCGGGCTTTTCGCCGCCGTCGAAAACAGCCTATGCAGGTCGCCTCCGAGGAGTTGCCGCCATGATCGACGTCGCCGTTCTGACCCCCGACCCCGCCGACCCCTCCTACGCCGGGCAATGGCCGGGCGTGCTGGATCGCCTGTCGGCGGCGCTCGCCACGGCGGGGATCAAGGCGCGACCGACGCCCTGGACCGACCACGTCGAGACCGCCCATGGCCTGATGGACTTTCCCCTGGTCCTGCCGCTGATCGTCTGGGGCTACCACCGCGACCATGACCGCTGGATCGAGGCCTGCGCGACCTGGGCCGAGGCGGGTGCCCCCCTGGCCAATCCGGCCGAGGTGCTGCGCTGGAACTCCGACAAGCGCTATCTGGCCAAACTGGCGGAAAAGGGCGTGGCCATCCCGCCGACCATCTGGACGGACCACGCCAGCCCCGCCGTGGTCGAGGCCGCCTTCGCCGCCACCGGCGCCGAGCAGCTGATCGTCAAGCCGACCGTCTCAGGCGGCGCCTGGCGCACGCTCAAGGTCGCGGCCGGCGACCTGCTGGAACAGGTGCTGACCGAGGCCCCGGACGGCGGGGCCATGATCCAGCCCTTCCTGCCGACCATAGCCACGGCGGGCGAGACCTCCCTGCTCTTCTTCGGCGGCGAACTCAGCCACGTGGTCAACAAGCGCCCGGCTCACGCCGACGAGTTCCGCATCCAGGTCCAGTACGGCGGCCAGTACCAGCGTCTGGATCAGGCCCCCGAGGGCGCGCTGAGCTTGGCCGAACGCACCCTGGCCGCCATCGACGAGCCGCTTCTCTATGCCCGCATCGACATGGTGCCCGACGCCGACGGCCAATGGCTGCTGATGGAGGCCGAACTGATCGAACCCGACTTCTACCTGAGCTCAGCCCCCGAGGCCGGCGCCCGCTTCGGCCGCGCCGTGGCGGATCGGCTGGGGCTGTAGGGCCTCTTCTTCCGTCATCCTCCGGCGCCCGCAGGGCGACCGGGGGACCCAGCGGCGCCGAAGGCGATCTTACTTCTTACTTTGCGGTCTGACAGGTTCGCGCTCTCGCGCGCCGCTGGGTCCCCCGGTCAGCGCGGCTGCGCCGCTCGCCGGAGGATGACGAAAGATAGGGGCGCTCAAACCCCCACGAAACTCGCTCGCGACGGGCACAGGTCCGCAATCACGCAAGCCCCGCACTTGGGCCGCTGCGCCAGGCAGGTGTAGCGGCCATGCAGGATCAGCCAGTGATGCGCCTTGGGCAGCCAGGCTTCCGGCACGACCTTGTGCAGTTGCGCCTCCACCTTGTCCGGGGTCGCCGCGTTGGCCAGGCCCAGCCGGTGCGAGACGCGGAAGACATGGGTGTCCACCGCAATGGCCGGCTCGACGCCCAGTTCGTTCAGCACCACGCTGGCGGTCTTTCGCCCCACCCCGGGCAGGGCCTGTAGGTCGGCGCGGTTCAGCGGGACCTCGCCCCCGTGCTGCTCGACCAGCATCCGCGCCGCCGCGATGACGTTCCTCGCCTTGGTGCGATAAAGGCCGATGGAGGCGATCAGCGGGATCAGCCCCTCCTCGCCCAGGGCCAGCATCTTCTGCGGCGTGTCGGCGACGGCGAACAGGGCCTTGGTCGCCTTGTTGACCCCCACGTCGGTCGCCTGGGCCGACAGGGCGACGGCGACGACCAGGGTGTAGGGATTGACAAAATCCAGCTCGGTCTTGGGGTCCGGCATGATCCCGGACAGGCGGACGAAGATCTCCTCGACCCGGTCCTCGTCCGGCGGCCAGCCGATCACGGCCCCGACCGGCGCCTTCTTCGGCGCACGCGACCGCTTGCCCTTGGGCGGGGTCAATGCAGCGCGGACGATCTTTGAAGCAGGACGTGGACGACCAGTCATGCCCCCGCTTCGCCTTCCCCGCGCGCGGCGTCAACGCCGCTCGCGCAACACGCTGCGACAAAAAAGCGCATACGCCCCTTGTATTCTGGACGCCTCCGTCCATTTTACGCGCGAAATCTGTAGCGAGCTGTCTCCCCATGGCCCTCCCCGCCCCTCTCAAGAAACGCCTGCCCCTGATCGTCGGCGGGGTCGTCATCATCGGCCTCATCGTCGGGGGCGTCATCTGGTGGCAGGGCAAGCAGCGCTGGGAGGCGACCGACAACGCCTTCGTCCAGGCCGACACCGTTCTGGTCAGCCCGCGCATCAGCGGCTCGGTGATCGAGGTCCTGGTCAAGGACAACCAGCGCGTCGAGGCCGGGCAAATCCTGGCCCGTCTGGACGACGCCGACGCCCGGGCCGCCCTGGCCCAGGCCCAGGCCAATCTGGCCGCCCTGACCGCCGCCGTGGCCAATGTCGACGCCCGCGCCGAGCAGGAGCAGGCCAATATCGCCGCCCGCGCCGCCGCCGTGACCCAGGCCCAGGCCCAGGCTGGCCTGGCCGGCGCCGAGGTCGATCGCTACGGCAAGCTGGCCGCCGAGGGCTGGGTGTCGCAACAACGCATCGAGACCCAGCGCGCCACCGCCGAGACCGCCCGCGCCTCGGTCGCACAGGCCCAGGCCGCCCTCACCGCCGAACAGCGCACCGCCGCCGTCCTCGGCTCGACCCGCAGCCAGAGCGTCGCCGCCGTCGAGCAGGCTCGCGCCCTGGTCGAACAGGCCCAACTGACCCTCGACCGCACCGTCATCCGCGCCCCCGTCGCCGGGGTCGTCGGCGCCCGCGGCGTCCGCGTCGGCCAGGTGGTCCAGGCCGGCGGACAGATGATGTCCATCGTTCCCCTGCAAGACACCTATGTCGTCGCCAACTTCAAGGAGACCCAGGTCGGCCGGATGCGCCTGGGCCAGCAGGTCGAGATCAAGGCTGACGCCTTCCCCGGCCAGTCCATCCTTGGCCACGTCGACAGCTTCGCCCCGGCCACCGGCTCGGAATTCGCCCTGATCCCGGTCGAGAACGCCACCGGCAACTTCACCAAGATCACCCAGCGCGTCCCCGTCCGCATCGTCGTCGACCGCCGCGCCACCGGCGAGCCTGTCGCCCTGCGTCCCGGCCTGTCGGTCGAGGTCAAGGTGGACCTGAAGAGCCAGGGCGGCGCCGCCTTCGCCGACGCCCATCTGGGTCAGGTCGCGACCGCATCTCTGGACCCGGCCCGGTGACCGAGGCCGCCATTTCGGCGGGCGCTCCGGTCAGCAGTGACGCCAAGCCCGAGATCAACTGGCCCGTCCTGCTGCTCGGCTTCGCCGGCATGGTCATCGGCCAGTTCATGGCCATTCTGGACATCCAGATCGTCGCCGCCTCCCTGCCCCAGATTCAGGCCGGGGTCGGCGCCTCGGCCGACGAGATCAGCTGGATCCAGACCGCCTATCTGATCCCCGAGGTCGTGATGATCCCCCTGTCGGGATACCTGTCGCGACTGTGGGGGACGCAGAAGCTGTTTCTGGCCTCCTGCATCGGCTTCCTGATCATGAGCGTGGCCGTCGGCCTGTCGTCGTCGGTCGAGATGATGATCTTCTTCCGCGCGCTGCAAGGCTTCCTCGGCGGGGCCATGATCCCGACCGTCTTCGCCGTGGCCTTCACCGCCTTCCCGCCCGAGAAGCGCGTCACCGCCAGCGTCATCATGGGCCTGATCGTGACGCTCGCCCCCACGGTCGGCCCGACCCTCGGCGGTCACCTGACGGAATGGCTCAGCTGGCGCTGGCTCTTCTTCATCAACATCTTTCCCGGCGTGGTCGTCCTCTTCCTGGTCGGCCGCTACGCTCACTTCGACAAGGGCGACGCCAGCCTGAGCAAGGGCTTCGACTGGTGGGGTCTGGGCCTGATGGCCGCCTTCCTGATGAGCCTGCAATTCGTGCTGGAGGAAGGGGCCAAGAACGACTGGCTGGCCGACGACCACATCCTGCTGCTCAGCCTCGTGGCCCTGATCTGCGGCCCGGCCTTCGTCTGGCGCTCGCTGGTCTACTACAACCCGATCGTGGAACTGCGCGCCTTCGCCAACCGCAACTTCGTCGTCGGGGTCATCATGACCTTCATCGTCGGCGCGGCCCTGTTCGGCGGCACCTTCCTGCTGCCCCTCTTCCTCGGCCGGGTGCGCGACTATTCGGCGGCCGAGGTCGGCACCACCATGGTCGTCTCCGGCCTGGCCATGTTCGCCACGGCGCCCTTCGCCGGGCGGCTGGTCCGGGCGGTCGATCCCCGCATCCTGATGTTCCTAGGCTTCGCCCTCTGCGCCTGGGGCATGTGGGACGCGCGTCTTGTGACCGGCGACTGGGGCTTCTGGGAGTTCGCCGGGGTTCAGGCCGTGCGCGGCTGCGGCGTCATGATCGCCATGATCGCCTCGCAGCAGGTGACCATGTCCACCCTGCCGCCGCACATGGTCAAGAACGCCTCGGGGCTGGTGAATCTCAGCCGCAACGTCGGCGGCGCCTTCGGCCTGGCCATCCTCAACACGTCGCTGACCCAGAACACCGCCCTGCACATGGTCGAACTGACCAGCGCCATCAATCAGTCGGACGTCGCGGTGCGCAACATGATCGCCGGTCTGGCCCAGCGCTTCTCGGGCTCCATCGACCCGCAGGCCTCGGCGATGAAGGCCTTCTACGGCATGTTGCAGAAGCAGGCGACGACCCTGGCCTTCGGCGACGCCTTCGCCCTGCTGGCCATCGCCTGCGCCTGCGCCGCCTTCGTCACCCTGCTGTCCAAGCCGGGCAAGCCGAACCCATCGGCCGAACCGTCCGAGATGCACTGATGCCCCGCATTCCCGGTCAGATCGACGCGCGCAAGAGCGCCGCCATCCTCCAGGCCGCCTCGGACCTGTTCGTGGAGAAGGGCGCCCAGGCCTCCATGGCCGAAATCGCCCGGCGCGCAGGCGTTTCGAAGCAGACCCTCTACAACCGCTTCCCCACCAAGACCGATATCGGTCGGGCGCTGGCGGCCCAGCGGTCGGACGCGGTCACCGCCCCGCTCAAATCCGGCGCGGCTCCCGAAGACGTCCTGACCGCCATAGCCGAGACCCTGATCACCAAGGTCTGCCATGAGGGCAAGGGCGCCTCCCTGCGCGGCGTGGCCCTGATGTCGCCCGAGGCCCCCGAACTGGCCCGCGCCATCTATGACGCCGGGCCAGGCGAGAGCGTGCGCCGCATCGCCGCCTGGCTGGCCGAGCAGGACCGGCTGGGCCGGTTGTCTGTCCCCGATCCCGCCGCCGCCGCCGAGATGTTCGCCGGCATGGTGCTGGGCCATGGCCACCTGCGCGCCGTCCTCGGCCTGCCCCACCCCGACGCCGACGACGCGCCCGCCCGCGCCCGCGAAACCGCCCGCCGCTTCATCCGCGCCTTCGCCCCGGACCAGCCTGCCGCGTTTGGCCCTTTGGCCGGATCGGCGTAAAGCGCGGGCCTCTGTCTGCCCCCCTCGCGGAGTTCCCCATGCTGATCCACCTGTCGTCCTGGCCTGAAATCGACGCGCGCCTCAAGTCCGGCGCCGCCCTGTCCAGGACCGTCATCGTGCCGATCGGCTCTAACGAGCAGCACGGCCCGACCGGCCTCCTGGGCACCGACTGGCTCTGCCCCGAGATCATCGCCCACGCCGCCGAGAAGGGCGACGAGAGCCTGATCATCGCCCCGACCTTCAACATCGGCATGGCCCAGCATCACCTGGCCTTCGCCGGCACCATCAGCTTGCGTCCTTCGACCTTCATGGCCGCCATCACCGACTGGGTCGCGTCCCTGGCCCGTCACGGCTTCGAGCGCATCTATTTCCTCAACGGCCACGGCGGCAATGTCGCCACCATCGAGGCGACCTTCGCCGAGATCTACGCCGACTGGTCCTTCGTCGAGGAGCAGCCGCCCTTCGTGCTGAAGCTGCGTAACTGGTGGGACCTGCCCGGCGTGCACAGGCTGTGCGAGGAGATCTTCCCCGTCGGTCACGGCGCCCACGCCACCCCGTCCGAGATCGCGGTGACCCAGGCCGCCTATCCCGACCATATCAAGCGCGCCGCCTACAGCCCGAAGATCGCCCCCATGGGTCCGATCCGCGACGCGCTCGACTACCGCGCCCGCTTCCCCGACGGCCGCATCGGTTCGGACCCCGCTCAGGCCAGCCCCGAGAAAGGCCAGCGCATCATCGACGCCGCCATCCCGGCGCTGATCCAGGACGTCTCGGCCTTCGCCGCCGAAGTCCTGCCCTGAGGCGGCAGGCCTGTTCTGCTTGCTACATCGGTTGAACAAGCCCACGGTCCCCGCATGAACCCCATTGATAGAGCCGCCCGCACCGTCCGCGCCGGACAGGAGACGGCTGAGGCCTCGGCCAAGGTCGTCGCCCGTCGCCTGACCATCATGGGCGAGGCCATGGCCAATCCCCTCCGCGCCGACCACGCCGAGCTGGGAAGGATGGGGACGGAAAAGGTCGAGGCCCTGACGGCCTCGGCCGGCGCCGTCGCCTCGGGCGCGATGGATCTGGCGGATCAGGGTCGCCGCATCGCCGACCGCGAAGGCGCCGAGGCCTCGGCCCTCATGACCCGCCTGTCGAAAGCCGACAGCCTGGCTGGCGCGGCCGCCCTGCAGGCCGCCTGGGGCATGGGGCTGTGGTCGCGCGCCCTCTCCGACAGCTGGACCATGGGCGAGGCCGTCCTGAAGATGCAGGCCAAGGCTTTGTCGCCCATCCACGCCGCCGCCGTGGCCAACGCCAAACGCCTCAAGGCCTAGTCAAGTCGCCGTGATGGAACGGCGCCGCGCGGCCCGTGTTGCTTGCGGGTGTCCAGCAAGGAGCCCGACATGGCCGAAGACCCCAAGAAGACCGACCCCCATCCCGGCATGATGGGCGACGGAACCGAAGAGCAGAACCTCAACCAGCCCGGCGATCCGTCCAAGCGGATCACGGAAGACGAGGTCGACGACGCCTTCACCAAGGACCCCAAGATCGTCCCCAAGGAATAGCGCCTCAGGCCGTCCGTATGATGCCGCCCCTGGCCTCGACGGGCCAGGGGGTCAGCTTGCCGCCTGCGCACGGTCCGCCGACGCAGGCGCCCGACAGGGGCTCGAAGATCGCCCCGTGCCAGCCGCAGATGATCAGCGACCCGTCCGGCGTCAGATAGCGATCCAGCTCCATGGCGATGGGGAAGCCTGCGTGCGGACAGCGGTCGACCCAACCGGCGACCTGGCCGTTCCTGCGCACCACGAAGCCGTGGAAGAAGGCCTCGCCGATCTGCAGCACGAAGCCGCGCGAGCCGGGGTCGGCGATGTCGGCCTCGGCGCACAGGGCCACGTTCGGCGGCGTCTTCCAGACGCGCTCGCGCTCCTGCGGCGCCGCTGCGGCCGTCTCGACGGGCTCGGACACTATTCGCGTTCGGGCTTGAGCGGCCGGGTCAGCAGGGCCTCGATGGCCGCGTCCACCGTCGTCTCGCCCGCCAGGACGGCGGCGACGGCCTCGCAGATCGGCGTCTCGACGCCCAGCTTGCGCGCCAGTTCGCGCACGGCGGGCGCGCTCTCATAGCCCTCGGCCACGGAGCGCTTGCCGGCCAGGGCCTGCTCGACGCTCATGCCCTGACCCAGGGCCAGGCCCAGGCTCATGTTGCGCGACTGCGGGCTGGAGCAGGTCAGGACCAGATCGCCCAGACCGCACAGGCCGGCGACCGTCTCGGCGTTGCCGCCCAGGGCCTGGGCCACGCGGACGATCTCGGCGAAGCCGCGGGTGATGACGGCGGCGTGGGCGCTGCGGCCCAGTTCGCGGCCTTCGACGATGCCGCAGGCGATGGCCAGGACGTTCTTCAGCGCCCCGCCCGTCTCGGCCCCGATCAGGTCGTCGGCCAGATAGGGACGGAAGACCGGCCCCGACAGGGCCGTCGCCAGGGCCACCGCCATGGCCTCGTCCTCGCAGGCCAGGGTCACGGCGCTGGGCAGGCCCCGCGCCACCTCGGCGGCGAAGCTGGGCCCTGACAGGACGGCGGGCGTGGCCGACGGAATGGTCTCGCCCAGCACCTCGGTCATCAACTTCAGCGAGCCGCGCTCGATCCCCTTGGCGCACAGGACGATGGGCAGACCGGGCCGGGCATAGGGGGCGAAGGCGGCCAGGGTCGCGCGCATATGCTGGGCCGGCGGCACCGCCAGGATCAGATCGCAGTCGGCCAGATCGGCCAGGGCCGAGGTGACATTGATGGCCGAATCCAGCTCGATCCCCGGCAGGAAGGCGTCGTTGACCCGGCGCGTGCGGATGCTCTCGATCACCTCGGGCTCGCGCGCCTGCAGGACGACCGCGAGGCCCGCCGCCGCTGCGCTCTGCGCCAGGGCCGTGCCCCAGGCGCCGCCGCCGATTACGCCTGCCGTGTGAAATTCCATGTCTTCTCCGGTCCCCCGACCACCGCTCGAACCCCGGCTGATCAAGCCTTGGCGCCCTTGCGGCCCGTTTTCTTGTGCACAGGATCGGCGTTCGCGCGCGCCTCGTCCAGAGGCCATCGCGGCCGGGCGGCGACATCAATGTCCGACGTCAGGGCTTTTTCCAGCCGCTCGGCCCCCGCCAGGGCGATCATGGCCGCATTGTCGGTGCAGTAGACCAGCGGCGGCGCCAGGAAGCTGAAGCCGTGCCTGACCGCCAGATCCTCCAGCGTGCGGCGGATCGTCCTGTTGGCGGCCACGCCCCCGGCGACGACGAAACGCCGTGCTTCATGCTGCTCGGCATAGGCCAGCATGGCCCGCTCGGTCCGCTCCGACAGCTGGCGCGCGATGGCCTTCTGCACGGCGTCGGCCAGATCGGCCTTGTCCTGATCCGTCTCGCAGGTCTGGGCCAGCCGCGAGGCCGCCGTCTTCAGCCCCGAGAAGGAAAAGTCGCAATCCTTGCGCCCCAACAAGGCGCGCGGGAGGTCGAAGCGCGACCCGTCCCCGGACGCGGCCAGCGTCTCCAGCGCCGGCCCGCCGGGATAGCCCAGCCCCATGGCCTTGGCGATCTTGTCGAAGGCCTCGCCGGCCGCATCGTCTATGGTGGTGCCCAGCCGGCTCATGTCGCCGATGCCGCGCACCTCCAGCAGCTGGCAATGGCCCCCCGAAACCAGCAGCAGCAAAAACGGATAGGACGTTTCCGCTCCCAGCCGCGCGGACACCGCATGGCCCTCCAGATGGTTGACCGCGATCAGCGGCAGGCCGCGCGCCAGGGCCACCGCCTTGCCGTAGCTGAGCCCCACCATGACCCCGCCGACCAGTCCCGGCCCGGCGGTCGCCGCCACCCCGTCCAGCGCAGCATAGTCGATCCCGGCCTCAGCCATGGCCCGGCGCGCCACCCCGTCGATCATCTCGACATGGCTGCGGGCGGCGATTTCCGGCACCACCCCGCCAAAGGCCGCGTGCTCGTCGATCTGGCTGTAGATGACGCTGGACAGGACCTCGGCCCCGCTTGCCGACAGCCGCACCACCGAGGCGGCGGTCTCGTCGCAGCTGGTCTCCAGACCCAGAACCGTCAGCCCGGCGCCGGGCACGCGGCCTTCGGCCTCACCGGCGTCAAAGCCCGGCTTGGTTGCCCCCGTGGTCCCGCTGCTATAGTCCGCGCCAGTGTTCATCGGGTCGAGGTAGCGGCCCGCCCCCCCTTTCGCAACGGCTGCGCGACCCCATGACCCCGCTTCTTCGCATCGGCACCCGCCGCTCCAAGCTGGCGCTGGCCCAGTCCGGCATGATGCAGCGCGCCATCGGCCGCGCGCTCGGCGTGGCCGAGGCTGATATCGAAATGCTTGTGCCTCTGGTCGAGATCGTCACCACCGGCGACCGGATTCAGGATCGCCGCCTGCTGGAAGTCGGCGGCAAGGCCCTGTTCACCAAGGAGATCGAGGAGGCCCTGCTCGACGGCCGCATCGATGTCGCCATCCACTCGATGAAGGACGTCCCCGCCGAACAGCCCGAGGGGCTGGCCATCGCCGCCGTGCCGGAACGCGAAGACGCCCGCGACGGCTTCATCAGCACGCATTTCGCCAGCTTCGCCAACCTGCCCCGCGGCGCCCGCCTCGGCACCGCCTCGCTGCGGCGGCAAGCGCAAGCCCTGGCCCTGCGTCCCGACCTGCAGATCGAGATGCTGCGCGGCAATGTCGATACGCGGCTGAAGCGGCTCAAGGAGGGCGAATTCGACGCCATCCTGCTGGCCTGCTCCGGCCTCAACCGTCTCGGCCTGTCCGAGGTCATCCGCGAGCGCCTGTCGCTCGATGATTTTCTGCCCGCGCCCGGTCAGGGCGCCCTGGCCATCCAGACGCGTGAAGGGGACGTGGACGCCGACTGGACGCGCGCCCTCAACCACGACCTGACGGCCCTGGCCGTCGCCGCCGAGCGCGGGGCCATGACGGCGCTGGAAGGGTCGTGCCGCACCGCCATCGGCGCCTATGCCCTGATCGAAGGCGAGACCTTGCGCCTGACCACGGAAATGCTCAGCCCCGACGGCTCGGCCAGATGGCGCCGCGCCGGGGAGATCTCGGGCGTGACGGTCGCCACCGCCCTCGACGCCGCCCGCTCGCTCGGCCTGCGCCTCGGCGGCGAGGTTCACGCCGACGCCGGCGACCAGAAGATCGCCGTCTAGCCCATGCGGCCGGTCCGCCGTGTCTGGATCACCCGCGCCCAACCCGGCGCCGCGCGCACCGCCGCCCGGCTCTCTGCCCTCGACTTCGAGCCCGTCGTCGCGCCCCTGTTGACCATCCGCCCCCTGCCCGACGCCCTGGCCCCGGCGCCCGACTTCGCCGCCGTCGCCGCCCTGGCCTTCACCAGCGCCAACGGGGTCGAGGCCTTCGCGGCTCTGGGTCCCGCTCGGCAATTGCGCGACCGCCCCGTCTTCGCCGTCGGCGACGCCACCGCCGAGGCCGCCCGCGCCGCGGGCTTCACCGACGCCCGCTCGGCCGCCGGCGACATCCACGCCCTGGCCCGTCTCATCGCCGCCAGCCCGATCCAGGGCCTGATCCTCGCCCCCGGCGCCCGCGAGCCCGCCGGCGATCTGGCCGCGCTCCTGCCCCAGCGCGACATCCAGCGCCTGCCGGTCTACGCCGCAGAGGAAACCGGCGCGACGCCGCCCGCCGATTTCGACGCCGTGCTCGTCCACTCCCCCCGCGCCGCCCGCGCCCTCGCCGCCAGCCTCGCGCCCCAGGCCGCCGCCCAGCGCCTCGCCGTCTGCATTTCCGCCGCCGCCGGAGCCCCGCTGGCAGCCCTCGGCTTCGCGGAAATCCGCACCGCCGACGCTCCCGATGAAGCTTCGATGCTGACAGCGCTTGGCAAGTCCGTTTCCGCCGTATAAAGACCCGACCTCGCGCGGCCCCCAGACAGCTTGTCAGGCCGCCGACCGGAGCCGCTTTAGCTCAGCCGGTAGAGCACATCATTCGTAATGATGGGGTCAGGTGTTCGAGTCACCTAAGCGGCACCACTTCCTTCCAGACATCAGACATCTGAAAAAAGACCGGCCGCGGCCGTCGATGCGCCGTGCTGCGCGCCCGCGATGATTCCGCGCTACGTTTCGGTCATCACTTGAACGTATAAGCATATCTTTATATGTCTCTCCGCCTCACCGTCTTGCAGGAGCCTGCCTTGGCCCGTTCGTCGTTTCTGTTTACCTCCGAGAGCGTCTCGGAAGGCCACCCCGACAAGGTCGCGGACCAGATCTCCGACTCGATCGTCGATCTGTTCCTGTCGAAAGACCCCGAAGCGCGCGTGGCGTGCGAAACCCTGACGACGACCAATCTGGTGGTCCTGGCCGGCGAGATCCGCGGCAAGGGCATCATGGATGTCGAGGGCAACTGGGCGCCCGGCGTCCAGCAGGAGATCGAGGACACGGTTCGCGGCGTCGTGCGCGCCATCGGCTATGAGCAGGACGGCTTCCACTGGGAGACCTTCCAGTTCCAGAACCACCTGCACCCGCAGTCAGCCCACATCGCCCAGGGCGTTGATGCGGCCGAGGACAAGGACGAGGGCGCGGGCGACCAGGGCATCATGTTCGGCTACGCCTCGAACGAGACGCCCGAGCTGATGCCGGCCACCCTGCAATACAGCCACAACATCCTGAAGGCCCTGGCCGACGCCCGTCATTCGGGCCAGGAGCCGGACCTGGAGCCCGACGCCAAGAGCCAGGTGACGCTGCAGTACGAGGACGGCCGCCCGGTGCGCGCCACCTCGATCGTCGTTTCCACCCAGCACAAGGACGGCCTGAGCCAGGATCAGGTCGCGGCCATCGTGAAGCCCTATGTCGAGAAGGTGCTGCCGCAGGGCTTCATCACCAACGAGACCGAGTGGCACATCAACCCGACCGGCACCTTCGTCATCGGCGGGCCTGACGGCGACGCCGGCGTGACCGGCCGCAAGATCATCGTCGACACCTACGGCGGCGCGGCGCCCCACGGCGGCGGCGCCTTCTCCGGCAAGGACCCGACCAAGGTGGACCGTTCGGCCGCCTACGCCTGCCGCTACCTGGCCAAGAACGTGGTCGCCGCCGGCCTGGCCGACCGCTGCACCATCCAGATCAGCTACGCCATCGGCGTGGCCAAGCCCCTGTCGGTCCACGTCGACCTGCACGGCACCGGCAAGATCGACGAAGCCGTGCTGGAGGCCGAACTGCCCAGGCTGATCGGCGGCGCCTCGCCGCGCGCCATCCGCGAGCACCTGGGCCTGAACAAGCCCGTCTATCGCCGCAGCGCCGCCTACGGCCACTTCGGCCGCGCGCCTGACGCCGACGGCGGCTTCAGCTGGGAAAAGACCGATCTGGTCGACCAGCTCAAGGCCCTTGTCTGACGCCAGTCGTCGCCTGAATCATGAAGGGCGTCGCGGCTTCGGTCGCGGCGCCCTTTTCCTATCTGCCGGCGACGACACAATCATGCCCTTGCATCCCGGGGCGTCTGGTCCTTTAAGCGCGCCAGACACGCCTCCCCGCGCCCTGACAGGATTTTCAACCCATGACCTCGCCCGCCCCCAAAGACCGGCCGATCAAGAAAGTCGTCCTCGCCTATTCGGGCGGGCTGGACACGTCGATCATCCTGAAGTGGCTCCAGACCGAGTACAACGCCGAGGTCATCACCTTCACCGCCGACCTGGGCCAGGGCGAGGAGCTGGCCCCGGCCAAGGAGAAGGCGCTGAAGCTGGGCATCAAGCCCGAGAACATCTTCATCGACGACCTGCGCGAAGAGTTCGTGCGCGACTTCGTCTTCCCCATGTTCCGCGCCAACGCCCTCTATGAGGGCCAGTACCTGCTCGGCACCTCGATCGCGCGGCCGCTGATCGCCAAGCGCCAGATCGAGATCGCGCGTCAGCTGGGGGCCGACGCCGTCTGTCACGGCGCCACCGGCAAGGGCAACGACCAGGTCCGCTTCGAGCTGGGCTACTACGCCCTGAACCCCGACATCCACGTCATCGCCCCCTGGCGCGAGTGGGAGTTCCGTTCGCGCGAGGCCCTGCTGGACTTCGCCGAGAAGCACCAGATTCCGATCTCCAAGGACAAGCGCGGCGAGGCCCCCTTCTCGGTCGACGCCAACCTTCTGCACTCCTCGTCCGAGGGCAAGGTGCTGGAAGACCCGGCCGTCGAGGCCCCCGAGTTCGTGCACCAGCGCACCATCTCGCCGGAGGCCGCCCCGGACGTGGCCACCGTCATCACCATCGGCTTTGAAAAAGGCGACGCCGTCTCGATCAACGGCGAGGCCATGTCGCCCGCGACCCTGCTGACCGCGCTGAACCAGTACGGCCACGACAACGGCATCGGCCGTCTGGACCTGGTCGAGAACCGCTTCGTCGGCATGAAGTCGCGCGGCGTCTATGAGACCCCCGGCGGGACCATCCTGCTGGCGGCCCACCGCGGCATCGAGTCCATCACCCTGGACGGCGGCGCCATGCACCTGAAGGACGAGCTGGCGGTCAAGTACGCCCACCTCGTCTACAACGGCTTCTGGTTCTCGCCCGAGCGCGAGATGCTGCAGGCCGCCATCGACTACAGCCAGCAGAAGGTGTCCGGCACGGTCACGGTCAAGCTCTACAAGGGCAACGCCACCGTCATCGGCCGCGAGAGCGAGAACAGCCTTTACGACCAGGACCTGGTCACCTTCGAAGAAGGCGTCCAGGCCTATGACCACCACGACGCCGAGGGCTTCATCAAGCTGAACGCCCTGCGCCTGCGCGTCCTGGCCAAGCGCGACGCCCGCACCAAGGGCTGATCTCTAAGGCCTCAAGGCCGGGCGATCCTCAGGATCGCCCGGCTGCGGTCGTCCGTGACCCAGATCGACCCGTCGGCGGCGACCGCCATGACCACCGGCGAGCCGCGCGGCTGACGCCCCGCCACGCGGTCCCAGCCCGGCGTCAGCACCTTCCCCTTCACGCTCGGCGCCCCCGCCGGATAGGCCAGAGACCCGCGCGGATAGATGGCGTAGCGCCCGCCGACGTCGGTCAGGGGAACGCCATCAGCATTCGTCTCCACCGCCGTGATCCGGCCCGCCGTGCGGCGATAGCCGTGCCAGGTCATCAGCAGACGGCCGCGCAGTTCGGGGAACATCGCCCCCTCGTAATAGATCATGTCCAGCGGCGCCGCATGGGGCGGCAGCAGGGCTGTCGGCCGATTCCGCTCGCCGCACCGCGCCTGACGCGCGGGCCAGCCCGGCAGCGGCGTCTGTAGATCGACGCAATAGGGCCAGCCGTAATGCCCGCCCTGACGCAGCACGTTGACCTCGTCGAACGGATGCTCGGGCGTGGTCAGATCGACCGAGTTCTCGGCCTGCAAGATGGTCCCCGACGTATGGCGCACCAGGGCGATGGAGTTCCTCAGACCGCTGGCGAAGACCGTGCTCTCCTCGGCCCAACGTCCATCGCCTAAATAGGCGTGACGCCGCACCTGAGCCGTCGCCGCCTCCTCGACGCAGGCCCCGCGCGTGTCCGTCTTCGGCTTGCCCGCCGCGTCCAGACAGCGGTCGCTGGGCGCCCCGACATTGACCAGAAGGTCGCCGTTGCCGTCGAAGACAAAGCTCGACAGCGGGTGGCGATTGTCGTGCAGCCGGTTGTCCGGCAGATCGCCGATCACGGTCCGGACGCTGGCCGCCGGATCAGCCGCCTCCGGGTCCAGCGTCAGGATGCGGTTCATCTCCGACACATAGACGCGCCCGTCCGGCCCGCGCGCCACGGTGTGCGGCATGGACAGGCCGCCGGCCAGCCGCCGCCAGCGCACCGCGCCGTCAGACGCGAACGACAGCCGCCAGACCGCGCCCTTCCCGGCGTCCCAGCCGCCCAGGTCCGTGACCAGCCAGTCGCCGCTCTGAAGCGGCATCAGCCCGCGCGGCATCCTCGGCCCCTCGGCGCCCGCCCCCTGCCACACCAGACCCAGGCACAGGCCCGGCGCCATGGGCACGGTCGTCGCCGGCCGGCCGTCGCAATCGCCGGACGCAAGGTAGGCGCGCGCCGGGGTCTGGGCAGGCGCCTGCCCCCCGAAAGCCACAAGGCCCAGCGCGGCGGTCAGGGCAAAAAGAACATGAGATCGCTTCATGTCCCATGCTGGCGCTTGCCCTTGGCTTCTGACAAGGCCAACCTGCGTCGGTCGTCGATCGACGCGGTCGATATTTCCTGCGGTGAGTATCAAACTCCCGCCCTGCCGGAGCTCCCTCTATGTCCTTGCGCATGACCCTCGCCGCCGCTGCGGCGGCGCTTGCCTTCGCTGCACCCGCCATCGCCCAGGACGCCGCCCCTGCGGCTCCGGCCCAGGGCCCGGCCGCCGCCGCCCCCGCCCCGTCGCCCGAGGAGGCCGCCTTCGAGGCCAAGGGCATGGCCTTCGAGGCCGAGACCCAGAAGATGGGCGTCGAGTTGCAGGCGGTGATGGAAGACGCCGCTCTGGACAACGCGACCAAGAAGACCCGCGCCAATGCGATCGTGGACGGTTACGAGCCCAAGTTCGAAGCCTTCGCCGTTGAACTGGAAACCTTCATGCGCGCCCTGGCCGCCAAGCCCGAGCGCGCCGCTCAGAAAGACCAGATCCTCGCCGCCGCCGCCGCCGGGCCGGCTCAGGTTCGCGCGGCGCCGACCCAGATTCGCGCCAGCATCGATCAGGCCCTGGCCGCCCCGGCGGCGCCTGCCGCACCGAACTGATCCGGACAGGCGACAGCTTGCCTTACCGCGATTTCACTTGAGCTGATCCCTCCTTCGGCGGACCTTGCAGCGTCCGTCGAAGGAGAGATCCATCATGATCCGCGCCCTGTCGCTCGCCGCCGCCCTCGCCCTCCTGCCCGTCTCCGCCGCCGTGGCGCAGGAGGCCAGGACCTCGGCCGAGGTCCAGCTGGAAACCGCCGCCGCCGCTTTTGAAAAGAAGATGGAAGAGTTCGGCGAACGCGCCGAAGCCATTCAGGACGACGACGCCCTCAGCGAAACCGCCAAGGGCCTGCGCGTCGCCGCCCTCTGGTCCGAATATCAGCCCCATGTGGCCGCCTTCACCGACGTCGCGGCGCTGCAGGCCGGCGAAATCGCCAATCAGGCCCTGGCCGAGATCGATATCGACGCCATCGTCCAGGAAACCCTGCTCGGCGTCGCCCCCCTGGTTCAGGGCCTCGCCGCCAATGGCGCCTGGGCCCAGGCCGACCCCGACCAGATGGTGACCTACGGCCTGATGGCCGACTACGCCATCGGCCAGTCCGAGGCCGCGATTGAAGAGGTCAACGAGGCGTTCGACGCCCCGGTCGCTCCGCCTGCACCGCCTGCCGAAGCCTGATCCCGCCGCCATCCACGCGGAAGACTTGACCTGACCAGCGGCCCGCCGGAAAGGGATGGGCATGGCCGCGCTTCCCGTCGATCCGCATCTCTACGCCGCCTTTCTGGGCGTCATGGCCGTGATGGCGATCACGCCCGGACCGGCCAACCTGTTCGCCGTGGCGACCGGCATGGAGAAGGGCCGCGCCTCGGCCCTGATCGGCGTGGTCGGCATGAACGCCGCCACCCTGGTCTGGTTCGGCGCCGCCGCCCTGGGCCTCGGCGCCCTGGTCGCCGCCTTCCCGCAGGTCTTCCGGATCATCGCCGTCCTGGGCGCCCTCTATGTCGCCTGGCTGGGAATCAAGGCCCTGCGCGGCGCCTTCGCCACCGCCGCCGAGCCCGATCACGTCGAGGTCCGTCGCGGCCGCAGCGCCCTGGTCGACGGCTTCACGGTCCAGATCGCCAACCCCAAGGCCATCCTCTTCTTCACCGCCGTCCTGCCGCCCTTTCTCGACGTGAACCGTCCGGTCGCGCCCCAGCTGGCCCTGTTCGCCCTGGCCACCATCGGCATGGATATTCTGTCGATGAGCGCCTACGGCCTCGGCGGCGCGGCCCTGGCGCGACAGATGACCGCGCCGCGTTTCCGCAAGGGTTTCGGCATAGTGGTCGGATGCCTGTTGATCCTGGCCGCCGTGCTGATCGTATCACGCCTGTGACAGCCGGGAACTTGACCGTTCACCCCTCGTTCAGATCGAAGGGCGTTCATTGAACGCTCAAGGAGAGTTTTCCATGATCAAGCTTCGCCAAACACCGGTGCTGATCGCTGTGGCGGGCATGCTCGCTCTGGGCGCCTGCGCGACCGCGACCCCCTATCAGCCCGCCGGCCTGAACGGCCAGCGCGGCGGCTATGCCGAGCAGCGTCTCGAATCCAACCGCTTCAGCGTCAGCTTCTCCGGCAACTCGGTCACCTCGCGTGACCAGGTCGAGATGTCGCTTCTGCTGCGTTCGGCCGAACTGACGGTCGAGAACGGCTACGACTGGTTCGCCACCGTGACGCGCGCCACCGACCGCGACACCCGTTTCTATACGACGCCCGATCCTTTCTACTACGACCGCTACGGCCCCTACTGGGGGCCCCAGTGGCGCTTCTACCAGCGCGGCTACTGGAGCACCTGGGATCCCTACTGGGGTCGTGACCGCGACATCCGCCAGGTCGACCGCTACGAGGCCACCGCCGAGATCATCATGGGCCGCGGTCCCAAGCCCGCCGGCGACCCCAACGCCTTCGACGCCCGCGAGGTCATCAGCAACCTCGGCAGCCGCGTCACGCGGCCTGTCTCCAAGTAAGGGGCGCTATCGCTCGCCGCGCGGCGGCTCGCTGCTTGAGCGCAGAGCGATAAGGACCAGAACTGAAAAACGCCCGCCTCAGTCGATGAGGCGGGCGTTCTGCTGTCTAGGGTCACGGCCTCAAGTAGCGCGAAGCGCGATAGGCCCCTGAAAATGAGCGGCGTCAGCCGACCCTGGGCGTCTTCAGTCGACGCTTGTTGGCGTGGGTCGCCGGAGCGGCGCCCAGGGCCTCCGGCACCTCGCCCTTGAAGTAGAACCTCTGCCAGGCCTCCTTGGCCGCGTCGGGATCGCCGGAGGCCAGGCGGGTGTTGAAGTCGGTGCGCGCCCGGTTCCAGGCCTCGAACTGGCCCTTCATGCCGGGATTGGAGTCCAGCGAGCGGATCACGGGCTCGAAGGCCTCCACCTTGCGATGCTCGACCGGCAGGATGAAGCAGAAGGGCTCGCCCTTCTCGAACTTGACCTTGCCCGGCCGCGTGAAGACCCAGTTCATGGTGAAGGGGAAGGGCAGCCAGTCGGTCTCGATCAGGCCCGTCAGCGGCTGGATGCCGTCCTTGACATGGTTGGGCGACCCCTGGGCCAGCATGCCCCAGCCCGGCGGCGTCCTGAACAGATACTGGGGGTGCATGGTCAGCACCCCGCGCGAGAAGTGCGAGGTGACGAAATGGTCCAGCTCCGGCTGCGGCCGATCCGGCGTGATCTTGATGTCCGACTGGGCCGGGCCGCCGTTCCATTCGGCGGTGAAGCCGAAGGGGCACAGGATTTCCCAACCCGTGGTGTTGGCCATGGTCAGCGGCAGGCAGCGATAGGGGTGCCGGCTGGCGAAGGCGTCCATCCAGTTGCGCGACTGGCGACCCGGCACGAGGTCGCACGGCCGGGCGTTCATCGGATAGCATTCCAGTTCCAAGACGCGGCTCCCGAGGATAACAATATCAGCCTCCTCCCTATCGCCCCCGCCGCCCGCCCGACAAGGCCGAGATGACAGACACCGCCGCCGAACTTTCCGTCCCCGCCTATGACCGCGCCCGCCTGCTGGCCTGGATGGCCGAGAACCGCGTGGCCCAGACCACCCACGACCACCCCGCCGTCTTCCGCGTCGAGGAGGGGCTGGACCTCAAGGCCGACATGCCGGGGCTGCACACCAAGAACCTGTTTCTCAAGGACAAGAAGGGCCGGCTGTGGCTGATCTCGGCGGCCCAGGACACGGTCATCGACCTGAAGCGCGCCCACCGGACGCTCGGCTCCGACCGCCTGTCCTTCGGCAATGAGACCCTGATGTGGGAGACGCTGGGCGTCCGCCCCGGCTCGGTCACGGCGCTGGGCCTGATCAACGACGACGACCGTCGCGTGACCTTCGTGCTGGATCAGCGTCTGTGGGACGCCGACATCGTCAACTTCCACCCCCTGACCAATACGGCGACCACCGCCCTGGATCAGGCCGCCTTCCGCCGCATGCTGACCCTGCTGGACCGCGAACCGCTGATCGTGGATTTCAACGCTCTGGACTGAGCCCCAGGCATTTGTATATACGGCATATACGAAACGTATATGCGAGGTCGCCCCATGGGCATCGTCAACATCGAGGACGAACTGCACGAGCAGTTGCGCCGGGCCAGCAAGGCCTCGTGCCGCTCGATCAACGCCCAGGCCGCCTTCTGGATCAGGCTCGGCATGCTGTGCGAGCTGAACCCCGGCCTGTCGTTTCAGGACCTGATGGCGCGCGAGTTGAAGGCGGCGGGCGTCGGCGCCCCTGATCTGTCGGCCGCCGCCGCATGACCAAGACCCCGGCCGAGATCGAACTGATGGCCGAGGCCGGGCGCCTGCTGGCCTCGGTCTTCACCCATCTGGACAGCCTGACGCTGGCGGGCCTGAGCACGCTGCAGATCGACGCCCTGGTCGAGACCTTCATCGTCGATCAGCTGCAGGCCCGCCCCGCCAGCAAGGGCCAGTACGGCTACGGCTTCGTGCTCAACAGCTCGCGCAACCAGGTCGTCTGCCACGGCGTGCCGTCAAACGACGAGATCCTGCGCGACGGCGACATCGTCAACCTGGACATCACCCTGGAGAAGCACGGCTTCATCGCCGATTCCAGCAAGACCTATCTGATCGGCGAGGTGGCCCGCCCCGCCCGCCGCCTGGTCCAGACCACCTATGAGGCTATGTGGAAGGGCATCCGCGCCGTCCGCCCCGGCGCCACCCTGGGCGACATCGGCCACGCCATCGAACGCCACGCGACGCGCAACGGCTATTCCATCGTCCGCGACTTCTGCGGTCACGGCATCGGCCGCGAGATGCACGAAGCGCCCCAGGTCCTGCATTTCGGCAAGCCCGGAACCGGCCTGAGGCTGCGCGAGGGCATGGTCTTCACCATCGAGCCCATGCTGAACCAGGGTCGCCGCACCGTCGCCACCCTGGACGACGGCTGGACCGTCGTCACCACCGACGGCAAGCTGTCCGCCCAGTTCGAGCACACCGTCGCCGTCACCCGCGACGGCGTCCGCGTCCTGACCCTGCGCCCGGACGAGGCGCGGCTGGCCGCCTAGCCGGTTGGCGCCATGGCGCCGCCCGCCATCTACTGACCGGCTTTGGACGCCAGACGCGCTTCCGCCATTTCGTTCATCGCAACGGCTTGAAAATAGTGAATAACGTCCCTGTGGGCCTCGGCGCGAGTAGATGGCGACAAGGCCAGGGCATCGACAAGTCCTGCCGCCCCTTGGTCAGAAAACTCCGGTGCAGGCTGTCCCGCGAAAAACGATTGGGCATGGGCGACGAACAGAGCCTTGTCGGCCTGTGCAGCCTGAGCCCACACGGCGTCAAGCCGAGCCTGGGCGAGACCGTGCCGGCTCAACTTCAGGGCATTCGTGCTCTTCATGACGGTGCTCAGAAAGGCCGCCAAAAGCGCGTGATCCCGGTTGATATCCCCGCCGTCCGAACACCGTCGCGCGGGTTCCTGGATTTCACGTCGGAGGTTCTGAACCTCCCCGATCGCAGAGGGGCCTCCACGGGCATAGGCCGCCATGGTCGCCAACCGCATCTCGCGGCTTATGCCGAGGAAGACGCACCCTCCTACGCCGCCTGGCGCCTCAAGCTGCGCAGCGGCGCCAGGCGAAGCAGCCAGGACCGTGCAGAGAAGCGTGGCGGCGAAGATCTTGCGCATGACCGAGTCCCCCTTGAGACCCTATGCGTAGGACAGATACCCCCGATCGACAAATGGAGCATCGGCCCGCCAACGACCCTTCCTAACGCAACGCCCTGCTATGGCGAGACTCCATGACGGGCCGTGCGGCGGTCGATTTCAGACGATTCAGACGAATTGGACTCTGTTTTTTCCTCGCCGGATCCCAAGCCTCGCGGCGCGGCGCCGACTGCGTCCATTTCAACGCTTGATGGCGAGGCATCCCGACGCCATCTGATCCGTTACGATTCTTCGATCCAGATGCGGACCCGATCATGACCTTCGCCGACCCGACGCTGAACACGCCCGACGACCTGATCAAGAACGGCACGGACGCCTCCTTCATGGCCGACGTGATCGAGGCCTCGAAGCATCAGCCGGTCATCGTCGATTTCTGGGCCACCTGGTGCGGCCCTTGCCGGACCCTGGGCCCGGCGCTGGAAAAGGCCGTGCGCGGCGCCAAGGGCGCGGTGAAAATGGTCAAGATCGACGTCGACGCCAACCCGGCCTATGCGGGCCAGCTGCGGGTCCAGTCGATCCCGACCGTCTACGCCTTCGTGGACGGCCAGCCCGTCGACGGCTTCCAGGGCGCCGTGCCGGACAGCCAGATCAAGGCCTTCATCGACAAGCTGACCGGCGGCGCCGGGGTCAACACCGACGTCGAACAACTGCTGTCGCTGGGCGAGGAGTCCCTGGGTCTCAACGACCTCGGCGGCGCGGCCCAGGCCTTCGCGCACGTCCTGACCATCGAGCCGGACCATCAGAAGGCCATCGCCGGCATGGCCCGCGTCTATCTGGCCGAGGGCGACATGGAACAGGCGCGCCAGACCATCGCCATGGCCCCCGCCGACTCCACCGACCCCATGGTGCAGAGCGTCCGCGCCCAGCTGTCGCTGGCCGCCTCGGCCCCGACCGGCGCCACGGCGGAGCTGGAAAGCCGGATCGCCGCCGATCCCAACGACCATCAGGCCCGCTATGACCTGTCTCTGGCCCTGGCCTCGGCCGGCGACCTGGGCGGGGCGGTCGATCAGCTGCTGGCCATCGTCAAGGCCGACCGCGAGTGGAACGACCAGGCGGCGCGCAAGCAGCTTCTGACCGTGTTCGAGGCCGCCGGGGGCGCCAGCGAGGTCGCCCGCGACGGCCGCCGCCGGCTGTCCTCGATCCTGTTCGCCTGACGGGGGCGGCGATGGCTCAGGGCTATATCAAGGCGATTGAACTGCCCCAGGTGATCCCGGTTTTCCCCTTGCCGGGCTCGATCCTTCTGTCGCGCGGCCAGCTGCCGTTGAACGTGTTCGAGCCGCGCTATCTGAACATGGTCGACGACGCCATGGCCGGCGACCGCATCATCGGCCTGATCCAGCCCCTGACCAGCGCGCTGGAGCCCCAGCCCCCGCTGGCCCGCGTCGGCTGCGCCGGGCGTGTCACCAGTTTCAACGAGACCTCGGACGGGCGCTATCTGATCACCCTTACGGGGGTCTGTCGGTTTCGCGTGACGACCGAACTTCAGGTCAAGACGCCCTACCGTCAGGTGCGGGCCGATTTCGTCCCCTTCGAGGCCGACCTGCGGGCGCCCGATCCCGGCGCGGAGTTCAATCGCGACCACTTCCTCGACGCGCTCCGCCCCTATCTGGAGCACCGCGGCCTGAACGTGGATTGGGACACGGCCGAGATCGCGCCGCAGGAAGCCCTGATCAACAGCCTGTCCATGGCCCTGCCCTTTGAACCGCCCGAGAAACAGGCGCTTCTGGAGGCCTCGACCCTGGAGGACCGAGCCGAGGCCCTGACCGCCCTCCTTCGCATCGACGCCGCCGACGACAGCGACGAAGACGGTCCGGCGATGCAGTAGATTTCTCTCCCGCTCATCCCGGCGGACGCCGGGATCCAGCGAGAGCCCCAAACGCCCCGCTTGTCGCCAAAGCACTGGACCCCGGCGTCCGCCGGAGTGAGCGGAAAAATAGGAGCGCGGCCTCAAGTGGCGCCGTGGATGACGGGGCGCTAAAACGCCCTCAAGCAGTGAGCGACCGCGTCGCGAACGATAGGGCCTAAACCCCCTCAAGCAGCGAGCCGCCGCGCGGCGAGCGATAGGGTCTAAAATTATGAGCGACGCCTTCAACACCCCCGTCTCGGTCGACCCCCGTCTGCTGGAGGTCCTGGTCTGCCCCGTCACGCGCGGCCGCCTGACCTATGACCGCGAGCGCCACGAACTGGTCTCGGCCGGGGCCAGGCTGGCCTTCCCCATCCGCGACGGCGTGCCGATCATGCTGGTCGAGGACGCCCGTCCGCTCGACTGACGGCCTTACGCCGCGCTTAGGCGGCGGCCCGCTTTCCTCATCGCGCCCTTATGCGACCTGGGTGTCTTCTTCAGGCTCTGAAGGAGACCCCCATGAGCCGCCGCGCCCTGTTGAACCAGTCCCTGAACGCGGCCGCGCCGCCAGGCGCCGCATCTCCCGGTGTTTGGCGCATGACCCAGACCCTGCTGGCCCTCTATCTCGGCTGCACGCCTCGCGACCCCGCCGATCGGAGCCGGCCGCGATGATGACCGGCTATCCCGACGCCTCGGTCCCCGAGGCCCCGTCTGCCGCCCCGCCGCATCGCTGCCGCACCTATGGCGTCGTCGCCCGCGACGGCGGCTGGTGCGTCACCCTGGACAGTTGCGCCACCCGGCCCTTTCCGGATCAGGAAGCGGCCCTGCGCATCGCCCGCCAGCTTCAGCGCCAGGCGGACCGCCTGAACCACGCCGAGCCCGGGTCATGACCGCCCGACCGCTTGTCTCGCCGCCACGGCGGGTGCTGTTCGAGATCCAGAGAGCGGGCCGGGTCTGGCGCCTGGCCTCTTCGGACGGGCTCTTCTTCGGCCTGTTCCAGACCCGCGCCTCGGCCCTGCGCTGCGCTGTCGAGGAAGCCGACCGCCGCGACGGCGGCGACGTCCTGCTGCACACCCACGACTGATCACCTGCTGCGCCGACCTGCCCTCAAGCAGCGAGCGCCCGCGGCGCGAGCGATAGGGCCTCTTCGCTTAGAGGCTCTCGCCGCGCAAGAGGCGAGGCAGATCCCCGGTCGCCCCGCCCGCCTCGTGCATGAAGGCGCGGCGCAGGGGGGCGATGCGGTTGACCGCCGCCATGCCCAGATCGCGCGCCAGCCGCACCGGCGGCAGGTCGTTCGAGAACAGCCGCACGAAGCCGTCGAAGCCTGCCGCCAGGGCCGCATTGTCGAAGCGGCGCCAGCGGGCGTAGCGCTCCAGCACCAGCTCCGAGCCGATGTCCTCGCCGATCCGCACGGCGTCGGTGAGCACCTCGGCCAGGACGGCGGCGTCCTTCAGCCCCATGTTCAGCCCCTGCCCCGCCACCGGATGCACCCCGTGGGCGGCGTCGCCCAGGATGGCGATGCGCGGCGCGACCAGTTTCTCGGCCAGGCTGAGCGACAGCGGATAGACAAAGCGCGGCCCCACCACCTCGACGCCGTCGAGGAACTCGCCGAAGCGCCGCATCAGGTGGGCGTGGAAGGCTTCGTCCGAGGCGGCCTTCAACGCCTCGGCCCGGCGCGTGCTTTCGGTCCAGACCAGGCTGGCCCGCTGCTCCGTCAGCGGCAGGATGGCGAAGGGGCCGTCGGGCAGGAAATACTCATGGGCGACATTGCCGTGGTCGCGGCCCAGCCTGACCGTCGCCACCACCCCGCTCTGGCCGTAGCTCCAGCCCAGGGTGTCGATCTTGGCGGCCTGACGCACGGTCGAGCCGCGCCCCTCAGCGCCCACGACCAGGGGCGCCTGCATGGTCGAACCGTCCTTCAGCGTCACCGTCGCCAGACCCGGCCCGACATCGACAGCGGCGACGGCCGCAGGCGCGCGGACCTCGATCCCGGCCGCGGTCACGGCCTGCGCCAGGGCCGTGCGGATGCGGCGGTTCTCCAGCATATAGCCCAGGGGCTCGCCGCCGTTGCGGTCGCCGATCTCGTCGGCGTCGAAGCGGATGAAGGCCGGCGATGGCGGTCGGCTGGCGGCGCCCGGTCGCTTGCCGTCCGTCACCAGGATGCGATCCATGCGGCAGGCGTGGGGCCGCAGGCTCTCGCCCAGACCAAGCGCGTCCAGCATGCGGAAGGTGGAATAGGCGATGGCGGTCGAGCGCCCGTCGAAGGTCGGCGCCAGCTGGGCGTCGAAGGGCTGGGGATCGACCAGCACCGGCTTCAGCCCGCCCTGCGCCGCCGCCAGGGCAAAGGTCGCCCCCGCCAGTCCCGCGCCCGCGATGATGATGTCGTAGTCCGTCTGAGCCATGCCGCCTGTGTCGCGCCGATGGCCGTCCGCGTCCAGAGGCCACAGACGGGGCCAGACGTCGCGGGCGCCGGATCGCCGCCTGGTAAACAGCCCCTTAACCCTGTCGCGCGACAAGGGAGGCCTAGTCTTCTGAGGTTCGCCTTCATGTCCGCCGCCCTCGCGCTCGGCCAACGCGCCTGGTCCACCGCCCGCATCGTCTGGAGCGCGCCCTTCGCCGTGCGCTTCCGCGGCGTGCTGCAAGCCCTACTGTCGACCCTGCTTCTGGTCGCCATGGTCTCGTGGAACCCGGCGGACCCCAGTCTGAACGCCGCCTCGACGCAAGGCGCGACCAACTGGCTGGGCGCGACGGGGGCGACCTTCGCCGACCTGATGATGCAGTCGCTGGGACTGGCGGCCTGGCCCGCCGTCCTGTTGCTGATCGCCTTCGGGCTGGCCACCGCCATCGGCGACGCGTTGCAGCACCGGTTGCAGCCGACGGCCTTCAAGGTCTTTTGCTCAATCTCCGGCGTCCTGCTCCTGTCGGCCGCGCTGTCGGCCCTGGCCGCGCCCGCCAGATGGCCGCTGGCGGCCGGCCTCGGCGGCCTGTGGGGCGACGGCGTCACGGGCCTGTCCGCGCAAGGGCTCGCGGCCCTGCACATTCCGGGCGGGCGCTGGATCGTCGGCGGCGTCTTCCTCGTCCTCGGCCTCTGGGCTCTGGGCTATGCCGTGGGCCTGCGCCTGCGCGACTTCGCCGACACCGCCGGCTGGGCCGCCGAGAAGCACGCGGCCCATCGCGCCGACCGCCCCGCCAAGGTCCAGATGCCGGCCAAGACCGCGCTCAAAGGCGACGCCCGCATCGTGGCCGAGGCCGCCGCCCCGTCTGCGCACAAGCCTCGCCGCGCGCCTGAGCCGGAAGCCCCGCCAGCCGACCATGCGGCCGAGGACAATCCCTACGCCGCCGATCCCTATGCCGACGACGACGCCCCCGGCGCCTCCGTCCCCCCGTGGGAAGACGCCGCCCCCGTCGCCCCCATCGCGCCGCCGTCCGCACGCGGCGCCACCCGCGCCGCCGAACCCAGGGTCGCCGCTGTCAAGGCGCCCAAGCCCCGCGACACCGCCGACCAGCAGGCCTTCGACTTCGAACCCGGCGAGGGCTTTGACCTGCCCTCGCTCGGCATTCTGGCCAAGCCGCAACAGCGCGTCGGTTCGGTAGACGAGGAATCCCTGAAACAGAACGCCAAGATGCTGGAAGGCGTGCTGCAGGAGTTCGGCGTGCGCGGCGTGATTGATCAGATCCGCCCCGGCCCCGTCGTCACCCTCTATGAACTGGTGCCCGCGCCGGGCGTGAAGCATGGCCGGGTCGTGGCCCTGGCCGACGACATCGCCCGCTCCATGTCGGCCCGCGCCTGCCGCATCGCCGTGGTCCAGGGCCGCAACGCCATCGGCATCGAACTGCCCAACGCCAAGCGCGAGACCGTCTATCTGCGCGACCTGCTGGCCTCCGGCGAATACGACAAGAAGAGCCATCTGCTGCCGCTGGCTTTGGGCGAAACCATCGGCGGCGAGCCCTATGTCGCCGACCTGGCGCGCATGCCTCACCTGCTGATCGCGGGCACCACCGGCTCGGGCAAGTCGGTCGGGGTCAACGCCATGATCCTGTCGATCCTGTATCGCCACAGTCCGGCCGAGTGCCGCTTCATCATGATCGACCCCAAGATGCTGGAGCTGTCGGTCTATGACGGCATCCCGCACCTGCTGGCGCCGGTCGTGACCGATCCCAAGAAGGCGGTCGTGGCCCTGAAGTGGACCGTGCGCGAGATGGAGGACCGCTATCGCCGGATGTCCAAGCTCGGCGTCCGCAACGTCGCCAGCTACAACGAGCGCGCCCGCGAGGCCCAGGAAAAGGGCGAGCATTTCGAACGGACCGTCCAGACCGGCTTCGACGACCAGGGCCGCCCGGTCTATGAATCCGAGAAGATCCGCCCCGAACCCATGCCCTATCTGGTCGTGGTCATGGACGAGATGGCTGACCTGATGCTGGTCGCCGGCAAGGACGTCGAAGGCGCCGTCCAGCGTCTGGCCCAGATGGCCCGCGCCGCCGGCATCCACCTGATCATGGCCACGCAACGCCCGTCGGTGGACGTCATCACCGGCACCATCAAGGCCAACTTCCCGACCCGGATCAGCTTCCAGGTCACCTCCAAGATCGACAGCCGCACCATCCTGGGCGAACAGGGCGGCGAGCAGCTGCTGGGTCAGGGCGACATGCTCTATATGGCGGGCGGCGGCCGCATCACCCGCCTGCACGGCCCCTTCGTCACCGACCAGGAAGTCGAGGAGGTGTGCAAGCACCTGCGCAGCCAGGCCGAGCCCGACTACCTCGACCTGATCACCGACGAACCGGACGGTGACGGCGACGGGGCCATGGGTGGCGACGACGGCATGTCGGGCGACGATCTCTATGATCGCGCCGTGGCCGTGGTCACCCGCGACCGCAAGGCCTCGACCTCCTACATCCAGCGCCGCCTGCAGATCGGCTACAACCGCGCCGCCACCCTGATCGAGCGCATGGAGCAGGAAGGCGTCGTCAGCCCCGCCAACCACGCCGGCAAGCGCGACATCCTGGCCGGCCCGCCGCCTTGATCTAATCGGCTGCGCCGAAGCGGCAGCTTCGCTGCCGGGCGCTATCGCTCGCGACGCGGTCGCTCGCTGCTTCAGCGCCCCCAGACCCGCGACAGTCTGCGGAACCGTGCGCCCTCTGCGCCCGTTGAAGCGCCCATGTCCTCAAGCAGCGAGGCTCCGCGAGCCGCGCGTTAGGACCCTTTACGATGAACGATGCTTCATCGGACCGCCGAAATATGGTCAGGCTGGCGTCATGGGGTCGCCGTCTGCCTGCGGCTTGATGACCATCCGAACCCTCGTCCCGAACGGGAGAAGACAAGACATGACGATTTCACGCCGCGCCTTCGGCTTCAGCGCCGCCGCTCTCGCCCTCGTCGCCGCCGCGCCCGCCGCGGCCCAGTCCAACCTGTCCGCCGAGGATCAGGCGACCCTGCGTCAGGCCCAGGCCTATCTGACCGCCCTGACGGCGGCCCAGGGCGCCTTCGTCGAGACCGGCCCGGGCGGCCAGCGCCGAACCGGCAAGTTCTGGCTGCAACGCCCCGGCAAGATGCGCTTCGAATACGCCGAGCCGGCGGGCCTGCTGGTCGTGGCCGACGGCAACAACGTCAAACGCTATGATCCGCGCCTGAACGTCTTCCGTCAGGTGCCGCTGGGGGCCACGCCGCTGTCGACCTTCCTGGCCCGTGAGGTTCGTCTGGATCAGGGCGTGCGCGTCGATCGGGTCACCCGCATGGCGTCCGGCGCCTTCGCCATCACCGCCCGCGACGCCTCCAAGCCTGCCGAGGGCTCCGTCATCCTGGCCTTCGCCGGTTCGCCGCTGCGGCTGCAGGAATGGACCATCACCGACGCGCAAGGGTCCCGCACGCGCATCCAGCTGACCTCGCTTCAGCCCGCCTCGGGGCTGGCCGCCAGTCTGTTCCAGCTGCGCGACCCGACCCGTCGTCCCAGCCGCAACTAAGGCGAGCGTCACAGGGTCTGCACAGCCCTGACGCTTTTTCTTGATTTGACTTTTTTCGCCCGTGTGACATTCTGACCACAGAACGACGGCGGTCGTTCTGTCCGCCAAGGAATCATCCCCTCCCGGCGGCGAGAGAGACGAACTGAACAGCGCCCGGACCCGTTCCGGGCGCTTTTTTCGTGAGCCGCCCATGCTAAGGCCGGGTCATGAGCCTTCGCATCGTCACCTGGAATATCAACTCCGTCCGCCTGCGTATCGATCAGGTCGCCCGCTTCGTCGCCGAATACGCGCCGGACGTCCTGTGTCTGCAGGAGATCAAGTGCACCGAAGATCAGTTCCCGCGGCAGGCGTTCGAGGAGATGGGCCTGCCCCACCTGCGAATCGGCGGTCAGAAGGGCTGGCACGGGGTGGCCATCGCCAGCCGCCTGCCCATCCTCGATAATCCCAGACTGGACCTCTGTCGCGAAGGTCACGGCCGCTGCATTTCGGGCCTGATCGAGGGCGTGGAGGTGCAGAACTTCTACATCCCGGCCGGCGGCGACCTGCCCGACCGCAAGCTGAATCCGAAGTTCGATCACAAGATGGACTTCTATGAGCGGCTGACCGCCGAGATGAAGACCCGCGACCAGCAGCGGCCCCTGGTCCTGGCGGGCGACTTCAACATCGCGCCGGGCGACAACGACGTCTTCAATCACAAGTTCATGCTGAAGGTGGTCAGTCACACGCCGGGCGAGATCGAGACCCTGCGCCGGCTGCAGGACGCCGGCGGTTTCGCCGACGTGGTGCGCGACCAGATCCCGGACCCGGTCAAGCTGGCCAGCTGGTGGAGCTATCGCGCCAAGGATTTCCGGGTGTCGAACCGGGGGCTGCGGCTGGACCACCTGTGGACCTCGCCGGGCCTGACGCCCGCCGTGGTCAAGGGGAGCGCGCGGATTCTGGACACCGTGCGCGAATGGGAACGGCCCAGCGACCACGCTCCCGTGGTGATGGACCTGGACGTCTAGGGAAGTTCAGATGAGCGGACGACAGGCGGTCGGGGGAGCGACCGCCTGTCCTTGGAGCTTGGCGCGAAGATCTGAGTTCAGATGCGATCGCATCTGAACCGATTTCGCTATACGTCTCAGGCGGCGCCGAACAGCTTGGCGCCGGCCAGGACGCCCAGCAGGATCAGGGTGACGCTGCCGGTGAAGACGACGACGGCTTCGAACGAGAAGGCGTCAGCGCGGGGATGCACGAGTTTCATGTCTGGGTCCTTTCGGCGGGGAGATCCGAATGCACCGAACATGGTCCATCGACCCGTTGTGGACAAACCACGGTTAGGCTGGGTCGAGTGAGTTCGGATCACTCGAAGGGGCCGGCGTGGGCCTCGGCCTCGATCCAGTTGAGGAAGCGCCGCAGCTTGGGCTCTTCAGCCCGTTCCGGCAGGACCACGGCCCAGTAGGCCAGGTCGTTGGTCAGGGCGTGGTCGACCGGCTGGATCAGCCGCCCCTCTCTCAGATCGTCGGCGGCCAGGGGCGCCGACGTCAAAGCCACGCCTCGCCCCGACAGGGCCGCCTCCAGCGCCAGGTGACTGTGGCTGAAGACCGGGCCGCGCAGGTTGTGGAGGCGCGGATCGACGACGCCCGCGCTCTCGAACCAGGCTTTCCAGCCCATGCGATCTGAATAGGGCATGTCGTGCCAGGATTCATGGATCAGAACGGCGTCCAGCAGGTCCGCCGGGGTGCGCATGGCGCGCGCCGCCGCCAGAGACGGGGCGCAGACCGGGATCAGGCGTTCGCTCATCAACCGACGCGCGACCTGACCGGGATAGGGGCCTTCGCCGTATCGGAGGGCCACGTCAGCCTCGCCGTTCGACAGGTCGGCGATGCGGTCCTCGGCGAAGACGATCAGGTCGAGGTCAGGGTTGTCCTCGCTGAAGCGGTGCAGGCGCGGCGACAGCCACTTGCCCGCCAGCGACGGCAGGGCCGAGATCCGCAGCTGGCGGCTGCGGCCCGGGCGCACGGCCTCCAGCGCGCTTTCCAGCCGTTCGAAGGCGTCGGCCACGCCCTGGGCCAGACGACGGCCGTCGGCGGTCAGGACCACGGAGCGGTTGAAGCGGTCGAACAGACGCAGGCCCAGCCGCATCTCCAGCGCCTTGATATGGCGGCTGACGGCGCCGGGCGTGACGCCCAGCTCTTCGGCGGCCTCGCGGAAGCTGCCGAGGCGCGCCGCCGCGTCGAACGCCCGAAGCGCCACCAGCGGCGGGGTCGGACGACGCTCGCTCATGGCCTGGTCAGGGCTGGAGGCGGTAGCCGCCCGCGTCGGTCAGCAGCAGGCGCGCCTGACCGGGCTCGGGCTCGATCTTCTGGCGCAGGCGATAGATGTGGGTTTCCAGCGTATGGGTGGTGACCCCGGCGTTATAGCCCCAGACCTCGGTCAGCAGTTCCTCGCGCGACACGGGCTTGGCCCCGGCGCGATAGAGGTATTTGAGGATATTGGTTTCCTTCTCCGTCAGGCGGACCTTCTTGCCCTTGTCGTCCAGCATCATCTTCGACGCCGGGCGGAACTCGTAGGGGCCGATCTGGAAGACGGCGTCCTCCGACTGCTCGTGGCTGCGCAGATGGGCGCGGATCCGGGCCAGCAGGACGGCGAAACGGAAGGGCTTGGTGACGTAGTCGTTGGCCCCCGAATCCAGACCCAGGATGGCGTCGGAGTCCGACGACTGGGCCGTCAGCATGATGACTGGGGTCGAGACGCCGGCCTTGCGGATCAGGCGGCAGGCTTCACGGCCGTCCATGTCGGGCAGGTCGACGTCCAGCAGGATCAGGTCGGCGCGAACTTCGCGCGCCTGACGCACGCCGTCGGTGGCGGTGGCGGCCTGAACGGGACGAAACTCCTCGTGCAGGGCCAACTGCTCGGCCAGCGCCTCGCGCAGGTCGTCGTCGTCGTCGATGATCAGGATGGTCTTGGGCGTGGGCATGGGTAGAGAATGGCGAGGCTTGAGGGGTTCGCCAAGGGCGCTCCGCTATTTCATCGCTTCAAGAGGCCTTTAGAGGCGCATTTCGTTCCCCGAACAGGGCTGAGCCGACCCGGACATGGGTCGCGCCACAGCGAATGGCGGCTTCATAGTCGCCGCTCATGCCCATCGACAGGACCGACAGGCTGTTTCGCGCGGCGATCTGGGCCAGAAGTTTGAAATGCGGTTCGGGCCTTTCGTCGGCCGGAGGGATGCACATCACGCCCTCGACGGCCAGCCCGTGGCGATCGCGGGCGAGGGCGATCAGGGCGTCGGCCTGATCCGGCAGGACCCCGGCCTTCTGCGGCTCGGCGCCGGTATTGACCTGGACCAGCACGCGAGGACGCCGGCCGGTCTTGGCCATCGCCGCGGCCAGGGCGCCGGCGAGTTTTTCGCGATCCAGGGTCTCGATCACGTCGAACAATTCGACCGCCTCGACCGCCTTGTTGGTCTGCAACGGACCGATCAGCCGCAATTCGAGGTCGGGTAAGGCGGCGCGGCGCGCGGCCCAGTGCAGTTGAGCCTCCTGCACCCGGTTCTCGCCGAAGACGCGTTGGCCGGTCGCCAGGGCCGCCTCAAGCGCCTCAGAGGGTTGGGTCTTCGACACGGCGGTCAGAAGCACCGAGGCCGGGTCGCGGCCCGCCTCGACGCAGGCCTGGGCGATCCGATCGCGCACGGCGGCGACGCGATCATGGATGGACGGAAGGGCGGAAGCAGGATTAGAGGCGGTCATGACCCTCACCGAAGACGCGCAGGTCCTGTGGCGGACGGCGACGGCTCTAGCCCGTGCGGCGACGGCTGTCAGCCCGCCCGATAGGCCTGAAGGCCGCCCGCTGCCTCCGCTGCTCTTCTTCACCGACCCGACGCGGACGCCGCGTCCATGGGAAACCGCGGCTCGACTGCCGACGGGCGCTGCCGTGGTCTATCGGCATTTCGGCGCGGCCAGGGCGCTGGAGACCGGACTGCGACTGCGCGCGGCCACGAAGGGCGCGGGCGTCCGCCTCCTTGTCGGACTGGACGCCGATCTGGCCGACCGGATCGACGCCGACGGCGTGCATCTGCCGGAACGCGCGCTGTCGGCGGCCTATGCCCTGTCGGGACGACGGCCGGACTGGCTGCTGACCGGAGCGGCCCATTCGATGCATGCAGTGAAGGACGCACGCGATCTGGACGCCCTGGTGCTGTCCCCCGTGTTTCCCGCGGGCGGCGCCTCGGCGACCAGGGCGGCGCTGGGGATCGAAGGGTTCGAGGCGCTGGCGGCGGTCGCGCGCTGCCCCGTCTATGCTCTGGGCGGCATCTGCGCAGCCAATGCGCCGGCCCTGATCGAATCGGGCGCGTACGGGATCGCGGGCGTGGAGGCCATGCAGAACGCCTTCAGAGCCTAAAGGCCGAACGCGATCAGAATTTGAAGATGGTTTCCAGTCGAACGCGCGGCGCGGCGCGGCGGTCGGCGGCGCTCTCGGGCGCACGGGCCGGATCAACCTCCGGCGTCGCCAGATTGGCGGCGGCGCCAACCCGAAGACGCGGGCTCAGGCGATAATAGGCGCCGGCCTCGACATCGCCCCAGTCGGTTTCGCGCCCAACGGGCTGATTCAGGTTGAAGTTCAGGCCCCAGCGGCCGCTGTCGTTCCAGCGCAGGCCGCGACGCTGCGGCGCAGGGGTCGATTGCGAAGCTTGGGCGGCCTCGGTCAGGGAGACGGCGGGCGCCCGACGCGCCTGGGCCGAGGCGTCATGAGCCGTCCCGGCGATAGCCAGGGCACCCACAGTCGCAGCGATGATCGCAACGAAACGCATCTTCCAACCCTTGCGACCGACGTTAAACCGCCGATCCTTGTTCCTGAACCCGAGCCGAAACTCGAGAACACAGCGATTAGACACCGCTGGTCCACCCGGTCAACGAAACGTAGTCATCCACAGGTCGTTCCGCACGACTCTTCGCGGCCCTGTGGCGCTGGCACCACGCCAATAAGTCGCCTTACCGGCGCTCGAACATCGGTTCGCCTTGTCACGGCCCCTTTTCACCGTGTTATAGAGCGTGGCTGCGGCGCAGACGTGCGCGGATCAGGGACGCCCGCGTCCAGGGTTCGCGTTGCGGCTCGGCCTCGAACCTTTACGGAGACCTCGGAATGGCTTTTGTTCGCGGCGCTGCGGTCGCCCTTATTGCGTCGGGACTGCTGCTCGGCGGCTGCTCCAGCCTGCCTTTCGCAGGCGGCAAGGAAGCCGCCCCCAAGGCTGACGCCCAACTGGGCATCGGCGTAAACGCCTATCTGTGGCGCGCCACGCTCGACACCCTGTCCTTCATGCCCCTGGCCAGCGCCGATCCCTGGGGCGGCGTCGTCAACTATGACTGGCACGTCAATCCGCAGGCGCCGAACGAGCGCTTCAAGGCGACCGTCTTCATTCTGGATCGCCGCCTGCGCGCGGACGCCCTGAACGTTTCGGTGACCAAGGAGGTCAAGGACGCCGCCGGCGCCTGGACCCCCGCTCCGGTCGCGGCGCAGACGGAGACCGATCTGGAAAACGCCATCCTGACCCGCGCGCGTCAGCTTAATCTCGCCAACGCGGCACGCTAAGAGCCGCCCTCGCCCGCCACCCCAACGCAGACCTCAGGGCCGCCTCAAGCTTCGCGCCTGAGGCGATACCTCAGGATACGCCGTGGCCACTCGTTACGAGCCCAAGACCGCCGAACCCCGCCAGCAGGCCCGCTGGGCGGCCGCTGACGCCTTTTCGGTGTCCAACGCCGACACCGGCCGTCCCAAATACTATGTGCTCGAGATGTTTCCCTATCCGTCGGGCAACATCCATATGGGCCACGCCCGCAACTATGTGATGGGCGACGTGGTGGCGCGCCACAAGCGGGCGCAAGGGTACGACGTCCTGCACCCGATGGGCTGGGACGCCTTCGGCATGCCGGCCGAGAATGCGGCCATGGAGCGCGGCGTCCATCCCGGCGACTGGACCTGGTCCAACATCGCCACCATGCGCGACCAACTTAAGCTATTGGGTTTGTCGCTGGACTGGAGCCGCGAGTTCGCCACCTGCGACCCGGCCTATTACGGCAAGCAGCAGGCCTGGTTCCTGGAGCTGTACAAACGCGGTCTGGTCTATCGCAAGGACGGCGTGGTCAACTGGGACCCGGTCGACAATACGGTCCTGGCCAACGAACAGGTCATCGACGGACGCGGCTGGCGCTCGGGCGCACCTGTAGAGAAGCGCAAGCTGAACCAGTGGTTCCTGCGTATTACTCAGTATGCAGACGATCTGATCGACGGCCTGTCCGAACTGGAAGGCCGGTGGCCCGACAAGGTCCGCCTGATGCAGGAAAACTGGATCGGCCGGTCCAGGGGCCTGCAGATGAAGTGGGCCTTTGCGCCCGACGCCGCGCCCGCCGGGCATGAGGCGGTCGAGGTCTACACCACTCGTCCCGACACCCTGTTCGGCGCCAGCTTCGTCGGCCTGGCCCCCGATCATCCGATCTCGAAACAGTTGGCCGAGGCCGACCCGCGCGTCGCCGCCTTCGTCGCCGAATGCCGCAAGGGCGGTGCCTCGCAGGCCGAGATCGAACAGGCCGAAAAGATCGGCTGGGACACGGGCCTGAAGGTCGTCCACCCCTTCACCGGCGCCGAGGTTCCGGTCTGGATCGCCAACTTCATCCTGTCGGAATACGGCACCGGCGCCATCTTCGCCTGCCCCGCCCACGACCAGCGTGACCTGGACTTCGCCCGCAAATACGACCTGCCGGTGATCCCGGTCGTCCGCCCCGAGGGCGCTGGCGATGACTTCGCCGTGGGAACCGAGGCCTATACCGGCCCCGGCTCCATCTTCCATTCCGACTTCCTGAACGGCCTGGACATCGACACCGCCAAGGCCGAGGCCATCGCCCGCATCGAGGCGACGGCTCAGGGCGAGGCCAAGACCATCTATCGCCTGCGCGACTGGGGCGTCAGCCGCCAGCGCTACTGGGGCTGCCCCATCCCCATCATCCACTGCGAGGCCTGCGGCCCGGTAGCGGTCCCGGCCGACCAACTGCCGGTTGAACTGCCCAAGGATGTGACCTTCGACGTGCCCGGCAACCCGCTGGACCGTCACCCGACCTGGAAGCACGTCAACTGCCCGAACTGCGGCGGGGAAGCCCGTCGCGAGACGGATACGCTGGACACCTTCGTCGACTCCAGCTGGTACTTCGCCCGCTTCACTGATCCCAAGGCGGACGAGCCGATCAACAAGGCCGCCGCGTCGAAGTGGCTGCCGGTCGACCAGTATATCGGCGGCGTCGAACACGCGGTCCTGCACCTGCTCTACGCCCGCTTCATCACCCGCGCCCTGTCGGACGCCGGCCTGATGGACGTGAAGGAGCCGTTCGCCGGCCTGTTCACCCAAGGCATGGTGGTCCACGAGACCTACTACGAAGGCCATGAAGCCAGCGGCAAGCCGCGCTGGGTCGAGCCCTCGGACGTGCGCATCGAGACGGTGGACGGCCAGCGCGTCGCGACCCGCCTGTCCACCGGCGCCGCCCTGACGATCGGCGACATCGAGAAGATGTCCAAGTCCAAGAAGAACGTGGTCGCGCCCCAGGACATCATCGCCGCCTATGGCGTGGACGCCGGTCGCCTGTTCGTCCTGTCCGACAGCCCGCCCGAGCGCGACGTCCAGTGGTCAGTCGGCGGCGTCGAGGGCGCCAGCCGCTTCGTCCAGCGCGTCTGGAACGAGTTCGACGGCTTCAACCCGGAGGCTCCGGCCAACCCGGATGTGGACGCCAGCCTGATCCGCGAGACGCACAAGACCATCAAGGCGGTCAGCGAGGGCGTCGAGGGCTTCCGCTTCAACTCGGCCATCGCCAAGCTCTACGCCTTCCTGGCGACCCTGCGTCAGCACGACAAGGCGGGCGGCGAGGCCAGGAAGGCGGCGCTGGCGACCATGGCCCGCCTGATCGCCCCCTTCACGCCCCACCTGGCCGAAGAAGCCTGGGCGCGCCTTGGTGAAGACGGCATGGTTCTGGATGCGCCCTGGCCGGTGTTTGACGCCGCCCTGGCGGCGGACGACGAAGTCACCCTGCCCGTCCAGATCGGCGGCAAGCGCCGCGGCGAGGTCGTCCTGCCGCGCGGATCGGACAATGCGACGGTCGAGGCCGCTGCTCTCGCCAATCCGACGGTTCAGGCCTACCTTGCCGCCAACAACCTCAGCGTCCGCAAGGTGATCGTGGTGCCCGACCGTATCGTCAACCTGGTGGCCGGCTGATGCGTCGCGCCCTCGCCCTGATCGCCGTCGCGGGCGCCGCCCTGCTGTCCGGCTGCGGCTTCACGCCGATGTACGGGGACATGGGTGTCGGCGCAGGCCTGTCACGCATCGCCGTCGCCACGCCCGACAACCGCCTCGGATACCGCCTGCGCGAGCAGTTGGAGGACGCCTTCGGCTGGAATGGAGCGGCGACGCCCCTCTATCGCCTGGCGACCGAGGTGACGCAGGAGCGTCGCCCTCTGGGCCGGCGTATCGACGACACGGCCAGCCGCTATGAGCTGACGGTCAAGGCCGACTGGACCCTGACCCCGGTCAGCGGCGGCGCCCCGATCAAGGGCTCCCAGACCACGACAACCACCTATGCCGCCGCCGACCAGCCCTATGCCGCCATCGCCGCCCAGCAGGACGGCGAGGACCGCGCCGCCGCCGATCTGGCGCGCCTGATCCGGCTGGACATGATGCGCGCCCTGGCGGGCCAGTGAGCCGCATTCTGAGGGGGATGGCCGCGTGATCCTGGCCAAGCGGCCCGAGGTCGACCGCTTTCTGAAGTCGCCGGACACCCACATCCGCGCGGCCGTGATCCACGGCAAGGACCGCTCGGGCGTCACTGAGCGCGCTCTGACCCTCTACAAGGCCATCACGCCCGACCTGAACGACCCGTTCAACGTCACCTTCCTGACCGAGGCCGACATCGACGGCGACGCGGTCAAGCTGGAGGAGGCGCTGACGGCGCTGAGCATGATCGGCGGGCGGCGCCTGGTGCGCATCCGCCTGTCGGACGGCAAGCCCGGCGTCGACAAGGCCATCGCCGCCGCCCTGACCATCCACGCCGACGGCGGCTACAACCCCGACGCCATGCTGGTGATCGAGGCCGGAGCCCTGGGTCGCGAATCCGCCCTGCGCAAGGCCGCCGAGAAGTCGCCCGGCGCCGTCGGCATCGCCTGCTACGAGGACGAGGTCGGCGACGTGGCCCGCATGACCCGCGAGGCCCTCGGCGCCGACAAGGTCGGCCTGACCGGCGACGCTCTGGACCGCTTCGTCGCTCGCCTGCCCCGCGAACGCGGCCTGATGCGGCAGGAAATCGAGCGTCTGGTGCTCTATATCGGGCCTGGCTCAGGCCGCACCATCGACGTGCCGGAACTGGAAGAACACCTGGGAGTCGAGCCCGACGCCTCCCTGTCCGACGCCGCCCTGCAGGCCTTTGGCGGACGCCCCGGCCCGGCCCAGTCGGGCCTGCGCCGCGCCCTTGCCGAGGGCGAAAGCGCCGTCATGGCCGTGCGCATGGCCGCCATCCACCTGGGAAAACTGCGCCGCATCAACGTCCTGCAAGCCTCCGGCGCCGGCGCCAAGGAGGCTGCGAAGTCCGCCGGGGTGTTCTGGAAGCAGGAGGCCGAGATCCTGCGTCAGGCCCGCGCCTGGCGGCTGGAACTGCTCGACGAGGTCCAGGACAGCGTCAACACCGCCGACATCGCCACCAAGACCACGGGACTGCCCGAAGCCCTGATCGCCGAACGCCTGCTGCTGGAAATCTCCGCCCGCGCCAAGCGCATGGGGCTCTAAGCGAGGGGCCTATCGCGCTTCGCGCTACTTGAGGCCCCATTGCTCTTGGCCCACCGGCCTTCGGCCCGCTTGAGGCCCTCGTTTCTCTAGCCCTTCTCCCAATGGGAGCAGGTGGCCCGCAGGGCCCAATGGGGGTCGTCGGTTACCTTCGCCGCAAGCCGTCCACGGCTCACGCCGACTGAACGCGTAGCCCCTCACCCTTTGACGCTTCGCGCCGCCCTTCGGGTCGCCGTTCCCAATCGCTACGCTCTTGGAGGCTCAAGCCCTCTCCCGCAGGGAGAGGGAAAGCAAGGCGCTAGCCCCGCTTGGAGGCCTTGCGGAAGGCCGGCTTGTTCGCCGCCGCAGCCTGGCGCTGCATGGCCTTTTCGGGGGCCTTGCCCACGGTCTTGGCGCCCGGCTGGCCGCCCTGGGCCCCAGCCTTCTTGGCGGCGAGGGCGCGCTTCAGAGCTTCGGTCGCGCTGGTCTTGTCGGTTTGATCAGTCATGGGCGCAGCTTAGCACATCCTGACCGAAACGCCTCAGCCGCGCATCAGGCGTCGGCACAGGTCGTCCAGCTGTTCCAGGGTGCCGTACTTGATGGTCAGCTCGCCCTTGCCGCCCTTGTCGGTCAGCATGACTTTCAGGCCGAGGGCGTCGGCCAGATCCTGCTCCAGGGCGGCGACGTCGGCGGCGCCCTCCCCGTTTGCCGCCGGCCTGGACTTCGACGCCTTGGGACCATCGGCGGCGCGACGGGCCAGGGCCTCGGTCTGCCGCACGTTCAGCCCCTTGGACAAAACCTGTTCGGCCAGGGCCTCGGGGTTGGGGGCCGTGATCAGGGCGCGGGCGTGACCGGCCGACAGCCGGTTCTCCATGACGTGGGTCAGGACGCTGTCGGGCAGTTGCAGCAGGCGCAGGGTGTTGGCGACGTGGCTGCGGCTCTTGCCGACGACGCCGGCCAGAGCGTCCTGGGTGCGGCCGAAACGCGAGATCAGCGAGCCATAGGCCATGGCCTCTTCGACCGGGTTCAGATCAGCGCGCTGGACGTTCTCGATGATGGCGACCTCCATCACCTCCACGTCGTCCATCGGGCGTTCGATGATGGGCACGAATTTCAGGCGGGCGGCCTGGGCGGCGCGCCAGCGACGCTCGCCGGCGATGATCTGCCACATGCCGTCCTCGCCCGGCTGAGCGCGGACGAGGATAGGTTGCAGCACGCCCTTGTCGCGGATCGAGGCGGTCAATTCTTCCAGATGCTCGGCGCCGAACTGCTTGCGCGGCTGGTCGGGATTGGGCTTGAGGCTCTCGATCGGCACGGCGCGCACGCCCGTCGGCTGAACGCCGCCGTCGACCGGCGCGCTCTCGGCGACGTTTTCCCCCAGAAGGGCCGAAAGGCCCCGGCCCAGACCACGTTGACGTTCGGACAAGATACTGATTCCGTTTCTATATTCTATCAGGCAGCCAGGGCGAGACGGCGCTGTCGCTCGCGCGCGACGACTTCGCGGGCCAGTTTGAGATAGGCTTGGCTGCCCGTGCATTTCAGGTCGTAGATCAGCACTGGCTTGCCAAAGGACGGCGCCTCGGACACCCGCACATTGCGGGGAATGACGGCGTCATAGACCTTGTCGCCGAAGTGGCTGCGCACATCGGCCGCCACCTGACCCGAAAGGGCGTTGCGGCGGTCGTACATGGTCAGGACCAGACCCTGGATTTCCAGCGACGGATTGAGGCTCTGCTTGACCATGTCGATGGTTCGCATCAGCTGGGTCAGGCCCTCAAGCGCAAAGAACTCGCACTGCAACGGCACCAGAACCGCGTCGGCGGCCGCCATGGCGTTGAGCGTCAGAAGGTTCAGCGACGGCGGGCAGTCGATCAGGACGTAGTCATACCGCGTATGGCCGTTCCCGCCCTGCGCCGCCAAGGCGTCACGCAGGCGATAGGATCGGCGATCCGCCTGGCTCAGTTCGATCTCGACGCCCGACATGTCGGCGTCGGCGGGCACGATGAATAGGCCGGGAACCGTGGTCTCCACCGCCGATAGATCGATCGGGCGGCCGTCGACGATAACGTCATAGATCGTAGCGCGGCGTGTTTCACGTGGAACACCCAGACCCGTCGAGGCATTGCCCTGCGGGTCCATGTCGACGATCAGCACCTTCTCGCCGATGGCGGCCAGGGCGGTGCCAAGGTTGATGGCGGTCGTGGTCTTGCCCACCCCGCCCTTCTGGTTGGAGACAGCCAGAACTCGGGTCTGTTTCTCGCGATCAGCGGACACGGCGAAGACTCCGGATATGGACGATGCGGCCGCGCGGGTCGCTGCGCGAGACGGAGAGGTCGCTCTTAAAATGCCAGACCTTGGCCGCATCTTTCAACTCAGCTTCGGCCTTCTCGCCCTTCAGGAACAGGCCTTGTGCACCGTGATAGAAGTAAGGCTGTGCATAAGCCAGCAGCTTCTCCATCGGCGCCACGGCGCGGGCGGTGACGATGTCGACCTCGACGTCCTGCTCCTCGGCCCGACCGTTGATCACGGTCGCCGGCAGATCCAACGCTTCGACCACCTGTTCCAGGAACCGGCAACGTTTGCCCAGGCTGTCGATCAACCAGACATGGGCGTCCGGACGATCCTTCAGCAGGATGGCCAGCACCACGCCAGGGAAGCCGGCGCCGGCCCCCAGATCGGCCCAGGTCAGGGCCTCGGGCGCCAGGGCCAGGAGCTGGGCGCTGTCCCAGGCGTGCCGGTTCCAGAAGTCCGGAATGGAATCCGGCCCTACCAGATTCATCACCTCATTGGCCTCGGTCAACATGGCGAGGAAGGCGGTCAGATCAGCGATCTGGGTTTCACTGGCGCCCGTATGGGCGCGGAATTCGGCGACGGGGTCCAGGCTCACGCGACGATGGTCTCGACTTCTGCGGCGAGCGAGGTCGCCTTCTTCACATGGGCCAGGAGCGCCGTCAGCGCCCCCGGCGTCATGCCTTCGATGCGGCCCGCCTGCCCCAGGGTGCGGGGCTGGACCAGGATCAGCTTCTCGCGGACCTCATTCGACAGACCGCCGATGGCGGCGTAGTCGAGGCCTTCGGGCAAAGACAGCCCCTCCTCACGCCGCAGGGCCTCGGCCTCTGACGCCTGGCGATCCAGATAGCCGGCGTAGACGGCGTCGATTTCGACCTGTTCGCGCACCGCTGGGGCCCAGTCGGCGATCTCGGGCCGGACAGACAGGAACTGGTCCAGCTTCACACCAGGGAAGGACAGCAGGTCGCGGATCGACCGACGCTGGCCGTCGGCGTTGACGCTGATGCCCAGCGCCCCGGCCTCCTTGGGCGTGAACTGTGTTTCACGTGAAACACGGTTCGCCCGGTCCAACTGGCCCGACTTCTCCAGCCATACCCTCCCCCGCTCCGAGCCGACGACGCCCGCCGCGATTCCCAAGGCCGTCAGGCGCACGTCAGCGTTGTCGGCGCGCAGGGTCAGGCGGTACTCGGCCCGGCTGGTGAACATGCGATAGGGCTCGGTGACGCCGCGCGTCACCAGGTCGTCGATCATGACGCCGATATAGGCCTGATCCCGGCCCAGAATGATCGGGTCGGAACCGGCGGCGGCGCGGGCGGCGTTCAGACCGGCCATGAGCCCTTGAGCTCCCGCTTCCTCATAGCCGGTCGTGCCGTTGATCTGCCCCGCCAGATAGAGGCCAGGGCGCTTCTTGACCTCCAGCGCCGGCGTCAGTTCGCGCGGATCGACATAGTCGTATTCAATGGCGTAGCCGAAGCGGAAAACCTCGACCTGCTCCAGTCCGGGCATCGTCTTGAGGAACGCCAGTTGCGTCGCGTCGGAGACAGAGGTCGAAATGCCGTTCGGATAGACGGTCGGATCATCCAAACCCTCGGGTTCGAGGAAGACCTGGTGGCTGGTCTTGTCGGCGAAGCGGACCACCTTGTCCTCGATCGAGGGGCAGTAGCGCGGGCCGCGACCCGACAGCTTCCCGCCATAGACGGCGCTCTCGCCCAGGTTCTCGGCGATGATGCGGTGGGTTTCCTCGGTCGTGTGGGTAATGCCGCAGGCGATCTGAGGCACCTCGATCCGGTCGGTCAGGAAGCTGAAGGGCACAGGCTCCTCGTCCGCCGCCTGCATCTCCAGCCGATCCCAGGCGATGGTGCGGCCGTCCAGGCGCGCGGGCGTGCCGGTCTTCAGACGCCCCATCATCAGGCCCGAGCCATAGAGGTCTGCCGCCAGACCCGTCGACGGCGCCTCGCTGAAGCGGCCCGCCGCGATGCGTTCCTCGCCGCGATGGATGACCCCGTTGAGGAAGGTGCCCGTCGTCAGGACCACGGCCCCGGCGCGAAGATCAGTCCCCTCGCCCGTCGTCACCCCCACCACGCGGTCGCCGTTCAGGATAAGGGCTTCGGCCGTGCCGGCCATCAGGGTCAGGTTCGGCGTCTGGGCCAACTCGGCCTGCATGGCCTCGCGATAGAGGCGACGGTCTATCTGGCTGCGTGGCCCGCGCACGGCGGCGCCCTTGGAACGGTTCAGCAGGCGGAACTGAATACCCGAGACGTCGGCCAGACGGCCCATGACGCCGTCGAGAGCGTCGATCTCGCGCACCAGATGGCCCTTGCCCAGGCCGCCGATGGCCGGGTTGCAGCTCATCTCGCCGATGGTTTCGAGCTTCTGCGTCAGCATCAGGGTGCGGGCGCCGGCGCGCGCCGAGGCGGCTGCAGCTTCGCAGCCGGCATGACCGCCGCCGATGACGATGACGTCGAAGGTCGTGGAGGGGGAGGAACTCATGCGCGAGGACATAGTCCATCCGGCCGCAGATCGCCACTAGAACGACGCCGATGTTTCACGTGAAACACCGTGGTTCGGCGGCTATTTGCCAATGCAGAAGGTCGAGAAGACCTCGCCGAGGATGTCCTCGACGCCGATGGCGCCGGTGACACGGGCCAGGGCGTCGGCGGCCCGGCGCAGGTCGTCGCCCGCCATCTCTGGCGCCAAGTCAAGCGCGCGACGTCCCGCCTCGACTGCAGCCAGGGCCTCGACCAGACGGCGGCGATGGCGCTCGCGCGTCACCGCCGGGAAGTCGGCGCCCGACAGATCGCGGGCCAGACGGGCGGCGATCCAGTCATGGAGATCGGACAAGCCCTCCCCGCTCGTCGTGCTGACGGACAGGGCCTCAAGCCCGTCGACCGGCTTCGCGGCGCCGAGGTCGGCCTTGTTGAGGATCTGCAGATCCTCAACCTGGGCGAAGGCGGCGGCGGGGTCATCCCCCTGCCCTTCATCTGGCGCGCGGACCCAGAGGCGCAGGTCAGCGTCTTGCGCCCGCAACCGCGCCCGGCGGATGCCCTCGGCCTCGACCACATCCTCGCTTTCGCGCAGGCCGGCGGTGTCGGACAGGGTGACGGCGTAGCCGCCGATCATCAGTTCGGCGTCGAGAACATCGCGGGTCGTGCCGGCGATGGGCGTGACGATGGCCGCTTCACGCGCCGTCAGGGCGTTGAACAGCGACGACTTTCCGGCGTTGGTCTCGCCGATCAGGACGATACGATAACCCTCGCGCACCCGCCGACCGCGATCGGAATCGGCCAGAGCCGCGCGCAGATCGGCGGCCAGCTGATCCAGAACCGGGCCGGCCGTGCGGGCCAGATTGTCGGGGACCTCCTCGTCCGGGAAGTCGATCTCGGCCTCGACCAGGGACAGGGCCTTGAGCAGGTCGCGACGAAAACCGGCGTAGGCGGCAGACAGGGCGCCGCCCAACTGCCCCAGGGCCTGAGACTTCTGGGCCGTCGTTTCGGCGTCGATCAGGTCGGCGACGGCCTCGGCCTGGGCCAGGTCCATGCGGCCGTTCTGGAAGGCGCGGCGGGTGAATTCACCCGGCTCTGCGGGACGGACCTTCAAGGCGATCAGGGCGCGGCTGGCGGCCTCGATCACGGCCCGGCCGCCATGCAGATGCAGTTCAGCGGAGTCCTCGCCAGTGTAGGAATTAGGGCTCGGAAAGCGCAGGACCAGGGCCTGATCCACCATCTCGCCGTCATGGCGCAGGGTGCGCAGCGCCGCCAGACGCGGGGTCAGACCCCCTGCCCCCAGCGCGGCCAGAGCGGCGTCGACACCCGGCCCGGACAGGCGCAGGATGGCGATGGCGCCGCGTCCGGGCGGGGTGGCCAGGGCGAAGATGGTGTCGGCGTCGGCGCTCAAGTCGTCAGGCCTTGGGCGCGCCCGTGACGGCGGCTTCCATCAGACGCCGGAACTGATCCTGGGCCTGAGCGCCGAAGCTGGTCCAGGTCTTCATCAGTTCGTCGGGCTGCATGGCCGCCATGTTGGCGTCCATCCGCTTCTGCATCTCGGCGACCAGATGGTCGTTCAGGACGGTGACGTCGGGCAGGCCGAAGAAGGCGCGGGCCTCAGCCGGGGTGCAGTCGATTTCGATGTTCAGCTTCATGGCGTCTGCCTTTCAGGCTGGCTTGGTTTCACGTGAAACATGCCCTCAAGCCGCCGCCGGCCGTGCGGGCGGCGCCAGGGCCGGAATTATGTATTCATGGACTGGAAGAAGTCGCCGTTGTTCTTGGACTGGCGCATCTTGTCGAGCAGGAACTCGATCGCGTCCTGCGGCCCCATCGGGTTGAGGATCCGGCGCAGGACATAGGTCTTGGCCAGCTGATCCTTCGGCGTGATGAGGTCTTCCTTGCGGGTGCCGGACTTGAGCACGTCGATGGCCGGGAAGATGCGCTTGTCGGCGACCTTGCGGTCCAGCACGATTTCCGAGTTACCCGTGCCCTTGAACTCTTCGAAGATGACCTCGTCCATGCGGCTGCCGGTGTCGATCAGGGCCGTGGCGATAATGGTCAGCGAACCGCCCTGCTCCACGTTGCGCGCGGCGCCGAAGAACCGCTTGGGCCGTTGCAGGGCGTTGGCGTCGACGCCGCCGGTCAGCACCTTGCCCGACGACGGGACGGTGGCGTTGTAGGCGCGCCCCAGGCGGGTGATGGAGTCCAGCAGGATGACGACATCCTTCTTGTGCTCGACCAGACGCTTGGCCTTTTCGATGACCATTTCGGCGACGGCGACGTGGCGGGTCGCGGGCTCGTCGAAGGTCGAGGCGACGACCTCGCCCTTCACCGTGCGCTGCATGTCGGTCACTTCTTCCGGACGTTCGTCGATCAGGAGGACGATCAGGAAGACTTCCGGGTGGTTGCGCTCGATCGACTTGGCGATGTTCTGCAGCATGACCGTCTTGCCCACCCGCGGCGGGGCGACGATCAGGCAGCGCTGGCCCTTGCCGAGCGGGGCGACGATGTCGATGACCCGGCCCGAGCGGTCCTTCAGCGTCGGATCCTGGATTTCCATGTGCAGACGCTCTTCGGGATAGAGCGGCGTCAGGTTGTCGAACAGGACCTTGGTCTTGACCATCTCCGGATCTTCGAAGTTGATCGTGTCGACCTTCAACAGGGCGAAGTAGCGTTCGCCCTCGCGCGGACCGCGCACGGCGCCGTGCACCGTGTCGCCCGAGCGCAGGCCGAAGCGGCGGATCTGCGACGGTGAGACATAGACGTCGTCGGGACCCGGCAGGTAGTTGGCGTCGGGGCTGCGCAGGAAGCCGAAGCCGTCCGGCAGGATCTCCAGCACGCCCGAGGCGATGATCTCCACCTCTTCGTCGGCCAGGGTCTTGAGGATGGCGAACAGCAGGTCCTGCTTGCGCAGGTTGCCGGCGTTCTCGATGTCCAGCCCCTCGGCGAAGGCGACCAGCTCTTCCGGCGTCTTCTCGTTCAGTTCCTGCAAGGTGATGCGGCCGTTGGGAACGATGGGCTCGCCGTCCTCGTCCTCATCGTCGGCCGTGGTGTCGATACCCGTATCGTCGTTGACGATATCAGTCGCTGCTTCGACCTCGACTTCAGGTTCCGGCTCAGACGTCGGCTCAGCGGCGCGCGAGCCGCCCAGAGTCAGCGTCTTTCTTGGACGTTCCGCAGCCGTTTCAAGGACTTCCGGAGCCTGGTCGTTGTTTTCGGGCGTATCGGTCATGGCATGCTCGCTCACGCGCTCAAACGCGATCAGCGTTGAGGGCGGTTCGTCTGTCGATGTCGCAGCCTTGCGGCCAGAGGGGGGACGACGGGCTCCCGCAGGATCAATCCGGCAGGCGTCGCAAGAAGAGAGGGACCGCCCTGCGGATCGCAATCGGATCACGTCGAACGGTTCACCATGAGCGGAACCACGAATGACCCGACCGCGTCAAGCAAGGCGGTATCAGAACGGCTGGCGTCAGGCGGCAAGCGCGATCGCGCCGGGAGCGCTATCGCCCCTAAAATGTCCATTCAAGGGTGACGGACAGCACCATGACGATGGCCAGCAGGAAGGGAATCTCGTTGGTCATGCGCCAGAAGCGGCCCGAATATTTCGACGTGCCTGCAACGATCTTCTTTCGCTGACCGGCCAGGAAGCCGTGCCAACCCGCCAACAGGAAGACACCGACCAGCTTGGTCACCATCCAGGGCTGGTGCGCAAAGCTCCAGTCGGCGCCGTCGCCGCTTCGCAGCCACAGCAGCCAGCCGCCGAAGACGAAGGCCAGGATCATGGCCGGATTGATGATGATGCGCAGAAGCCGCGTCTGCCACAGGCGCAACAGGGCCTGCATTTCGCCGCGCAGGGGCTCGGGCCTGGCGTTCTGCTCGGCGTCATAGGCGAACAGACGCGGCAGGAAGAGCATGCCGGCCATCCAGGCGATCACCGCCAGGATGTGAAGTCCGCGCGCGAGATTATAATAGTCCATAAGGGTCCCCTCGACCGGTCAGGCCGCCTTTGAACAACCGCTGGGACAGGCTTTCAAGCGGGCGCATGGTCGCCCCTTCGACGCGCCCTGCGGCGCCACGCCCGAGGTTCCCAATGCGGCCTCGACGGCCTGGGCCAGGGCCGCGATGAAGGACGGCTCAATGCCGACGGCGGGCGTGCGCAGATAGGGGGCGCAGCCGACGTGCGCGGCCAGTTCCCCGTATTCCAGATCCAGCTCGACCAGGGTCTCGATGTGTTCGGAGACGAAGGCGATCGGCACCACCACGGCGCCCACCCCGTCCCGGCCAGCCTGTTCGATAGCCTGGGGCGTAGCCGGTCCCAGCCATTTCAGCGGCCCGACCCGGCTCTGATAACAGATGGCCCAGTCCGTCAGACCCATGCGGGCGACGATCGCCGCGACCGTGGTCTCGACCTGGGCCTGATAGGGATCGCCGGCGGCGACCAGTTTTTCCGGAATGCCATGGGCCGAAAACAGCACGCGCACGGGCTGGCCCTCGGCACGATCCATGGTCTCGCGGATCAGCTTGGCCTGAGCCTCGACCAGACCCTCGGCGTCGGGATAGCAGCAGACGGCGTGAACCTCGCCAGGCCCCTTGTAGGCCTCGTTCCAGGCCTTGAGCGATGAGGCCGTCGTCGTGGTCGAGAACTGCGGATAGAGGGGCAGAAGCACGACATGGTCGGGCTGGAAATCCGCCACCGCGCGGGCCGTGTCCTCGGTAAAGGGGTGCCAGTAGCGCATGGCGATGAAGACCTCGGTCTCATCGCCGGGCGCCGCGTCCGCGAGCACCTCAGACAGGGCGGCGGCCTGTTTCAGGGTCTCGGGCAGCAGCGGCGAGCCCCCGCCCATCAGGGCGTAGTTGGCCTGAGCCGATTTCTCGCGCCGTGAGGAGATCAGCCGCGCCAGGGGCGTGCGCACTATGGCCGGCAAGCCGATGATGGCCGGGTCGTTGAACAGGTTGAACAGGAAGGGTTTCACCGCCTCCGGCCCGTCAGGCCCGCCGAGATTGGTCAGCACCACGGCCACGCGCCGGTTCGAACGGCTCGGCTCGGCGGCCATGATCACTGAGCTCCGATCCGACCCAGGACCTGCTCCACGTGCGCGATCGGCACGTCCGGCAGAATGCCGTGGCCCAGGTTGAAGATCCACGGCCCCTGGCCCCAGGCCGCCATCAGTTGATCGACGCGGCGATCCAGCGCGGGACCGCCGGCGCGGAGGAGAAGCGGATCGAGCGCGCCCTGGATCGGCTTGATGGCCTGGACCCGTTTACCGACCTCCAGGGGACAGGCGGTGTCCAGCGCCACGGCCTGAACGTCGCAACTGCTTGCGTAACGCTCTGCAAGCGCCGCAGAGCCCCTCGGGAAGCCGATGAGCGGCACGGTGACCCCCAGGGCCCGGGCACGGGCCACAAGCGCCTGGTGAGGCTTCAGGACGAGGCTTTCGAACAGATCGTCGGGCAGGCCCTCGGCCCAGCTCTCGAAGATCTTCAGAACCTGGGCGCCGGCGTCCTGCTGCATCTTCAGGTAATGGGCGGTGGACTCGACCAGAACCTCGAGAAGGGCGGCGACCTTTTCCGGCTCGGCATAGGCATAGGTGCGGGCCGTGGCGCGCTCCCCCTTGCCAATGGTGCGGGCTTCGCCGTCCAGCATATAGGTGGCCACGGTCCAGGGCGCGCCGGCGAACCCGATCAAAGCCTTTGACGGATCCAGTTCAGCACGAACAAGACTCAGGGTCCGGCCCACCGACTTCAGGGCTTCCCCTGCCTGGTCAGCCAGCTCCCGCATCGACTCCACCGACGGCAGGGCGCCGAGACGCGGACCTTCACCGGCTTCGAACCAGACCTTTTGTCCCAGAGCGCCCGGGATCAGCAGGATGTCGGCGAAGACGATGGCCGCGTCGAAGCCGAACCGGCGCATCGGCTGAAGCGTCGCCTCAGCCGCCATCTCCGGGTTCATGCAGAAGGCGATGAAGTCCGGCGCCCTGGCGCGCAGCTCTCGGTATTCCGGCAGGTAGCGCCCGGCCTGACGCATGAACCACACCGGCGGACGGGTCGTAGTCTGGCCCTGGAGAGCCTGGATCAGAAGAGGAGTGCTCATGCCTTGGGCTTTAGGATGCACACCCCCAAGCCTCAATCCCTATTCAAGAATAAGAATTTGAAAGAATTGGAGGATGGAAGCAGGGCGCTGGAATGCGGGGATAGTTCGCGGCCATACCGTCGATCGACAGGTTTCTCCCCGATTTCGAGTGAACCAATCCGACGACCCCGGCGATAGTGTGTTGATTGCGGGGATAACCCTTGCCGAATCCGCTGTGACGGGAGTCCGACCTGGGCGCCGTTGTGGGAAAGGCGCCGGGCGCCGATTCTGGACAAGGCGCCTTATCCCCGGGTGAGGATAGAAATTCGGCGCCTGCATGAACGACTCCAGGCGCCGTTCGACCATTGGCGCCCGCGATCCCCGCTCGCGACCGGGAGCGGGGCTTGCTAGAGGATTCGGCGCCCAGTCGATGTCGAACGGCGCCCCGACTTTTACACAGGCTGCGGGGACATAGGCCGACATTATCGACCGAGGCGAACGAGGATGAGGAGACGATCAAAGTCATGAGCCCCGCCCGACCGTCGTCACGTCTCGCCACCTATTTCCACGTCCACCTGGTCTCGGATTCGACCGGCGAGACCCTGAACGCCATGGCCAAGGCGGTGATCGCCCGTTTCGACGGCGTTATTCCCATCGAACACATCTACGCCCTCGTCCGTTCAGCCAAGCAGATGGAGCGGGTGCTGGAGGAGGTCGCGGGGGCGCCTGGCGTGGTTCTGCATACCCTGGTCGACCGGGAACTGCGCGAACAGCTGGAGGATGGCTGCCGTCGGCTGCAGACGCCGCAGATCGGGGCCCTGGATCCGCTGGTCGGCGCGCTGTCGGGCTATCTGGGGACCAATATCTCGACCCGCGTCGGGGCCCAGCACGCTCTGGACCACGGCTATTTCAACCGCATCGGCGCCCTGGACTTCGCCATCGCCCATGACGACGGCCAGGGCACGCTGGAACAGCTGGAGCATGCCGACGTCGTCCTGTGCGGCGTCAGCCGCACCTCCAAGACCCCGACCTGCATCTATCTGGCCAACCGCGGCATCCGCGCCGCCAATGTGCCGCTGGTGCCGGGTCAGGAGGACGGCGAGCGGTTGATGCAGCTGAAGAATCCTCTGGTCGTCGGTCTGACGGTCTCGCCCGATCGGCTGGTGCAGATCCGCCGCAACCGACTGGAGGGGCTGAACGCCCACCACGCCTCGGACTATGTCGACCACGATGCGGTGCGCGAGGAAACGGTCAAGGCGCGGCGCGCCTTTGAGCGGCGCGGCTGGCCGACGATCGACGTGACCCGCCGCTCGGTCGAGGAGACTGCGGCGGCCATCATCAACCTTCTGAGCGAGCGGCGGACGCGCCGCGTGGGGACTGCCTGGTGAAGAACGACGGCGAACGACTGATCCTGGCCTCAAAGAGCGCGGCGCGACGCGCCATCCTGACCGAGGCGGGCGTGCCCTTTACGGTCCAGGTGGCCGATGTGGACGAGGACGCGCTTAAGACGCCGGGCGTCGATCCGGTCGACCTGGCGGTGGAGCTGGCGCAGGCCAAGGCCCTGGCCGTGTCGCGCCATGACGCCGACGCCTGGGTCCTGGGCGCCGACCAGACCCTGGCCTTCGACGGCGGCCTGGTCTCCAAGGCCCCGACGCTGGAGGCGGCGCGCGAACGCCTGATCGCCATGCGCGGGCGTTCGCACCAGTTGCATTCGGGCGCCGCCCTCGCCCGCAACGGCCAGGTGGTCTGGTCCGGCGTGGACACGGTCGAGATGAAGATGCGCGACTTCTCGGACGCCTTCCTCGACGCCTATCTGGCGGCGGAGGGCGCGGCCCTGCTGGCCTGCGTCGGCTCCTACCGGCTGGAAGGCCTGGGCTCGCAGCTGTTCGAGGCCGTCGAGGGCGACTATTTCACCGTTCTGGGCCTGCCGCTGTGGCCGGTTCTGGCCGAACTGCGCCGCGCCGGAGTGATTGTCTCGTGAGCCCCTCCCCTACGCCTAATCGTATCACCGGCGCCGCCCTGCTGGCCGGCATCGCCGGCCAGCCCGTCAGCCATTCGCTCAGCCCCGTGATTCACAACGCCTGGCTGGAGGCCGGCGGCATCGACGGCGTCTATGCGCCGTTCGCGCCGAAAGACGCCGCAGGGTTCGATGCTCTGGTGGCTGCCGGTCGCGCCGGCCTGGTTCAGGGGCTGAACGTCACGGCTCCCTTCAAGCAACAGGCTTTCGCCCTGGCGAATGAGGCCAGCAAGGCCGCTCAGGCGACGGGCTCGGCCAATATCCTGGTGTTCGAGGACGGTCGTGTGTTTGCCGACAGCTCGGACGGCGTCGGCGTTCTTTATGCCTTGGCCGAACAGGCGCCGGCCCTGAACCTGCAGGGCGCCGTCGTCGTCATGCTGGGGGCTGGCGGGGCGGCGCGAGCGGGCGCGGGCGCCCTGATCGAGGCAGGGGCCGGCATTCGCATCCTCAACCGCTCGCGCGACCGGGCCGAGGCCCTCGCCGCCGATCTGGGGCCGTCGGTCAAGGTGGCCGATGAGACCGCTCTGGCCTCGGCCGATCTGGTCATCAACGCCCTGAGCGTGCAGCCGGGGATTGATCTGTCGGTCTTGAAGCCGGACGCCGTGGTCATGGACATGACCTACAAGCCCGTCGTCACCCCCTTCCTCGCGGCGGCGAAAGCCCGAGGCCTCACCACGGTGGACGGCCTGGCTATGCTGATCGGCCAGGCGACTCCGTCATTCACGGCCCTGTTCCGGCGCCCGCCTCCGCCGCTGGACCTGCGCGCCCTGCTGTTGAGCCATCTGGGCGACGCAGCGTGATCGTCCTCGGTCTGACGGGCTCGATCGGCATGGGCAAGTCCACCACGGCCCGGATGTTCGCCGACGAAGGGGCCCTGCTGTGGGACGCCGACGCCGCCGTGCATCGGCTCTATGCACCGGGCGGAGCGGCGGTCGCCTCGCTGGACAAGGCTTTTGCCGACGTGGTGGTCGACGGCGCCGTGGACCGCACGCGACTGGCGGCGGCTCTGGGGCGCGACGAAGACGCGTTCAAGCGTCTGGAGGCCATCGTCCATCCTCTGGTGGCGCAGGACCGGGCCGAGGCTCTGGCCAAGGCGCGAGCTGAGGGCGTTCGGTTGGCCGTCCTCGACATCCCCCTCTTGTTTGAGACGGGCGGCGACGCCTTCGTGGACGCCGTGGTCGTGGTCACCGCTGATCCCGAGGTGCAGGCGACGCGTGTTCTCGCCCGTCCCGGCATGACTTGGGAACGGTTCGAGACCATCCTGGCCCGCCAGACCCCCGACGCCGAAAAACGCCGCCGCGCGGACTTCCTGGTCGATACCGGGCGGGGGCTGGAGGCGGCGCGCGATCAGGTGCGCGGAATCGTGGGGACAGTCCTTGATCCGTCGTGGACGCCGCCGGCCCGAGACTGAGCCGGCTCTTTCGCCCGGGCGCGGCTTACCCCATTAAGGGGCATGGCCCGCGAAATCGTTCTCGATACCGAAACCACCGGATTCGATCCCAAGACCGGCGACCGCCTGATCGAGGTCGGCTGTATCGAGATTCACGACCTGCTGCCGACGGGCCGGACGTTTCACCGTCTGGTCAACCCTGAGCGGTTGATCCCGCCGGACGCGATCCGGGTGCACGGCATCACCGACGACCACGTCAAGAACGCGCCCAAGTTCCATGAGATCGCCGCCGACCTGCTGGACTTTATCGGCGATGCGCCCCTGATCGCGCACAACGCCAACTTCGACCGCAACTTCATCGACTTCGAGTACAGCCGCATCGGCCAGAAACCGCCGCTGCAGGAGCGCTGGATCGACACGCTTCAGTTGGCGCAGAAACGCTTTCCGGGGATGCCCAACTCGCTGGACGCCCTGTGCAAGCGCTTCAAGATCTCGCTGGTGGACCGCACCCTGCACGGCGCCCTGATCGACTCCCGCCTGCTGGCCGAAGTCTATCTGGAGCTGCGCGGCGGCAAGGAACGGGCGCTGGACCTGACCACGGCTCGCAGCCCGCAAGCCGTGGCGGCGGCCGCCTTGGTCAGCCACGGGGCGCGACCCCATCCCCTGCCCTTGCGCTCGACCGAGGCGGAACAGGCGGCGCATATGGCCTTCCTGAAATCGACGCTGAAGGATTTTAGCCTGTGGGCTGGCTACGGCGTGACCGTCGAGGTTGAAGCCAAGGACGAGGCGGCGGCCTAAAGCGCGGGTTCCATCAGGATGTAGGTCCCGGCCTTCTCCTGAAAGGCGTCGATCTGGGGGACAAGGCGGCGGAAATGTTCGCTGGCGCAGTGGACGTCCAGCGCGGCCTGATCGGGCCATTCCTCGATGAAGATGAAGTGGCCGGGCTGGCGCTGATCCGTGAACAGATCATAGGCGAGGCAAAGCGGCTCTTCGCGCGTCAGCCGCACCAGTTCGCGATAGAGCGGCATCACGGCCTCGATGTGTTGGGGCTTGATGAAGTCTTCGGCGATGACCTTCAGCACAGCGGCTCGCGCTCCCTTATAGACATAGAAAAGGGGACGCCCCTCAGGACGCCCCCAAACCTTCCGCTCAAGCAGCGAGGCGCCGCGCGCCTCGGGTTAGCGGCCTTCCTTGAATTATGCCTGGCCGGTTTCGGCCGGGCCGCTGGCGATCTGCTGCTGACGGGCGACGTAGATGGCGGCGAAGTCGATCGGGTCGACCATGAAGGGCGGGTAGAAACCGCCGTCCGATGTGGCCTGGGCGATGACCTGACGGGCGAAGGGGAAGAGGTAGCGCGGGCATTCGATCAGCAGCATGGGCTCGATGTCCTGGGGCGCGACGCCCGTCAGGGCGAACAGGCCGCCATAGACGAGTTCCACGTGAAACACGGCGTTCTTGTCGTCGCCCGTGGCCTTGACCGACAGCTTCAGGTCCAGCTCGAACAGACCGTCGGGACGACCGGCGGCGTTCATCTCCACGCCCATGTCGATGGCGGGCTTGCCTTCGATACGCAGGCTTTCCGGGGCGCGCGGGTTCTCGAAGGACAGGTCGCGGACGTATTGCGCCAGAATGCGGAAGCCGGGACCGGCTGGCTGGCCCTGGCCTTCCATCGGCTCGGTCTGGCCGTTGGCGGCGGTGTCGGCGGGGGCGGTGGCGTCGGTCATGAAGATAGCCGTCAGTCTGAAAACCAAGGGGACGCCGGACCGCTCCGGGTCCGGGGTGAAGGGGCCGCGACTACCACGGCGAGGCTATTGGCCGCAACGGCGAGACCCGCGTTCTGAAGCCCACTCGCCTTGCGCCGGACAGGATCGCCCCCTAATCCTCACAATAACAGATGCGCGTCCGTTGAACCCGGGGCGCGCGCTAATCCCAGGGAAGCCCCGTGCCCGTACAATTCCAGATCGTCATGTTCGCCATCGTCGCCGCGGTGCTGCTGTTCATGCTCTACAACGTGCTGGGCAAGAAGGTGGGCCGCCAGCCGCAGGAAGACGCCCGCTTGCCGCAAACGACCGCGCCCGGACAGGCGGCGCCGGCCCTGACGCCCGGGGTGGACCCGGTCACGGCCGCCGCCGTGGCGGGGCTCAAGGCGCGCGATCCGGCCTTCGACCCGGCTCGCTTTGTCGAAGGCGCCCGCCAGGCCTATGAGACCATCGTGCGAGGCTATGCTGCGGGCGATCGCGACGCCTTGCGGCCCTTGCTGACGCCGGCGGTCATGACCTCGTTCGAAGCGGGCATTGCGGCGCGCGAAGCGCGCGGCGACCGCGAGCAGACCGAATTCCTGCATCCCCCGCGCGCCGATCTCGAGCTGGCTACGGTCAAGGACGAGCGCGCCATCGCCAAGGTCCGCTTCCTGGCGGAAATGCGCAGCACCGTGACCCCAGCCGTGGGCGAGGCCGCGACCGAGGAGCGTCGCACCGCCGAGTTGTGGACCTTCGAGCGTACGCTTGGCGCGGCGGACCCCAACTGGGCCCTGGCCCGTGTCGAGCCGGCCAACGCCTGATGCGCGCCGTCGTCCTGCCGTCCGCCTCGACCTCGGCTCGGTCTGGCGCGGCCCGGGTCGGCGTCCTCTCGTTCCTGATGTTCGTGGCCGCTTGCGCTTCGGCCCCGCCCGTCGTTTCGCCGGTTTCGCCTGATCCCGATCCCGGTCCGGGCCCGGTTTCGCCGCCGACCGCGGGCGAAGGTCTGAGCCTGGCCGCCCTGCCCGGCTGGGCTCAGGAAGACCATCTGGCCGCCTTCCGCGCCTATGTCGCCGGCTGCGGCCGCGCCAGGGGGGCTGCGGCTGCGGCCGTTTGCGCCCGCGCCCGGGACCTGGCGGACCGGCGGCTGTCGCCCAGCGACGCCCGCAGCTTTCTCGAGACCCACTTCGTCGCGACCGAAGCGCGCACTGACAACGGTCGCGCCGGTCTGCTGACCGCCTATTTCGCTCCCGAGTATCCTGCGCGTGGCGCGCCTGATGCGGAGTTCGACGCCCCGGTCCTCAGCCGCCCGACCAATCTTTCCGAGGTCGGCGATCGCGCTGCGATCGAAGCCGGATCGGCCCGGTCGTCGGTGCTGGCCTGGATGCGGGCCGAGGATCTCTTCTTCCTGCAGATTCAGGGATCCGGAACCCTGACCTTCCCGGACGGCGCCCGACTGCGCGCCGCCTACGCCGCCGACAATGGCGCCAGGTTCGTCGGCATCGCCCGCCCCATGGCGGAGCGGGGCCTGCTGCCACAGAACGGCACTTCGGGCGACGCCATCCGCGCTTGGCTCTCGGCCCATCGCGGGGCCGAGGCGCGCGAGGTCATGGCGTTGAACCCGCGCTACATCTTCTTCGCCATCAGCCCGGATAAAGGCGACGAGGCGACCGGCGCCGCCGGCGTTCCTCTGCCCGCGCGCCGTTCGGTGGCCGTGGACCCGTCGCACTGGACCTATGGCGACGCCGTCTGGATCGAGGCCGACGGCGGCAACCTGATCGGCGCCCGCGCCAGCTATCGCGGCCTGGTCATGGCGCTCGACACGGGCTCGGCCATCCGCGGCCCCGTCCGCGCCGACCTCTATATCGGCCGGGGGGATGCGGCTGGGCAGGAAGCCGGCGCCGTGCGGCATCCCTTGCGGATGTGGCGGCTGACGCCGAAGGGATGAGGCGGGGAGGTCAGGGCTGCATTCGACCCTTATCGGACATCGGCTCCCGCCGCTGCGAAAGCATGCTCAGAAGCCTGCAGCAGGTGTATCTTCTCATCCGGCTGAGCGATCAGGCTTGCCAAAACTGCCTGCGCTTCCTGAGCCGTAGCTACGACGCGATGCCAAGCAGGATCGGCGAGGATTGCGTGGTGGTCGTAATCGTCGGTCGGCGACTTATAGTCGTCAAGCAGAAGGTGGAGCCGGGATGCAGCGTCAGCTTCCCTTTCGCTCAATAGGCCCTCAGCGATGCGGGCTGAATAGCCGCCGTTCGTTCCACCAAGGAGCAAGTCGTCGAAATAGACCGTGACATATTCAATGAAGGAATAGTGCGGGTTGCCGCTGTCAGGGTTCAACCATGTCGCTCGCTGCATCGCCAAATCGGCGAGTTCTTGGATGCAGGTGAGCCAGTTGGCCCTCCAGTTGGTTCGCTGTTCTGCGGTCGCGGTTGGCATGTTCATGAAATCGCCTCTTGCGCCATCGTAACGGGATGGATGTCCGCTTCCCACCCTTTGCTGACTCTCTCTATCGCCGCTTGAGGCTGCCCAGGACGCCGCGCAGGAGTTCGCGGGTGATGGTTGTGCCTGCGGTGCGCAGTACGGACTTGGTCAGGGCCTCCATCGGCGTCTGGCGGGATGAGGCGCGGGCGCGCGGCGCGGCGCGTTCGCGGGTCGGCGCGGGCGCCGAGCGGGTCGCCCTTTCGGCGGCCTTGGCCTCGGCGGAGGCGCTGGCGGCTTCAGCCTCGATGCGCTCGGCCTGGGCGCGGCGGGCTTTCAGGACCTCTTCGGCGGACTCGCGGTTGATGGCGGTGTCATAGGCCCCGCGCACCGGGCTGGCCGCCATGACGGCGGCGCGTTCGGCGTCGGTGGCGGGGCCCAGGCGCGAGTCCGGCGGACGTATCTTGGTCTGGGCCACCACGGTCGGGGCGCCCTTGTCGTCAAGGGTCGAGACCAGGGCCTCGCCCACCCCCAGCCCCTGAATGGCCTCGGCGGTGTCGAAGGCGGGATTGGTGCGGAAGCTCTGGGCTGCGGCGCGCAGGCCTTTCTGCTCGGCCGGCGTATAGGCCCGCAGCGCATGCTGCACCCGGTTGCCCAACTGGGCCAGGACGGTGTCGGGAATATCGGCCGGGTTCTGGGTGACGAAATAGACCCCGACCCCCTTGGAGCGGATCAGGCGCACCACCTGCTCGACCTTTTCCAGCAGGCCCTTGGGCGCGTCGTTGAACAGCAGGTGGGCCTCGTCGAAGAAGAAGACCAGTCGCGGCTTCTCCGGGTCGCCGATCTCGGGCAGTTGCTCGAACAGTTCCGACAGCAGCCACAGCAGGAAGGCCGCATACAGGCGCGGGCTGTTCATCAGCCGGGTGGCGTCGAGGACGTTCACCTGACCCCGCCCGTCCAGCGCGGTGCGCATCATGTCCTCCAGCCGCAGGGCCGGCTCGCCGAAGAAGGCCTTGCCGCCCTGCTGTTCCAGTTGCAGCAGGGCGCGCTGGATGGCGGCGATGGAGGTGGGCGAGACATTGCCGACCTCCCGGCCGATGGTCTGGGCGTTCTCTCCGACATAGGCCAGCAGGGCGCGCAGGTCCTCGAGATCGAGCAGCAAGAGGCCTTCCTTGTCGGCGACGTGGAAGGCGACGGTCAGGACGCCTTCCTGCACGTCGTTCAACTCCAGCATCCGGGCCAGAAGCGTAGGGCCGACGTCCGAGACCGTGGCGCGGATCGGGTGGCCCTTCTGACCGTAAAGGTCCCAGAAGACCACGGGCGCGGCCTTGCCGGTCAGGCTCAGCCCCATGGCGCCGGCGCGCTCGGCGAACTTCTCCACATTTCCCGCCTGGCTGATGCCCGACAGGTCGCCCTTGACGTCCGCGCAGAAGACCGGGACGCCCGCGTCGGAAAAGCCCTGGGCCATGATCTGCAGCGTTACGGTCTTGCCGGTGCCGGTGGCGCCGGCCACCACGCCGTGGCGGTTGGCGCGCTTGAACAGCAGGTTTTCAGCGGCGCCCTCGAAGGACTGGCCGAGGAAGAGGGCGGCGGCGGCGTCGGTCATTCGGGCGTTCTCCTGCGTCCGGGCGCATGGTTATCCGACCGGGCCGGAGCCGCAAGGCGGAACCGCAAGGCTTTACAGCGATTGACGCTGTCCCCGCCGCCCGTGACAGTCCCCCTCATGAAACTGCCTATCTCGCTTCAGACCTCGTCGGTCGCGCGCAACGCCCTGGTCCTGATCGCCGTCGTGGCGGGCGGAGCGGCCCTCTACTGGCTCAGGGACATCCTGACGCCCCTGGCCATGGCCATCTTCCTGATGATCATGATCGACGGGATGAAGCGGGCGATAGAGCATCGCACGCCCGTGCCGTCGCGCTTCGCCGGGACGGCGGCGCTGATCCTGGTGGTTCTGGGCTTTCTTCTGTCGATCTGGATCATCGTCGACGGAGCGGCGGGCTTCTTCACCGACGCCTCCGGGGTCTCGGCCAGCATCGGTCCGCGACTGGACCACATCATCGCCGACATCAGCGGTCTGGTGGGCCTATCGGACCCGCCGACCCTGAACGAGCTGATCGCTGGCATCGACGTGCGCGGCTGGCTGACCCAGGCGGCGATGCAGGCGCAGGGGGTCGCCTCGGGCGCCTTCTTCGTCATGGTCTATCTGGGCTTCCTGCTGGCCTCTCAGGCAGGCTTCCGCAAGAAGATCGTCGCCATGTTCCCTGATCGCGGCGCGCGCAACGAGGCCATGGAGGTGTTCAATCGCGTCCGCGGCGGGGTCGAGGGCTATCTCTGGGTTCAGGCCGTCACCGGCGCGCTGATCTGTCTGGTGGCCTGGGTCCTGATGCGGGCGGTGGGCCTGCAGAACGCCGAGTTCTGGACCTTTGTCATCTTCATCGTCGGCTTCATTCCGGTCCTGGGCGGGGCGATCGCGGGTCTGGCGCCGCCCCTGTTCGCCCTGGTCCAGTTCGAGAGCTACTGGCCCGCCCTGATCCTTCTGGTGGGGTTGCAGGCCCTGCTGTTTATCGTCGGAAACCTGATCCAGCCCCGGATGCAGGGCGACAATCAGAACATCGATCCGGTCGTGGTTCTTCTGGCCCTGGCCCTTTGGGGCAAGATGTGGGGCGTCCCGGGCATGTTCCTGTCGACGCCGCTGGCGGTCATGGCCATGGCCATTCTGGCCGAGTTCAAGGGCTCTCGCTGGATGGCGGTCCTGTTGTCCGGGGATGGCGAGCCCTACGCCGCGCGCAAGACGGCGCCTCCGTCGGCCTCGGCGGGCGGCGGCTGGTTCAGACGCCTGCTGGGGCGCGGCAAGCCGCCGCATGAAAAAGACGGCCTCGACGACTGAGCTTGCCCTTGATCCGCCATATCTGGCGACTATCTACCCAATCAGACGACGCGGCCCCCTCCCCCTCCCGGCCGCGAAGTCCAGAGGACCGGCGCTCCCTCCCCCCTCCTGCGCCGGACCCCAAGCAGGCCGTCGAGCGTTTCACGCTCGGCGGCCTTGTTCTTTTCGGGTCCATTTCTTGAGGGCGACCCTCGCCGCATCACGGCTGAATTGGGGCGGTTATTGTCGTCCTTGCTGTTCAGGCGACCGGAATTCGCCCAACTGTGGGCCTTTGGCGCAACATGGTGCGCTGCACACTGAAATTCAGGGTCTGAGCCGCCCCCGGCGCCCTAGTCAGTTCCGCCAGCGGCGCTAAGGTGACGGGGTCAAATCCCTGCGGCCTTCGGCCGTGCTGTTCGAGACCTCACCATGTCCGCCGCTCCGCGCACAGTTTCCGCCACCCCAGCCACTCTGGAGGCGCTGGAAGCGGCCTATGCGCGGATTGTCGCCGGCCCCCCGGGCGCGGCTGAAAAGTCTTTACTGGCCCAGGCCTTTGAGGACTACGCCGCCGATGAGGCGCCGGAACTGGGCGGCGACGACGTGGCCGCCCTTCTGGGTCTCGTCTGGCGTTCGGCCAAGGCCCGCCAGGCCGGCGACCCCGCCCGCGTCACCGTTGGTCCGCTGACCGGGGCCGACGGCGTCGCTACGGGTTATGACTGTGTCCTGATCCTGCAGGACGACGCCCCCTTCCTGGTCGACAGCGTCCTGGGCGAGCTGGCTGACGCCGGGGTTACCGTGCGCGCCCTGTTCCACCCGGTCGTCGAGGTCGAGTCGGGGCGCCGCGACTCGTTGATCATCGCGGTCGTCGACCCCCTGCCGCAGGAGCGCCGCGACGCTCTCGGCGAGGGCCTGGCCCAGGCGATGGCTGACGTGCGCGCCGCGGTGACCGACCACGGCGCCATGGTCCAGCTGATGCAGGACGCCGTCGAGCAGTTGGAGGCCACGCCGCCCGCCGCCATTGGTCCCGCCGTGCTGGACGAGAACATCGCCTTCCTGCATTGGGCCAAGAGCGACCACTTCGTCTTCCTCGGGGCCCGCGACTACGCCTATCCGCGCAGCGCCGACGGCGGTTATGCGCCCGAGGCGCCGTTGGACATCTCCGACCAGGGCCTGGGCGTTCTCGGCGATCCCGAACGCCGCGTCCTGCGTCGCGCTTCGGAGCCCGCCGTCCTGACCGCCGCCATGCAACGCCAGCTTGATCTCAGCGAGCCGGTGACCGTGGCCAAGGCCAATATCCGCTCGCGCGTGCATCGGCGCGCCTACATGGACTATGTCGGCGTCAAGCGTTACGGCGCGGACGGCAAGGCCTCGGGTGAGACCCGTTTCGTCGGCCTGTTCACCGCCGAAGCCTATGACAAGATGGCCAAGGAGGTGCCGCTGATCCGGCGCAAGGCGGCCAACGCTCTGGAGCGCGCCGGCAAGGCCCCAGGCAGCCACAACTACAAGCGCCTGAAGAACATCCTTGAGAACTACCCCCGCGACGAGCTGTTCCAGATCAGCGAGGACGAGCTGCTGGAGACGGCGCTCGGCATCCTGCACCTGTATGACCGCCCGCGCATCCGTCTGTTCACGCGCCGCGATCCGTTCGACCGCTTCGTTTCGGTGCTCTGCTTCATCCCGCGCGAACGCTTCGACGCCGGCCTGCGTCAGCGCATCGGCGGAATCCTGGCCAAGGCCTGGGGCGGTCGGGTTTCGGCCTGGTATCCGCAGCTGTCGGACCAACCCTTGACCCGCGTCCACTACATCATCGGCGTTGAGCCGGGCGCCCATCTGGACCCCGATCTCAAGGCCCTGGAGGCCGAGGTAGCCGAGGCCGGCCGCAGCTGGATCGACCGCTTCGAGACCGCCCTGCGCGCCGCCGATGTCGACGAAGTCGCTGTCGGTCCCACCAGCGCCAAATGGGCTGACGGTTTTGGCGTCGCCTATCGCGCCCGCTATGACGCCGCCGAGGCCGTGGCTGACCTGGAACAGTTCGACCGTCTCAACGACGGGTCGGCCGCCGATGGCGTTCATGCTGAACCGGTAGCGGTCCGCGCCTTCCGCACGGCCGACGAAAGCGCGCTGCAGTTCCGCTTCAAACTCTATCGTCGCGGCTCGGCCGTGCCTCTGTCGGACGTCCTGCCGATCCTGGCCGACATGGGTCTGAAGACGCTGGAAGAGTCGGACCACGTCATTCGCACGACGGGCGACACGCCGGTCTACATCCACGACTTCCTGCTCGAGGATCCGCGCGGAGAGGCTCTGACCTTTGCCGACATCAAGGCCCCGTTCGAGGCCGCCTTCTCCGCGGTCTGGAGCGGCCGGACCGAAAGCGACGGCTTCAACCGTCTGGTGCTGGAACTGGGCGTCGACTGGCGTGAGGCGGCCCTGATCCGCACTCTGGCCCGCTATCGCCAGCAGACCGGCCTGGACCCGTCGCAGGCGGTGCAGGAAACGGCCCTGCGCGAGTATCCGACGGTGGCCCGGGCCATCCTGTCGCTGTTCAAGGCGAAGTTCGATCCGGCCCACGGCGGTTCGGTTGAAGAGCGTGAAGCCCTGGTCGCCGAGCTGAACGACAAGATCATCGCCCTGCTTCAGGATGTGAAGAGTCTGGATCACGACCGGGTGCTGCGCCGCATCGCCCTGCTGATCGGCGCCGTCAAGCGCACCAACTTCTATCAGGTCGACGCCGGGGGCCACGCCAAGCCGCACATCTCGATCAAGATCGCCTCGCGCGAGCTTGAAGACCTGCCCCTGCCCAAACCCTTCCGCGAGATCTTCGTCTGGGCCCCGCACATCGAGGGCGTCCACCTGCGCTTCGGCCCGGTGGCGCGCGGCGGCCTGCGCTGGTCAGACCGTCGCGACGACTTCCGCACCGAGGTCCTGGGCCTGGTGAAGGCCCAGCAGGTCAAGAACTCGGTCATCGTGCCGGTCGGCTCCAAGGGCGGCTTCTATCCCAAATGCCTGCCGGTCGGCGGCGACCGCGACGCCATCCAGGCGGAAGCCATCCGCGCCTACAAGACCTTCCTGTCCGGTCTGCTGGACATCACCGACAACATCGTCGGCGAAGGCGCGCCCGTTCGCCCGGCCAATGTCGTGGCCTGGGAAGGCGACGACCCCTATCTGGTCGTGGCCGCCGACAAGGGCACGGCGACCTTCTCGGATATCGCCAACGGCGTGAGCCAGTCCTACGGCTTCTGGCTGGACGACGCCTTCGCTTCGGGCGGTTCGGCCGGTTACGACCACAAAGAGATGGGCATCACCGCGCGCGGCGCCTGGGAGGCGGTCAAGCGTCACTTCCGCGAGATGGGCAAGGACATTCAATCCGAGCCCTTCACCGTGGTCGGCGTGGGCGACATGTCCGGCGACGTCTTCGGCAACGGCATGCTGCTGTCCAAGGCGATCAAGCTGGTCGCCGCCTTTGACCACCGTGACATCTTCATCGATCCCAACCCGGACACGGCTAAGTCCTTCGCCGAGCGTCAGCGTCTGTTCGAGACCCCGCGCACCAGCTGGCAGGACTATGACAAGAGCCTGATCTCGGAAGGCGGAGGCGTCTTCTCGCGCTCGGCCAAGACCATCACCCTGACGTCGCAGATCAAGGCCCTGCTGGACATCGAGGCCGACAGCGTCGATCCGACCACCCTGATGCAGGCCATCCTCAAGGCGCGCGCCGAGCTGCTCTACTTCGGCGGCATCGGCACCTACATCAAGGGCGCCGGCGAGACCAACGCCCAGGCGGGCGACAAGGCCAATGACGCCATTCGCATCAATGGCGGCGAAGTTCGGGCTCTGGTCCTGGGCGAAGGCGCCAACCTGGGCGCCACCCAGCTGGGCCGCATCGAGGCGGCGCGCGCGGGCATGCGCCTGAACACCGACGCCATCGACAACTCGGCGGGCGTGGACTCCTCCGACCACGAGGTGAACATCAAGATTCTCACCGGCGGCGCCATCGCCTCGGGTCATCTCAAGGCCGAGGATCGCAACGCCCTGCTGAAGTCCATGACCGACGAGGTCGGCCTCAAGGTCCTCGCCCACAACTACGACCAGACCCTGGCCGTCAGCCTGCAGCAGGCCGAGGGCGCCGACGCGCTCGACGCCCAGCAGGCCTTCATGCAGCACCTGTCTTCGCTGGGTAAGCTCAACCGCGCGGTGGAATATCTGCCCGACGACGCCCGCATGGCCGAGATGAAGCTGCAGGGCGTCGCCCTGACCCGTCCCGAGCTGGCGGTGCTCACGGCCTATTCCAAGCTGGAGCTGTTTGACGAGATCGTGGGCTCGTCGGCGCCTGACGACGCCTTCTTCGAGCGCCTGCTGGTCCACTACTTCCCCGCTCCGCTGGCGAAGTTTGAAGACGACATGAAGCGTCACCGTCTGCGCCGCGACATCATCGCCACCGTGCTGTCGAACGAGATCGTCAACATGGCCGGTCCGACCTTCCCCGACCGTCTGCGTGCGGCGGCGGAATGCGACACCGCCGCCATGGTCACGGCCTTCGAGACCGCACGTCAGGTCTTCCGTCTGGATCAGGCCTGGACGGCCGTGTCCGCCCTCGACCTGAAGATCCCGGCCGAGGCGCAGACGGCCCTCTATCGCGAGATCGCCAAGGTTCTGCGTCGCCAGACCTACTGGCTGGCCCGCCGCGCCGCGCGTACGGAAACCACGGTCGGCGGCATGATCGCCGCCTATCAGCCTGCCGCCGACGCCCTGCGCGCCGCTGGCCCGGAGGTGTTGTCGCGCTTCGAGCAGAAGCAGTTCGAGGCCCGCGTCGCGACCTTCGTCGGCCTGGGCGCGCCGGAAGACCTTGCCCGCGACATCGCCCTGCTGCGGCCCATGGTGGCTACGGCCGACATCGGCGATCTGGCCAATGAACTGGGCTGGAGCGCCCCGGCGATGGCCCGTCTCTATCACCAGGTCGGCGCCGCCTTCGATTTCGACCGTCTGCGCGTCGCGGCCGGTTCGGTGCCGTCGGGCGATCATTTCGATCGTCTGGCCGTGCGTCGCCTGATCCAGGACCTCATGGCCGAACAGCAGCAGCTGACCCGCGCTGTGGCCAAGGCTTCGGCCGAGGCGGCGGGCGCCAGCGAGGAAACCGCCGAACAGGCCGTGGACGCCTGGATCGGAGCCCGCATGGGTCAGGTGGAATCCCTGCGCGCCGCCGTGGACGAGATCGAGACCTCGGGCGCCGGCTGGACCTTCGCCAAGCTGACCATCGCCAACGGGGCTATCAGGGAGGTTCTGGGAAGCTAGGGCTTCCCGGAGCGCTGCGCTCGCGACGCGGTCGCTCGCTGTTTGAGCGCAGATCGCGCGCTTCGGCGTCAGTTCAGGGTCCGCTCGTTTCGTCCTTCCTGGCGAAGCGAGCGGTCTTGGCGTTTGGGGCGGCTTGGCGTTAGGTGGTCGCCGCTGTTCAGAGATCCGCGAGGCCGGAAGATCCCATGCCCAGGAAGTTTCTCGTCGTCGTTGACGACAGCCCCGAGTTCGGCGCGGCCCTCGGCTACGCCGCCCGGAGAGCCAAGTCGACGGGCGGCCGCGTCGTTTTGCTGCGCGCCCTGCCGGGGGGCTCGGATGAGCACTGGTCCGGCGTTCGCGATGAAATCCGCAGGCAGCAGCGGGAGGAGGCCGAAGCTCTCCTGACCCGCATAGGCGAAGAGGCGGCCGAGAAATCAGGCGCCGCACCCATCTTCCTGATCGAGGAAGGCGATCCGCAGGACGCCATCCGCAAGGCGGTGGGCGCGGATCCTGACATCAAGATTCTGGTTCTGGCCGCCGGTTCGGGCTCGCGCGGACCCGGGCCCCTGGTCTCGGCCGTGCTGAAACAGGGCGGCGCCTTCAGCGGCCGCAAGCTGCCTGTGACCATCGTTCCTGGCGAACTGACCGAGGCTGACATTGAAGACCTGGCGTAATTCCTGAGGTCGCTATCGCTCGCCGCGCGGCGGGTTCGCTGCTTGAGCGACGATTTGCGCCCTGGGCGCCGTTCATGAGGTCTTGAACATGCCGCGTAGCGGGCGCATCTCCCGGCCATGTTCATCCAGACCGAACCCACCCCCAACCCCAATGTCCTTAAGTTCCTGCCGGGCCGCGACGTGGCCCCGGAAGGCGTGCTGGAATACCGCACCATCGACGAAGCGGCGGCTTCGCCGCTGGCCGAGGCCCTGTTCGAACTGGAAGGCGTCGAGGGCGTCTTCTTCGGCGCCGACTATGTCTCGGTCACGCGCGGCGGCCAGGCCCCGGACTGGAGCGTGATGAAGCCCTCCATCCTGTCGGTCATCATGGACCACTTCGTCTCGGGGGCCCCGCTGACGCGCGGCGTAGACGCTGTCGCGGACGATGGCGTTGAGGACAGTGAGATCGTCGCCGAGATCAAGGGCCTGCTCGACAGCCGCATCCGCCCCGCTGTGGCGCAGGACGGCGGCGACATCCTGTTCGATCATTTCGATCTGGAAACCGGCGTCCTGCGCCTGAGGATGCGCGGCGCCTGCTCGGGCTGCCCCTCATCGTCCGCCACGCTCAAGTCCGGCGTCGAACAGATGATGCGTCACTACATCCCCGAAGTGACCAGCGTCGAACAGGTCATTTAAGCGCGCCACACGCGTTGCTCGGGCGCATCCGGCTTCGTTATCTCGGGTTGGACCCGGGGACGCCGCTGCGCCCCGCCCCTGGCTCAGCGCGCCCATTCGATGTTTCACATGAAACACTATCGTCCCGACGGGCGGTGGGGCATGATCGCTGCATGGCCCGTTTCTCTTCCGATGACGACGCTGGCGCAGCAGGCCGCGCTCTCGGCGAAGCCCTGTCCGCTCTTCGCCGCGAACGCGGCCTGAGCCAGGCCGAGGCTGGTCAGAGGATCGGCATGACCAGCCAGGGTTGGGGTCTGTACGAAGCCGGCAAGCGTCCCGGCCTGTTCCGCCCGGACGTGCAGCGCCGTCTGGCCGGCGCCCTGGACGCCACGCCCGAGGATCTCGTCCTCCTGATCGGCTCCGCCCCCGCCCTTCAGTCCAGGCCTTCGGCTGACGGTCTCCAGTCCCGTGGTCGCGCTTTTGAGGCCGCTCCTGTCGCCGAACGGCGACGTCTTCAGCTCTCCACGGACGATCTCGCGCCCTGGGCCGCCGCAGGAACGGTGCTGGAATATCTTCCCGAACGCTGGCCTCGCCGTGATCAGGGCTGCGTCATTGAAATGAACGACGGCAGCCTTCGGGCGCGGCTCTATGTTCGCTCCGACGACGCCGAACTGGTTGTGCGCGGCGCCGGCGCCCTGTTGACCATCGAACGGATCCCGCGCGTCGAAACTCGCATGGTCGCAGCGGTGGTCGCGCGTGTTGACGAGTGATGAAACGAAAAAGTTGTTTCCTGTGACGTGATGTGAAACTCTCTCGTCGCTAGGATCAGGGAGGCCCGCTCATGAACCGCCGTACTCAGGACATAGACGCCGCTGTGGGCGTGCGGATGGCCGCGCGACGTTCAGCCCTGGGACTGTCGCAGACGGCCGTCGCCCTGCAGTTGGGGATCAGTTTCCAGCAGCTGCAGAAGTATGAAAAGGGGACCAATCGCGTCTCCGCCTCGCGTCTGCATCAGGTGGCGACGGTGCTCGGCTGTTCCGTGGCCGACTTCTTCCCGGCGCGAGCGGATACGCTCGACGGCGACGCGGCGTCGCGTGATTTGACGGCCACCCCCGACGGGCGCGCGCTGGCCCAGGCCTTTCCTCGCATCACCGACCCGGCGGTTCGCCAAGCGGTGGCGCGCGTGGTCGAGGCGCTGGCGTCGGCCTGATCGCCCCGATAGGAAGGCCGGGATGAGAGTACTGATCGTGGATACGGCGCTGGGCGCCTGCACGGCCTGCGTGGTCGAGGACGGGCGTCTGCTGGGCGTCCGGTCGGAACTGATGACCAAGGGGCATCAGGAGCGGCTGGCGGGCATGGTCCGCGATGCTGTGGCCGACGCCGCCCGGGAAGCCGGCGGCGGCTTCGAGGCGCTGGACCGCATCGGCGTCACCGTCGGACCGGGTTCCTTCACCGGCCTGCGCGTCGGCCTGGCCTTCGCCCAGGGTCTTGGCGCCGCCCTGGACCGTCCGGTCGTGGGCCTTTCGACGCTGGACGGGCTGGCGGTCTCTATCAAGCCGGCGGGACTGGTCGCCGCCCTCATCGATGCCCGCCGGGGTCAGGTGTATGCGCGGCTGTTCCGCGACGGACGTCCCCTCGGCAGAGCCGAAGCCTTGCCGCTGGCGACGGCGGCGGATCGCATCTATGACGCCGCCGCCGGCGCGCCGCCGATCCTTGTTGGGTCGGGCGCCGCCCTGCTGGTCGAGGCTTTTCCCGAGCGCCTGGGCGCAGCCGTAGCCGCGCGACTGCCGGCGCCCTCGCCCGAAGCTCTCGCCTATATGACCGCCGTGGTCGATCCGGCGGCCGCTCCGCCTCGCCCTCTCTACCTGCGCGCGCCGGACGCTGTTCCGCCCCGTCGCCTGCCGGGCCAGCCGCGTCCGCCGGCCACGCCGTGACCGACGCCGCGCATCTCGCCAGCCTCCATGCCGAGGCGTTCGAGACGCCCTGGGATAAGGCCAGCCTGTCCGCGCTGCTGGCCTCGCCCGGCGTTCTTGTCCTGTCGGAAAGCGACGGTTTCATCCTGATCCGGGTGGTGGCTGACGAGGCCGAGATCCTGACCCTGGCCGTGAGGGCCGCCGCACGACGCGGCGGTTTGGGCGCGCGTCTGGTCACAGCCGCCATCATCCGCGCTGCGGCGCTCGGAGCCGAGAGGATGTTCCTGGAGGTGGCCGAAGGCAATGCCGCGGCCCGCGCTCTCTACGGCCGGACAGGCTTCGCCGAGGCGGGGCGACGACGCGGTTATTATGCGCGTACGGACGGAAGTCGTGAGGACGCGCTGGTCCTGTCGCTGAACTTGTCGCGACCGCTTCCATAAAACGACGGCTCAGCCTATCTTCCGATCCATGGAACGGATCGAGAAACTCTGCGCCGATCGCGGCATGCGTATGACCGAGCAGCGGCGTGTGATCGCGCGCGTTTTGTCCCAGGCGGAGGACCATCCCGACGTCGAGGAACTGTATCGCCGCGCTTCGTCGATTGATCCGCATATTTCTATCGCCACCGTCTACCGGACCGTCCGACTGTTCGAAGAGGCCGGCGTGGTCGAGAAGCATGACTTCGGCGACGGCCGCAGCCGCTATGAAGAGGCCGGCGACGACCACCACGACCATCTGATCGACACCAAGACGGGCGAGGTCATCGAATTCTTCGACGCCGAGATCGAGCGTCTCAAGAGCGAGATCGCCAAGCGTCTGGGCTTCGAACTGGTCGGCCACAAGCTGGAGCTCTACGGCCATTCGATCGAGGGCGTGGAGCCCAGCGAACGCGAAGGCCTGATCTACAAGCGTCACGCCGCCCGGACCCAGCCTGCGGACAACTGAGCCTGCGTCTGCTCGCCTTGCCGTTGGCGGCTTCGGCGATCATAAGCCGCGCATGACTGACACGCTCGAAAAGCCCGTGGACCTGGCGAACGGCGCCGCGCAAGACCAAGGTCTGGCCGCCTCGCCCAAACGCCTTTTCATCAAGACCTACGGCTGTCAGATGAATGTCTATGACAGCGAGCGAATGGCCGATGTCCTGCGCCCGCTTGGCTACGCCACGACCGATGCGCCAGACGCCGCCGACTTCGTCATTCTGAACACCTGTCATATTCGCGAGCGGGCGGCCGAAAAGGTCTATTCCGAACTCGGCAAGCTGAAGCAGATGCGCGAGCGCAAGGTCGCGCGCGGCGACGGCGGCATGACCATTGCGGTCGCAGGCTGTGTCGCCCAGGCCGAGGGCGAAGAGATCATGAAGCGTCAGCCGGCGGTCGATCTGGTGGTCGGACCCCAGGCCTATCACCAGCTGCCGGAACTGCTGACCCGCACGGCGCGGGCGCGCGGCGAACGCATCGGCGCCGACTTCGCGCCGCATGAAAAATTCGACGCCCTGCCCGTCGCGCGCGGCGGTGGCGGCCCGACGGCCTTTTTGACGGTGCAGGAGGGCTGCGACAAGTTCTGCACCTTCTGCGTCGTCCCCTATACGCGCGGCGCTGAGTGGTCGCGCCCGGTGGCGGCGGTGCTGGCCGAGGCCCGCGCCCTGGCCGACCGGGGCGTGCGCGAGGTCACCCTGCTGGGCCAGAACGTCAACGCCTATGACGGCGAGGGACCGGACGGAAAACCCTTCACCCTGGCTCGCCTGGCCTATGCCCTGGCCGAGATCCCTGGTCTGGACCGCATCCGCTATACGACCAGTCACGCCAACGACATGTCCGACGACCTGATCGCCGCCCATGCCGATCTGGACGTCCTGATGCCCTACCTCCATCTGCCGGTGCAGGCCGGATCGGACAGGGTGCTGCGACTGATGAACCGCAAGCACGGCCGTCAGAAATACATCGACCTGATCGCCCGTATCCGCGAGGCGCGGCCCGACATGGCCATCGCCGGCGACTTCATCGTGGGCTTCCCCGGCGAGACTGAGCGGGACTTCGAGGACACCCTCGATCTGGTGCGTCAGGTGACCTACGCAGGCGCCTTCAGCTTCGTCTATTCGCCGCGGCCCGGCACGCCGGCCGCCACCATGCCCGGCCAGATCGAGGACAAGGTCGGGCTGGAGCGTCTGCAGCGGTTGCAGGCCCTGCTGTTCGAACAACAGACCGCCTTTAACGCCGCCCAGGCGGGCAGGACCCTGAACATCCTGTTCGAGAAGAAGGGCCGCTACGCCGGTCAGGCCATCGGCCGCTCGCCCTATCTGCAGGCCGTCCATGTCGACGGGGCGGATCATCTTCTGGGCCAGATCGTTCCGGTCGAGATCATCAGCGGCGCGCAGAACAGCTTGAACGGGCGTTTGGCTGACCCAGCCACTATCTAGTGTCAGTATTGTAGTTTGACGTCCCTCAAGCAGCCTCGCTCCGTGAGCGAGGCGTTAGGGACCCCAACAAGGAAACCTATGGCGCGAGAGTCCGAATTCCTGTCCCTGAGCGATCAGGCCCTGCGGGCCGTGATCGGTCCCAACAGCCGCCACGTCGCCCTGATCGAAGACGCCTTCAAGGTGCTGGTCGAGGCCCCCGGCGGCGGGGTCTCGATCAACGGCTCGGCGCGGGACCGGGCCCAGGCGAAACGCGTGGTGGAGACCTTGGCCAAGCGGGTTGATGCGGGGGCTGAGATCACCGAGGCCGACGTCCGCATGGCGCTGGGCGCGGCGGTGTCGCAGCCGCGACCGGATCAGGGGCGTGTGGTGCCGGACGCCATCAGCCTGCCCGTAGGGCGGCGCGGGGCCATTGCGCCCAAGACGGCGGCCCAGGCCCAGTATCTGGACCTGCTGAGCCGCTGCGAGCTGACCTTCGGCGTCGGCCCTGCGGGCACGGGCAAGACCTTCCTTGCGGCGGCCTATGGCGCCAGCCTGTTGCGGCGCGGCCAGGTGGATCGGCTGGTCATCACGCGCCCGGCGGTCGAGGCGGGCGAGAAGCTGGGCTTCCTGCCGGGCGATCTGAACGAGAAGGTCGATCCCTACCTGGCCCCTATCTGGGAAGCGCTGAACGACATCCTCGGCGTTGAGGACGTGCGGCGCCGTCGCGAGAAGGGCGAGATCGAGGCCGCACCGATCGCCTTCATGCGCGGCCGCACCCTGAGCCACGCCTTCATCATTGTGGATGAGGCGCAGAACACATCGCGGCTGCAGATGAAGATGGTGCTCACCCGCCTGGGCGAAGGCGCACGTATGGTGGTGACCGGCGACCCGTCGCAGATCGACCTGTTGAATCCGCGCGATTCCGGCCTCAGTCACGCCCTGCGCATCCTGAAGGACGTCAAGGGCGTTGGCGTTCAGGCCTTCAAGGCCGAGGACGTGGTGCGTCACGCCATGGTCGAACGCATCGTACGGGCCTATGACGCCGATACCGCGCGCAATCGCCCGACGCCGGACCTCGAGGACGCAGACTGAATGATCGAGATCGAAGTCGAGGATGCGGCCTGGACCGCCGCCCTGCCTGAGGTCGAGGCCGTGGTGCTGCGCGCGGCGAAAGCGGCCCTGGGAACGGTTGAGGGCGACATGGTTGTCCTGCTGACCGACGACGCGGGGGTCCGGGACCTGAACGCCCGATTCCGCGACAAGGACCGGCCGACCAACGTCCTGTCCTTCCCCGCGGCCGAGAGCGCCTTTCCGCATGTGGGGGACGTGGTGCTGGGCTACGCCTATTGCGCGGCCGAGGCCCAGGCGCAGGGCAAGACCCTGTCCGATCACCTGAGCCATCTGGTGGTCCACGGCGTCCTGCACCTTCTGGGCCGGGATCACGAGGACGACGCCGAGGCTGAGGAGATGGAGGCCGAGGAGCGCGAGATCCTGGCTGGGCTCAACGTCGCCGATCCCTATGCCGTCGAACACGAGGCGAATGCATGAGCGACCGTTTGTCGGCCCCTTGGGGGGGCGTGCTGACGAACCGCTGGGGCCGCATGGCCCTGGCCCTGCTTGCCGGCGCCGGCGCCGCCCTGGCGCACCCGCCGTTCGGGATCCTGCCGGGCCTGTTGGGCTATCCCTTGCTGATGCTGCTGGCCGAGCGGTCGCGGACGGCGAGGGGCGGCTTCTGGGTCGGTTGGCTGGCCGGTTTCGCCTACTTCTTCATCGGCTGCTGGTGGGTGGCCGAGGCCTTTCTGGTCAATAAGGATCAGGCCTGGATGGCGCCGTTCGCCGCCAGCCTGCTGCCCATGGGACTGGGGTTGTTCTTTGGGACGGCCACGGCCCTCTATCGTCGCTTCGCCCCGCGCGGGGCCGTGCGGCGCGTCCTGCTGTTCGCCGCTCTCTTCGCCCTGCTGGAGTGGCTGCGCGGCCATGTGCTGACCGGCTTCCCCTGGAACCCGGCCGGCGCCGCCTGGCAGGCAGGCTCGGCCATGTCGCAGTTCGCCTCGGTGGCCGGCGTCTATGGTCTGGGACTGGTGACGCTGGCGGCCGTGTCGGCGCTCGGCCTGCTGGTCGGCACGGGCGCGCGGCGGTCGCGCATGATCGCGGCCGGTGCGGGCGTGGCGGTTCTGGCGGGTCTGTTCGCCTTTGGAACCCTGCGCCTGTCGTCGGCAAAGCGTGTCGACGGTCCGACCCTGGTGCGTCTGGTCCAGGCCGATATTCCTCAGGAATCCAAATGGAGCCCGGAGGCCTATCAGGCGATCGTCGACCGCTATGTCGCCCTGACGGCCCAACCGGGGGCGGCTGTTCCCGATGTGGTGGTCTGGCCCGAGGGGGCCCTGCCCGCCACGGCCAATGACGTCTTCAACTCGCCCGACGCCCAGGCTGTCGCCGGCGCCTTGCAGACCGGGCAGACCTTGCTGATGGGCATCAGCCGGGGTGAGGCCGACCCGACCGCCGAGGGCGGCGCGCGCTATTACAACAGCCTGTTCGCGCTCAATGACGAGGGCGCGGCGGGGCTGCGGATCGGCGCCATCTACGACAAGCATCGCCTGGTGCCGTTTGGCGAGTACCTGCCGCTGGGCCGCTTGATGAGCCGGATCGGCGTGCGCAGCCTGGTCCATGTCCCGGCCGACTTCAGCGCGGGTCCCAGGCCAGCGCCTATCAGCCTGGTCAATGCGCCCAGCGTTCAGCCGCTGATCTGCTACGAAAGCCTCTATCCCGGCTTCACCCCGGCCAGCGGCGCGGCGCGCCCGGCCTGGATCGTCAACGTCTCCAACGACGCCTGGTTCGGGGCCACCTCGGGCCCGCGCCAGCATCTTAACCTGGCCAGCTATCGCGCCATCGAGACGGGCCTGCCCATCGCCCGCGCCACCCCGACCGGCGTCTCGGCCATGATCGACCCCTGGGGCCGGATTGTGGACGGCAAGCGACTGGACCCGGGCCAGGCCGGCGTCATCGACGTCCGCCTGCCTGAGCCGGCGGCGCCCACCCTCTACGGCCGTTGGGGCGATGGTTTCTTCGGCCTCCTGCTGGCGCTGACGCTGGCGGGCGGCCTGTCCTGGAAGCGGCGCGGGAAGCGTGCATGACCAAGGCTGGCGATGAGGAGGAGCTGGACCGCAAGCGGACGCGTCACATCGACGAGCCCCTGGGCGCCCGTCTGCGCCTCATGCGTGAAGACCGTGGAATGACCCAGGCCGAGATGGCGCAGAAGCTGGGCATATCCGCCAATCAGTGGGGGCGTCACGAGAGCGGGGAAAACCGGGTGCCGGCCGCGCGACTTTGGCAGTTCTGCAAGACGATGAACGTGGAGGTGTCGGAGGTCTACGACGGCCTGCCAGCCAGCATCGTTCTGCAGCAACCGCAACCTGGAATGAAAGACGATAGTGAAGCGGTCTTTGTCGGACCGCCTCGCATCGGGCATCCTCTCGTTCAACGGATCGGGTCAGCCGCCAGAAAGCTCCCCGAAGCGCGCCAGCGAACTCTTCTGGCGGTGATCCGGGCCCTCAGGGACGAGGACGCGAACTAGAGGACGGCGGGCGGCCAGGACACCCGCGTCGGGCGAATTGTAATGACAGACCTCTCTATCCGTCGCATTTCAGAACAATTGAGTTCGGGCGTAGATTTCAGCGAGAACGCGTGATGGTCAGAGGCGCTGCAGAGGATGGTCCGCATCCGGTGGACCGTCATGTAGGTCGGCGGGTTTGCGAAAAACGCATCGCCCTCGGATATAATCAGAGTGATCTGGGCCGCGCCCTGGGTCTGACATTCCAGCAGATCCAGAAGTATGAGAAGGGCGCCAACCGTGTCTCGGCGTCCAAGCTCTGGGACATCGCCCGGTTCTTCAAGGTCGATATCAGCTACTTCTTCGAGGGCCTGACCACGTCGGCCCCAGGGATGGCCGAGGGCGAGGCGGAGCCCTTCGTTCACGATTTTCCCGCCACCCGACAAAGCATCGAAATCGGGCGATTGGCCCCACAACTGTCGGTGCGTCAGCAGAAGCTGATCCTGGACATGATGCGCGAGATGGCCGGGCCTGAAGGCGACGGCGCCAAGAGCTGACGGGGATCTAACGCAAATGAGAAAGGCGCGGATCGCTCCGCGCCTTCTTGTTGTCTGCGATCTTCCGGATCAGCCGGCCAGCGCGGCTTCCGAGGCCACGATCCGGCTGGCGGCGTGAACCACGGCGCCGATACGCAGGGCGGCCTGAACCTGAACGTTCGGCACGCCGTGCTTGCGCAGTTCGCCTTCGTGAGCGTCCAGACAGGCGCCGCAGCCGTTGATGGCCGAGACGGCCGTCGACCACAGCTCGAAGTCCAGCTTCTCGACGCCCGGATTGGCGATGACGTTCATGCGCAGCTTGGCCGGCAGGGTCGTGTACTCGTTGTTCTTCATCAGGTGCAGCGAGCGATAGTAGATGTTGTTCATGCCCATGATGGCGGCGGCGGCCTTGGCGGCGGTCAGGGCTTCGGGCGACAGGACGGTTGCGGCCTGGGCCTCGATCAGCTTGACGACCGGGGCGACGCCGATGGCATGGGCCGAGGCCAGGAAGCAGCCCCACTTCTGCTGGTCGTTCAGCACCGTCTCATTGGCCAGCGAGGACAGGTTCAGCGAGATGTCCTTGCCATAGGCCGGGATAAGGTCGCGCAGGGCGTCGAGGGACATGGGGAACTTCCTTCTGCTCAACGGCGCCGCTTGCGCCGGATAGGATATAGGGATCGCCGACGACGGCCGTCAGGGCTGAACGTCAGGCGTGAAAAAGGCGGCGACAGTCGCCTGCCGCCGCCTCTTCAAAGGGGGCGGCCCGGACCATACAAACGCGGTCCGAGCCTGGCCTTGGCCAGTACTTAAGCGGCCAGGGTCTCGCCGCCGACCGGGCGGTTGCAGGCGCACAGTTCGTCGGTCTGCAGGGCGTCGACGACGCGCAGGGTGTCTTCCGGCGAACGGCCGACGTTCAGGTTGGTGACATAGACGTGCTGGACGACGTTGTGCGGATCCACGACGAAGGTGGCGCGCAGGGCGACGCCGTTTTCTTCGTCCAGAATGCCCAGGTCGCGGGCCAGCTTGCCGCCGGTGTCAGCGAACTGCCAGATCGGCAGCTTCGACAGGTCGGCATGGTCGCGGCGCCAGGCCAGCTTGACGAATTCGTTATCGGTCGAACCGCCGAGCACGACGGTGTCGCGATCCTCGAAGTCCTTGCCCAGCTTGGCGAAGGCGGCGATTTCGGTCGGGCAGACGAAGGTGAAGTCCTTCGGATAGAAGAAGATGACCTTCCACTTGCCGTCGAAGCTGTCCTGCGTCAGCGCCTCGAAGGCCGAGACGCCGTTTTCTTCGTGGTCGTTGAAGCCCGGCTTGACGCCAGTGATCTTGAATTCAGGCAGTTTTTGACCGACGCCCAACATGCGGGTGCTCCATCTTTGCAAAGAATGAAAGGCGGCGACGCAGGGAGGCGCATCGCCGATGGGCATCAGATGGGCTTCGGCGGCCCGGAAGTCAAATCGATCATTTCGCAAGTGCGAATAGGTTTTGCTTATGCAGCAATTTCGCGAAAGCCCGTCTCGATCATAACCTGAGCTGTTGTTGTCCAGAAACTTTATCGATTTTCCTTCGGCATCGAGGCGGGCGTAGGCTCCTTCGATAATCAGCCAGACAGGAGGAAAGTCATGGACGGACAAGCAGGCGGCCCCACCCCTCTCCACGATCCGAAAAAGGAGCCGGCGGCCTTGCGTTCGCTTCTGGGGCGCACCAACCGCGACTGGTGGCCCAACCAGATGGCCATGGACATCCTGCATCAGCAGGGCCGGTCCGGCGACCCGATGGGCGACAGCTTCGACTACGCCGAGGCGTTCAAGTCGCTGGATCTGGCCGCAGTCAAGCGTGACCTGACGGCCCTGATGACCGACAGCCAGCCCTGGTGGCCGGCGGACTACGGTCACTACGGCCCCTTCTTCATCCGCATGGCCTGGCACTCGGCCGGCACCTATCGCACCGGCGACGGACGCGGCGGCGCCGGCGCGGGGCAGCAGCGCTTCGCCCCGCTCAACTCCTGGCCGGACAACGGCAACCTGGACAAGGCGCGCCGCCTGCTGTGGCCGATCAAGCAGAAGTATGGCTCGAAGCTCAGCTGGGCCGACCTGATGATCCTGGCCGGCAACGTCGCCATCGAAAGCATGGGCGGGCCGGTCTTCGGCTTCGGCGGCGGCCGCGCCGACGTCTGGGAGCCCGAGAAGGACGTCTACTGGGGCACGGAGGAAAACTGGGTCGGAGACGAAGCCAACCAGACCCGTATCCAGCCCGACAAGGACATGGCCCTGGAGGAGCCGTTGGCGGCGATCCAGATGGGGCTCATCTACGTCAATCCGGAAGGTCCCGGCGGCGTGCCCGAGGCGCTGCAATCGGCCCGCGACATTCGCGAAACCTTCGCCCGCATGGGCATGAACGACGAAGAGACGGCCGCCCTGACCGCGGGCGGCCACACCTTCGGCAAGGCCCACGGCGCCGGCGACGCCTCCAAGGTCGGCGTCAGCCCAGAGGGCGCCGACATCGCCCAGCAGGGCCTGGGCTGGATCTCGGGCCACGAAAGCGGCATCGGCGACCACACCATCACCTCGGGCATCGAGGGGGCCTGGACCCCCACGCCGATCACCTGGGACATGACCTATTTCGACATGCTGCTGGACCACGACTACGAGCTGGTCCGCAGCCCGGCGGGCGCCAAGCAGTGGCAGCCGGTGGGCAACCCGCCCGAGACCCTGGCGCCGGCCGCCCATACGCCGGGCAAGCGCGTGCCGACGATGATGACCACCGCCGACATGGCCTTCAAGATCGACCCTGAGTACCGCAAGATCATGGAGCGGTTCCGCGCCGATCCGGCCTATTTCGGCGACGCCTTCGCCCGCGCCTGGTTCAAGCTGTGCCACCGCGACATGGGGCCCAAGGCCCGCTATCTCGGCCCGGACGTGCCCGCGGAGGACCTGATCTGGCAGGACCCGATCCCGGCCCACACGGGACCGGCGCTGTCGGATGCGGACATCACCGCATTGAAGGCCGCCATCGCCGCCTCCGGCCTCTCGGTCGCCGATCTGGTCTCGACGGCCTGGGCCTCGGCCGTGACCTATCGCGGCTCGGATCATCGCGGGGGCGCCAACGGCGGACGTCTGCGTCTGGCCCCGCAAAAGGACTGGGACGTCAATGAACCGACGAAGCTGGCCCGCGTGCTCACGGTCTATGAGGACATCAAGGCGGCGTCCGGCGCCAATGTTTCCATGGCCGACCTGATCGTTCTGGGCGGCGTGGTCGGGGTCGAGCAGGCGATCAAGGCGGCGGGTCATGACGTGGCGGTCCCCTTCACGCCTGGTCGCGCCGACGCCTCAGCCGAGCAGACCGACGTGGACGGCTTCAAGGTGCTGGAGCCCCGCGCCGACGGTTTCCGCAACTATCTGCAGGTGCGCTTCAACGTCCCGACCGAGGAGCTGCTGATCGACCGGGCGCAACTGCTGGGTTTGACGGCGCCCCAGATGGCGGTGCTGGTCGGGGGCTTGCGCGTCCTCGGCGCCAACCACGGCGGATCGAAACACGGCGTCTTCACCGACCGGCCGGGTCAGCTGACCAACGACTTCTTCGTCAACCTGCTGGACATGAGGACCGGCTGGAAGCAGGTCGACGGCGAGGGCGACGAGACCTTTGTCGGCACGGATCGTCTGACCGGCGAGCAGCTGTGGACCGCCACCCGCACCGACCTGGTCTTCGGCTCCAACGCCCAGCTGCGCGCCCTGTCTGAGGTCTACGCTTCGGCTGACGCGGGCGAGAAGTTCGTCCGGGACTTCGTCGCGGCCTGGGTCCAGGTCATGGAGAACGACCGCTACGACCTGCCTCGCGCCCGCCTGCGCGCCCAGCGATCGGCGGGCTGACCGACGGCCCCTCCCCACCTGTGGGGAGGGGCTTACGACATGTGGGGGGCGGCGCCGGTTTTCAGCCTTGAGCCGCCCCCTCGCAACGATGAAGGAAGGGATGTTCCTTCGATGGACTTTGCCTCAACCATAGGAAGCGCCTATGTGGGGCGGATGCTCCCCACCCTGCGACAGCTCCACTATCTCAAGCTTTTGGCCGAACACGCCTCCTTCAGCCGCGCGGCCGAGGCCGCCCACGTCAGCCAGCCGGCCCTGTCGGCGGGGGTGCAGGAACTGGAGAAGATCCTGGGCGCGCCGGTCGTCGAGCGCACGCGCGGCGCGGTGCAACTGACCGCCGTCGGCGCCGAGGCGGTCAAACGCGCCGAGGACGTCCTGGCCCGCACTGAAGACCTGGTCGAGGCGGCGCGCAACGCCGGCAAGCCCCTGTCGGGGCGGTTCCGCCTGGGCGTCATCCCCACCGTCGCCCCCTTCCTGCTGCCTCGCGCCCTGCCCGGCCTGCGCGAGCAGTATCCGGCCCTGCGCCTCTTCATCCGCGAGGACCTGACCCCGCGCCTGATCGCCGGGCTGAAGGCGGGGCAGCTGGACGCCGCCGTCATCGCCCTGCCCTACGACGCGCCGGGCATCGACCACGCCCGCATCGGCGACGACGAGATTCTGGCCGCCGCCCCGGTCGGCCACCCCCTGGCCGGTTTGGGGCCCATCCCCGAGGGGATGCTGAAGTCCGACGACCTGATCCTGCTGGAGGACGGCCACTGTCTGCGCGATCAGGCCCTGGCCGCCGTCAATATCGAGGCCCCGCGCGGCGAGGACGTCTTCGCCGCCACCTCCCTGCACACCCTGGTCCAGATGGTCTCCGCCGGCCTGGGCGTCAGCTTCCTGCCGCAGATGGCCGTGACCGCCGGGCTGGCCGACAACCCCGGCGTCGTCGTCCGCCCCATCTCCGCCGACGCTCCCCGCCGCGAGATCGTCGTCGCCTGGCGCGCCGGCTCCAGCCGTGCGGCGGAAGCCCGCCTCCTCGCCGAAGCCCTCAAGCTGGACTAGCGGCGAGGCGCCGCGGCCCTTTGGCCGGCAGGCCTTTCTCACGCCTGTCCCCTCCCCCGCCGTCATCCTCGGGCTTGACCCGAGGATCTAGCGCAGCGGCGCGCTCGACCTTTCCAGCGTCACGCAGGCGGATAACCCGATCCTCGGGTCAAGCCCGAGGATGACGGTTCCTTGCCATTGCAGGCTTTTGCGCCATCGGCTTAGCTGCGCTGATGCTTGCAAAAGATGACAAAGAACATCCCGTTCCAGAGCAACTTCGGCCTCGGTTTCAGGCGCTGGTCGCCGCCTTTGTCGCTGGCGATTTTCGGCTTTCAAGACACGTGCTCGACGGCATTGCGCCGATAGATGAGGGCACTGCCGAATTCATTGCGGGTCAGATCGCCGCCTACGGCTCCAATCTGGCTCCGCTAAACGACGCGGTTTGGCAGCGATCCATCTACCTCTGGATGGACGGCTACTGGGAGTTTCTGATCGATCTCAGCACCACCCAGGAACCAGTCAGCGACCTGGCGCTTCTTGCCAAACTCTTCGACGATTCAAGCGGTCGAATTGAAGTCTCATCTGTTCACGTACCTTAGGGGTGCCAGCCGCCTAATGTGGCCTAAGCATCGGTTCTCTGAGCCTTCCGTCCAAACAAAAAGGCCGGTGGATCGCTCCGCCGGCCTTCTCATTTCAGACGACTGCCTGAGACCTATTCAGCCTCGCCGCGCGCCAGGTTGCGCAGGACGTAGGGCATGACGCCGCCGGCCTTGAAGTAGTCCAGCTCGGTCTGGTTATCGATGCGGCAGCGGACCGGGAAGCGGGCCATCTTGCCGTCCGACGGGCGGAACATCTCGACCCACAGGTCCTGACGCGGCTTCAGCTTGCCGATGTTGGCGTCGGTCAGGCCACGGATGGTGACGATCTCTTCGCCGGTCAGGCCCAGCTTGGCCCAGCCGTCCTGCTTGAACTGCAGCGGAACCACGCCCATGCCGACCAGGTTCGAGCGGTGGATGCGCTCGTAGCTTTCGGCGATGACGGCGCGAACGCCCAGCAGACGCGTGCCCTTGGCCGCCCAGTCGCGCGACGAGCCGGTGCCGTATTCCTTGCCGGCGAAGACGACCAGAGGACGGCCTTCCGACTGGTAACGCATGGCCGCGTCATAGATCGACATCGTGTCTTCCGAGGGGAAGTGCTTGGTGACGCCGCCCTCGATGTCCGGGGTGATCTTGTTGCGGATGCGGATGTTGGCGAAGGTGCCGCGCATCATGACTTCGTGGTTGCCGCGGCGGGCGCCGTAGCTGTTGAAGTCCAGGGCGTCGACGCCGTGGTTGGTCAGATAGACGCCGGCGGGCGAGGCCTTCTTGATCGAACCGGCCGGGCTGATGTGGTCGGTGGTGATCGAGTCGCCGAAGATGCCCAGGATGCGGGCCTCGACGATGTCGGTGACCGCCGAAGGCTCCATCGACAGGCCCTCGAAGTAGGGCGGGTTGGCGACGTAGGTCGACTTGTCGTCCCACTCATAGGTCTGACCGCCGGTGACCTTGATGGCCTGCCAGTGCTTGTCGCCCTTGAAGACGTCCTTGTAGCGCTTGGCGAACATGGCCGGGGTGACGGACTTCTTCTGGATGTCGGCGATCTCTTGCGAGGTCGGCCACACGTCCTTCAGGAAGACGTCATTGCCCTTCTTGTCCTGACCGATCGCGTCCTTGGTGATGTCGATGCGCATCGAACCGGCGATGGCGTAGGCCACGACCAGCGGCGGCGAGGCCAGGTAGTTGGCCTGGACGTCGGGGTTCACGCGGCCTTCGAAGTTGCGGTTGCCCGACAGGACCGAGGTCGCGACCAGGCCGTTGTCGTTGATCGCCTTCGAGATGGCCGGGTCCAGCGGGCCCGAGTTGCCGATGCAGGTGGTGCAGCCATAGCCGACCAGGTTGAAGCCCATGGCGTCCAGATCCTTCTGGAGGCCGGCGTCGGTCAGATAGTCGGTGACGACCTGCGAGCCGGGGGCCAGCGAGGTCTTGACCCAGGGCTTGACCTTCATGCCCAGGGCATGGGCCTTGCGCGCCACCAGACCGGCGGCGATCAGGACCGACGGGTTCGAGGTGTTGGTGCAGGAGGTGATGGCGGCGATGACCACGTCGCCGTCGCCGACGGTGAACTTCTGGCCCTCGACGGCCACGCGGCCGGCGTCGTTCACCCGACCGAAGACGTCGGTCAGGGCGGTTTCGAAGGCCGGGGCGGCGGTGGTCAGTTCAACGCGGTCCTGCGGACGCTTGGGACCGGCCAGCGACGGCACGACCGTCGAGATGTCCAGTTCCAGAACGTCGGTGAAGACCGGGTCTTCCGAGGTCTCGTCGATCCACAACCCTTGAGCCTTGGCATAGGCTTCGACCAGGGCGACGCGCGCCTTGTCGCGGCCCGTGGCCGTCAGATAGTCGACGGTGGCTTGGCTAACGGGGAAGAAGCCGCAGGTGGCGCCGTATTCCGGGGCCATGTTGGCGATGGTGGCCTGGTCCTCGATGGTCATGCCGGCGATGGCGGGACCGAAGAACTCGACGAACTTGCCGACGACGCCCTTCTTGCGCAGCATCTGGGTGACGGTCAGGACCAGGTCGGTCGCGGTGGCGCCTTCCGGCATCTTGCCCGACAGCTTGAAGCCGATGACTTCCGGAATCAGCATGGGGATCGGCTGGCCCAGCATGGCGGCTTCGGCCTCGATGCCGCCGACGCCCCAGCCCAGGACGGCCAGGCCGTTGATCATGGTGGTGTGGCTGTCGGTGCCGACGACGGTGTCGGGATAGGCGACGGTCGTCTTGCCCTCGGTCAGGGTCCAGACGGTCTGGGCCAGGTTCTCCAGGTTGACCTGGTGGCAGATGCCGGTGCCGGGGGGCACGACGCGGAAGTTGTTGAAGGCCGACGAACCCCAGCGCAGGAAGTTGTAGCGCTCGATGTTGCGCTCATACTCGCGCTCGACGTTCTGGCCGAAGGCCTTGGCGTTGCCGAAGTGATCGACCATGACCGAGTGGTCGATGACCAGGTCGACGGGGACCAGCGGATTGATCTTGGCGGCGTCGGCGCCCAGCTTGGCCATGGCGTCGCGCATCGCGGCCAGGTCGACGACAGCGGGCACGCCGGTGAAGTCCTGCATCAGGACGCGGGCCGGACGGAAGGCGATCTCGTGCTCGACCGAGCCCTTGTTCTCGATCCAGGCGGCGACGGCCTTGAGGTCGTCTTCAGTGACGGAGACGCCGTCTTCGTTGCGCAGCAGGTTCTCGAGAAGCACCTTCATCGAGCGCGGCAGACGGGAAATCCCGGCCAGACCCGCTTCCTCGGCGGCAGGAAGGCTGTAATAGGCGTACTTCTTGCGCCCGACCGAAAGGTCCTGACGGGTCTTGAGGCTGTCAATCGACGGCATGGAGAGGGTCCTCTGACTAACGCCGCCCGACAATTCGGTTGCGCCTTCGCGCGCTGGACGCCGGGGCGCACAGGTCCCAGGCGCGCGCGGCGAAAGCCTGCTGCGGCGCTTGCGCATATAGTCCCGTGCGCGGGAGCCGTCCATGTATCCACAACGCAGTCGTGGACATTGAGAGAGGTTCGCAAATCGGCGGGGTCATGCTGAAGGCGATCGAGATCCAGTCCCTGAGCCTGTCGCGCGGCGAGCGCGTCCTGTTCCGCGCTCTGTCGCTGCGCCTTTCGACCGGCGAGGCCGTGGCCCTGACCGGGGCCAACGGCGCGGGCAAGACCAGCCTTCTGCGCGCCGTGGCGGGCTTTATCCGTCCCGACGCGGGCGCGATTACATTCTGCGGCGCGGACGATCAGCCTCTCGAGGCCGAGACGGCGCGGCGCCAGGGCGTCCACCTGCTGGGCCACCTTGAAGGGCTGAAGCCGACGCGGACGGCGCGTCAGGAGTTCGATTTCCAGACCGAATGGCTGGGCGGAAGCCGCGCGGCGCGTGAGGCGGCGATCGCCCGCCTGTCGCTGACGCCCCTGCTGGATCTGGAGACGAGGAAGCTGTCGGCGGGCCAGAAGCGACGTCTGTCGCTGGCGCGGCTGATCGCGGCCCCGCGCGCCCTGTGGCTGCTGGACGAGCCCCTGGCCCCGCTGGACGAGCGCTGGCGCGCGGTGGCCGCTGAGCTGATGGCGGCCCATCTGGCGTCCGGCGGCATGATCCTGGCGGCGGTGCACGACCCCCTGCCCGTCCCGGCGCGCAATCTGGACCTCGGAGGCCTGGCATGAGGGCCGTCCGGGTCCTGTTCGGCCGCGAGCTTTCGCTGGCCTGGGGCGGAGGCGGCGGGCCTCTGCTGGCTTGCGGCTTCATGCTTTGCCTGACCGCCATCCTGCCCCTGGCGGCGGGCGGCGACCCGCGCGTCCTGGCCCCGGCGGCCTCGGGCGCCAGCTGGATGGCCCTGGCCCTGGCGTCGCTGTTGTCGCTGGAGCGTCTTTTCGAGCGCGACCTTGAGGACGGGGCGCTGGACCTCTTGGCGCTCGGTCCCCTGCCTCTGGAGGCGACGGTGGCGATCAAGGCCCTGGCGCAGTGGCTGGCGACGGGTCTGCCGCTGGCGCTCGCGGCCCCGGTCGCGGCCCTGGCCCTGGGCCAACCGGCCCATCTGATCGGTCTGACGGCCTTGGCGGCGGCCATCGGCGGTCTGGGCTTCGCCTTCACCGGGGCGCTCGGCGCGGCCTTGGCGCTCGGGGCCAGGCGCGGCGGTCTGCTGATCGCCGTGGTGGTTCTGCCGCTGTTCATTCCGCCGGTGGTGTTCGGCGCGGGCGCCCTGACGCGAGCGGCGGGCGGCGGCGATCCGCTGTCGGCCCTGGCCCTTCTGAGCGCCTATGTCCTGTTCGCCATGGTCATCGCCCCGGTCGCCGGGGCGGCCGCGATCCGCAACGCCCAGGGCTAACGGGCTTAGCGCGGCTTCAGCGTGACGTAGAGGGCGCCGTCGCCGCCGTGACGCCGGTGGGCGAAGGCGAAGCCGGACACCACGCCGCGCAGATGCGGTCCGGTCAACCAGTCATGCACCGAGCTACGGATGACGCCCCCGCCGCGCCGTCCCTGACCCGTGATGACCAGAACCGATCGCAGGCCCCGCGCCTGACAGCCCATCAGGAAGCCGCGAAGCTGGTCCTCGGCCTCGAAGCGGCCAAAGCCGTGCAGATCGATGCGGGCCTCGATCGGATCGCGTTCGCGCGACAGGCGGCGCTGGCGGCGCGGCTCCAGCTCTTCGGGCGTGGGCCGGGCGCGGGTCGCCGGCGGCTTGGCGGGCGCAGTAATCCCCAGTGCCGCGAAAGTCGGCGTCTGAGGGATCGGCGGCGCATTGCGCTTTTGGCCGGCGACGCCGCGCGCGGGCTTGACCAGAGCCGAGGTCGGCAGGGGCGCAGCCTCGGGATCAGGCAGGACGGCGCCGGGGGTGACGCGGGCGGCCTTGCGGCGCGTGGACGGGGTCACTGTCCCGGTCACGCGGGCCCAGATGCGCTTGTCGTCGTCGGAAGAGGGCGGGCCTTTTCGGGCCACCTTATTCCTCGGCGTCGTCGAAGGCGTCGCCTGGCCCAGGCTCGTGCGCCAGCAGGTCGCCGGGCTGGCAGTCCAGTTCGCGGCACAGGGCGTCGAGCGTCGAGAAGCGCACGGCGCGCGCCTTGCCGGTCTTGAGGATCGACAGATTGGCCACGGTCACGCCGACGCGATCAGCAAGCTCCGTCAGCGACATGCGCCGTTCGGCGAGGATTCGGTCGAGTTGGACGCGGATGGCCATGGGGTCAGCTTAACGTTTCGGGATCAGATCGTCAGTTCGGATTCGCGGCGCAGGCGTGCGCCTTCGCGGAACACCTCCGCCAGGACGAAGACGACGAGAATGGAAAAGACGGGGGTGAGCAGGTCGCTGACGCCTTGCGGTTCCATGACGCCGGGCGCCAGGCGGGCGGCCACCAGGCCTTGCGCCACCCAGACGCCGCCGGTCACGATCGCCAGGATCAGGCCGATCTGGCGCAGGCGGCGCACATTGTCGGGCTGGAAGGGATCGCCCAGGGTCAGGGTGCGGAAAATCTTTCTCAGGCCGCGCAGGATCATCAGGAAGCCGCCGAAATAGGCGGTGATGGCGCCGACGCCAAACAGCAGCAGCGGGCGGGTCAGCGGCATCTGGCGGCCATCGGCGCCGTCGCTGACGGTGACGTTCAGGTTGTCGATGGGAATGAAGATGGAGGCGACCCAGAGCAGCAGCAGCACGCCGGTGATCAGAGCCAGCAGGACATAGGCGACGTCCAGCGCGATCTTCAGCAGGCTGGAGACGGAGCCTGGACCCAGGGTCCGAAGCGGGGTGCGAAGGTTGCCGGCGCTCAGGCGCGGCGCACGAATCCCGATGGAAGCCAGTTTCGGGAGGTGCATGAAGTCAGGTCTCGGGCCGGGTGGTTCGGGCGGCGATCGCCGCGCGGGGTCCGGCAGACCCTCACGCGGCGCTATTCTTCGCGGTGTTCATGCTGATCGTCAAAGCCCCCGTTGTGATCCAGTTCTGGATCACAGGCTCTGGATGACCAGGGCGATGGCGGCGGTGGGCAGGGCGGCCAGCAGAAGGGCGTTGAAGAAGCCGTGGCCGACGCGGTCCATCCAGATCGAGGTTTTCATCGCTTGCATCGTATCTCTCCGTGGTTGCACGATTTTCGTGCGTTTCTGTTGTGTCGCTGGGTGAACGTTGCGGGTTTTTCGCTTCGTTTGAACGGTGCGACCCCCGTTCTTGAGATTGAAGATAGGGGCGACCCCGCCGAAAAGCACGTTACATATCGTTTAACGATGTTAAACTTCCGCAATGCATCGGACGGGACTAAGGTGACCGCATGAATCTCAAGCTGATCAAGGGGATGCGGCTGGTGGCCGCGACCCACAATCCGGGCAAGGCGCGCGAGATCGAAGCGCTGCTGGACGGAAATTACAGGATCGTCACGGCCGGCAGCCTCGACCTGCCCGAACCGGACGAGACCGAGAGCACCTTCGTCGGCAACGCCATGCTGAAGGCGCGTCATGCGGCCGAGGCCTCGGGCGAGGTCTCGCTGGCCGACGATTCCGGCCTGTCGGTCGCAGCCTTGGACGGGGCGCCCGGCATCTTTTCGGCGCGCTGGGCCGGACCGGGCAAGGATTTCGCCATGGCCATGGCGAAGGTCGAGGAACGACTGGAAGAGATCGGCTCGACCGACCGCCGCGCCTGGTTCACCTCGGCCCTGGCTGTGGCCTGGCCCGACGGCCCCTGCGTGGTGGTCGAGGGCCGCCTCGACGGCGAACTGGTCTTCCCCCCGCGCGGCGACGGCGGGCACGGCTATGATCCCATCTTCCGGCCTGAGGGCTCGGACAAGACCTTCGCCGAGATGGAAGACGCCGAGAAGGACGCGATCAGTCACCGCGCCCGCGCCTTCGCCCGGCTCAAGGCGGCGCTGATTGACTGACACGCCGTCAGGGTCGCTGGTCCTTCAAGCCGCCGCCTTCCGCGAAGGCGGCGATAGGGATCCCAAGGATGTGGCCCTCTACGTTCACTGGCCCTACTGCGCCCGCATCTGTCCCTATTGCGACTTCAACGTCGTGCGCGATCGGGGCCGGGTCGAGGAGCAGGCCGGCCTGGTCCAGGCCATCCTGGCGGACATGGAGGCGCAAAGCCTGCTGGTCGGCCCGCGCCGTCTGGCCTCGATCTTCTTCGGCGGCGGCACCCCGTCCCTGATGCCGCCCGAGGCTGTGGCCGCTGTGATCGCGCGGGCCAAGGCCCTGTTTCCTCCGGCCGGAGACATAGAGATCACGCTGGAGGCCAACCCCACCGACGCCGAGGCGGGCCGCTACGCCGCCCTGGCGGAGGCCCGGATCAACCGCCTGTCCATGGGGGTGCAGTCGTTTGACGACGCCGCCCTGACCTTCCTTGGGCGCGACCACTCGGCGGCGGAGGCCCGGCGCGCGGTTCAGACGGCGGGGCGCGCCTTTCCCCGCCTGTCCATCGACCTGATCTACGCCAGGCCGGGGCAATCCGTGGCTGACTGGACGGCGGAGCTGGCCACGGCGCTGGACCTGGGGTTCGAGCACGTCTCGCCCTATCAACTGACCATAGAGCCGACGACGGCCTTTGGTCGGGCCTTCGCGCGGGGTGCGCTGACCCCGCCCGACGAGGATCTGGCCGCCGCCCTCTATGAAGCGACGCAAGACGTGCTCGAGACCGCCGGGTTCGAGGCCTATGAGGTGTCCAACCACGCCCGCGACGAGGCGGCGCGGTCATCCCACAATCTGCATGTCTGGCGCGGCGGCGACTACCTGGGTCTGGGTCCCGGCGCGCACGGCCGATTGACGCTGGATGGAAGGCGGACGGCCACGGTCGCCCATCGCCGCATCGCGGACTATGTCGCGGGTGTCGCCGCCGGAACGCCCTGGGCCGAGCGCGAGACGCTGGACGCGTCGGGGGCCGCCGAGGAACGGGTGTTGCTGGGCCTGCGCACGGTCGAGGGCGTGCCGTTGACGACCCTGCAGGCCTTGGGCCTGTCGGACATCAGCGGGCCGCTGGCCGACCTGATCGCCGACGGCTTCCTGAAGATGGGCGCAGGCCGGGTCGCCGCCACCCCTACGGGACGTCCCGTGCTGGACGCTGTGCTGCGGGCCCTGCTGACCTAGACCTGAAGCTGGCGGACTGGCAGGGTCCGGCCGATGTCAGACGTCTCCCTCTTCCCGCCGACCGCCCCGCCCGCACGCTCTGTCGCGCCCGGCCTCTATCTGGTGGCGACGCCCATCGGCAACCTGCGCGACATGACGCTGCGGGCGCTGGACGTTCTGGCCGCCGCCGATCTGGTCCTGGCCGAGGACACCCGGGTCACGGCCAAGCTGCTGACCGCCTATGGCCTGAAGGCCAGGCTGGAACGCTGCGACGACCACGCCTCGGCCCGCGCCGCCGAGACGGCCATCGAACGGCTGAAGGCCGGCGAGGTCGTGGCCCTGGTCTCGGACGCCGGCACGCCCCTGGTGTCGGACCCCGGCTATGTCGTGGCCCGCGCCGTCATCGCCGAGGGCCTGCCGGTCCATCCCATCCCGGGCGCTTCCAGCCTGCTGGCCGCCCTGTGCCTGGCGGGCCAGCCCGCCGACCGCGTCCTGTTCGCCGGTTTCCTGCCGCCAAGGTCGGGGGCGCGCAAGACCATGCTGGAGGAACTGCGGACCGGGCGCCAGACCCTGGTCTTCTTCGAGAGCGGCCCGCGCCTGAAGGACAGTTTGACCGACATGGCCGAGGTGCTGGGCGACCGTCCCGCCGCCGTCACCCGCGAACTGACCAAGCTCTATGAGGAGGCTGTGCGCGGCACCCTGTCCGAGCTGGCCGCCAACCCGCGCTGCGACGCGCCCAAGGGCGAGATCGTCGTCGTCATCGGCCCCGGGGAGACCGAGGTGGCCAGCGCCGCCGACGCCGACGCCGCCCTGACCGAGGCCATGACCCGCCTGCCGCCGGGCGAGGCCGCCGCCGAGGTGTCCAAGGCGCTGAACCTGCCCCGCAAACCGCTCTACAAGCGGGCATTGGAAATGCAGGGCCGGTGAAGCCCCGCCTGCGGCCCTCCCCGTCGCCGCGTCAGCTGAAAGCAGGCTGGCGTCAGGCGCTGGGCGGACGGTCGCACCGCGAAGGCCATTCCGCCGAATGGCTCGCCGCCCTGTGGCTGATGCTCAAGGGCTATCAGATCCTGGCCTTTCGTCTGAAGGGACGCGGCGGCGAGATCGACATCCTGGCGAAACGCGGCCGTATCCTGGCGGTGGTCGAGGTCAAGCGGCGGCGCACGATCGAGGCGGCCATCCTGTCGCTGGGGCCGGAACAGCACGGCCGACTGGCCGCCGCCGGTCAGGCCGTGGCTCGCAGCCGCCCCTCGCTCGAGGGGCTGAACCTGCGGATTGATATGGTGGCGCTGGCCCCCGGACGATTTCCGCGCCATCTTCGCGGAGTTGCGACAACAGGAGCGGACATCCGGTGACCCGGGACGAGGCGGAAACCATTCTGGCCCAGGCGGGGACCGCCGAGGACGACGGCTTTCCGCTGCTCGAATGCGCCATCGCCTGCGCCATTCACGACTATCCGTTCCGCGACCCCGAGCCCGTCCGCCTGCTGGCGCACCAGGCCGCCCAGAGGGTCAGGGAGCGCGCCGCGAACGAGGGTCCAGACGAGGCCCTGGCCGAGACCATGGCCTCGGATCTGCGGCTGAACGGGGACCTGCTCAACTATGACCATCCCGGCAATACCGACGTCATCGACGTCGCCGAGCGGCGGCGCGGCCTGTCGGCGGCGCTCGTCGTCTTCTACCTCGACGCGGCGCGACGGGCGGGATTGAAGGCGTCGGCTGTAGATTTTCCGGGCCATGTCCTCCTGCGAGTCGAGACGCCCGAAGGGCCGGTGGCGCTGGACCCCTTCAGCCAAGGCCGTCTGGTCCTGCCCAGCGAGCTGACGCGGCGCGCCCTGCTGGCGGGGCTGACCCCGCACGTCGCCGACCGTCTGGACCTGCTGATGGCGCCGGTCAGCGATCGTCAGGCCCTGATCCGCATGCAGAATGTCCTGTTCAGCCGCGCCTTGAGGGCAGAAGATTTCGAGGGCGCCGAACGCTCGGCCTTGCGCCGCGCCCTGCTGGACCCCGAGGATCACCGCCCCTGGCTGGACGTGGCGGCCGCACGAGAGAAGCAGGGCGCCCTGACGGGCGCGCTCCAGGCCCTGTCGCGCGCCCGGGCCGCGGACGGTCCCGCCGACGCCCATCGCGCCAGCATGGACCGGGTGCGCATGCGTCTGAACTAGCTCGTAGGCCGTCATCCGGACTGCGGATGACGGCTGAAAGGGAAGGGCGGCGGTAAAGAGGGGGCCGCGCCCTTGCGTCCGGGCCCCTCGCCGCGCATCTGCAACGCTCTGACGCCTCGAAAGGACATCCATGCTGAAAGTCGCCATCCAGATGGACCCGCTCGAGGCGGTGAACGTCCAGTCCGACACCACCTTCCTGATGGCGCTGACCGGTCAGGCGCGGGGGCACAGGCTATGGATCTACGATTTTCGCACCCTGTCCCTGGAGGATGGCCGCCTGTCCTGTCGCGCCCGTCCGGTGACCGTGAACACGGTCCAGGGCGAGCACGCCGACTTCGGCCCTGAGGTCGTCCTCGACCTGGCCGAGGACGTGGACGTCATCCTGATGCGTCAGGACCCGCCCTTCGACATGGCCTATGTCACCGCCACCTATCTGCTGGAGCGGGTGCATCCCAGGACCCTGGTGGTCAACAATCCGGCCGAGGTGCGCTCGGCGCCCGAGAAGCTGATCGCCACCCTCTTCCCCGGCCTGCAGCCGCCGACCCTGGTGTCCTCGGACCCGGTCGCCCTGGTCGACTTCCACCGCCGCCACGGCGATGTGGTCCTGAAACCCCTGCACGGCGCCGCCGGCTCGGGCGTGGTTCGGCTCAAGGCCGACGATCCCAATCTGGACGCCCTGATCGAGATCCACGCCGCGGGGTCGCGCGATCCCCTGGTGATCCAGAAATTCATTCCCGCCGTGTCCAAGGGCGACAAGCGCATCATCCTGATCGACGGCGAGCCGGTCGGCGCCATCAACCGCATCCCGGCCAAGGATCAGGTGCGTTCCAACCTGCGCGTCGGCGGCAGGGCGGCCGCGGTCGAACTGACCCCCCGGGATCTGGAAATCTGCGCCGCCATCGGCCCCTATCTGAAGGCGCGCGGCCTGATCTTCGTCGGCATCGACGTGATCGGCGACTATCTGACCGAGATCAACGTGACCTCCCCGACGGGGGCCCAGCAGATGCTGCAGTTCAACGGCGTCGATGCGACGGCCCTGATGTGGGACGTAATCGAAAAGAAGAAGCGCGAAACGAACTGAGGGTCGCGCACGACGGGAGGGGACCCCATGACCAGAACGACAAAGGCCGGGGCGCTGGTCGCCCTGATGATGCTCTTCGCCTGCCCGGCGGTCGCGCAGGACGCCGCGCTGGAGGTGCTGGAGCGGATCATCGAGACCCGAGCGCCGCAGACGCGCGTCGAGGCGCCGGATCACGACCGCATCACCGCCCGCCGCATCGACATCGTCGACGCCGACGGGACCATCCGCATGACCCTCTCGGGCGCCACGCCCGCGCCGATCATCGACGGCATCCAGTACAAGCGCGCCTTCAACGTCGCCGGCCTGATCCTCTATGACGACAAGGGCAGCGAGCGCGGCGGCTTCGGCACCGCCGACGTGGACGGGGGCATGGCGGTGCTGGCCCTGGATCACCCGGCCATGGACGCCATCGGCTGGCGCGTGTCGCCCGACGGCGCGGTCAGCTTCGTCATCAACCAGGCCCCGCCCCTGATCCGCGAGCCGGGTCTGGGCGACGCCCTGGTGCCGGGCGTGCAGACGCCGACGCGCATGCGCCTGTCGGTCGCCGCCGACGGCACGCCCGCCGTCGCCCTGTCCGACAGGAACGACAGGCCGCGTGTGCGCATGACGGTGACGGAGGAGGGCTTCGGCGCCATCCAGTTCCTGAACGCTGCGGGCGACGTGATCCACACCCTGGCGCCTGAGGCTGATCTGCCCTGATCTGACTTAAAGAACGGCGCTCTTGCAGTTTGATCGAGTTCGTGATTTGTTCTCGTTCAGACAGAGGAGCGAAGGCATGGTCGCGCGGGTGGTGACGGTCGCATTCGATGGGGTCGAGGCGCGACGGGTCGATGTGGAGGTGCAGCAGGTGGCCACCCCCGCCGGCGCCTTCGCCATCGTCGGCCTGCCCGACAAGGCGGTGGCCGAGAGCCGCGAACGGGTGCGGGGGGCCTTTGCGGGCATCGGCCTGGCCCTGCCGCCCAAGAAGGTCATCGCCAACCTGGCCCCCGCCGACCTGCCCAAGGAGGGCAGCCATTTCGACCTGCCCATCGCCCTGGCCCTGCTGGCCTCCATGGGGGTCATCGCGCCCGACGCTCTGGACGGCTGGGCGGCGGTCGGCGAACTGGGTCTGGACGGTCAGATCGCGGCGGTCGGCGGCACGCTTCCGGCGGCGATGGCGGCGGGCGCCATGGGGTTGGGTCTCATCTGCCCCGAGGCCAATGGACCCGAGGCCGCATGGGCCGGCGACACCGCCATTCTGGCGCCCCGATCCCTGATCGGCCTCATCAATCATTTCCGGGGCACGCAGATCCTGCGCGCGCCTGAACCCGGCCCGGTGACGGCGGGCGGCGCCGTGCCCGACCTGCGCGAGGTCAAGGGCCAGGAAAGCGCCAAGCGGGCGCTCGAGATCGCGGCGGCGGGCGGTCACAACCTGCTGTTCATCGGCCCGCCCGGATCGGGCAAGTCGATGATGGCCCAGCGGCTGCCGGGCTTGCTGCCGCCGCTGACGCCGCAGGAACTGCTGGAGACCTCCATGGTCTGGTCGGTGGCCGGCCTGATCCAGCGCGGCGCCCTGACCCGCGACCGGCCCTTCCGCTCGCCGCACCATTCCGCCTCCATGGCCGCCCTGACCGGCGGCGGGCTGCGGGCCAAGCCGGGCGAGGCGTCGCTGGCCCACAACGGCGTCCTCTTCCTCGACGAACTGCCGGAATATTCGGCCCAGGCGCTCGACAGCCTGCGCCAGCCGCTGGAGACGGGCGAGATCGTGGTGGCGCGCGCCAACGCCCATGTCCGCTATCCGGCGCGGTTCCAGCTGGTGGCGGCGATGAACCCCTGCCGCTGCGGTCTTGGCGGATCGGGACGCGGGGCCTGCGGCAAGGCTCCGCGCTGCCAGAGGGACTATCAGAACCGCATCTCCGGCCCGATGTTCGACCGCATCGACCTGACGGTCGAAACCCCGCCCGTCACCGCCGCCGACATGGCCCTGCCCCCGCCGGCCGAGGGCACGGCCGAAGCCGCCGCCCGCGTGGCCGCGGCGCGGGCGCAGCAGGAGGAGCGGGTCCGTGCGGCGGGCTTCGATCCCGACAAGGCGCGCGATCAGGCGATCAACGCCCGCGCCTCGGGCGAGACCCTGGATCGTTTCGCCACGCCGGACGATGCGGGACGCGCCCTGCTGATGCGGGCGGGCGAGGCCGGGGGGCTGACGGCACGCGGCTGGACGCGGACCTTGCGGCTGGCGCGCACCATCGCCGATCTCGACGGATCGACCGGAGTTCTGCGTCGCCACGTGGCGGAGGCCCTGATGTATCGCCGCACGACAGTCGGGGCCCAGGGCGATTTCGAGCGCCAGACGGCGCATCGCAGCGAGGCGGCGGCCTTCTGAGGTCTGAAATCCTCGTTCGGCCACGCTTAACCCTTGGGCGCTAGTGTGGTCGCCATGGCCCAGGCACGCAGAACGCACGCACCGACCGAGATCACGCCCGCCGCCCCCCCCGGAGCGCCCTCGGGCGCGCCGGAACAGCAGTTCCTGCGGCTGATGAGCCACGAGATGCGAACGCCCCTGAACGGGGTGATCGGCATGCTGGGCCTCCTGTCGCGAACCCGGCTGGACGGCGCTCAGCGCGCCTACGCCGAGGCGGCGCAGAAATCGGCCGAGCACCTGCTGGGTCTGGTCAACGATCTGCTGGACTTCGCCCGCCTGGAAGCGGGAGCGCTTGAGTTTGACGCCTCTCCCGTCGACCTGGAAGGCATGACGCGTGGCGTGGCCGAACTGCTCAGCCCCAAGGCCCACGACAAGGGGCTGGAGATCGCATGGTCGGTCGCCGCCGACGCGCCGGACATCATCGCTGACGAAGGGCGTCTGCGTCAGGTCCTGTTCAATCTGGCCGGCAATGCGGTGAAATTCACGGACAGGGGCGGCGTGCGCCTGACGGTCGAGCGTGCGGGCGGGACCGCCGCGCATCCGCGTCTGGCCTTCATTATCGACGACACCGGCCCCGGCGTCCCGGAAGAGGCGCGGGCCCGCATCTTCGATGAGTTTGGTCACGCTGACGCCTCCGACGCCGCCCGCTTCGACGGCGCCGGTCTGGGCCTGGCCGTGGTCCGGCGTCTGGCCCAGGCCATGGGCGGGACCGTGACGGTGTCTGACCGGCCTGACGGCCCCGGCGCTCGGTTTCGCTTCGAGGCTCCCTTCCCGATCGCCGGGACCGAACCGCGCGCGCGCCCTCTCGACGGCGTCGCCGTGGCTGTGCGCACGCCCGATCCCTTCGTGCGCCAGGCGGCGACGGCCCAGATCGAGGCCTCCGGGGGCCGCGTCGCGCGCCAGGCGGGGGTGACCCTGATCGATCACGCCATGGCCGAGGACGGCGCCCTGATGGTGCGCCCGTCGCAGGGCGAGGCCATCATCCTGCTGAAGCCCGGCGAGCGCGATCTGGTGGATCGCTATCGGGCGGCGGGTTTCCACGGCTATCTGATCAAGCCGCTGCGCCGCGCCTCGCTGGCCGAGCGGGTGCTGGCCGCTGCGGGGCGCCGCAAGGGCCTGCCCGTCGCCGTCGGGCGCGCTCAGGACGACGACCGCGTCACCCCTGTGGCCTTCAAGGGCCTGCGGGTCCTGCTGGTCGAGGACAATCCGGTCGGCGCCCTTCTGGCCAGGACCCTGCTGCGTCGCGAGGGCTGCGTGGTCCAAACCGCCGCCGACGGGCATGAGGCCCTTCTGACGCTAAAAGAGGCGCGCTTCGATCTGATCTTCATGGACATGCGGATGCCGCGCATGGACGGGCCGGCGGCGGCGCGGGCGCTGCGGGCGCGAGGCGAGCGCACGCCGATCGTGGCCCTGACCGCCAACGCCTTCGCCGAGGACCGCCTCGCCTGTCTCGAGGCGGGCATGAACGACCATCTGACCAAGCCGCTGGAGCCTGATGCTCTGCGCGCCGCCCTGACCCGCTGGACGAACGTCGGCAACCGCGCCAAGGTCGGCGCCCAGTAACCACGACCGCCCGTTTCCGGCGGCGTCCGCCGGAGACCCGCATGACCGACACGAAGACGCCTGCCGTCGCGCCCGCCAAGGGGCTGGCCGGGCTGGCCGTCTATGGCGAACGGCGCGTCTTCGTCATGCTGCTGCTGGGCTTCTCGGCCGGCCTGCCCAACCTGCTGATCTTCGACACCCTGTCGGCCTGGCTGCGCGAGAGCGGCCTGTCGCTGTCGGTGATCGGCTTCTTCGCCCTGGCCACCATCTCCTATTCGCTGAAATTCGTCTGGGCTCCGCTGATCGACCGGACGAAGATTCCGATCCTGACCAAATACCTCGGCCATCGCCGGTCGTGGATGTTGGTGACCCAGGGGGTGGTGATCTTCGGCCTCTGGTCGATCTCGGGCCTGGACCCGGCGACCTCGCTGATGCAGGTCGCGGCCTTCGCCGTTCTGGTCGGCTTCTTCGGCGCGACCCAGGACATCGTCATCGACGCCTGGCGGATCGAGGCGGCGGACGACAGCCGCCATGGAGCCATGGCCGCCGCCTATCAGATGGGCTACCGCGTCGCCCAGATCGTCGCCGGCGCCGTGCCTCTGGTCCTGGCCGACCTCTACAACTGGAACCTGTCCTACGCCGTCATGGCGGGACTGATGATCTTCGGCGTCATCGGTGTGCTGTTCGCGCCGCGCGAGAAGGCTCATGCCATCCGCCCGATCCCGGTCGCCGACGTGCCGTCGCGGCCTCGGCTGGAGATCGTGGAATGGATCGCACGACTGGCCATCATCGGCGTCGCGGCCCTGATCATGGGCTCAGGTCTCAGCGGTCAGGCCGGCCCCCTCAACGGCCTGCTCGGCCTGTTTGGCCTGTCGCTTGAGGGCCAGGCGGCGATCAGCGACGCCTGGGCCGCCAAACCGGAAGGCGTCTATTTGCAGGTGGTCTCGGTGTTCAGCGGCCTAGGGCTTCTGGTTCTGGCCTGCTGGCCAATCCCCAAGATTCGCACCCGGCCGGGTGCCTATCTGGCCGGGTCGTTCGGTGAGCCCCTGAAGGATTTCTACAAACGCTTCGCCGGGGTGGCGACGTTGATCCTGGCTCTGATCTGCGTCTATCGGCTGGCCGATTTCGTCCTCAACATCATGAACCCCTTCTACCTCGACCTGGGGTTCACCAAGACTGAGCTTGCCGAGGTGCGCAAGGTCTTCGGGGTCATCGCCACCACGGTCGGCGTCTTTGTCGGCGGCTGGTCAGTGGCGCGTCTGGGCCTGATCCGCACCATGGTCATCGGCGCCTTCATGAGCCCGGTGTCCAACTTGGTCTTCGCCTGGCTGGCGACCCAGGGGCCGGACATCGGCGCCCTGTTCGTGGCCATCGGCGTGGACAACCTGGCCACCGGCTACGCCGGCACGGCCCTGATCGCCTATATGTCCAGCCTGACCAGCATCGGCTTCACCGCCACCCAGTACGCCCTGTTCAGTTCGCTGTACGCCTTGCCTGGAAAGCTGATCGCCTCGCAGTCCGGTCGCGTCGTCGAAGCCTCGGCGCGCGCGGCGGAGGCTGGCGGCGTGTTCGCGCCGCTGAAGGCCCTGTTCTCCGGTCTGCCCGCCGGGTCTCTTGTTCAGGGCGCGGCGACCAGCGGCGTCACGCCAGCTGCGCTGGGCGCGGGCTATGTCGTCTTCTTCCTCTATTCGACGGTGATCGGCGTCTTCGCCATCATTCTGGCCTTCATCGTCGCCGCCAAGCAGACGGCGCTTCAGACCAGAAACTCAAATGAGGCGACCGAAGCCGCCCCATCCGAATAGTCATCGCGAAAAAGGTCGGCGTCGATCAATCCTCGGTCGGCGCGCCCTCGGCGTAGGCGGCGAAGGTGGCGGCCGTGATGATCTCGTTGACCGAGGCGCCCAGGGGCACGATCTGCACCGACTTCTCCAGACCGACCAGCAGCGGGCCGATCACCGTGGCGCCGCCAAGCGACTGCACCAGACGGGTCGAGATAGCGGCTGAGTGGATGGCCGGCATGACCAGGACGTTGGCGTCGCCGGTCAGGCGCATGAAGGGATAGTTGGCGCGCGCCTCGGGGTTAAGGGCCAACTCGGGCGGCATTTCGCCTTCGTATTCGAAATCGACGTCCATGCCATCCAGGATGCGGATGGCCTCGCGCACCTTCTCGCCGCGATCGCCGGGGGGGTCGCCGAAGGTCGAGTAGGACAGGAAGGCCACGCGCGGCGTGCGGCCCAGTTTCTTGACCGTGGCGGCGGCCTTGATGGCGATCTCGGCCAGTTCCTCGGCGTTGGGCAGTTCGTGGATCGAGGTGTCGGCCACGAACAGGGTGCGCCCCTTGGCCAGCAGAATCGACAGGCCGATCATGCGGTCCGTGACGTCGAGGACGCGACGGACCTCCTTCAAGGCCATGTTGAAGTTGCGGGTCACGCCGGTGACCATGCAGTCGGCCTGACCGCGCGCGATCATGGTGGCGCCGAAGTAGTTGCGGTCCTGATTGATCATGCGCTGGACGTCGCGGCGGAGGTAACCCCGGCGGTTCAGGCGCTCATACAGCCAGTCGGTATATTCGACGTTGTGGCCCGAGGTGCGGGCGTTGACGATCTCGATGCCCAGCTCGTCGAAGTTGAGGCCCGCCTCGGCGGCGTTCTGACGGATCAGGTCCTCGCGGCCGACCAGGATGGGCGTCCCCAGCTCGGCCTGCTTGAAGGCCCAGGCGGCGCGGATGACGGACGGCTCCTCGCCCTCGGCGAAGACCACCCGCTGCTTGGGTCCCGAGCGCACGGCCGAGGAGATCTTCTGCATCAGGGCGGCGGACGGATCGACGCGCTGCTTCAGCGAGATGCGATAGGCGTCCATGTCGGCGATCGGCCTGCGCGCCACGCCGGTCTCCATCGCCGTCCGGGCGATGAAGGGGGGGATGTACCAGATCAGACGGGGATCGAACGGGGTCGGGATGATGTATTCCGGGCCGAACTTCAGCTTGCGGCCGCGATAGGCCGTCGCGACCTCGTCCGGCACGTCCTCGCGCGCCAGCGCCGCCAGGGCGTGGGCGCAGGCGATCTTCATCTCGTGGTTGATCTGACGCGCGCGCACGTCCAGCGCGCCCCGGAACAGGTACGGGAAGGCCAGGACGTTGTTGACCTGGTTCACATAGTCCGAGCGGCCGGTGGCGATGATGGCGTCAGACCGCACCGACTTGACGTCTTCCGGGGTGATTTCCGGGTCGGGGTTGGCCATGGCGAAGATGATCGGATTGGGGGCCATGGAGGCGACCATGTCCTTGGAGATCGCGCCCTTGGCGGACAGGCCCAGCACCACGTCGGCGCCGACCATGGCCTCGGCCAGGGTGCGCAGATGCGTGTCGGTGGCGTGCGCAGCCTGCCACTGCGAAACATTGGCGCGGCCCTTGTAGATCACGCCTTCGCGGTCGCAGATGACGGTGTTCTCGGCCTTGACGCCTGCGGCCTTCATCAGGGCGATGGACGACAGACCCGCAGCCCCGGCGCCGGACAGCACGACCTTCACGTCTTCCAGCTTCTTGCCGACGACATGGCAGGCGTTGATCAGGCCGGCGGTCGAGATGATAGCCGTGCCGTGCTGGTCGTCATGGAAGACGGGGATGTCCAGCAGGTCCTGCAACTGGGCTTCGATCTCGAAGCATTCCGGGGACTTGATGTCCTCCAGATTGATGCCGCCCCAGGTGTCGCCGATGTTTTTGACCACGGTGACGAACTCGTCCGGGTCGGTGGTCTTCACCTCGACGTCGAAGCTGTCGACGTCGGCGAAGCGTTTGAACAGGACGGACTTGCCTTCCATCACCGGCTTGGACGCCATGTGACCCAGGTTGCCCAAGCCGAGGATGGCCGTGCCGTTCGAGATGACGGCGACCAGATTGCCCTTGGCGGTATAGTCGTAGGCCTTGTCCGGATCGGCGGCGATGGCCAGGACCGGCACGGCCACGCCCGGCGAATAGGCCAGCGACAGGTCGCGCTGGGTCGCCATCGGCTTGGTCGGGGCCATGGAGATCTTGCCCGGGATCGGATCGCTGTGGAACTCCAGAGCGTCGTCGTCGGAGAAGGTCTGTTTGTCGGTCAGTTCGGGCATTTCGATCTCGGGAAGGGCAGGCGCCTCTTGTTCCTAGATCGTGGGACGGGTGGGGACAACCGTTGACGCGGCGTCAGGGTCGATTGCTCAGCCTTGCAACTGTCCTGTGCGCTCGACTTCGACGGGGCCGGTCATGAGGACGTGGCCCGAGGTCTCGTCCCAGTCAATGATCAGTTCGCCGCCGTCGACGACCACAGTGGCCTTGCGGTCGGTCAGGCCGCGCCGCGCCGTCGCCACCAGGGCGGCGCAGGCGCCGGTGCCGCAAGCCAGGGTCAGACCCGCGCCGCGCTCCCACACCCGCAGCCGGATATGGTCGCGGTCGATGACCCTGGCGAAGCCGACGTTGACTCCCTCGGGGAAGAGCGGGTGATGCTCGATCAATGAACCTGAACCGCGCACGAAGGCGTCGTCCTGCTGGTCGGTGAAGAAGACGACGTGCGGATTGCCCATCGAGACCGCGCCCGGCGTATGCAGAAGCGGCGCGTCGATCGGTCCGACCTGCAACTCGATGCCCCGCGTGTCCATCTCTTCGGCCAGCGGGACCTCGGTCCAGTCCAGACGGGGCGCGCCCATATCGACCGTGACATTTCCTTTGGCCGCGATCGTCGACCCTCCGGGATCTCCCGACCCGACGCGGCCTGCCGCTCGTCGCGCGGTCGTCGGCCCGCCGAGAGTATCGATCACCACCTCTTCCTTCCCCGTGGCTTCCAGCAGCAGCCAACCCACGCAGCGCAGGGCGTTGCCGCAGGTCTCGACCATCGAGCCGTCGGCGTTCCACACCCGCATGAAGGCGTCCGCCGTCTCGGACGGCTCGACGCCGATCAACTGGTCGAAGCCGCCCAGGCCCGCCGCCGGATCGGCCAGGGCGCGCACCTGATCCTCGGTCGGATGGAAGACCTCCTCGAAGGCCTGGACGACGATGAAGGCGTTTCCGGCGCCGTTCATGCGGATATAGGGGCGAGGAGCCTGGGTCATGATCGCCTTCATATAGGATTTTTCGCCGGTTCATGTATCGCTGGCGGTGATGGCGTCAGATCAGAGCGAAACCGGCAAATCCGAAGGTCTGCGCCTGAGGGCGCGGCTGCGCTACCTCTATCACGGGACCCAGCCGGCGGCGGTGAAGTTCCGCCTGATGGTCATCGTCGTGGATCTGATCATCATCGGCTTCTTTTTGGCCACGCCGATCCTGAAGGAGGCGGGCTGGGTCTTCTATGTCGCCGACTATGTCATCGCCGCCATCCTGAGCCTGGATCTTGCGGCGCGGGCCTATGCCTATTCCGACATCAAGGACTGGCTGAAGCGGCCCATCGTCTGGATCGACCTGTTTGTCCTGGCCACCTTGCTGTTCCCGGTCTGGCTGGCCAACCTTGGCTTCCTGCGATTGCTGCGGCTGTGGAGCCTGCTGAACAGCGACCTGTTCTGGCGCACCCTCGGCCGTCGCTTCGACGACACGCGTGTGGAGGAGATCACCCGCGCGCTGGCGGCCCTGATCACCTTCGTCTTCGTCGTGACGGGCTTCGTCTATGCCTATTTCCGGGGCAAGGCCGAGCATATCCACGGCTATCTCGACGCCCTCTATTTCACCGTGGCGACGCTGACGACCACGGGGTTTGGCGACATCACCCTGCCTGGCAACGGCGGACGGCTCGTGTCCATCGTCGTCATGCTGGTGGGCATCACCCTCTTCATCCGTCTGGCCCAGACCCTGATCCGGCCGCACAAGGTCAAGTTTCCCTGTCCGACCTGCGGCCTGCAAAAGCATGATCCCGACGCCGTTCACTGCAAGGCCTGCGGCCAGATCCTGTGCATTCCCGACGACGGGGCCTGATCCCTGTGACCAAAGATGACAGGCTTGTAAGGTTTACGCCGCTTGCCGCCGTCCTCGCGTCTCGCCAAGGTGCCGCCCAAATTCTGTTGGGGCCCATATCTTCTGGGGAATGAAAACATGATCCGCACCCTGGCGTCCGCCGCCGCCCTTCTTCTCGCCGCCGGAGCCGCACCCGTCGCCATGGCCCATCCGACCGACACCCCCGCTGCGGCCTCGACCGCGCCCGGCTTCGCGACCAGCGACGCGACCGATCCCTATATCTGGCTGGAAGAGGTCGAGGGCGAGCGCGCCATGGACTGGGTCAAGGCCCACAACGCGACCTCGCTGGGCACGCTGCAAGGCGACCCGCGCTACGAGACCCTGCATCAGCAGGCCCTGGACATAGTCCAGTCGCGCGACCGCATCCCCTCGCCCGGCTTCACCCACGACGGCCACGTCGACAACTTCTGGCAGGACGCGACCCATGTGCGCGGCATCTGGCGTCGCACGACGCTGGACTCCTATCGCACCGCCACGCCGAGCTGGGAGACCATCCTCGACATCGACGCCCTGTCGGCGGCCGAGGGCGCCAACTGGGTTTACAAGGGCGCGACCTGCCTGCCGCCCGAGGAACGCTACTGCCTGCTGTCCCTGTCGAACGGCGGCAAGGATGCGGTGACGATCCGCGAGTTCGACAGCGTCACCAGGACCTTCGTGGATGGCGGATTCGACCTGCCGGAATCCAAGGGCGGCGTCGCCTGGATCGACAAGGACACCCTGCTGATCTCGCGCGACTTCGGCGAGGGTTCGCTGACGGACTCGGGCTATCCGCGCACCGTGCGCCTGATGAAGCGCGGCCAGAGCGTCGATCAGGCCGTCGAGGTCTTCGCCGGCCAGAAGACCGACGTCTCCGTCTCGGGCTACACCCTGCGCGACGCCGACGGCGTGGTGCAGGCTGTGCTGCTGAACCGCGGAATTAACTTCTACGAAAGCGAAACCTGGCGCCTGAACGCCGACGGCACGACGACCCAGCTGGAACTGCCGCTGAAGGGCAACATCAACGCCCTGGTCGCCGGCCAGATGGTGGTGACCACGGATCAGGACTGGACCGCGCCCTCGGGTCAGGAATTCAAGACAGGCGACGTCATCGCCTGGAACCTGCAAGCCTGGCTGGCCGATCCCAGGACCCCCGCGCAACTGGTCATCCGTCCGGGCGAGCGCGAGGCGATCGAGGGCATCAACGCCACCCGCAACACCTTGGTCGTGGCGCTGTATGAAAACGTGCGCGGCTCGGTCTATGTCTATCGTCCGAACCCTGCGGGCGAATGGGCGCGCACGCGTCTGGACCTGCCGCAGAACGTCACCGTCGGCGTTGGTTCAGCTTCGGAACAGGACGACAAGGTCTTCGTCAGCGTCGCCGGCTATCTCAACCCGTCCAGCCTCTATCTGGCGGACGCGGCGACGGGCGCGCTCAGCCTGACCAAGTCCCTGCCCGCCAAGTTCGATGCGACCGGCATGACGGTGGATCAGTTCGAGGCCCGTTCGGCCGACGGCACCATGATCCCCTATTTCGTCGTCCATAAGGACGCCATGGCCATGGACGGCTCGAACCCGACGCTGCTCTACGGCTACGGCGGCTTCCAGTCGTCGCTGCTGCCCGGCTATTCGCCGACGGTGGGCAAGCTGTGGCTGGAGCGCGGCGGCGTCTATGTCATCGCCAATACGCGCGGCGGCGGCGAGTTCGGACCCAGGTGGCACCAGGCGGCCCAGCAGGAAAACCGCCAGCGCGCTCACGAGGACTTCCAGGCCGTGGCCCAGGACCTGATCACGCGCGGCGTCACCAGCCAGCCGCACCTGGGGATCATGGGCGGCTCGCAAGGCGGCCTGTTCATGGGGGCCATGCTGACGCAGCGCCCGGACCTGATCAACGCCGCCGTCATCCAGGTGCCCCTGTTCGACATGCTGCGCTTCCACAAGCTGCTGGCCGGCGCCTCGTGGATCGGTGAATACGGCAACCCGGACATCCCGGAACAGCGCGCCTGGATCGAGCAGTATTCGCCCTATCAGAAGCTGGCGGCGGGCCAGCCCTATCCCGAGGTCTTCATCCACACCTCGACCAAGGACGACCGCGTCCACCCCGGCCACGCCCGCAAGGCGGCGGCGCGTCTGGAGGAACTGGGCTACCCGGTCCTCTTCTATGAGAACACCGACGGCGGCCACGCGGCCGGCGCCAACCTGCGCGAAACGGCCCGCCGCATCGCGCTGGAATACACCTATCTGACGCGTCGCCTGATGGACGAACCGGCGAAGCCATAGGCGGTATCTGATCCTCCCCTGTGAGCCTTGGCGAACGGGGGAGGGGGACCACGAAGTGGTGGAGGGGGCGACCCTGGACGCCGAGGCTGGTTCCGCCCCCTCCACCGCCTGACGGCGGTCCCCCTCCCCCGCTGACGCAGGGGAGGAATCCGAAAGCGGAGTTTGCCTTCATGAAGTCCCTGTTCCTGTCCGCCGCCCTGCCGGTGCTGATCCTCGCCGCCGGCCCGGCCCTCGCCCAGGCCCCTGCCGACCCGGCCGCCGCCGCCGCGACCAATCCCCCGCCCCACTTCCCGCGCGACCTGTCGCCCGAGGGAGTCAGGGCCGCCGACGATCATCTGGCGCTGGAAGAGGTGGACGGGGCCGAGGCCAAGGCCTTCGTCGCCGCCTCGAACGAAAGGGCCCTGTCGGCCCTGACCGGCGACCGCCGCTATGAACCCTTCCGTCAGCAGGCCGAGGCCATCCTGACGGCCACCGACCGCATCCCCGGCGTCAGCTTCCTGGGCGAGGGTCTGGGCAACTTCTGGCAGGACGCCGCCAATCCCAAGGGCGTCTGGCGCCGCACGACCCTGGACTCCTATCGCACCGCCCAGCCGCAGTGGGAGACCCTGCTGGACATCGACGCCCTGGCCAAGGCCGAGGGTCGCGACTGGGTGTTCAAGGGCGCCAACTGCCTGGCGCCGGACGAGACCCGCTGCCTGATCAACCTGTCGGACGGCGGCAAGGACGCCGTGACCGTCCGCGAGTTCGACCTGACCACCAAGCGTTTCGTGGAGGGCGGCTTCGTCATCCCCGAGGGCAAGCATCGCCTGACCTGGCTGGATCGCGACACCCTGCTGATCGCCACCGACTTCGGTCCCGGCACCATGACGGAGTCGGGCTATCCCTTCATCGTCAAATCCCTGAAGCGCGGCCATCCTCTGGCCCAGGCGACGGAGGTCTATCGCGGCGAGCAGTCCGACGGTGGTTACGGCGTCTCCCCCATGGTCTTCCGCGACAAGGCCGGGGCGGTCGAGGCCGTCCTGTTCAGCCGCCCGCTGGACACCTTCCGCTCGGAGACGTGGTGGTTGAAGGACGGGCGTCCGGTCCGCCTTCACATCCCGAGCCGTGTGACCCTTCACGGGATGCTCGACCAAACTCTGGTTTTCGGTCTGGATGAGGACTGGAACGGGTCCATCAAGTCCTTCAAGGCTGGAACTCTTGTCGCTCCGCCGCTTGATGGCCTGGAGATCGAGAATCCCCACCTCGTTTTCGGCAACATGCAGGTGGAGGTGTTTGCGCCGGACGCGCGCCAGTCCGTGGCGGACGTGGCCGTTCTGGACGATCGACTGGTTGTCGCGCTGAACGACAATGTGCGCGGCCGCCTGCTCAGTCTCAGACCGCATGGCGAGCAGCCCTACAGGCTCGCCGAGTTGGCCGTGCCGGCGAACAGCGCCGTCGGCCTGGGCGACAGCTCCAAGTCGCGGAGAGAGGTTTTTGTTTCAAGCCAGGGGTTCCTGACGCCGCCGACGCTCAGCCTTTTGTCGGCCAGTCCTGGCGCGCAGGGCACGCTGGACAAGGGCGCGCTGGCCCTGAGCGAGCTGAAATCGGCGCCCGCCAAGTTCGACGCCTCGACCCATGTGGTCGAGCAGTTCGAGGCGACCTCGACCGACGGGACCAAGATCCCCTACTTCGTGACCCGGCCCAGGGACCTGGCGATGGACGGGACCGGGCCGACCATCCTGTTCGGCTATGGCGGCTTCCAGGCCAGCTTCCCGCCCGCCTACAAGCCCGAGATGGGCAAGCTGTGGCTCGAGAACGGCGGCGTCTTCGTCCAGGCCAACATCCGCGGCGGCGGCGAGTTCGGCCCCGGCTGGCACCAGGCGGCCCTGCGCGAGAACCGTCAGCGCGCCTTCGACGACTTCGCCGCCGTGGCCCGCGATCTGGAGCAGCGCAAGATCACCAGCCCGCGCCACCTGGGCATCTATGGCCGCTCCAACGGCGGGGTCCTGACGAGCGTGTCGATCACCCAGCACCCGGAACTGTTCAATGCGGCGGTGATCGAAAGCCCGCTGATCGACATGCTGCGCTATCAGGACCTGCCCGCCGGCGCCTCGTGGATCGGCGAATACGGCGACCCGCGCATTCCCGGTGATGCTGAATTCATCGCCCGCTACTCGGCCTATCAGCAGCTGCGCCCCGAGGTGAAATATCCGCGCGTCTACATCACCACCAATACCCGCGACGACCGTGTCCACCCCGGCCACGCCCGTAAGTTCGCCGCTCGCCTGGGCGATCAGGGCCACGACCACCTCTATTTCGAGGACACGGCCGGCGGTCACTCCAACGACGCCGACCCGGTCGCCAACGCCCGCCGCTGGGCACGGCACTATGTCTATCTCAGCCAGCAGCTGATGGACTGAGCCTGTCGTCGTCCCGACCTGCCCGTCATCCCGGAAGCGGCGGCTTCGCCGCTATCCGGGACCGCAAGAGGCGCTGACCGTCGAGTTTTGAGCGGTCCCGGCTCTCCGCTTCGCTGCGGCCGGGATGACGGTGAGGGGTGTACCCTCCCCTTCACGGTTTTATGAGCGGCGATCGACGGATCGAGGGGCTAGGATCGCCGCCATGACGATACAGGGCATCAGGTTCGGGATGATCGCGGCCACGCTCGCCGGCGTCGGCCTGCTGACCGGCGCCGCCTCGCCGCCGCGTGAGCGCGACGCCTCTCTCCAGCCGGTGGTGGTCGAACTGTTCACGGCCCAGGGCTGCGCCGGTTGTCCCGACGCCAACCGCACCCTGGAAGCGGTAGCGGACGAGCCGGGGGTCATCGCCCTGACCTATGGCGTCGGCTACTGGGACTACCTCGGCTGGTCCGACACCTTCGCAAAACCCGAGTTCACCGCGCGTCAGCAGGCCTATCGTCAGGCGCTGAAGCTGCGGAACGTCTCGACGCCCCAGGTGGTGATCGACGGGCGGCGTCACCTGTCGGGCGCCCGTCCGCCGGAACTGCAAGCCGCCATCGACGCCGAGGCCGCCGTCCGCCTCTGGCCGCCCGAGATCGAGTTCCGCGAGACCGGGGACCGGGTCGGCGTCGGCTCGGGCCGTCCGCCTGCCGGCGGGGCCGAGGTCATGGCCGTCATCTATCAACCGGGCCTTCAGACGGTCGAGGTTCGGCAGGGCGACAACCGCGGCCAGGCCGTGCGCCACATCAATGTCGTGCGCGAAGTGAAGCGACTGGGCGACTGGACCGGTCGCCCTGCTCTCTTCCTGCTTCCGGCCGATTCCGCCTCTGAAGACAATGTCGTAGTCCTGATCCAGGCCAAGTCGGACCGGCGCATTCTGTCCGCCGCCCGCCGTGCGGAACCGGCGCGCGATTGAACCGCTGACCGAAAGGGTCTAAAGGCCCGCCGCTCTTGATGGGCGCGCCCTTCGCGCGACCCGGAGGTTATGCATGGCCGGGGATACGCCCCGCGGCGACGCCGAGACGTCCGCCGCAAAAGCTTCCGAACAACCGAACGCCCAGACTCCGTCTCCTCAAGGACACGGCAAGGCGACGCATCGCGCCCTGATTCTGGGCGCCATCGGCGTGGTCTTCGGCGATATCGGCACCAGCCCCATCTACGCCCTGCGCGAGGCCATCGGCCACGCCCAGAAAGGCGTCGGCGGCGAACTGGCCATCATCGGCGTGGTCTCCCTGGCCTTCTGGGCGCTGATGATCGTGGTGACGTTCAAATACGTCATGTTCCTGATGCGGGCCGACAACAAGGGCGAGGGCGGCACCCTGTCGCTGATGGCCCTGGCCCAGCACGCCGTCGGCAGACGCAGCGCCTGGCTGTTCATTCTCGGCGTCTGCGGGGCGGCGCTCTTCTACGCCGACGGCGTCATCACTCCGGCTATTTCCGTCTTGTCGGCGGTCGAGGGTCTGAAGGACGCGCCCGGTCTGAACGGCGAGCTGGACCCATTCATCCTGCCGATCTCGGCGGGCATCCTGATCGCCCTGTTCCTGGTCCAGTCGCGCGGCACCGCCGGTCTGGCCAAGCTGTTCGGCCCGATCACGGCCGTCTGGTTCCTCAGCCTGGGCGTTCTGGGCCTGACCCACATCTTCGACGACATCTCGATCCTGCGCGCCCTGTCGCCGCTCTACGGGATCGAACTGCTGCTCAAGGACGGCTTCCTCGGCTTTGTCATCCTGGGCAGCGTCTTCCTGGCCGTCACGGGGGCCGAGGCCCTCTATGCGGACATGGGCCATTTCGGCAAGGCGCCGATCCGCCAGGGCTGGCTGTTCGTGGTCCTGCCCTGCCTGACGCTCAACTATCTGGGCCAGGGCGCCTTCCTGCTGGCCAATCCGGGGGCGGCCGACAATCCGTTCTGGAACATGGTGCCGCAGATGATCTACTGGCCCATGCTGATCCTGGCCACGGCGGCGACGGTCATCGCCAGCCAGGCCGTCATCACCGGCGCCTTCTCGGTGACGCAACAGGCGGTCCAACTGGGCCTGCTGCCCCGTATCGACATCCGCAACACCTCCGAGACCCTGGCGGGTCAGATCTATGTTCCGGCGGTCAACAGCCTGCTGATGATCGGGGTTCTCTTCCTGCTGCTCACCTTCCAGTCGTCGCACAATCTGACGGCGGCCTATGGCGTCGCCGTCACCGGCACCATGCTGGTCAACACCCTGATGTCCTTCTCGGTCGTGACCAAGAAGTGGAAGTGGCCGATGTGGGCGGTGCTGGGGACGCTGATCCCGTTCGGCGTCATCGACGCGGTCTTCCTGACCTCCAACCTGCTCAAGATTCCCGACGGCGCCTGGATGCCGCTGGTGCTGGGCGGCGGCCTGGTCCTGATCATGTGGACCTGGGTGCGCGGCACGCAGATCCTGACGGAGAAGACCCGAAAGGACAGCCTGCCCCTGCATGACTTGATCGAGATGCTGAAGGCGCGTCCGCCGCACCGGGCGCCGGGCACGGCCATCTTCCTGACCTCGGACCCCGAGGTCGCGCCGGTCGCCCTGATGCACAACCTGAAGCACAACAAGGTGCTGCACGAGAAGAACGTCATCCTGACCGTCCACACCGCCGACCGGCCGCGCGTCGCCGACAGCCAGCGCGTGACGATGGAGCCGATCAGCGACGATTTCAAACGACTGACCATCACCTATGGCTTCATGGAGACGCCGAACGTCCCGCGTGCGCTCGGCTTGTGCCGCAAGCAGGGTCTGAAGTTCGACATCATGTCGACCAGCTTCTTCCTCGGCCGTCGCTCGGTCGTGCCGTCGGCGCGTCAGGGCATGCCGCTGTGGCAGGACAAGCTGTTCATCTTCCTGATGCGCAACGCGGCCAATCCGACTGACTTCTTCCATATCCCGCCCGGCCGTGTGGTCGAGCTGGGCACGCAGGTATCCGTATGAGTGGTGGCGCCCCCAAGGGTAAGAGTTCGGCCGCGCGCGGTCGTCGCATGGCGGAGAAGGCGCGGCCGCGTCGCGAGGCCCAGCCCGAGATCGTCACCGATGACCCCCACGCGGACATCGGGGTCGAGGCGCGTCTGGTGGCCGGCGTCCTGCTGAACGCCGCGCTGGAGAAGCGCACCGGCCTGGACGAGGCCCTCAGCCAGTCGCCGGCCAAGGATCTGGACGGCCCTGATCGCGCCTTCGCTCGCGCCGTGGCCATGGCCGCCCTGCGTCGTCTCGGCGAGATCGACCAGATCCTGGATCGCCGCCTGCAGAAAGCGCCGCCGGCCCCGGTGCGCACCATCCTGCGTGTCGCCCTGGCCCAGACCCTGGTCCTGGGCACGCCCGCCTTCGCCGCCGTTTCCACCGCCGTCAAGCTGGCCGAGCGCGACGCCAAGACCCGCCCCTACAAGAACCTGGTCAACGCCGTGCTGCGCGGCGTCGACCGCGACGGTCCCGGCCTGACGACCGCCGAATCCAACCTGCCCGACTGGCTGGCCGCCCGCTGGAAGGCGACCTACGGCGAGGCCGCCCTTCTGGGCCTGGCCCTGGCCACCCGCGACGAGCCTGCGACGGACCTCAGCGCCAAGCCTGGGGTCGATCTCGAGGTCCTGGCCCAGGACGTCGAGGGCGAGGTCCTGCCCGGCGGCGCGGTCCGCACCGGCAAGCGCGGCGACGTGGCCGGGTGGCCCGGCTTCGAAGCCGGCGACTGGTGGGTGCAGGACGCCGCCGCCGCCGTCCCCGCCCGCCTGCTGGGCGCCAGGGCAGGCGAGACGGTTCTCGACATGTGCGCCGCTCCTGGCGGCAAGACGCTGCAACTGGCCGCCGCGGGCGCCGAGGTGACGGCGCTCGACCGTTCGCTGGCGCGCCTGAAGCGCCTGCGCCAGAATTTCGACCGCACAGGGCTGCCGGTCGAGGTCGTCGCCGTTCCCGCCGAGGACTGGGAGGATGCGCGCACCTTCGACGCCGTCCTGCTGGACGCCCCCTGCACCGCCACCGGCACCTATCGCCGCAACCCGGAAGTCCTGCGCGCCACCCGCCCCGCCGAGGTCGCCAAGCTGGCCGACGTCCAGCACCGCCTGCTGGACGTCGCCGCCGAGAAGGTGAAGCCGGGCGGGCGTCTGGTCTATTGCGTCTGTTCGTTGGAACGCGAAGAGGGCGAGACCCAGGTGATCGCCTTCCTGCGCCGCAACCCGGCCTTCCGCACCGTCGCCGCCGTCCCGACCGAGATCGGCGCACCCGACGAGGCGCTGACGCCCGAAGGCTGGCTGCGCATCCTGCCCTCGCAATGGGCCGAACGCGGCGGCGTGGACGGCTTCTTCGTGGCGAAGCTGGAGCGGCTCGCGGTCTAGGAGACGCGCCCGGCGAACAGGCCGATCGCCGCTACCAGGACGGAGCCGAGCAAGCCGACCACCGCGATGGCCGCCGTCAGCACCAGCGCCTTGACGCCGCCGATCAGCGGAGACCCATACCACCGGCCGCGTCCCATGCGCAGGAAGGCGACCAGGCCGAGGACCGCCATGGCCAGACTGGCCAGGGCCGCCAGCGGCCCGGTGCCGTAAAGGAACCAGGCGATGGGCAGCAGCGGCACCGTCCAGGCGTTCAGATAGGCGCAGGCGGCGCGGAACCCCCGACGCCAGCCCAGCTTTTCAGGGTCCCACCAGCGCAGCAGAGGCGTGGCCGTGAAGACATAGAGGGTCGCCAGAAGCGGCACCATTATCAGGCTCATCCAGCCGTCGGCGTCGGCGATGAAGGCGTCGCGCGTCTTGCCGGAGGCCTGGATCGCCGGGAGCAAGATCTCGGGCGGCAATCCCCGCAGCAGATTGGCCGAGCCGCCGTTGAGAAACTGGATCAGCATGAGCACGCCGTTCAGCGCCAGATAGAGGCGCAAGGGGCGCGCATAGCGGCCGTCGCCGGTCGGCCCGTGCGTCATCCAGGCTTCCAGCACCTGACGTGGTCGAAGCAGGATGTCCCGAACGGTGCGCATGTCGGTGGGGCCGACGCCCAGGGTGTCTTCCGACAGATCATCGATCGTCTTGGCCCGGGCGGCTCGCGACTGGTCCTGTTTGCTCATCTTGCGTCCCCTCGTCCGACTGGATCGCATTGCGGCGGACGTGGGGCAAGGGCGCCGACGAGCGTCTAGTCCGCGTCGTCTTCGATATGGTGGATCTGGTCGTCGTCGAGACCGAGATGGTGGCCGATCTCATGGATCAGGACATGGGCGATGATCTCGGCCAGCCCCACGTCGCCGCGCTCGCACCATTCGTCGAGGATGGGGCGCCGATACAGGAAGATGCGCGAGGGTTCGGGCGCCGGCCCCATGCCGTCCCGCTCGCCGATATGAACGCCGGAGTAGAGGCCGGTCAGTTCGAAAGGGTCTTCAATCTCCAGATCCTTCAGGGTCTCTTCGTCGGCGAAGTCGTCGACGCGGATCACCACCTCGCCGGCCGCCTGCCGGAACAGGTCCGGCAGATCGGCGAAGGCCGTCTCAGCCAGGCGGGCGAAGTCGTCGAGCGAAGGGGCGGACTGGTCGTTCCACGCCAGGGTCGTGATCTGGGTCATGCCGTGGATATCGCCCGCGCGGGCCTGCGCCGCAATCGGCTGTCTCGCCGCATCGCAAATCGCGCAATCAGGGTATGGTAAACGCGAATCGGTCGGCGCCCCGTGCGGGTCCGGTCGCTTGATCGACGAATTTTCCGAGGACAGGATGGCCGAGGCCGACATCGCCTATGTGGCCACTGCGGGCGCAGCGGGTCTGGCGCTGGCGATCAGCGCCTGGGCCTGGCGGCTGCGCAAGCGTCTGGGCGCGCGCGAAGCCGAGGTGGAGGCCTGGATGTCGGGCGAACGCGCCCACGCCGCCGCCTGCGAGGGCGCCCTCAACGTGTTCGACGACGTGCGGCTGGCCCTGACGCCCGAGGGCGCGGCCCAGTCGGTGTTCGGCGCGCCAGAGGCCTTGGCGGTGCTTGCGCCCGGTCGCGAAGGCGCGGCGGCGGCCGAGGCCATCGTCCAGGCGCTAAACGAAACCCACACCGGCCATATGGAAGGCCTGATCCAGCGCGGGGAGCCGTTCGAGACCCTGCTGGAATCCGCCGATGGCGCCTGGGCCGTCGAAGGCCGCGCCCTGGGCGGATCGGCCTGGCTGCGGCTGTCGAAACTGGGCGGGGCCGAGACGGCGGCGGACGCCGGTCTCGGCGCACTGGCCGAAGCCTCCCCCGCCCCGACCTGGGTGGTGGATGGCGCGGGACAACTGATCTGGGCCAACAAGGCCTGGCTGACGGAGGTTCGCGCTGAAACCTTGGCGGAGGCCCGTGAGACGGGGCTCAGCTTCGATCGCGGGGCCGACCTCATCGTGGCCGAGGCCTCGCGTCTGAACGCGCGTCAGGACGGCTTCCGCTGGGTGTCGTCGGACGGCCGCCGCCGCGCCTGGCGCATTCTGGCCGAGCCTCTGGCCGGCGGACGGGGCGCCGTCATCGCCTTCGCCATCGACATGACCGAGGCCGAGGAGACGCGCGACACCCTGCGCCGCCACGTCGAGGCCCATGACGAGACCCTGAACCATTTGGCCGACGCTGTGGCCATCTTCGGTCCGGCCAAGCGGCTGGCCTTCCACAACACCGCCTTCCAGCAGCTGTTCAACATCGACCCGGCCTGGCTGGACGAGCGCCCGACCCACGCCGAACTGCTGGACCGCCTGCGTCAGAAGCGCCAACTGCCCGAGGTCATCGACTACGCCGGGTGGAAGGCGCAGGAGCTGGAATTCTACGGCGCGGCCACGGCCTCGCCCGACGACAGCTGGTCTTTGCCTGACGGACGGACGCTGCGGGTCGTGCGCCAGCCCCACCCCTTGGGCGGCATCCTGCTGATCTTCTCGGACATCACCGACGAGCTGCAGCTGCGCAGCCGCTACAACGCCCAGATCCAGGTCCAGACGGCGACGCTGGACAAGCTGAACGATGCGGTCGCAGTCTTCGGATCGGACGGCCGGCTGCGGCTCAACAACGACGCCTTCGAGACCTTCTGGGGCGTTTCGGCCGAGAAGCTGGCCGAGGCCGGCGACTTCGACGCCGTGGCCGCACTGTGCCGCCCGGTCCTGCCAGACGCCGCCCTTTGGCTGGGGCTGAAGGCGCGCGTGGCCGATCCCGACCCGGAAAGTCGCGTCGCCGTGTCCGGCGAGGGCCGCACCGAGGACGGCCGTCTGGCCGCCTGGCAGACCCGCCCCCTGCCCGACGGCGCCACCCTGGTCGCCTTCTCCGACGTCACCGCCCGGCGCGAGCTGGAACAGGCCCTGGCGGCCAAGGAAGCCGCTCTGGCCGAAAGCCAGGCGCTGAAGCGGGAATTCGTCGGCAGCGTCTCCTATGAACTGCGCACGCCGCTGACCACCATCGTCGGCTATTCCGAACTGCTGGAGGCCATGGGCGACCTGCCCGAGCGCAGCCGCCAGCACGCCGGGGCCATCCGCGTCGCCGCCAGCCATCTGGCCCGTTCCATCGACGACGTCCTGGACATGGCCCAGATCGACGCCGGCGAGATGGAGCTGACGCTCGGGGACATGCGCGTCTGCGACCTGCTGGAGGCCTGCGCCGAGAAGGTGCGCGGCAAGGTCGAGGGGCGCGGGGCCGTCCTGACCGTCGCCTGCCCGGCCCGGCTCAAGCCGATCCGCGCCGACGCCCGCCGCATCGCTCAGGCCGTCGATCACCTGCTGGAGAACGCCTGCCGCGCCGTGTCCGATGGCGGGGCCGTCACCCTGACCGCCGAGGTCGGGGCGGGCGAGGTGCGCATCCGCGTCGAGGACACCGGCCGGGGCATCCCCTATCACCTTCAGGCCCACGTCTTCGACCGTTTCGTACGGCGCGAGCGCGGGGGCCCGGGCGTGGCCCTGGCCCTGGTCAAGGCCTTGATCGAGCTGCACGGCGGCTGGGCCGAGGTCCAGTCCGAACCGGGCAAGGGCGCGGCCTTCATCCTGCATCTTCCGGTCGAGGCCACGGCCCCCACGGCGGCCCCGGAACTGCTGCTGGGCTGATGTTCGCCGGATCTCGTGCTAGAGGGCGTGTCCAAGCCCTCAGGACGACCCCATGGCCGACAAGACCCGCCCCCTGCTCAAGACCGCCATCATCTATGATTTCGACGGCACCCTGGCGCGGGGCAATATGCAGGAGGTCAGCTTCATCCCCTCGATCGGGATGACGCCGGCCCAGTTCTGGAACGAGACCGTCCGTCCACGGACCATCGCCTCCGACGGCGACGGCATCCTGATGTACATGCAGATGATGCTGCAGACGGCGCGCGAGCAGGGCGCGCCGGTGACGCGCCAGACCTTGCAGGACCACGGCCGCGACGTGGCCCTGTTCGAGGGGCTGAGGGACCGCTCCTGGTTCGATCGCATGAACGAGTTCGGCGCCCAGTACGGGCTGGAGATCGAACACTACATCATCTCGGCCGGCCTGGAGGAGATGATCCAGGGCTGCCCCATCGCCGAGGCCTTCACCCACGTCTTCGCCTCGAAATACGCCTATGACGAAAACGAGGTCGCCGTCTGGCCCGCCGTCGGCGTCAACTACACGACCAAGACCCAGTACCTGTTCCGCATCAACAAGGGCGTGCACAACCACTGGGACGACGAACGCATCAACCGCTTCATCCCGGACGAGGAACGCCCCATCCCGTTCGACCGGATGATCTTCCTCGGCGACGGCGACACCGACGTCCCGACCATGAAGATGATGCACACCAAGGGCGGCTTCTCGATCGCCGTCTACGACCCCGACAACACCCCGCGCGACCACAACAAGATCCACCGGCTGATCTCGGAGGACCGCGTCAACTTCGTCGCCGAGGGCGACTATCGCGAAGGCACGCCCGTCGACCTGATCGTCAAGGGCCTGATCGGTCGCATCGCCGTCAACTACGGGCGCATGCCGGCGGACTGATCGAACGGTCGCGGTTCAAAGCAAACGTCGCATCCGCCCGCACCCCGCCCGCCAGCATCTGGCGGCTGATGCGCTCGAACGCCTGGATGAAGACGGCCAGGTCGGCGCGCCGTTCATCCGGCAGCTCGGCGGGCGACAGGCCCATCAGCCCCGCCTCCTGCTCGCAGCGCCAGTCCAGCACAGCGTCGAACGAGGGGGCCTTGAGGAACAGGATGGCGTCGAAACGGGCGAAGGCCTCGGCGTAGGGACCGGCCAGCTCGGCGTTGACCGCGCGCCGCCAGAGCCCCTGCCCGTCCCGCTCGCGCTCCAGGGCGTTGATCGGGGCGACCAGTTCAACGTCTGCCTGAGCCGTCGCCCCCAGGCACCAGCCATCGACCAGCACCGCCGACGGGCGGCCCGCGAACGCAGGCCACTGCGTCTCGGGGCGGCGATCATCGGCAAGCTTGTCGAAGGCGGGAAGGGCTGTGCGGCTGTCGGCGCGGGCGGCGCGCAGAGCGGCGACGCTTGCTTCCAGCAGCGTCAGGTCGTGCGTCCCTGGCGGCCCCCGCACGGCGAACAGGGGATGGACCGCCCTGCCCTTGGCCTCGCGCTCGGCCTTGGTCAGATAGACGTCGTCCAGCGACAGATGCGCCGCGCCCCAACGTTCGGCGGCGGCCCGGGCCAGCGTGGTCTTGCCCGACCCCTGCGACCCCGCGATCCCGATCAGCGGGACATGGCCGGGCCGCGCATGGGCGTTGATGAGGGCCCCGACCGCGTCCAGCAGCCGGGCGCCGATCATCTCAGTGCTGGCTTTGCGGCAGCCGCACGACCAGGCCGTCCAGGTCGTCGCTGACGCGGATCTGGCAGGACAGGCGGCTGTTCGGCTCGACGTTCTCAGCGAAGTCGAGCATCGACTCCTCCATGGCCGAGGGGCGGCCGGTCTCGGCGGCGAAGGCCTCGTCCACATAGACGTGGCAGGTGGCGCAGGCGCAGGCGCCGCCGCAGTCGGCGTCGATGCCCGGCACATTGTTGCGGATCGCGCCTTCCATGACGCTGAGGCCGGTCTTGACCTCGACCGTGTGCTCGGTCCCGTCGTGCTCGATATAGGTGATCTTGGCCATGCAGGCGTCTTAGCCCAGGCCGCGCGGGAGGCAAGCCCCGGCGCGCGCTGGGCATGAAAAACCCCCGGCGCCTGTCGGCGCCGGGGGCTGTTCGGGTCGGTAAGCCGGAAGGCTTAGGCCGCCGCGCGCTTGCGGCTCGGCGCGACCATCAGCTTCTTGGTCTCGGCGATCGCCTTGGCCGGGTTCAGCCCCTTGGGGCAGACCTGGGCGCAGTTCATGATCGTGTGGCAGCGATACAGCTTGAAGGGGTCCTCAAGGTCGTCGAGGCGCTTCTGGGTCGCGTCGTCGCGGCTGTCCGAGATCCAGCGGTATGACTGCAGCAAGGCTGCCGGGCCGAGGTATTCTTCCTGGTTCCACCAGTAGCTGGGGCAGGAGGTCGAGCAGCAGGCGCACAGGATGCACTCGTACAGCCCGTCCAGCTTCTCGCGGTCGGCGGGCGACTGCAGGCGCTCGGCTTCCGGGTCCGGCTCGTCGGACTGGAGGTAGGGCTGGATCGAGTCGTACTGGGCGTAGAACAGGCTCAGGTCCGTCACCAGGTCCTTGACCACCGGCTGGTGGGGCAGGGGGGCGATGGTGATGTTGTGCGACGAGCACTCGTCCATGCCCTTGGTGCAGGCCAGGGTGTTGCGTCCGTCGATGTTCATCGAGCACGAGCCGCAGATGCCTTCACGGCACGAGCGACGGAACGACAACGTCGGGTCGATCTCGTTCTTGATGTGGATCAGGGCGTCCAGAAGCATGGGGCCGTGATCGTCGGACGAGACCTCGAAGCTGTCCCAGCGCGGATCGGAATCCGTTTCCGGGTCATAGCGATAGACCTTGTAGGTCTTGACGTTCTTGGCGCCGGCCGGGGCCTTGTGGACCTTGCCGTTCGAGGGCTTGGAGCCGCGCGGGAGAGTGAGCTGAACCATCTGCGGGACTCCCTTAGTAAACCCGAGCCTTGGGCTCGATGTAGGCCACGTCGTCGGTCATCGTGTATTTGTGGACCGGACGGTAGTCGATCTGAACGCCTTCGCCCGGACGCTTCCAGGCCAGGGTGTGCTTCATCCAGTTGACGTCGTCGCGATCGGGGAAGTCCTCGCGGGCGTGGGCGCCGCGCGATTCCGTGCGGTTGGCCGCGCCTTCGATGGTCACGAGGGCCTGCGCGATCAGGTTGTCGTATTCCAGGGTCTCGATCAGGTCCGTGTTCCAGATCAGGCCGCGATCCGTGGTCTTGATGTCGGCGCCGGCGGCGTCGATCTGGCGCAGCTTGGCCACGCCTTCGTCCAGGGTCTTGCCGGTGCGGAAGACGGCGGCGTCGGACTGCATGGCGCGCTGCATTTCAAGGCGCAGCTTTGCGGTCGGGGTCGAGCCCGAGGCGTTGCGGAAGCGATCCAGACGCGCCAGGTGCTCGTCGGTCTGGGCCTTGGAGGCCGACGGCACGGCCGAGGCCTTGTCCACGACTTCACCGCAGCGCAGGCCGACGGCGCGGCCGAACACCACCAGGTCGGTCAGCGAGTTGGAGCCCAGACGGTTGGCGCCGTGCACCGAGACGCAGGCGGCCTCGCCCACGGCCATCAGGCCCGGAACCACGCTGTCGGGGTTGCCGTCGCGCAGGGTCAGGACCTCGCCGTGATAGTTGGTCGGGATGCCGCCCATGTTGTAGTGGACCGTCGGCAGGACCGGGATCGGCTCCTTGGTCACGTCGACGCCGGCGAAGATCTTGGCCGATTCCGAGATGCCCGGCAGACGCTGGTGCAGGATCTTCGGGTCCAGGTGGTCCAGGTGCAGGAAGATGTGGTCCTTGTTCGGACCCACGCCGCGGCCTTCGCGAATTTCGATGGTCATGGAGCGCGAAACCATGTCGCGCGGGGCCAGGTCCTTCACGGTCGGCGCATAGCGTTCCATGAAGCGCTCGCCTTCCGAGTTGGTCAGATAGCCGCCTTCACCGCGGGCGCCCTCGGTGATGAGGCAGCCGGCGCCATAGATGCCGGTCGGGTGGAACTGCACGAACTCCATGTCCTGCAGCGGCAGGCCGGCGCGCAGCACCATGGCGTTGCCGTCGCCAGTGCAGGTGTGAGCCGAGGTAGCCGAGAAGTAGGCGCGGCCGTAACCGCCGGTCGCCAGCACCACCATCTTGGCGCGGAACTGGTGCATCTGACCGGTGTCGAGTTGCAGGGCGGTGACGCCGGTGCAGGCCCCGTCCTGCATGATCAGGTCCAGGGCGAAGTATTCGACGAAGAACTTCACTTCCCGACGGACCGACTGGCCGTACAGGGTGTGCAGGATGGCGTGGCCGGTGCGGTCGGCGGCGGCGCAGGTGCGCTGCACCGGGCCTTCGCCGAAGTTGCGGGTCATGCCGCCGAAGGCGCGCTGGTAGATCTTGCCTTCTTCGGTGCGCGAGAAGGGCACGCCCCAGTGTTCCAGCTCGTAGACGGCCTTGGGCGCGTTACGGACCAGGTATTCGATGGCGTCCTGATCGCCCAGCCAGTCCGACCCCTTGACGGTGTCGTACATGTGCCACTGCCAGCTGTCCTCGCCCATGTTGCCCAGCGAGGCGGAGATGCCGCCCTGGGCCGCGACCGTGTGGCTACGTGTGGGGAAAACCTTGGTGACGCAGGCGACCTTCAGGCCTTGCTGGGCGGCGCCCAAAGCCGCGCGCAGGCCGGAACCGCCCGCGCCGACGACGACGACGTCGTATTCGTGATCGATAAGCTCGTAAGCAGCCATGACGGGATCAGACTCCGGCGGGCAGCGGGGCGGAGCCCATCGCCACACGCACGATGAAGAAGATGCTGGCGGCGGCCAGCACGAGGAAGACGAGGTTCGACAGGTTGATCAGGGTCGTCCGGGCCGAGGGCGCGGGGACGTAGTCCTCGATGATCACCTTCCAGGCCAGGCTGGCGAACAGGAAGAAGACGATGGCGGTCAGGCCCAGCAGGCCGGCGTTCAGCGCATTGCCGAACCAGGCGGCGACCGCCTCATAGCCGGCGCCCGCCAGGGTGAAGCCCGACGACAGTACCCACAGGCCCAGCGGCATCAGGGCCAGCAGGGCCAGCTTCTCGATCTTCCATTCGCCGGCGCCGTGGCGCTCGGAGACCTTCACATGGTTCTTGAACTTGGGGGCGGCGCTCACAGCGAAACCTTTCCGGCGGCGAACAGGACGACCCAGAACAGGACGACCAGGACCAGAGGGCCCCAGACCGCGATGTTGGCCATCAGATTGGCGGACTTGAGATCAAGGCCCTTGCCGGCGTCGTTGATCAGGTGGCGCGTCCCGTTCAGCAGGAAGGAGAACAGCACCAGCGACAGGCCGAACCAGACGAACAGACCGATCGGCGAGGCCGAGCAGGCCAGAACCTTGGCGTAGGCTTCGGGACCCGAAGCGACCGCGGCGACCCAGCCGAGCAGCAGGACGGCGCCGACCGTGGCCGCGCCGATGGTCACGCGGAACAGGATGGAGGCCGTCATGGTCATGTGCCAGCGCCAGACGTCGGTAAAGGGCGACATCGGCGCGACATGGCCGTTGGGGTGGCGGACGTAGCGGCCAGTCGGGTCGCCCGCATCCTGGGGAAGGTTCGACATGCGAATGATTCTCAAAAAACCTGTGGAAAAACAGGCCCGGTTGCATTGCGATAGGCTTTAGTGACCGCAAAGGCCGGGTGTCAACGAACCGGGCCGGATAAGCGCCGCTGATCGCAATTTCCTGATCAGGCTTCGCGAATCGCTCGCAACACGGCCTCGCAATCAGCCTCGGACAGACGAACGGCCCCCGGCCGACCCCAGATCGGATCGGGCCACAAACCGTCGTCGCGGCGGCGACCGACGACATGGATGTGCAACTGGCGGGTGACATTGCCGAGCGCCGCCGTGTTCAGCTTGTCGACGGGCCGTCCAGCCGCCTGACCGAGCGCGCGAACCACCTCGCCGGCCCGCACGATCTCTTCGGTCAGCACCGCGCGTTGCTCGGCCGTCAGATCATCCAGCTCGACCGCCCCGTCCACGCGCGGCAGCAGGATCAGCCAGGGAAAGCGGGCGTCGTCCTGCAGCCGAACCTGACACAACGGCCAGTCGGCGGCGAAGACGGACCCGGCCTCGAAGGCGGGATCAGCGCGAAACTCAGTCATGTCAGATGCTCGTCCTCGAACCAGCGCAGGCGATAGGCGTTCATCGCCGTCGTCGCCAGCCGGGTCGTCAGCCGCCAGTTGACCACGGCTCCCACAGGCGCGCCGATGACAGGGATCAGCTGGGCCATCTTGGCCAGGTCGATATAGTCGCGATACTCCAGCTGGAACTTGCGCCAGTCGAAGTCCTGGATCCGTTCGGGCTGGTGCAGCCCCTTGCCGGCCGCCTCCAGCGCCGCCAGGGCCTCGGGCCGATGCCGGGCGCTGGAGAAGGCCATCTGGAAGATCCGCAGCAGGAAGAGCCGCTCGCTCAGGCTCTTGCCCGAATGGCCGTAGAGGGCGCCGATCTCGGCCAGCAGCTTGATCTTGATGGCCAGCAGGGCCGGAAAGTCCGCCGCCGCCAGCAGGAAGCCGCCCGCCCCCGCCACCCCGCCCTCGACGCTGGCCGTGGTGCGGTAGAAGTCGATACGGGTCTGGATCAGCTCTTCGCGCTTGCGAAGGCTGCCGTGCAGCAAGGGCTTGGCCGTCGTCCAGTCGGCGCCGGTCAGGATGCCCCGCGTGGTCATCTCGACGCCCGAGGTCACGACCTGGTGGACGCGCTCGGGGATGATCCTGTTGATCCGGTCCTGGGTCGCTCGCGTGGTCTTGTCCCACAGGCCGGGGCGGCGCAGCTGGCGTTCACGCCAGGCCTCAGCTTCCGCGAGGACACGGGCTTCATACTGTCGATCGTCTTCCGCAGCGGTCATCATGCTTCTCTGGATCAGCGCGACCCTCGCAGGGGCCGACGAAAGGCGCAACGCCCGACGCTTGCTCCCGCTCCGCTGCGGGTCTAGACCGCCCGCCATCGAGTACCGTTTCGCACACGCAACATCGACTGGAGAGACCTCTATGGCTCGCGCGAAGATCGCCCTTATCGGCGCCGGAATGATCGGCGGAACCCTGGCCCACGTGGCCGCGCGCGAAGCGCTGGGCGACGTCATCCTGTTCGACATCGCCGAAGGCACGCCGCAAGGCAAAGCCCTCGACATCGCCGAGGCCTCGGCCGTCTTCGGTCAGGACGTGGCCCTGAAGGGCGCCAACGACTACGCCGACATCGCGGGCGCCGACGTCTGCATCGTCACCGCCGGCGTGCCGCGCAAGCCGGGCATGAGCCGCGACGACCTGATCGGCATCAACCTCAAGGTCATGAAGGCCGTCGGCGAGGGCATCAAGCAGCACGCCCCCAACGCCTTCGTCATCTGCATCACCAACCCGCTCGACGCCATGGTCTGGGCCCTGCAGAAGTTCTCGGGCCTGCCGAAAGCCAAGGTCGTCGGCATGGCCGGCGTGCTGGACTCGGCGCGTTTCGCCTACTTCCTGGCTGAAAAGACCGGCGTCTCGGTCCAGGACATCCACGCCTGGACCCTGGGCGGTCACGGCGACGACATGGTGCCGATGGTGCGCCACTCGACCGTGGGCGGCCTGCCGCTGCCGGACGCCGTCGCCGCCGGCTTCCTGAGCCAAGCCGAACTGGACGCCATCGTCGAGCGCACCCGCAAGGGCGGCGGCGAGATCGTGGCCCTGCTGAAGACCGGCTCGGCCTTCTACGCCCCGGCCGAAAGCGCGATTGCGATGGCCCGCTCCTACCTGCTGGACCAGAAGCGCGTCCTGCCCTGCGCCGTCTGGCTGTCGGGCGAGTACGGCCTGTCGGACCTCTACGTCGGCGTCCCGGCCCTGATCGGCGCCGCCGGCGTCGAGAAGATCGTCGAGTTCACCACCAACGACGAGGAAAAGGCCATGTTCGCCAAGTCGGTCGAGTCGGTGAACGGCCTGATCCAGGCTTGTAAGGATATCGAGCCTTCCTTGGCTTAAGGGCGCTAACGCGGGCCGCGCGGCGGCTCGCTGCTTGGGCGCTTAGGCGTCTGAAATACGAAGGGGTCGCGCCGAAAGGCGCGGCCCTTTTTCGTGCGCCATCCTTTGAACCCGCTCATCCCGGCGGACGCCGGGATCCAGCGCTTTGGCTTCGAGCGCTGGCTAGGATCAAGGCGCCCGTTTCCACCGGCACATTTGAGGCTCTAACTGGATCCCGGCGTCCGCCGGGATGAGCGGGCGAGGGAATGGGCCGCGTCAGGCGTGAACCGAAGCCTCGTCTTCGGCGGCGTCCTCGTCGCTCCGCTGCTCCAACCAGTCCTTGCTCTGCATCTCGTTGAACCGCGACACCGTGCGTTCGAACTCGAACGCCCCGACCCCTTCGGCGTAGAGGGCTTCGGGCTCGGCCTCGGCCAGGACCACCAGCCGCGTCTTGGCCTCGTAGAGGGCGTCGATCAGGGTCACCAGGCGGCGCGCCTCATGGTGGTTGGCTGGGCTCAGCGTCGGCACGTCGGACAGGAACAGGGTGTGGAAGCGTCGGGCGACGGCCAGATAGTCCTGCGGGCCCAGCGGTGATCCGCACAGCTCGTTGAAACTGGCCCGCGCCATGCCGCCGACCGTACGCTGAACCCGGACCTGACGGCCCAGCACCGGCAGGGCCGCCGGCTCCTCGGGCTCGCCGCCCTTGAGGTCCGACCACAGGGTCTCGAAGCCGGAACGCGCCGCGTCGTCCAGCGGCGCGAACCAGACCTTGGCCCCGGCCATCCGGTCCAGGCGGAAGTCGCGCGCCCCCGCCGTCTCCACCACCTCGCAACGTTCCCGCAGGATGTCGATGAAGGGCAGGAAGAGCTGGCGGTTGATGCCGTTCTTGTAGAGGTCTTCCGGCGCGCGGTTCGAGGTGATGGCCAGCACCACCCGCTTCTCGAACAGGGCGTCGAACAGCCGGCCCAGGATCATGGCGTCGGCGATGTCGGTGACCTGAAGCTCGTCAAAGCACAGCAACCGCGCTTCCGAGGCGATCAGGGCCGCGATCGGCGGGATCGGGTCGTCACCCTTGGCGGTCCCGAACACAGCCTTGCGGGTGCGGGCGTCGCCGTCACGCCACTGTTTCACCAGGTCGTGGATGCGGGCCATGAAGGCGTGGAAGTGGGCGCGAACCTTCTTCTGCTCGGGCGTGGCCGAGTAGAAGAGGTCCATCAGCATGGACTTGCCGCGCCCCGGCGGTCCCCAGATGTAGATCCCCTTGACCTCGGGCGGGCGGCCGAACAGACCCTTCTTCGCCAGATCCGCCTCCAGGCGTTCCAGCGCGGCCAGCAGCTCCAGTTGTTTCGGATCGGGGGCGATCACGCCCTCTTCGACGCGGATGTCGTAGGCGTTGCGGATACGGGAGGTCATGGTCAGCGGCATAGACCTTGAGGGCAGATCAGGGAAGGCGAGGGATTCATGTCGCCTGAAGCAGGATTTTGGTGAAAACTGGTTGCTTCGCGCTTGCGAAAGACCCAAATGCAGAACCGCTTTTCTCCCCAGCGCCCCTACAAGGATAATTCAGTCATGGGCTATCGCGTCGCCGTCGTTGGCGCCACCGGCAATGTCGGTCGCGAAATGATGAACATCATCGAGGAACTGAACTTCCCCGTCGACAAGATGCACGCGATCGCCTCACGAAAATCCAAGGGCGTGGAGGTCTCCTTTGGCGACAAGACGCTGAAGTGCGAAGATCTTGAGCAGTTCGACTTCTCCACCGTCGACGTCGTTCTGATGAGCGCCGGCGGCGCGGTGTCGAAGGAATGGTCGGAAAAGATCGGCAAGGCCGGTCCCATCGTCATCGACAACTCCTCGGCCTTCCGTATGGACCCGGATGTGCCGCTGATCGTGCCGGAGGTGAACCCCGACGCGGTCAAGCTGGCGCGCAAGAAGAACATCGTCGCCAACCCCAACTGCTCGACCGCCCAGCTGGTCGTGGCGCTGAAGCCCCTGCATGACGCGGCGAAGGCCAAGCGCGTCGTCGTCTCGACCTATCAATCCGTGTCGGGCGCCGGCAAGGAAGGCATGGATGAACTGTGGAACCAGACCAAGGCCATCTACGGCCTGGGCGACGCCACGCCGAAGAAGTTCCCCAAGCAGATCGCTTTCAACGTCATCCCCTACATCGGCGCCTTCCGCGACGACGGCTATACCGACGAGGAAGCCAAGATGTGGGACGAGACCCACAAGATGATCGACCCGTCGATCAAGCTGACCGTGACCTGCGTCCGCGTGCCGGTCTTCGTCGGCCACTCGGAATCGGTGACGGTCGAGTTCGATCGCCCGATCGAGCCGGACGAGGCCCGCGAAATCCTGCGCGAGGCGCCCGGCGTCATGGTCATCGATAAGCTGGAGCACGACGGCTACATCACCCCCGTCGACGCCGCCGGCGACCACGCCGTCTTCGTCAGCCGCATCCGCAAGGACCCGACGGTCGAGAACGGCCTGTCCTTCTGGGTCGTGTCCGACAACCTGCGCAAGGGCGCAGCCCTGAACGCCGTCCAGATCGCCCAGCTGCTGGACGAAACCGGCGTCATCACCCCGTCGAGCGGCTATCGCACGCTGACGGTCTAAGTAGCTTTTTGCCGTCATCCCGGCCGTAGCGAAGCGCAGAGCCGGGACCGCCACGAACGTCGCCGTTTGATGCGGTCCCGGATCGATCCTTCGGATCGTCCGGGATGACGATTTTCAAGGCGTCCGCCGTGACCGCGTCCCCCGCCCAGAACTCTTCCGAAGCCCGCGCCGCACTGATGGCGGGGGTGGGCTGCTATCTGCTGTGGGGCTTCATCCCCCTGGTCTTCCAGCAGATGGCGCATCAGGGCGCCGACGCCTGGGAGATCATGGGCCACCGCGCGGTCTGGGGGGTGCTGTGGGCCTTGTTGCTGGTGCTGATCGCGCGCCAGTGGACTCAAGTTCTCGCCGTCTTCCGCCAGCCCAGGGTTCTGGGCTGGCTGGCCCTGTCGGCGGTGCTGATCGCCACCAACTGGACCACCTACGTCATCGCCGTGAACAACGGCCGGACCTTGGACGCCTCGCTCGGCTACTACCTCAATCCCCTGCTCAACATGGCTGCGGGGGCCTGGCTGTTCCGTGAACGGATCGACCGTTTCGGCACCGCCGCCATCGGCCTGGCCGCCGTCGGGGTGGTGCTTCAGGCCGTGGCCCTCGGCCACGCCCCCTGGGTGTCCCTGCTGCTGGCCTTCAGCTTCGCCGGCTACGGCATCATCCGTAAGCGGGTCGCCGTCGACGCCCAGACGGGTCTGTTCATGGAATGCCTGCTGCTGGCCGCGCCGGGTCTGGCCTGGGTGATCTTCATCGAGACCACGGGACAGGGCCATTTCACCGCCACCCCGGCCGCGACCCTGTGGCTGCTGTTCGCCGGTCCCGCCACGGTCATCCCGCTCGCCCTGTTCGCCTGGGCGGCGCGACGGATGCCCCTGTCCAGCATGGGCTTCCTGCAGTTTCTGGCCCCGACCATCGTCTTCTTCATCGGCGCCATGCAGGGCGAAGCCCTTGGCGCACTTCGCATCGCCTCCTTCGCCTTCATCTGGCTGGGCGCTGTCGTCTTCGCCGCCGGCGCGGTCCTCAAGGTCCGCCGGTCCAGTCGCACGGCCGAGACCATCGTCGCGCCCGAACCCGGCCTTCTGGACGACCCGGCCGAGGACCGCATGGCGGCGCTGCACGATGACGCGCGTCCTTCGCGTTGAGCTTCGACCGCGTTCCAGCCTAGAAGGGGTGATGATCCGCGCCCGCTCCTTCGCCGCCCTCGCCCTGACCATCGCTCTGGCGACAGGATCGTCCGCCTGCGCTCAAAACGTCGGGATCCAGGGAGGCGGTGACGAAGTCATCCGCACCGCCCGGACCGAAGCCTCCGTCGCCCTGACCCCGCCGGTCGCGGTGCCGACCACGGCCGAGACCTTCGACGCCGTCAGCAACACCCTCGACGCCGCCGCCGAGGCCTGGTCATCGGGCGACGTGGAGGCGGTTATGGCCACCTATGTGGCTGACGAACCCCTGTTGGTCTTCCTGGGCGACACCCCGCTGAAGGGGCCGGACACGGTGCGCGCCGCGCTGCAAGCCCGCGCCGCCCAACCCGGGGGGCTGGGGCTGATGACGTATGAGTGGTTCGAGACCCTGCAGTTCGATGTCAACACCACGGTGGTCTCGGGCCGCGTGGTGATGCGCCGCGAAGGCAAGACTCATCGGGGCCTGTTTACCCGCGTCCTGCGCCGTACCGAGGACGGCTGGCGGATCGTTCATGACCAGCTCGCCTGGGGCGCTGACGCCTAGAGGACGGCGTAAAGCGCCTCGACCAGCCGCAGGGCGCGCGGATCGCCGATCAGATGCGGCGACTGGCGCGTCATGACATAGGCGGCCGAGACCCGCGCGTCCGGATCGGCGAAGGCCATCGACCCGCCCCAGCCGCAATGACCCACGGCCAGCGGGTTTGGCCCAAAGACCTTCAGCCCCTCGTTGCGGGTGAACCCCGCCGCCCAGCTCATGACATAGGGCAGGACCTTGTCCTGACCGTGGATGCGCTCGCGCGTCGCCTGGGCCAGCGTCTCCTCCGACAGCACCGCCTGTCCGTCCAGCGCGCCGCCGGTGGCGACCACGGACATCATCCGCGCCAGATCCCTCGCCGTGCCATGCAGGTTGGCCGAGGGGATTTCCGCCATCCGCCATTCGGTCGAGCCGCGCCCGCCCGGCGCCGAGCCCCGGTCGAGGAAGGCGGCCTTCTTGATGTCGTCGATGGGGCCGAGGTCCGGCGCAGCGGTCGGCTTCCTCATCTGCGCCACCCGCCCATGCTCAGCCTCAGGCAGGCCGATCCAAAGGTCCAGATCAAACGGTGCGGCGAAGTCCTCGCGCAGGGCCGTGCCCATGCTGCGCCCGTCGACGATGCGGAACAGCTCGCCCGCCAGATAGCCGATGGTGATCGGGTGGTATCCTGACGCGGTCCCCGGCGCCCACAGCGGGGCCTGGGCCGCCAGCTTGTCCAGCACCGCCTGACGGTCAAACCAGATGGCCGGCTCGACCCCGTCGGAAAAGCCCGGCAGGCCCGACTGGTGGCTCATCAACTGACCGACGGTCAGCTGGTCCTTGCCCGCCGCGCCAAAGGCCGGCCAGTGGTCGGCGACCCGATCCTCATAGGACAGCAGGCCCTTGTCCACGCAGCGCGCTATCATCAGGGTCATCACCGCCTTGCCGGTCGAGAAGACCGGAACCAGGGTATCCTCGGCGAAGGGTTTGGTCCCCGCCAGATCCGCCGACCCGGCCCATAGGTCCAGCAATACCTCGCCGTCGATCGTGACGGAGAAGCGCGCGGCCAGCTCGTTCAGCCCCTCGGGCGCATCGACGAAGTTGGCGGCGAAAGCGTCCTTCACCGCGTTGAAGCGAGCGGGGCAGAGGCCATGGATTTCGGGCAAGTCAGTCATGGGCGCGGTCTAGCGCGTCAGAACGCCGGGGTCACGGCTTGCGCGCCGCGGCGGACGCCTGGCGCGCCGCTTCGAACTCGTCGCCGGGCTTCCACGCGGGCCAGTCGCGCGAATTGGCCAGGTCGTAGCCGACCTCGTACAGCAGCTGCACATCGGCGGCCGCAGCGTCCATCTTCCACTCCGGCGTCCATTCGTCCGTAGGCTGATGATAGCGGTTGGCGACATAGTCGCGGCTGGCCGCATTGTGGCCGGTGAAGCCGGCGGCGGCGAACAGGGCGGGCACGCCCTTGCGCGCCAGGGGGAAGTGGTCGGAGCGATAGAAGGCCCCGGCCTGGGGCGCCGGATCGGGGATCAGGCGGCGGCCCTCGCGGCCCGCCAGCACGGCCAGCCGGTCGTCCAGATCATTCTTGCCAGCGCCGATGACGACGATGTTGGGATCGATCTCGGTCCCTGGCAGCAGGCTGTCCATATTGATGTTGGCGACCGTGGTCTCGAGCGGCCAGACCGGGTTGGCGGCGTAGTATTCGGCCCCGAGCAGGCCTGTCTCCTCGGCCGCCCAGCTGACGAAGACGGTCGAGCGTTCGGGGCGCGGCCCCTCGGCGAACAGGCGGGCCAGTTCCAGCACGCCCGCCACGCCGGTCGCATTGTCCACGGCGCCGTTATAGATGTCGTCGCCGTTCTTGGGCGTGGCGCGGCCGTAGGCGTCCCAGTGGGCGCCGAACATGACGGTCTCGTCGGGGTGGGTCGTGCCCGGCAGGCGGGCGATGACGTTGCGCGTCTCGACCCGGTCGGCGGTCTGGCCGAAGTCGATCGACATGGTCACCCCGTCCAGCGTGACCGGCTGGAACTCGGGCGTGCGCGCCTGGGCCTTCAGCGCCGTGAAGTCGAGGCCGGCGTCCTGGAACAGCTTTTCAGCGACCGCGCCCTGGATCCAGCCCTGGGCGGCGACGCGCTCCTTGTCCGGGTCGGCGCGGACGATGTCGAACTTGGGCGCGGTCGAGGAGTTCTCCAGCGTCGACCAGGGATAGCCCGCACCCGCCGTGTCGTGGATGACCAGGACGCCCGCCGCGCCCTGCGCCGCCGCCTCCTGGAACTTGTAGGTCCAGCGCCCGGCGAAGGTCATGGCCTGACCGTCGAACTTGCCCGCCACCGGGTGGCCCTCGGGCGCGCCGAAGTCGGGGTCGTTGACCAGAACCAGCATGATCTTGCCGCGCAGGTCGACGTCCTTGTAGTCGTCCCAGCCGCGCTCCGGCGCATCGACGCCATAGCCGACGAAGACCAGGGGCGCGTCGGTCAGGGTGATGCGGCTGACCGGGCGGTCGGACGAGACGATGACGTCCGTGGCGCGGTTCAGCGCCGTGGTCCGGCCCTTGCTGGTCACGCTGAGGGTCGCCGGTCCGTCCTGCTTGGTGCGGCTGACCTGGGCCACCTGAACCCAGGATCCGTCCGGCCCGCCGGGCTCCAGGCCGAGGGCCTGAAATTGAGCTGACAACCAGGCGATCGTCCTGTCCTCGCCCGGCGTGACCGGGGCGCGGCCCTCGAAATCGTCGGACGCCAGAACCCGCGTCGCCTCGTTCAGCCGGGCCGGATCGACGCGGCCTGGCGCCGTCTGCGCCAAGGCCGAGGTCGAGGTCATCAGCGTGGCGATCAGGCCGAGGGCGGCGACGGAACGGGACATCGGCATGAGGGCGAACTCGAACATCTGCAAAAGGGGTGGCGACACGCTGCCCCCTCTCACCCGCCCTGTCGACCCCCGCCTTGGTCGATCAGCGCCCCTTGAGCCAGTCGACGACGCCGTCAGCCGCGGCCACGCCGGAGGCCATCGAGGCCTGCAGCAGATAGCCGCCGGTCGGCGCCTCCCAGTCCAGCATCTCGCCCGCGACGAAGGCGCCGGGGCGGGCCGTCAGCATCAGCCGCTCGTCAACGGCGTCCAGCCTCACGCCCCCGGCCGAGGAGATGGCGCGGGCCAGGCCCTGCACCCCGGTCAGGGTCAGGGTCACGCCCTTGATGCGCGCCGCCAGCGGGCCGGGTTCGGTCGGCAGGGGTCCGCCCTCACGCAGCAGGGCGATGGCGGCGGGGTCGAGGTGGACGATCTTTCGCAACCAGTTGGACAGGCTGTCCTTGCCGCGCGGCTTCAGCAGTTTCTGGGTCAGGGCTGGGCGGCTGAGGTCGGGCCGCAGGTCCAGGGTCAGCTCGGTCGAACCGTCGCGCGCGATGGCGTCGCGCAGGCCCGCCGACAGGGCGTACACGCCGCCGCCCTCGACGCCATAGGCGGCGATCATGGCCTCGCCCCGCACCGTGCGCCCGGCGTGGGTCAGGGCGATTCCCTTGATCGGCTGGCCGGCGAAGCGGTCGCGCAACAGGGGCGACCAGGCCACGTCGAAGCCGACGTTGGCGGGGCGGAAGGGGGCGAGGGCGACGCCCGCTTCCGCCAGCCAGGGCGTCCAAGCCGCGTCGGAGCCCAGCCTGGCCCAGCTGGCCCCGCCCAGCGCCAGCACGACGGCGTCGGGGCGCTCAGTCCGTTCGCCCTCGGGCGTGTCGAAGCTGAGGGCGCCGTCCTTCCAGCCGGTCCAGCGTGAGCGGGCGCGGATATCGACGCCCAGGCTCTCCAGCCGGGCCAGCCAGGCCCGCAGCAGCGGCGAGGCCTTCATCGTTCGGGGAAACACCCGGCCCGACGAACCGACGAAGGTTTCCTGGCCCAGGCCCTCGGCCCAGGCGATCAGATCGGCCGGGGACCAGGCCGCCAGCCAGGCCGTCGCGTGGGGGCGGGCCAGGCCGTAGCGGTCCAGGAAGGGCTCCAGCGCCTCCGAATGGGTCAGGTTCAGTCCGCCGCGACCGGCCATCAGGAACTTGCGGCCGACGGACGGCATCCGCTCATGCACGGTGACGCGCAGGCCCGCCGAGGCCAGGCGTTCGGCGGCCATCAACCCGGCGGGGCCGGCGCCGATCACGGTGACGGTGGAAGGGGCGGAGGAGGAAGCGTCGGTCATCGGCTCTTCTAGACCGGAACGTCCGCGAACGGCATACGCTGTGTCATCATGAGCGTCGCCTTCACCCGAGAAGAAGATCTGGAAGCCACTGCCGCCGACCTGGTGGACCGCCCGATCTCGCCCCATCCGAACCATGTCACGCCCGAGGGGATGGCGATGATCGAGGCTGAGCTGGCCGCGGCGCGGGCGGCCTATTCGGCGGCCCAGGCCAAGGGCTCGATCGAGGCGGACCGCACCGCCATGGCCCGGGCCACGCGCGACCTGCGCTACTGGTCGGCGCGGCGGGCCTCGGCCCAGTTGTTGGAGACCAAGCCCGACGGTCGGGTGCGCTTCGGCGGCTCCGTCACCATCGAGCGCGAGGACGGGCGCACCCAGACCTGGCGCATTGTCGGCGAGGACGAGGCCGATCCCGCGAAAGGCTCAGTCAGCCACGTCTCGCCCCTGGCCCGCGCCCTGATGGGCAGGCGGGTCGGCGACGAGGCGACCGTGGCGGGCCAGTCGGTCGAGATCGTCGCCATCGACTGAGGCGATAGGGATTAGAAGCCGCCGGTTCCCTTTTCTTTCGCCACCGGCTGGAAGTCGCGCACGAAGCGTTCCAGCAGGCGGACGCTGAAGCCCGCAGAGCCGGCCGGCTTGACGTCGCTGGCGGCGCCGTAAGCCATGTTGGCGATGTCCAGATGCGCCCAGGGGGTCTCGGGCCGGGCGAAATAGCCGATGAAGTGGGCGCCGGTGCCCGCGCCCGCGCCGCCCTCGCCCGAGTTCTTGATGTCGGCGATGGGGCTGCTGGTCGCCGCGACGTAGGAGGGGTGCAGCGGCAGACGCCACAGACGCTCGCCGGTCGCGTCGCCCGCCGTCTTCAGCTGCTCGGCCAAGGCGTCGTGACGGCTGAACAGGCCGGCGTAGTCATTGCCCAGGGCGCCGCCGACCGAGCCGGTCAGGGTGGCCACATCGACGATGGCCGCGGGATCCAGGCGGGTGTCGGCCCAGACCACGGCGTCGGCCAGGACCAGACGCCCCTCGGCGTCGGTGGAGATGACCTCGATGGTCTTGCCGTTCATCGCGGTCAGGACGTCGCCGGGCCGGATGGCGTTGGCGTCGGGCATGTTTTCGGCCAGGGCCGCGACGGCGGCCACGTCGACCGGCGCGCCCGCCTTGGCCAGGGCCAGGACGGCGCCGACGACGCTGGCGGCGCCCGACATGTCCATCTTCATATTGCCCATATTGGCGCCCGGCTTGATCGAGATGCCGCCGGAATCGAAGGTGATGCCCTTGCCCAGCAGGGCGACCGGGCCGGCGTCGGGCGCGCCCTGGCCGCGATAGCGCACCACCAGCAGGCGCGGCGGGCGCGCGGAGCCCTGGCCGACGCCCAGCAGCGAGCCCATACCGAGGCGCTGCATGGCGGGCACGTCCAGCACCTCGATCTCGACGCCGGGCACGCCCGCGAAGGCGGCGCGGGCGCGCTCCACGAAGCTCTCGGGATAGACGACGTTGGCGGGTTCGTTGGAGATGTCGCGGGTCCAGGCCATGGCCTCGACCAGGGCCGCGCCGCGCCGCCAGGCGGCCTGAGCGGCCGAG
>Ga0308171_1000224_pt1 | contig 159546 bp, 158 predicted proteins | sample PhyGR1_FD_202135 | JGI IMG/M metagenome (GOLD analysis project Ga0308171, IMG submission 202135) | Phyllosphere microbial communities from UC Gill Tract Community Farm, Albany, California, United States - DLSLSG.R1 | ecosystem: Host-associated > Plants > Phyllosphere > Unclassified | place... | reverse complement strand
CAACAATCAGCCGCGCAAATGCCTGGGTTACAAGACGCCGGCCGAGGTGTTCATGGCCAATTTGCACGGAAGCGCGTGATCCCCTACCCTTCGGGCTGGCATGATGCAGTTGGATTAGCTCCTCCACTAATTGGAGGCAATAATGAAGTTTGACTTGGGTACGCACCTACTCCCAATTCGACATGGATGAATAGCGTGAGATTAGCCGCTCTCGCATGGCGGGCCGCTGTGACATCGCCGAGAGGCTTGGGCATCATGCCTCCATGTTTTCCGACAGATCCGGCGCTCCAAGTTCAGCGACGAAGTCGTCCCGGATTAGAATGGTGCTTACTGCCGAGAAGCGGCATGGCGGTTAGCTTGGTCGAACCCGCATGTTGAGCTTAGGCATGGCCTCGCACTCACTATCGAAATGCTCAATCGGGCTAGGTTTAGCTTAACCTCCATCTGGCCCTCTGTAAGAGGTAAAACGTCTGGCGGCTTACGGTCACTATCTCTTCAGGAGGTGTAATTAGCCCTCAACCAGGATGCCACCGCATCTGCGTTTCTTTCTGGCGGATGCACGGGATAGAAGACGTGTTCGATAGTGCCGGACCTAATGATCATTGTGAGCCTTCTCAGTAAAGTCATGCCTCCGACTTGGAATGTTGGTAGACCAAGAGCTGACGTGAGAAGAAGTGACTGGTCAGAAAGTAGTTGAAACGGCAAGTGAAGCCTCTCGGCGGCCTCGCGTTGATATTCTGTCGTCTGCGTTGATAGGCCAAACAGACGGCTCGCTCCGAGTTCTCTCAATTCCGCGAAATGGTCGCGGAAAGCGCAAGATTGTGGCGTGCATCCTCTTGCCCCGGGAATTGCATCCCATCCTGCAATTGCCTCGACGCCAGGAGCACTTGTTCGTGGGTAAGCGTAGATCACGGACAGCCCCGGACCTCGTAGATCGACAGACGTTCCATCCGTTGCTTTTAGTTGAATGCCCGGGACGTCCGTGCCAAGCAAACGTTGAGCTACGCCTTCATCATCTCCAATCCCCAGCGGACCAACATTCTCGAATTCAGTCATCTCAGCCTCTTCGCTTTTCTTCCCTTGAGACACTGGGGAGTGTGAATGTTCAGCCTAGCTTATTTCGCTTGCCTCACCCTGCCCCTTGCTTTCTGCCCCTCGCCTCGCCCTGGCGCTTGAAGGCGTTTCGCCAAACGCCAGCTTGAACGACTTTGTGAAATGCGAGGGATTGACGTATCCGACGTCGAAGGCGACCTCGGTGATCTCGCGGTCCGTATTTGTCAAAAGCTCGAAGGCCCGCTCGAGGCGCAGTTGGCGATATGCTGATGCAGGTGGCATGCCGATTGTTATCTCGAAGAGACGTTCCAATTGTCTGCGGGAAAGACCAACGGATTTAGCAAGCTTCTCGGTGTTGATGTCGCCCGATAGGTGCTGCTCCATCGTGATCAGCGAGGCGAGAACACGCGGCTCCTTGACTTGCATCTTCAAAGGCTGACGGGATTGCGGCGCATTCGAGCTTCGCACCCTTTCCATCTGGAGGACCTCCAATGCATTGCGGGCAGCATCTCGGCCGATGTGACGCTGGACGATGACGTTTGCCAGATCCGCGGAACTGCTGCCGCCGGCGCAAGATCCTCTCCGGCCCTCAAGATGGAACAGGCGATCGGGCCGCACGACGAGATGCGGGAAGCGCTCCTGGAATGCCTGGTAGTGAAGCCAGCTGACGCAGACTTCGTGGCCGTCAAGCAGCCCTGCTTCCGCGAGGATGAAGGAGCCGGTGCATACGCCGATCATCCTCACGCCCTTGGCGGCAGCAGATTTCAGGAAGGTCATGGTGGCGTGATCGACGGGTTCCGGCACGCGCAAGAGGCCGCCCACCACGACGATGTAATCAAAGTTGGAAGGGTCGATGAAATCGCTTGTCGGCGCGATCTGGACACCGCAGCTTGAGGTGATGAGATGTCTGGTGCTGCCCAGAACATGCCAGTCGGCAAAGACTCGGCCGGAATGATCGGTCTCGTCGCTGGCCAGCCGCAGCGTATCGATGAACAGCGCAAATGGCGACAGCGTAAAGGATTTGGCCAGAACGAATCCGACCTTCAACCGCTTTGCTGGCAAACTATCCTGACGATTCCGGAGGTGCTTCATGTCTGGTCCACCGGAGTCTTGTCACATGATCCCGAAGGCCTGCGCAAGCAAATAGTGATCTCTTGCGAGGCCCACCTCTGTGTCAGGCCGAGGGTTCTCTGGCGCCGCGGGCTCAGGTGATCGGTGCCACGACAGGGCCATCATTCCGCGATCTTGACGAGCAGCTTGCCGAAATTGCCGCCGGAAAGCATCGCGGTAAAAGCTTCGGGTGCCTTCTCGAGACCATCGACGATGTCTTCGCGGTAATGGATTTCGCCAGCGGCCAGGCGAGGACCTATTTCGGCCAGAAACGCGTCGAAATGATCTTTGGCAAATTCGATCTGGATGAAGCCACGCACAAGGACGCTCTGGCGAAGGATCGTCGACATTGTGGCTGGGAGGCGATCCTTGTCGCCAATGCCGGCGCCATTATATTGGGCGACCAGCCCGCAGACCGGCACGCGCGCGAACTGGTTGAGGAGCGGCAGTACGCCGTCCCAGACATGACCGCCTACATTCTCGAAATAGACATCAATGCCTTTGGAGCAAGCGGCCTGAAGGTCCGTTGCAAAGCTGTCCGATCGGTGGTCGACCACGGCGTCGAACCCGAGTTCATTCTTGACGTATGCGCATTTTTCCTTGCCGCCAGCAATACCAACGGCGCGGGCGCCGGCAAGTTTTGCAAGCTGGCCGACCATGGAGCCGACCGGTCCCGACGCTGCGGCGACGACTACCGTTTCCCTTGCTTTCGGCTGGCCGATAAATTTGAGTCCCGCCCATGCGGTAAATCCCGGCATGCCGAGCGCGCCGAGCGAGGTTGTGATCGGCGCACCGTGGGTTTCGACATGGCGGAGTTGGTCGCCGTTGACAACGGCATGGCTGCTCCAGCCTGTTCTGCCGCGCACGATATCGCCGGGTGAAAAATCGTTATGTCTGGATTTCACGACCTCTGAGATCGCCTCTCCCTCCATGACACCGCCCACCGGCACGGGTGCTGCATAGGATTTCGCGTCGCTCATGCGACCACGCATGTAAGGGTCGAGCGAGAGATAGAGAGCCTTAAGGGTGACGTCGCCCTCTCCTGCCTCCGGCAGTTCGAACTCCTCGACGCGGAAATTCTCAGGTCCTGGTTGGCCAACGGGCCTGCTTGCAAGAACGATGCGGCGTGCAGAAGTCATCTGATGCTCCTCTTTCAGGGGTGAGACTTATCTAGGAACCCTTGCTGCATTTCCAAGTCGGTGCAGAGCGAGCAGCTCCGCATTCTCTCAAGATCGGCTCGACGAACGCCAGACGGTTCAGCATACTGCCTCCGCACTTTGACCATGTGACGTCAGAGGTGCGCGTTTGTCCGGTGGCTTTCACATGGCTGGCGCCTTGATGAAACCTGCGCAGTCATGCAAGTTGTCGCGCCTATTTGTGAGAGTGCCACAATGCCTCTGAGTTTGCGAAAAATGCAATCGGCCTATCTTCTGTCGGTTATATTCCTCTTCACATATCAGACCGCCAGCTGGGCTTGCGAGGTCCTGCCCGCCAATGCCGGTCCGGCGGCAAGAACCGTCGAGGATATCGCGCTTGAAGACGGGCAGCGACAAAGGCTCCTGATTACCGATCCGAGTATCCGGCTTGGCACGGTCATCCTGTTTCCGGGCGGTGCTGGGGATGTGGGTGTCAAGCGTGATGCGTCGGTGCGCCACGACAAAAACTATGTTTTGCGGAGTGAGCCCATCTGGTCCGCATGCGGTTATACAACCATCGTCCCGGATACGATTGACCGGGCAAATTTGCGCGGCATGAGAAGCGCGCCCTCCTATGCAAATGTCATCGATCGCATCGTCGCTTTCGCGAATAAGCGCGACGGCAAACCGATCTTTCTTTTGGGAACGAGCCAGGGCGCGATTGCGGCAGCGAATGGCGCGGCGAACGTGCAGCCTGGCTCCATCGCCGGTGTGGTGCTAAGCGAATCGGTCTCCGTCAAGGGTGGAAGCGGTGAGACGGTCTTCGATGCGGGGCTCGATAAAATCGACGTCCCTGCCCTTATCGTCGCCAATGCCGATGACAAATGCTTCGTCGCTCCTCCGACTGCAGCCAAAAAGATCGCGGACGTATTTCACGCGCGGACAGACGTCACAGTGTTGAGAGTGAGCGGTGGAAAAACAAGATCATCCGATGATTGCGGCTCACTCACGCCACATGGCTATTACGGCATAGAAGACAGTGTGACCAACTCGATCATCGATTGGATGGATTCCAAGCGTTGAACCTGTGCGGTAAAGGCATCAACGATCTTGTTCCCAACCTTCAGTGGGCTATGGTGCCATCCAACTCCTGAGGTCAATCCGTTTCAGAGCCATGACATTCCGCAGCCGCCTGATCCTCTACGCCTTGCTGACCTCCCTCACCTCGCTCAGCATTGATGCTTTGCTGCCGGGGCTGAGGCAGATCGGACTGGAACTCGGAGTGGCACCATCGCTCTCTACGCATCACGTGATTTCGCTGTTCATCTTCGGCATGGCCTTTGGCGAACTCGTCATCGGCCCTCTCTCGGATGCGTTTGGGCGCAAGCAAGCGCTAGTTGGTGGGCTTTGCGTCTATCTGCTTGGAACAGTCGTCGCGCTTTTTGCCCAGTCGTTGGAAATGGTGCTGATTGGCCGGTTCCTGCAAGGCGTGGGCGTCTCAGGCCCGAAAATTGCGACCCGTGCCATGATCCGTGACCAGTTCGAGGGTGATGCGATGGCGCGTGTCATGTCCTTCATGTTCACGCTGTTTATCCTGGTGCCTATGCTTGCCCCCGCTCTTGCGCAGGGGCTCATCGCGATATCCGGTTGGCGCAGTGTGTTTGCCGCCTATTTCGTCATCGCCGTGGCGCTTGGCGCGTGGGTTGCTGCTCGGCATCCCGAAACGCTGCCTGTGGCACGGCGTATTCCATTTCGGCCGCGTCTGCTGCTTCTGAACGCATTTCGCATTCTCTCCAGCCCACGGGTGACGCTGCTGATCGTCGCCACCGGACTGGTTTTCGGGGCACAGCTCCTCTATCTCAGCACGGCTGCGGATCTTTTCTTCGAGGCTTATGGCGTGGCGGAGACCTTCCCGCTCTACTTCGCGGCTCTCGCTGTCGCGATGGGCCTTGCTTCGTTCATTAATGCGAGGCTGGTCCAGCACCTCGGCGCGGTGACGATGGCGCGTGCAGGTTTTATCGGTTTAACGGCAGTGTCTCTATTGATGGTGATCGCGACCTTAGTTGCAGGCATCACCCCACCCTTCGCGGCGTTCTTGACGCTGCTGTTTCTCGCCTTCTTTGCGATCGGTATCCTGTTTGGCAATCTCAATGCCATGGCAATGCAGACACTTGGAAACGTTGCAGGCTTTGGCGCCTCTTTGATTGCGTCCGGTTCGAGCCTCGTTGCCACCGTCTTTGCGGTGGTCTTTGGCGGCTTCTACAGTGGCAACACAACGTATTTGGCAACCGGATTCTTCGCAGCAGGACTGTCATCACTCCTACTTGCCGAGATTGCCATCAGAAGAAACGAGTTGCCGGTGGTTGGCGCCAGCCTATGACGGCGTTCGAGCGGTGGCTTACCGGCTTCCGGGAAACAGAGCGGTCGCAAGCGTCGAGGGCGCGGTTCGGTTCAACTTGAACTCGGATATTACCCGCTCTGCGACTCCGAAGGCCAGATCCCGCTCTATCGTGGATGCGTCAAGGCCGATTGCGGTGACGGTAAATTTCGCCTCCGCGATGACTTCGCCCGTCTGCACCGCCGCAGCGCGAACCACGGCCTTCACCGAAACTCGTTGGCCAAGAAGCAAGGAGCCTTTGGTATAGGATTCGAGGCGGATGGTCAGCACGACTCGCGGCCGCGCACGCACTCTCACCGTATCGTTGATGGCATTGGCGACCTGATAGTGGATCGACTGCATAAGCTCCGGCGATATGTCCGGCCGGGCGGCAACGAAAGCGCCCCGCACGTCATAGATCAGCCGGTCTCGCTCGCCCGTTTCAGGTCCAAGCCTGAAAGACATGAGCGCAAGAGACGCCAGCAAAACCATGCCGAAACGCTTCAGTTGCCGATACAAGAAAGACGCCTCCCCTTAGGTAACCCTTGGGGTGCATCATCATCCATCGTGGTTAAAAATGCTCTAAGTCCCGCCGACGACCTTTACCGCGCTGCAGCAAGAACACGGGTGGCTGCGCGCATGTCGGTAAAGCGCACGGCGCGACGGTGCTGCGCTTCTTCGTCTTCACCCCATTGCTCAGCGGTCCAGTCTTCATCGAGATGAGCGAGTGCCCAGACCTCTTCGAGAGATTTTTCCCCTTCGGCCAGTGCGAGCGCGAGAAGCGCTGATCCGGTGAGCGTGGTCATGGTATGGAGGGCGGCAAGCTTGATCGGTGTATCGTATTTGCGCAGCGTTACAGCAAAAGCCGCGACGGCCTCGCGTGGTTGTTCCTGGTGCATCACACCTTCGATCAGGATAAAGCGCGCGCCCAGCGTGCTCGCCGCCCAGTCGATGACAGGGTCCCACTGCTCGGTCTGGCGTTCGACCAGCGCTTCCGGTTCGCCCGCGCGGTAGCACAGCAGATCGCTGGAGGAGAAGCGAAGGATATCTTCGAACACCGCCTGCGGATCATTGGCAACGCCGTCGATCGCCGTATTGATATGGCGTGAAATCGGCATGGTCGATGGATCGATAACCTCTGCCTGTGAATCCCACTCGTCGCGCATCAGAACGGCGAGCGCTCTTGTCGGTACAGACAGCACATTTTTCGCAGGCGTGCGTAAGGTTTTTCCGTCGAGATGGATCGTAAAGGTTCCGTCCTCTGCCTCCTCAACGGTGACGTCCTTGTAGAACCGCTTGGGCAGCGGCTTCTGCATCTGGATTTGCGCCCGGCGGATCGGGTCTGGATGGCTCAAGCCCTCCGAAAGATCGTTCAGCAAATCGCGCATCTTCTGTCCTTATCAGCCCGGTATATGGCCGGGAATTTCGCTTGGATGGTTGACAATCGCATCCGCACCTGCGGCCCAGAGCGCGTCGACGGAGGCGTAACCCCAGGCAACACCGATTGCCTTTGCACCGGCGGCCTTGGCCATCTGCATGTCGTAGATCGCATCGCCGATGACGATCGTATCGGCCGGAACGATGCCAGTCTCGTGGCAGCACTCGCTGACCATCGCCGGATGGGGTTTCGAGGGGCAATCATCGGCCGTTCGCGACACGATGAAATGCTTGCGGAAACCATGTGTATCCATGATCAAATTCAGGCCGCGGCGGGATTTGCCCGTCACCGCGCCCATCAAGAGTTCCTCGCGCTTGGCAAGCTTTTCGATCATCGGCATGATGCCGTCGAAGATTGGCTCTTGAAAGCCAGCCTCGGCGCGCGTTTCGGCAAAGATCGCCTTATAATGCGCCATCATGGCGGTCGCTTCGTCGTCCACATGCGTCTTGCCTTGCATGCGGGCAATCGCGATGTCGAGCGTCAGGCCAATGATCGACTTCGTCAGCGACACATCAGGGCGCGGATATCCGAAATGCACGAAAGTGCGAGCCATGACTTCATGGATAAGGCCGACGCTATCGACCAGCGTCCCATCGCAATCGAAAAGAACAAGCTTCATTGATCGTCCCTGTCGCCGTCGGCAACGTCGAGTCCGAGAAGATTCCAGGTCTGCACCATATGGGGCGGCAAGGGCGCGCTGACTCGGAGGCGTCCGCCTGACGGATGAGGAATATCGATATGACGCGCATGCAGGTGCAGGCGCTTCTGGATGCCGCCCGGGAAATCCCAGTTCGGATCATCGATATAGTATTTCGGATCGCCGATGATCGGATGGCCCATATGCAATGCGTGGACGCGGAGTTGATGGGTGCGGCCTGTGTAAGGCTCCATCTCCAGCCACGCAAGGTTCTGCGCTGCGGTATCGATGACCCGGTAATAGGAGATTGCGTGGTCGGCACCCTCTTCGCCATGTTTGGCGATGCGCATGCGGTCGCCATCCGGCGTCTGTTCTTTGACCAGCCAGCTCGAGATCTTGTCCTGGTGTTTGCGTGGCACGCCCTTCACCAGCGACCAATAGGTCTTCTTGGTATCGCGTTCGCGAAAAGCCGCGGTCAGTTTTTGCGCTGCGCCGCGCGTGCGGGCAACGACAAGAACGCCCGACGTATCGCGGTCGAGGCGATGCACGAGGCGAGGCTTTTCACCCTTCTGGCTCGTCCAGGCTTCCAGAAGACCGTCGATGTGGCGGTTTACGCCCGAGCCGCCCTGCACTGCGATGCCGGCTGGCTTGTTGAAGACGAAAACCTTGTCGTCTTCATGCAGCAACATGCGCTTGAGAAGATCGCCGTCTTCCGAATGCTTCAAATCCTTGGAGCCGATCGGACCGCTCTTGACCTTGGCATCGACATCGAGCGGCGGCACGCGGACCATCTGGCCCGGTTGAACCCGAGCGTCGGTCTTTACCCGCCCGCCGTCCACACGAACCTGGCCGGATCGCATCAGCTTCTGCAGCTGGCCGAACCCCAGCCCCGGGTAATGAATCTTGAACCAGCGGTCGAGGCGCATTCCGGCCTCGTCGGCCTCTACCTTGATGTGCTCGATACCTGCCATGTCAATTCCAGTCTTTCTTTTCTGATCTGCCGCCTCGTTCCTGTGCGGCCTTTGCCTTGCCTTTAAAACAAAGCGCGGCCCAAGGCCAGCCCGGCAAAGATCGCAGCAAAAGAAACCAGTAGGCTGGCGAGCAAATAGAGGGCGGAAAGGCCGAGTGCTCCGCGTTCAAACAGTACAACGGCATCCAGCGTGAATGACGACCAGGTGGTGAAGCCTCCGATAATCCCGGTGACGATGAAGACGCGCATTTCGGCAGAAGCATCGAAGCGGCGCGCGATCATCTCGATGACGAGGCCGATGGCGAAGGCGCCCACGATGTTCACGGTCAGTGTCCCCCAGGGAAAATTTGGTCCGGCAAAGCGCGTTGCCCAAAGCCCGACAAGATATCGCCCGATGGAGCCTATGGCGCCGCCGACCGCGACGAGAAGAATGTTCAACATGCAAAGAGGCTCCGGCACTATCGATAGACGCTGATTATGCCCCCAGCTTTATGCCATGATGCTGGATTTAGAAATATGCCGGTTTCAGACGAGCACTTGCAGATGATTAAAATACGCATCAATTTCAACCCTTAGGTTTAGCCCAAGGTAAATTTCGCCCTGTTATATTGCTGTCCAGTATCGCTATCGAGGTCTGGCAATGTGGCAGGTGTGGTCGGTTTCCGCAAATATCGCGGCTTATGCGTCCGAGGGCGCAAAAGCTTCACAGCGCGCTCCGCGCAAGAGCGAGGTTGAAAAGGCTGCCAAGGAGTTGAAGCAGATCACGCGTAACGATGGGTCGGACCATAGCGTAACGAATCTCACAGCTGCCGCGCCCTCCCTTTCCCTCTTCACATCCGGGCGACAAAACCCTCAGGCGACATTGGAGCAGGCTCGTCACGCCTATGAGGAAGATTGGGGCGCGTCCGACTAAAGCCTGTCGCGATTTTTCAGAGTCGCTCTCTACGCTTTAGATCCTTGTTTTGTCGCATGTCGTTATCGCAAAACCGTTGCACATTTTTGCTTGGACCAAGCTTTAAGCTTCGGCCCTTGTGACGACGTTCAGATTCCTGTCAGGCAAATCACCCAACCTCTTTTCGAAATGACTGAAACAGAGGTTCATCATGAAGACCCTAGCGAAATTGACGATGGCAGCGGTCGCTGCTTTGACGCTCGCAGCTCCGGCATTTGCCGCAACCACCATCATGGTTCACGAAGGCGGCGAAGGCGGGCAGCCGATGATGCTCACCCTTGATAAGACCGGCGTCAAAGCTGGTGAAGCCGTCTTCATGGTCCATAACGACGCCGTGTCGGAAGAGCACGAGATGGTTCTCGTCAAGCTGACGTCGCCCGATGAGGCGATCCCGCTGAACACAGCCAGACATCGCGTCGATGAAAAGAAGCTGAAGAGCCTTGGCGAAGTGTCGGATCTGAAACCTGGTGCAGACGGTCAACTGAAAGCCAAGCTGACGCCCGGGACCTATCTGCTCTTCTGCAATATCAAGGGCCACTATGAGACTGGAATGCAGGCGAAGCTCACGGTGACGAAGTAGAACTGTTGGAACGTCGGTGGCCGTCGGGATGCCTTTGCGTCCCGACAGCCAGTTTTTTCGAGCCGTCAGTTATGATTGTGCTTTGCTTCACCCGCATTGGCGGGACCAACCGGAAGCTCGATCGAGACCTGTCCGGCCTTCTCGAAAGTGAGCGTGACCGGAACCTTCTCGCCTTCTGCGAATGGCTTCTTGACGTTGAAGAACATGAAATGGAGGCCGCCTGGCGAGAGCTCTACCGTCTGACCGGCGGGTACGACGATACCGTCATTCAGCTTGCGCATTTTCATGACGTCATTGGCCATGGCCATTTCATGGATTTCGGCGCGACCTGCCAGGGGCGACGAGACCGAGACGAGCCGATCGTCCGAGGCTCCTGTGTTGCGGATGGTGACAAAGCCACCGCCAACCGGCTGCCCCGGCAACATGGCCTTGGTGGACGCGTTCGATAATTCCAGATCCCCCGCCTTGACCACGCTGGCGGAGCCACTCGCGTCTGTCATCGCACCATGATCATGGTGGGCGTGCCCCTCGCCTTCATGAGATTGCTGGGCGGTGATGCGGATCACTGGCGCCGGGTTTTCCAGCGAATGCGGGTCCTGTCCCTCTGGCGCGATCTGATCCCAGCTTGCGGTGCCCTTGTCGCCGCAAAGCTGCTTCACCTTGAAAGGAAGTGTCTTGCCTGGCGCAACACCTGCGATCTTCCCCTGAATGTTGAAGGTGTCATAGAAATCGTCCGGCAGGTTGCCACCCTTCCAGCGAATTTCGATAGGGCCACCCGTCACGTCTTTTCCGTGGTTCTTGTAGGTCTTCTGGTAGTCGCCCTTGATGATCTCCAGCTCCCAGCCCGGTTTCGGCTGCGGCTTGGCGGAGATGAAACCCTCGGGCAGAACGACTTGAACCTCCGTGGTGGCAAGGCCGCCGTCGCAGCCATGCGGCACCTGAAGGGCAGCAACGATGGTGCTATCCTCTTCCGCCGTGCCATTGACGAAGCTGGTATGGGCAAAGGCGGACGTCGTCGAGAGAGCGGCTGCAATAGCTGCGAATGTGGCGTGCTTGATAATTGTCATCTTTTGATCCTTGCGGCTGCTTCATATGGCAGTCCGTTTTTAAAAGTGCCGCGCTGCGGCGTTGTCTGCGAAGGGATCAGAAAGTTGAGTATGGCGGTCCGCGGGCGCGGTTGGTGCGCAGGTCTGAAAGCTTGACCGTCTCTTGTTGCCGCAGAAGGGCATTTTCGAGCGACGCGGGATTTGGATTGAGGCAGTCGTCTGCAAGTGGAGTTGGCAGAAGGATGGAGGATGCCAGCAGGCACGCCTCGCAAAAGAGGATCGCACCGCCTTTGTGCTTGCCATGCTGAGATTGATTCTGCGACAGATGCTCGGAGCAGATCTCGGCAAAGGTGCCATCCGGCAAGCGATAGGCTTCATCAAGTGCAGCGACAGGGGCAGCCTGAACCGGCTTGTGCGCGAAGCCGAGAGACAGCATCAGCACGGCGCAGACTATGCGCAGCACAGACTCGATTGTCTTTGCCCTGTTGCTTCCGAATACCCTCATGATCATTCCGATACCGCGCTTTGATCCAAAATCAAAGACCAACTCGGCCTGCGACGGAACACCTCCTCCATGGGTGACGTTTGATTTGCAGCATTCAACGCGTCAGACAGGAGTTGATACGATGCCAGCAAAATCCAAAGCCCAGCAGAAAGCCGCAGGTGCAGCCCTTGCCGCCAAGCGTGGCGACATGCCCAAATCCCGTTTACAAGGCGCTTCAAAAAGCATGGCTAAGTCCATGACGGAGAAAGAACTTGAAGATATGGCGTCTACCAAAAGCAAGACGCTTCCAGAGAAAAAAGACAGCTGAATTTAAGCTGTTTCTAAGAAATAGAATCGCCAGTCAGATGACAGGCTGATGACGCAGGTTGAACAAAAAACTGTTCGCCTGCGTCATTTGGTCCTTGCCAATCCAAGAGCTTCAAAGATAATGAGCTTCCATATCGTTGGGAGAAACCGCTTCAATGCGGTGCCGAAGGAGCAACCGCCCCGGAAACTCTCAGGCAAAAGGACCAACGGTCGAACGGAACTCTGGAGAGAAGCCTCCTTGTAACTGAAGGGCAGGCTCGCCGAAGGGATAACAATCTCAGGCGACAAGGACAGAGGGGGCTCTTGAACCCGACGCTCGCAGAGTGTCATGAACATGAGCCCGCGCGAACGCGCTACCCTGGAGGCGTCCTTGGCCGATACAGCCGAGCTGAAAGTCACCCCGCTCCATTCCCTGCATCTGTCCCTTGGCGCTCGCATGGTGCCCTTTGCAGGCTACGATATGCCCGTCCAATATCCCGCAGGCGTTTTGAAGGAACATCTTCACACGCGCGCATCAGCTGGTCTTTTCGATGTCTCCCATATGGGCCAGGTCATCGTGAAGGCAAAGTCTGGCAAGGTCGAGGACGCTGCGCTTGCTTTGGAAAAGCTGGTTCCTGTCGACATCCTTGGCCTCAAGGCCGGTCGCCAGCGCTATGGCTTTTTCACCGATGACAATGGCTGCATCCTCGACGACCTAATGATCACCAATCTCGGCGACCATCTTTTCGTCGTCGTCAATGCTGCCTGTAAGGATGCCGACCTTGCGCATATGAAGGCACATCTTTCCGACAGTTGCGAGATCACGCTGCTCGATGATCGAGCATTGATCGCGCTTCAAGGTCCGCGCGCGGAGGCCGTTCTCGCCGAGCTTTGGGCCGGCGTCTCCGACATGAAGTTCATGGATGTGCGCGAAATTCCGCTGCATGACGTTCCCTGCATCGTCTCCCGCTCCGGTTATTCCGGTGAGGACGGTTTCGAGATTTCCGTTCCGGCCGACAAGGCCGAGGACATTGCAAAGGCCCTGCTCGAACATCCCGATTGCGAGGCCATTGGCCTCGGCGCGCGCGACAGCCTGCGACTGGAGGCCGGTCTTTGCCTCTATGGCAACGACATCGACACGACGACGTCGCCGATCGAAGCATCGCTAGAATGGGCCATCCAGAAGGCGCGCCGCACGGGCGGTGACCGCGAAGGCGGTTTTCCGGGTGCTGATCGTATTCTCGCGGAACTTGGCAAGGGCACGGCCCGTCGACGCGTTGGCCTGAAGCCGGAAGGCAAGGCGCCGGTGCGTGGTCATTCCAAGCTGTTTGCCGATGCCGAGGGCAAGACCGAAATCGGAGAAGTCACCTCGGGCGGTTTTGGCCCAACTGTGGAAGGCCCCGTTGCCATGGGCTACGTGCCAACCGACTATACGACACCCGGCACGGCGATCTTCGCCGAAGTGCGCGGCAAGTATCTGCCCGTAACCGTCGCTGCCCTGCCCTTCATTACACCCACCTACAAGCGCTAATCTGCGGAGAGACCCATGCTGAAATTTACCCAGGAACACGAGTGGCTGAAGATCGAAGGCGATGTTGCCACCGTCGGCATCACCACGCACGCCGCAGAACAGCTCGGCGATCTGGTCTTTGTTGAACTGCCCGAAGTCGGCGCGACCTTCTCCAAGAATGGCGAAGCCGCAACCGTTGAAAGCGTCAAGGCCGCATCGGATGTCTATTGTCCGCTGGATGGCGAGATCGTCGAGATCAACCAGGCGATTGTCGACGATCCGTCGCTCGTCAATTCCGACCCGCAGGGTGCCGGCTGGTTCTTCAAGCTGAAGCTTTCCAACACCGCCGATGCCGATGCGCTGCTCGATGAAGCCGCCTATAAGGAGCTGGTCGCGTAATGAACACGCCCACTGAATTTCATTTCACCGACTACCAGCCCTATGACTTCGCCAATCGTCGTCATATCGGCCCGTCGCCGGCTGAAATGGAGGAGATGTTGAAGGTCATCGGCTATAAGAGCCTGGATGCCCTGATCGATGCCACCGTGCCCTCCTCCATCCGTCAGAAAGACCCGCTTGCCTGGGGTGCTGCCTTGACCGAACGCGAGGCACTCGACCGCCTGCGCGAGACAGCCAACAAGAACAAGGTTCTGACATCGCTGATCGGCCAGGGTTACTATGGCACGATCACGCCGCCGGTCATCCAGCGCAACATTCTGGAAAACCCCGCCTGGTATACGGCCTATACGCCCTATCAGCCGGAAATCTCGCAAGGCCGTCTCGAAGCGCTCCTGAACTTCCAGACGATGATATCCGACCTGACCGGGCTAGACGTTGCCAACGCCTCGCTTCTCGATGAAGCAACGGCTGCTGCCGAGGCCATGTCCATGTGCCAACGCGTGGCAAAGTCCAAAGCGACGGCCTTCTTCGTCGATGCCAATTGCCACCCGCAAACCATCGCATTGATCGAAACGCGTGCTGCGCCCCTTGGCTGGAAAGTCGTGATCGGCAATCCGTTCACGGATCTCGATCCGGTGGACGTCTTCGGCGCGATCTTCCAGTATCCCGGCACGCACGGCCACGTCAGTGACTTCTCCGGTCTCATTTCGCGGCTGCACCAGACGGGTGCTATCGCAGCTGTTGCCTGCGATCTGCTGGCGCTGACGCTGCTCAAATCTCCCGGTGAGATGGGCGCGGATATCGCGATCGGCTCTTCGCAGCGCTTTGGCGTTCCGGTCGGTTACGGTGGCCCGCACGCTGCCTTCATGGCGGTCAAGGATGCGCATAAGCGCTCCATGCCGGGCCGTCTGGTTGGCGTGTCGGTCGATGCGCGCGGCAACCGCGCCTATCGCCTGTCGCTGCAAACCCGCGAGCAGCATATTCGCCGCGAGAAGGCCACCTCCAACATCTGCACTGCCCAGGTTCTGCTGGCCGTCATGGCGTCGATGTATGGCGTCTTCCATGGCCCGCAGGGCATCAAGGCCATCGCCCAGCAGACCCACCAGAAGGCGGTGCTGATGGCGAAGGGCTTGGAGAAGCTTGGCTACAAGATTGAGCCGGAAACCTTCTTCGATACAATCACCGTCGATGTCGGCCACATGCAGGCGCTGATCCTGCGTGCCGCAGTTGCCGAAGGGGTCAACCTTCGCAAGATCGGCTCCACCAAGATCGGCATGAGCCTTGACGAGCGCACCCGCCCGGCAACGCTGGAAGCCGTCTGGCGTGCCTTTGGCGGCAACTTCTCGATCGCCGACTTTGATCCGGAATATCGACTGCCGAAAGATCTATTGCGTACAAGTGCTTACATGACGCATCCGATCTTCCACATGAACCGCGCCGAGAGCGAAATGACGCGTTACATCCGTCGTCTTTCGGATCGCGACTTGGCACTCGACCGAGCAATGATCCCGCTCGGCTCCTGCACCATGAAGCTCAACGCGACAGCGGAAATGCTGCCGATCACCTGGCCGGAATTCTCCGACATCCATCCTTTCGTCCCTGCCGATCAGGCGCTGGGCTATAAGGAGATGATCGACGACCTTTCCGCCAAGCTTTGCGCTGTCACTGGTTACGATGCCTTCTCCATGCAGCCGAATTCCGGCGCGCAGGGTGAGTATGCGGGTCTGCTGACGATCCGCAACTACCACCTCGCCCGTGGCGATGCGCACCGCGATGTCTGCCTGATCCCGACCTCCGCGCACGGCACCAACCCTGCCTCCGCGCAAATGGTTGGCATGAAGGTGGTCCCCGTCAAGGCAAAGGAAAACGGCGATATCGATATCGATGATTTCCGTGCAAAAGCAGAGCAGTATGCGGAAAACCTCTCATGCTGCATGATCACTTACCCGTCGACCCACGGCGTCTTTGAAGAGACGGTTCGCGAGATCTGCGATATCGTCCACGCCCATGGCGGCCAGGTCTATCTGGACGGTGCCAACATGAACGCGATGGTTGGACTGTCGCGACCTGGCGATATCGGCTCCGACGTCAGCCACCTCAACCTGCACAAGACCTTCTGCATTCCGCATGGCGGCGGTGGTCCTGGCATGGGGCCGATCGGCGTCAAGGCGCATCTTGCTCCTTACCTTCCCGGGCATCCTGCAAGCGACGGTCGCTCTGGTGCCGTCTCGGCCGCCCCGTTCGGCTCTCCATCCATCCTGCCGATCTCCTGGAGCTACTGCCTGATGATGGGCGGCGAAGGGCTGACGCAGGCGACCAAGGTTGCGATCCTCAATGCCAACTACATCGCCGCGCGATTGAAGGGCGCTTACGACGTGCTCTACAAGTCCGAGGCCGGCCGCGTGGCGCATGAGTGCATCATCGACACACGCCCTCTGAACGACATCTGCGGCGTGACCGTGGATGACGTGGCCAAGCGTCTGATCGACTGCGGCTTCCACGCCCCGACCATGAGCTGGCCGGTCGCAGGAACCTTGATGATCGAGCCGACGGAATCTGAAACGAAGGCCGAAATCGACCGCTTCTGCGACGCGATGCTGACCATCCGCCAGGAGGCCCGCGACATCGAGGAAGGCCGTGCGGACAAGCTCAACAACCCGTTGAAGAATGCCCCGCACACCGTCGAAGACCTCGTCGGCGAATGGGATCGTCCCTACAGCCGCGAACAGGGTTGCTTCCCGCCGGGCTCCTTCCGCGTGGACAAGTACTGGTCCCCGGTCAACCGCATCGACAATGTCTATGGTGACCGCAACCTCATCTGCACCTGCCCGCCCATGAGCGAGTATCAGGAAGCGGCGGAGTAAGGCCAAATAGCGAAGCCCGGAGCGATCCGGGCTTCTTTCGTTTTGTTCGGTCGCGATTCACGATTTGATAGCCGTCGTTATAAGATGTCCAATAGACCACTGTGCGAATAGGGCTGCACGCCGTATAAAAGCAATCGACATCTGTTCTTTTAAAAATTTTGGCTATGCTCTCTCCTATCGCCACATCGCTTAGCATCGTTTCTGTCAGCCTGTTCTTCGGCATGGCGCTGCTTTCGGCATGGCGGCGTTTCGGGGTCCAGTTCTATGCCGTCTTCTGGGCGCTCTCCTTCATCCTATCGGCAGCCGGGCATGGCGTCCGGGTCCTTGGCGTTATCTGGCCTGAGTATCAGAGTGCGATGGCAATGCTCGCTTGTCAGGCTTCGATCGGCAGTTTCGCGCTGCTGGCTATTGGGTTCCGCTCCCGCGCCAATCTCGACCATCGTTTGATCTCTGTTTTCTGGGCATTGTCCGCTGTTGCCATCCTGGTGTTTTGGAGCGCGCAGCCTTTCGATTGGCGGATGGCATCGCGGGTAACGACGTCAGCGGCGGATGCCCTCTTCGTTGGAATGATCGTCTTTCTCCCAAGGCACGCCAAAGGCGTGTCGCCATCGATCCGTATAGCCTTGGCACTCTTTGGGTTTTACATTCTTTCCGTCGGTATTGCGGCGTGGATGGCCCGGCCTGGCGGGGAGATAAACGAGGCGTCCTTCATTATTCTCCTGTCGCTCGGCACGCCAACGGGCATGATGGCGACTGGAATCTTGACGCTCTTCATCCTGGCCGCGGATCTTGCCGCAGAGTTGCAGAAGCAGGCGCAATATGACTACCTGTCGACCCTGCTGAACCGCCGAGGTTTTGAGGAGAGGCTTGCTGCCCAGCGCGTGGCGGCGAAAGAAGCTGGCTTTATTGTCGCGACCGATCTTGATCGCTTCAAGTCCATCAATGACAGCCTGGGTCATGCAACGGGAGATGAGGTCATTCGTCGCTTTGCTCGCCATCTGCAAGACGCCGCGGGTCCTCGGGACTTGGTTGGAAGAATGGGTGGCGAGGAATTCGCCTTCTTCATCGCATCCAGCGACGGGCGAGACGTGCTGGAGCGCGTAGAGCGCCTGCGCACCAGCGTACCCGCTCTCTACCCAGACATTGGTCTAAAGGCGCCTGTGACCGCAAGCTTTGGCGTCGTGCGGCTAAAGCCGGAGGAAAGCTTTCAGCAGGCCTATGCGCATGCGGACGCTGCCCTCTACGCCTCAAAGAATGCAGGTAGAAACACCACCGTGGCAGATCTCGGCGAAGCTGCCTGAGACGCTGGCTATACGGCGGAGCCTTCCGACCACGTGTTATCGCGTGAGCCTGATATCCGCGGTAACAACGCTCGGTCCGTTGGCTCCGTCCCTGTCCGTCGTGCGCAGCCTCAAACCATCGCGTCCGAGCTTGCTGATGGTCATTCCGGCCACGCGGTCGCCATTGATGTCACGGTTCCAGCGGACTGTCAGATTGATGTCTTCGCCTTTGCGGCTGCCGCTGAGTGCAGATGGCCGCCCTGATGGGCCAACATAGTTTCCACTGTATCTCGTGCCTCTTGCCGTCAAGTCTGCGGAGATCGATCGGCGCACGACCACGAAGCCACGGCAGGTGCCATTCATCTGCAACGATGGTCCTGACGCCGTCGTCTGAAAGGTGCAGTTGACATTGACGGGGCGAGAGCCGATGCGCGTGGTCACTGTGCCGCTGCCTTTCCAGCTTCCACCAAGCGAGGACAGAAAGGCAGTTTCATCCGCTGCTGCGGGTGTAGACATCATTACGCCTAAGGCGAAAAGGTAGGCTGTCTTCAGTTTCATGGTGATCGCTCCCTATCAGGAAACGCGAACGGCGAAGACATCCGTAGAGTTCCTAATTTAGATCGTTATGATCCATAGCAACCAATAACGTTTTCGTGCGTTTGTCGCTCGCTTCACCCCCTATTCGGAAACACGCCGATGACAATCCTCACCTCTTCTTCCGCTGGCCGAGGCGCTCTGAGCAGGCCGAGCGGCATCAGCGATCGCACTCTTTTTGCCCTCGCCGTCTTGAACTTCTTCCTGGCAGACGCACGGGATGGGCTCGGTCCGTTTCTCGACGCGTTTCTCGCCACCAATGGCTGGTCGCCCATGCAATTGGGCATCATTGCGACTGTCGGCGGCCTTGTTGGCCTAGCGGCAACACCCCTTTGCGGCGCATTGGTGGATGGGACGACGTGGAAGCGGGCGCTGATTGCCGGGCCGGTCATTCTCGTAACCGCCGGCGCGCTTCTGACCTTGATCTTCCCCACAGAGACCATTGTCTGGGGTGGTCAGATCATGACGGCGGTTGTCGGCGCAACCGTCGGTCCGGCGTTGGCTGGTTTGACGCTCGGTCTCGTTGGAGAGAAGCTGTTTTCCAAGCAAATCTCACGCAACGAGTTTTGGAACCATGGCGGCAATTTTGCCTCGCTATTTGCCACCTATGTTGCCGTCTCCTATTTCGGAATTTCTGGCGTCATAGGCCTGATGATCATCACCGCCATTGGAACACTGATTGCAATCACGGCAATTGATCCTGACCAGATCGATCACAAGGTGGCGCGTGGTCTGGGCCATGATGAAGACGAGCCCGGGCCATCGGGCTTTGGCGTGTTGTGGCACGAGCGCGGCCTGATCCTGCTTGCCATTATTCTGCTGATATTCCATTTCGGCAATGCGCCAATGGGCCGACTGATCGCTCAGGATTTTGCCGTTGAGCTCAACTCGCCTTTCAAGACGACGGCGATTATTACGGGTGTGGCGCAGTTCGCCATGATCTTCGTTGCAGCACTTGCACCTTGGCTTATCCGCCGCTTCGGCCTGTCAGCAGTTTTCCTGATTGCGCTCGCCGCTCTGCCAGTGCGTGGGCTGCTCGCTGCGTCCTTCGAACAGTTCTGGGTCGTCTATCCGGTGCAGTTACTCGACGGCATTGGAGCCGGTCTTCTCGGCATTGCGACGCCTGTTGCTGTGGAGCGGATTTTAAAGGGCACGGGCCGCTTCAATGTGGGTCTTGCAAGTGTGATGACCGTTCAGGGCATTGGTGCATCGCTGAGCAACGGCGTTGCCGGGTGGCTCACCACGGAGGGTGGCTTTGCGCTTTCGCATCTGGTGGGCGGTGGTGTCGCAGCAATTGCGATCCTGCTCTTTATTCTCTTCCGGCGAGACATCGTTCCAAAGGATGAGCCTGAAACAGAGTAAACCAAGGCATTGCTGAAAACAAAAAAGGAGGCTCGTGGCCTCCTTTTCCTTTTGACATTATAATGACATCAGCCGACGAATGCGCGCTCGATGACGAATTCAGCGGGCTTGTTATTGGCGCCTTCAGTTAGACCGGCCTTCTCCAGCAGTTCCTTGGTGTCTTTCAGCATAGCTGAAGAGCCGCAGATCATTCCACGGTCAATCGCCGGATCGAGAGCTGGAACACCGAGGTCGGCAAACATCTTGCCGTTTGCGATCAGATCGGTGATACGGCCCTTGAAGGGATATTCCTCACGCGTCACTGTTGCATAATGCTTGAGCTTGTCGCCGGCGATCTCACTCAGGAACTCGTGGTTCTTGATCTCTTCCACGAGGTCGAAACCGTATTTCAGTTCGGCAACATCGCGGCAAGTGTGAGTAAGGATCACTTCCTCGAACTTCTCATACGTCTCCGGATCTCGGATGAGGCTTGCAAAAGGTGCAATGCCCGTGCCGGTCGAGAACATATAGAGGCGCTTGCCGGGTGTCAGCGCGTCGAGCACCAGCGTCCCTGTAGGCTTCTTGCGCATCAGCACGGTATCGCCTGGCTTGATTGCCTGGAGATGAGATGTCAGGGGACCATCCGGGACCTTGATGGAGAAGAACTCAAGCTCTTCATCCCAGGCCGGGCTGGCGATCGAGTAAGCGCGATAAATCGGCTTGTCACCGACCATAAGGCCGATCATGGCGAATTCGCCGGATCGGAAGCGGAAGCCAGCCGGGCGCGTCATGCGGAATCGGAAAAGATGATCGGTATAATGCTCAACCGAAAGAACCGTTTCGGCATAGACGCCGTCAGGGATCTTGACCGCAAATTCTTCCGTTTTGGCTGGAGCGTTCATTTTCTTTCCGTCCATTTTACAAAAAAGCCAGACATTCTCGATGCGGGGAATACACTATCCGCATCGCCTTTTGAAGGTACAGGAATGTCATTAGAGCTATGCAGGTAAAAATATGTATCTCTAACTCATATTTCCGAGCAATGGCTCATACTGCCGCACGCCTGCGCCAGCTATAGGTTTCACCTTCGGCTGCTGGTGTTGCCGTCGGCTGGTAGTAGACATTGATGCCAGGCAGCCGGTTTTCCGACAAGCGGCGGATCGCCGTCTCATTGGTAACGGCGAAGCTGGTAAACCCGGTTCTGAGCATCAATGGCACCTGGTCGATCAAAACGTCACCGACGGCCCGCAACTCGCCCTGATAATTCAGCCGCGTGCGCAGCAGCGAAGCATGGCTGAATCCTCGTCCGTCATTGAAGGCTGGGAAGCTGACAGCAACAAGCGCGATACGATCAATGAAGGGCGCAAGCCTCGTCACGTCGTCGGCCGGCGTAATGAGCACGCCGAGACCGACATCGTTGCTTTCAGCGGCTCTCGTCAGAAAGATTTCCAACGGCAGCACCGTATTCTGCCCCTCGCCCGCCTTGACCTCTTCGGTCTCGATGACCCAGGGATCGTTTTCGACGAAGCCGTGTTCGTTCCAGATTTTGGTCATGTCATAATCCTCAGGCAGCTGCTGCGGCTGCGGGATAAAGGGCATCCTTGAATGGCTGCGGTCCAACCCGGCGATAGGCCTCAAGGAAGGTTTCTTCCTTCGACAGGCGCAGACCGAGATAGGTATCGACAATCGTCTCCACCGCGTCCGTTACCTTCTCCGGCTCGAAGCCACGACCGATGATTTCACCGATCGACGAATTCTCATCGCCCGAACCACCCAGCGTGATCTGATAGAGTTCGGCACCCTTCTTCTCGACGCCGAGCAGCCCGATATGGCCGACATGGTGGTGACCGCAGGCATTGATGCAGCCAGAGATCTTGATCTTCAACTCACCGATTTCAGCCTGACGCTCTGGCGCGCCGAACCGTCTGGAAATCTCCTGCGAGACCGGAATAGAGCGCGCATTGGCAAGAGCGCAGTAGTCCAGCCCGGGACAGGCAATGATATCGGTAATGAGACCGGCATTGGCGGTTGCTAGGCCCGCGCCCTGAAGCGCCCGGTAGACCGGTTCCAGATCTGCAAGTGCCACATGCGGCAGGATGATATTCTGCTCATGGCTGATGCGGATCTCATCGAAGGCATATTCTGCGGCGATATCCGCGACAACATCCATCTGCTCGTCGGATGCGTCGCCTGGAATGCCGCCGATCGGCTTCAGCGAGATCGTCACCATGCCGTAATCGGGATGCTTGTGCGGTTGAACGTTCTGATCTACCCAGCGCGCGAAATCTGCATCCGCCTTCTTCCAGCGAGCGAGGCTCTCCCAGCTTTCGGGACGGTCTTTCAACTGCGGCGGCGCGAAGTAGGTGGTGATCGCGGCAATATCCGCGTCGGGAAGTTTCAGTTCGCCGTTCTTCAGGTGAACGAATTCTGCCTCGACCTGACGCGCCAGTTCTTCCGCACCTGTCTCATGCACGAGGATCTTGATGCGCGCCTTGTATTTGTTGTCACGCCGTCCATGCAGATTATACACGCGCATGATGGCGGTGGTGTAGGACAGCAGGTCCTCTTCAGGCAGGAAATCGCGAATCTTTTTGGCGATCATCGGCGTTCTGCCCTGCCCGCCGCCGACATAAACGGCGAAGCCGATTTCGCCCTCATCATTCTTCTTCAGGTGCAGACCGATATCGTGAACCTGAATGGCAGCGCGATCACGCTCCGCACCTGTCACGGCGATCTTGAACTTGCGCGGCAGGAAGGAGAATTCCGGATGCACGGATGACCATTGGCGCAGGATCTCCGCATAGGGGCGCGGATCGGCCACCTCGTCTGCCGCAGCACCCGCAAAGTGGTCGGCGGTGACGTTGCGAATGCAATTGCCTGAGGTCTGCAGCGCATGCATTTCCACGCTTGCCAACTCGTCCAGAATAGCAGGCGTATCGGCAAGACGCGGCCAGTTATACTGAATGTTCTGCCGCGTGGTGAAGTGGCCGTAGCCACGATCATACTTGCGGGCGATATGCGCCAGCATACGCATCTGCTTGGAGTTCAGCGTTCCATAGGGGATCGCGACGCGCAGCATGTAGGCATGCAGCTGAAGGTAGACGCCATTCATCAGGCGCAGGGGCTTGAACGCATCTTCGGCCAGTTCGCCGGACAGGCGGCGTTCCACCTGATCGCGAAACTGCTCCACGCGACCCTTTACGAAAGCGTGGTCGAACTCGTCATAACGGTACATGATCTTCCTCAGACTGCGATAAATGCTGCGTCAGCGGGCTTGTAGCCCGTGGCGTATTCGATTGTCGGGCCAGCCGCACGAATGCGTTCGCGCAGACGGGTCGGCCACAGACGACCGTTTTCCTCGGCAACCTCGATGATGTTGACGTCTACAACCTTGTTGGCAGAGAAATCACGCTTGCCGATCTCTTCCAGCGACGCGACCGCTTCCTCGTGACGCGCAACGAGAGCGGACTGCAGATCCTCGTTCCATTCGCCGTTGGCATCCAGCCATACAGCGATGCCATCGGTCAGACGATTGGCGGTGAGTACCTTATCAACCATTTGCATACTCCTGTCCGGCATTTGCGCCAAGCGGCGAGACCGCCAGCGCTTCGGACCTTTCAAAATTCGAACCGGCAACCGCGTCGCCGATGATGACCATGACTGGGCCAGTCAACTCATCGCGATGCTCTAAGTCGGGCAAATCCTTCAATGTGCCGTGCATCAGGCGACGATAGCTACGGCTGGCGTTCTCAATAACCGCCACTGTCGTATCCGCATTCAGTCCGGCACTCATCAGCCGCGTTGCCACAGAGGCGGCAACGCTGCGACCCATATAGACGGCAATTGTTGCCCCTGAGACGGCGAGACGCGCCCAGTCCGGCAAGATATCGCCCGCGAGATCGTGACCTGTGGTAAAGATAAGCGACGATGCCACGCCGCGCAGTGTGAGCGGCAGTTCGAAGTCGGCGGCGGCGGCGAAGGCCGAGGTAATGCCCGGTACGATCTCATATCCAATACCAGCTTCGCGCAGTGCTGCCATCTCTTCAGCCGCGCGGCCATAGACCAGCGGATCGCCGGACTTCAGCCGAACGACGCGTTTCCCTTCCTGCCCCAACGACACCAACAGCTTATTGATGTCTTCCTGCGACTTGGAGTGACAGCCCTTGCGCTTGCCGACCGACAGACGCTCCGCGTCCCGGCGGCCCATATTGACGATCTCTTGGGGCACCAGCGCGTCATAGACAATCACATCCGCCTGCATCAGGACGCGCTGCGCACGCAGTGTCAAAAGATCTTCAGCACCCGGACCTGCGCCCACCAGCCACACGTAGCCTTCGGGGCTTTCAGGTGACAAAAGAAGCTTCTTTGCTGCGGCGTGAGCGGCATCGACATCGTTCTGGGCGACAGAATCTGCCACGCTTCCAGAGAAGAAGCGACGCCAGAAGTTGCGACGGATAGCGCCCTTCGGAATGCTGGCTTCCGCAGCATCGCGATATTCCACCGCGAGCCGGGCGAGACGGCCAAGTGACGGCGCCAACATCTGGTCAATACGCGCACGAACGATCTGGCCAAGCACCGGACCGGCGCCTTCCGTACAGATCGCAACCGCGAGAGGCGCACGAGACACAAGACCTGGCGTATAGAAATCGCAATAGCCCGGCTGGTCGACGGCATTGGCAGGAATGGACTTTGCGCGTGCCGCATCCACGATCTGACGATCAAGTGCTTCATCGCCGGTCGCGGCGAAGACAAGCGTCATGCCATCCACCTGATCTGGGGTGAAGGACTGTGCAACGACCTTGATATGTTCCCTCTCAAGAAAGGCAGCATAGTCGGATTGCGGATCATCCGAGAATGCGACGATCAGCGCATTTGTATTTGAAAGAAGCCGCGCCTTCGCATAAGCCTCATCGCCGTTCCCGAAGACAGCAACGTACTTGCCCTCTACCTTGAAGAAGGCGGGGAATGTCATCAGGCGGTCTTGGGTGCGGGAAGCAGTTGTCTCAAACATGGTCGCAATATCGCCGATCGAGTAAAAAGGTTGAAGGCACGAAAATTCCTACATCATAATGCCGTAGATTATTATTTCTCGGCAAGCGGCCTTTTTGAGGAAAAGCAACCGTAGCGGCGAAGCCGCCACACCCCATCTAAAGGATGGTATTTCTATCAATATTCTATATTTCTCTGCTGTTTCTGGCGGAAGCAAATCGGAAACTTCTCTACCACAGAAAAAGGGTACGTATCTTGACAGAGCAATCTTTGGCCTCACGCCTCCTCGACGTGATCGAACATGACATTCTGCCACTTACCAGCCGCGGCGTCGCGCTCGGCAACAAGGTCTTCGGCGCGGCCATTCTGCGCAAGTCCGATCTGTCGCTGGTGATTGCCGAAACCAACAATGAGCTTGAGAACCCTTTGTGGCATGGTGAGGTCCACACCCTGAAACATTTCTACGAACTGGGCGAAAAGCCCGACACAAAAGACCTGATCTTCCTTTCCACCCATGAACCCTGCACCATGTGCATGTCGGCGATCACCTGGGCGGGCTTTGACAATTTCTACTCCTTTTTCAGCCATGAAGATTCGCGGGACGCTTTCGCCATTCCGCATGACCTCAAGATTCTCAAGGAGGTTTTCGGTTTGGAGCCAGGTGGCTATCGGCGGAGCAATGCTTTCTGGAATTCCTACTTCATTGCCGATCTGGTGAAAGCAGAGGAAAACCCGTTGAAACTGAAGTTGCAAGAGCAGACGGCACGGATCAAAACGGTCTATAACAACCTCTCCAATAGCTATCAGTCGTCCAAATCCGACAACAACATCCCCCTGAACTGACAGTCCAGAAAGCAGCACCATGGAAGCCTCGAAAGATATCTCCCGTCTCATCGAGATCATGGAGGGGTTGCGCCAGCCGGAAACAGGGTGCCCTTGGGATATCGTCCAGACATTCGAGACGATCAAGCCGTACACGATCGAAGAAGCCTATGAAGTGGCGGATGCGATCGAGCGCAGCGACATGGACGATCTTTGCGAAGAACTCGGGGACCTGTTGCTGCAGGTGGTTTTTCATTCGCGTATTGCCGAGGAGATGGGAGCGTTCTCCTTCGGCGATGTCGTTCATGCCGTGACGTCAAAGATGATCCGCAGGCACCCGCATGTCTTTGCAGTCTCAGAGGCGGACACGCCGGAATCCGTCAAGCTGCAATGGGATCAAATCAAGGCGGCCGAGAAGCGTGAGCGCTTGGAACGACGTGCACTGCGCGGCATCAGCGAGGACCCGAAGGCCGGATTTCTGGGCTCGATCCAGCGCAGCCAGCCAGCGCTGACCGAGGCTTTGAAGCTTCAGGAACAGGCCGCGCGCGTCGGTTTTGACTGGTCCGCAGCAGAGCCGATCCTCGACAAGATCGAGGAAGAGATCGGGGAACTCAGGGAGGCGCTTGCTGAAGGCAAGGCCGAGAGCATCAGCGACGAGTTGGGCGATCTGATCTTCGCCATGGTCAATATCGGCCGCCATGTCAAAGTCGACGCTGAAAATGCGCTACGCGGCACAAACACCAAATTTCGCCGCCGGTTTCGCCACATTGAGACGTCGCTCGCCGCCTCCGGGGAAACGCTTGAGGCTGCCAGCCTTGAGAGGATGGAGGAGTTGTGGCAGGCTGCCAAGGCAATCGAGCGACAGCTTGGATGATCGGAAGACTGCCGCGCCATTCGCGTGCGTTTCGATAGCTTCAGACTTGCTCCGCGCGCCCTAAGCTCTTGTTCCTTCGAATACCTTTGCCTCTGGGCCGCAAGACTTACTTCAGGTGTAGTTGCTTCGCTGCTGCACCTGCCCATCGACGAAGTCTTCAGCACGATACAGCGTCAAACGGTCACGGCCGGATGCTTTCGACGCATAAAGCGCCATATCCGCCTTCTTTATAAGCGACATCGCGGTGCTGGTCTTCTCATCGCAGACAGCAATACCCATACTCAAGGTCGCGACCACCGTTTGATCATCCATGCGGTATGTAATCGAACTGACGACATTCTGCAGCGTACCGGCAAAAGCAACCGCCTCGTCCTTGCCGATATCTGGCTGATACAGGATGAACTCCTCGCCACCAAAGCGGGCGAAGCTATCCACTGGACGGATACGGGTGAAGAGTTCTCGTGCCACGCGTGCAAGTATTTCATCGCCAGCGAGATGGCCGAAATTGTCATTGATGCGCTTGAAGTGGTCGATGTCGATCATAACGATCGCATCGCCATATCGAACGGTTTCGGGAAGCCTGGAACTGAAAGAGTGCCGGTTCGGCACGCCCGTCAACACGTCGAGCCCGACCAAGCCCCTCAACCGCTCTTCGGTCCGTTCCTTGACGAGTGCCATGACGAAGAACGCAATCGCAAAATGACAAATGATGGAGGCAAAAAATGCGTTTCGCGCGATGTTGATCGCCGTCAACGGAAAAGCCACCCCGACTGCGACAAGCAGTGTGAGAACAGCTGCGATGATGATCGACACCGCTAAGGGCTTTCTGACCGGGAGCGGCTCCGTGACATTGTCGGCGCGAACCGTCAGCGCAGACGCGAAAAGCAGTGATGCGGCCGTGGTCTGGAAGGCAATTGTTCGGCTATGGGGCGAGTCATAGAGGCCGGTGGCAATCAACACCAGGCAGACCACCACTGGAAGGGTCAATACGAGCCATTCGCGATTTCCCTTTCTCTGCCTGCTGATGCGGCACATTCCAAGCCAAAAGACCGCATATCCCACGAGGCCGGCAAACATCCCCGCCATGGCGAAAAGATATTCACGCCCTGGAAGGAAAAATCCAACCCCAACGAGGATCGAAGCCATGGCGACAAGGAAGAAACCGATCGCCAAAAGCCCCAGGCTCACACTTTCCCGTGACTGAGAACGAACGTAAATGAAGCAAAGACCGGCGACGACAAATGAAAGCTTATGAAGAATAAGAACAGTTGGAAGATCTAATTCTGGCAACATCAATATCGGCTCACATCATATCCGCTACACGACTATCACCTAATGAGCGCCCCCAACTTTGACATTTTTCAAAATAGGGCGGGACGGAGGACATAGATGATATGCGATGCTGCTTATAAAGCGTGCTGCGATCTTTCATATCCTCGTCCACGCTTCAAGTTTTTGTTTCACCCCGCGTCATATTGCAAAACCGCAAAGCGCCTTACGCGACGGATTGCAGCGGGATATCGCTCACCGCTCCCAGTCTTCCGCCTGTGGCTTAGTGCCCAGTCCGAGCTTCCGCTCCAGCGCTGCCCCCTGCTCTCCCGAGAGGCGAATGTCGAGCGCCACCGAGCCGTCTTCTCTGTCCTCGCGTCCATCGACGATGGCGTTGTCATAAACCCAGGACAGGAGCGGCAATTGATCGATGCTCAAAACGATCGTGGTTTCCGTCAGAACGCCCGACAGACGAATCGAGATATCGTCCATCAGCGCATCGACACCCTCGCCTGTCAGTGCGGAGACGGCACGGACATTGGCCCGGCCCTCTGCTTTCTGCATAATGGCGTCATGGGCTTCCGGCTCCAGCCGGTCCACCTTGTTCCAGACCTCGATGATCCGCTCCTCGGCAACCTTTTCGTCGATGCCGAGATCGCCAAGAATGCGCATGACGTCACCGGCCTGTGCCGCATTGTCGGGATCCGACATATCCCGCACGTGCAGAACCAGATCGGCTTCCAACACCTCTTCCAGCGTTGCGCGAAAAGCGGCAACGAGGTGAGTCGGCAGATCCGAGATAAAACCGACCGTGTCCGACAGGATAACGGTGCGCCCATGCGGAAGCTTCATACGGCGAAGCGTGGGATCGAGCGTGGCAAACAGCATGTCTTCCGCCAGGACTCCCGCACCCGTGATGCGGTTGAACAGCGTCGATTTTCCGGCGTTGGTATATCCGACCAGCGCGACGATCGGATGCGGCACCTTGCGACGCTTGGCGCGGTGCAATTGGCGGGTGCGCACCACCTGCTCCAGCTCCCGCTCGAGACGCACGATGCGCTCTTGAAGAAGACGTCTATCCGCTTCGATCTGCGTTTCACCCGGACCACCCATGAAGCCCGCGCCGCCGCGCTGACGCTCAAGGTGGGTCCAGCTTCTGACAAGGCGGCCCTTCTGGTAATTGAGGTGGGCAAGATCGACCTGCAGTGTGCCTTCCTTTGTCGAGGCGCGGCGTCCGAAAATTTCAAGGATGAGACCCGTCCGGTCGATTACCTTGGAATTCCACTGCTTTTCAAGATTGCGTTGCTGAACCGGCGTCAAAGGGTGATCGACAATCACCAGACCTGCATCCGTTTCATCGAGCAGATGACCGATCTCTTCGATCTTACCGGTGCCGAACAATGTCGCAGGGCGCGGCTGGCTGACGGGGACGATCAGCCCTTGTGTAACGGTGAGGTCAATGGCCAGTGCCAGACCTTTTGCTTCTTCGAGCTTCGCCTCCATCGACCGCAGGGGCGCCGTCGCAGTCGCCTCGCGATGGTCACGCTGCTGCTTCAGCTGCGGGACGAGGACGACCGCGCGCATGTCGTCGCGGCGCTTTTCAAGCTCAGGAATGATGGATTCATTCGACGTATCGCGTGTAGAAATGTGCTGGCCCTTTCAGTTGCTGGTGCCAGTTTAAAATATAGGCAGCTACACGACAAAAACAACGGAGCTCGATCGTGAGTTCCGTTGTCCATCGCTGCAGGACGAGAGATCGGTTACGTCTTAGGAACGAAGAATCAGGCCGCGCCTTCTTCGGTCTCGAACATCTGCATGGGCTGACCAGGCATGATGGTGGAGATCGCATGCTTGTAGACGAGCTGCGAATGTCCATCGCGGCGCAGGAGCACGCAGAAGTTGTCGAAAGACGTAACAACACCTGTCAGCTTGACGCCGTTGATGAGGAAAATCGTCAACGAAATCTTCTGCTTACGAACGGTGTTGAGGAAAAGGTCTTGCAGGTTTTGAGAACGTTCCGCCATAGCGCCGCTTCTTTCTTTTTTGCCCGGATGGGAGACCGGGAAATCAAACAATCAATAATGCTATCCCGCTGGCCGTGCCCCCTGCCATTGGGTGAAACTCTGGTATCAAATCACGCTCTGTTCCGCAATGTCGAAAAACTCACTCCATTTTTTGCCAGCTTGCCAAGATGGTACGTTTCTCGATAAATTAGAAATATTGCAGCGACACCCTGAAGAGCTGCTCTACATCGCGCACAGAATCTGCCGATGCGAAGAGAATGACACGGTCCTTCGCTTTGATCTTCATGTTGCCATCTGGCCGCAAAACCGTCTTGTCACGATAGACTGCCCCGATGCGGATACCTTCAGGAAGATCGATCTCGCGAAGCGCCTGGCCGACAAGCGGAGACGTCTCCAGAGCTTCGGCCTCGATGATCTCACCGTTGCCGCGCTGCACCGCATAGACGGAGCGAATGCGGCCCTTGCGCACATGCTGCAACACCCGTGAAATCGTCACCGCCCGGGGGTTGATGTAGGCGTCCAGCGCCAGCGACTTGGCTGCATCGTGGAAGGAGGTGGCATTCAGCAAAGCAAGGTTCGATTTGCAGCCCATCTGCTTTGCCATGACTGCGCCCAGAATATTGGTCTGGTCGTTGTTGGTCAGCGTGACAATCAGGTCGGCATCCTGAATATCGGCCTGGTGAAGGATTTTCTGGTCAAGGACCGAGCCATGCAGCACGATCGTCGAGTTGAGATTTTCAGAAGCCGCGATCGCCTTGTCGCGATCGAACTCGATGATCTTGACCCGAGTCTTCGGTTGCAGTTGCTCGATGGAACGCGCAACATATTGGCCGATATTGCCACCTCCAGCGATGACGATCCTGCTTGCCTCTTTCTCCACATGACCGAACAGCCCGAGTGTGCGGCGGGCGTGCTGGCGCTGGCAGATGACATAGGCAAGGTCGCCGGTGCGCAATTGTTCGGAGGAGTCGACCGACTTCAAGTGACCGTTGCGGAACACACCAACGACAGTTGCAATCAGATCGGGGAAGAGTTGGCTCAATTGCTGCAGCGGCGTGTTGACGACCGGGCAATCCTCCATGCACTCGATTGCCAGCATATAGACATTGTCATCGGCGAATCGGACCACGTCGGTGGCACCTGGAAAAGCAATGCGTCGGAGGACCATCTTCCCGACTTCAATCTCCGGAGAGATGGTCACATCGATGGACATGTTTTCGCGGCTGAACAGGTCGCCATATTCCGGAGCCAGATAGCTCTGATCGCGGATGCGGGCTATTTTGGTAGGCACACTGAAGAGAGCGTGCGCGACCTCGCAGGCGACGATGTTGATCTCGTCATAGAGGGTGACGGCAATAATCATGTCGGCCTGATCGGCCCCAGCTTTCGCCAACACATCCGGATGCGAGCCATGGCCGACATAGCCGCGCACATCGAGTGTCTCAGTGATCGCGGAGATAAGGGCGGCGGAGGTATCGATCACCGAAACCTCATTGTCCTCACGCGACAGCTGTTCGGCGATGCCGTAACCCACCTGCCCCGCGCCGCAAATAATGACCTTCATGCACCGCCCTCTCCGAGCTTATTCAAAATACCCGTTGAGCGCATAACTGTCAGACGCCGAGCGACTTGAGCTTACGGTGCAGGGCCGAGCGCTCCATGCCGACAAACTCCGCCGTGCGGGAAATGTTGCCGCCGAAGCGGTTGATCTGTGCCACAAGATAATCACGCTCGAACATTTCGCGCGCCTCACGGAGAGGAAGCGTCATGATGTGCTGATCACCCTGTGCCGCAATCTTCGGCAGCATGTCGCCAATATCGGACGGCAGCATGTCCGCAGTAATCGACGTGTCGCCACCTTCCGGACGGGCAAGAATCATCAGGCGTTCGATGTTGTTGCGAAGCTGTCGGATGTTGCCCGGCCAATCATGCGTCTGCAGAACGGCCATGGCGTCGTCGCCGATCTTGCGCGGACGAATGCCTGCCTGTTCCGAAATCTGGCGGATGAACATGTCCACCAAAAACGGAATATCCTCACGCCGCTCGGACAGAGCCGGAACCTTGACCGGGACAACGGCGAGACGGTGATAGAGATCCTCGCGAAAAAGTCCCTCGGAGATCAGGTTCTCGAGATTGAGTGCGGTCGAGGAAATAATGCGAACATCGACCTTGACCCGCTTACCGCCGCCGACGCGCTCGAACTGCTGATCGACCAGCACGCGCAGGATCTTGTTCTGCGTCTCGCGCGGCATTTCGCCGACTTCATCGAGATAGAGAACGCCGCGATGCGCCTCTTCCAGCGCACCGACTTTGCGTGGCTGTCCAGGCAGTCCTTCTGTGCCGAAAAGCGCGATCTCCATGCGCTCCGGCGTGATTGTGGCCGCATTCAGCGCCACAAAGGGTCCCGTCGCCCGCGACGACTTCTTGTGGATCATGCGCGCCACAAGCTCTTTGCCGGAGCCGGAGGGGCCGAGGATCATGATGCGGCTGTTGGTGGGCGCGACGCGATCGATCGTCTGGCGCAGCTGCGAAACGGCCAGAGACGCCCCGACCAGTTCAACGGCGTCGCCAGTCCGCTTTTTTAGCTCCTGAACCTCGCGCTTCAGCTTGGAGTTTTCCAGCGCGCGTTCGGCAATCAGAATCAGACGGTCAGCCTTGAACGGCTTCTCGATGAAGTCGAAAGCACCACGCTTGATCGCATTGACCGCCGTCTCGATGTTACCGTGACCGGAAATCATCACCACAGGCAAGTCGGGGTGGCGGTTTTTGATTTCATCGAGAAGCGCCAGACCATCCAGCTTGCTTCCCTGCATCCAGATATCAAGAAAGATCAATCGCGGAACGCGTTCGGAAATGGCAGCCAGCGCGCTGTCGCTATCATGCGCCATGCGGGTTTCGTGACCTTCATCAGACAGAATGCCCGCAACGATCTCACGGATGTCGGCCTCGTCGTCGACGACCAGAATATCAGATGCCATATGCAACTTCCTTGTCAGTTTCGCTGCCAACCGCTTCGACACGCGGGAGCAGCACCCTGATCATGGCACCGTGGCCATGATCGAAATCGGCGGGCGCATCATGCAACTCAAGATGACCGCCGTGTTCTTCAATGATCTTCTTGACGATGGCTAGACCAAGTCCTGTGCCTTTGTCGCGCATCGTCATATAAGGTTCGAGGATACGGTGACGGTTCTCGACCGGCAGGCCTCTGCCATTATCGATGACGTCGACCACGAACCGGTTGTTTGCTTCGTCAAAATCCGCACGGACCAGGATGCGGCCATCACGCTTTTCAGCAGGATCGACGGACTCGATCGCCTCGGTCGCATTCTTGATGAGATTGCCAAACGCCTGACCGAGCATGCGGGAATCGAACATGCCTTCCAGAGGCTTATCACCCAGTGCAGTTTCGAAACTCACGTGGCTCGCACCCATCTCTCTGAGGAAGGTCGCATCCTTGAGCACGCCGCGCAGATCGGATCGTTCCTTGGTCGGCTTCGGCATGCGGGCAAAGGCCGAGAACTCATCGACCATCCGGCCAATATCGCCAACCTGACGAACGATGGTGTCAGTACACTGATCGAAGACCGCGCGGTCGCTGTCGTCGATCTGCTTGCCAAAGCGGCGCTTGATGCGCTCTGCCGAGAGCTGGATCGGCGTCAGCGGGTTCTTGATCTCGTGCGCAATACGTCGCGCCACATCCGACCAGGCGGTCGAGCGCTGAGCGATGACGAGATCGGTGATGTCGTCGAGAGTGATGACATGAGACTCGCGGCCATCGCGGGCGTCTTCGCGCGTCACCTGAACGCTCAAGGTGCGTTCCTTACCGCGGCGCATGATGTTGATCTGTTGACGAAAATCCGCGCGACCGGATGCCGACGCTTCTGCCAGCACATGCTCGATCTCGGGTGCTGCCATGGAGAGCGGCGCACCGACAAGCTCGGAGGAAGGAAGAGCGAGAAACTCTTCCGCTGAAGGATTGACGATGGTGATCACCCGGTTCTCATCGACGCCGATCACGGCGGCCGTGACACCGGAGAGCACCGCTTCGATGAAGCGGCGGCGATCATCGATATCGTCCTTCGCCTCGATGATCTCTTCCTGCTGGCTGCGGATTTCGGAAATCATCTTGTTGAAGGTTCGCGACAGGCGGCCAACGTCGCCGTCGATGGCGCGCACCGGCACCAGCACATGCAGGTTGCCGGTTGCTACACTGTCAGCGGCGCTGATGAGCAGACGGATTGGGCGAACGATACGGTCGGCGACCGCGATCGCCGTCCAGATTGCGGCGAGAAGCACGATCAGCGCGAAGCCGAGATAGAGAATGGCAAAAGCGATCTGCAACGGCGCGCGACCGGATTCCATCGCTTTATATTCCGCGCGGTTCTCCTCCATCAGCCGCATGGCCGACATCACCTTGGGATCGACGGCGCGCACCGTATAGAGGAACGTTCCGCCAATCCCCTCAAGCTTGATGATAGCACCAACGAGATTGGTAACGCCTGGCGGAATAAGCGTTGGCTGGCCTGCGGCGGCCTTTTCAAGCGCGTCCGCGGGGATGGCCGGCAGAGGGCGTTCCGTGGCGATATCGGCCTGCACGACGGCATCGCCATCCGCCTGAACCAGAAACGCGCCGAGCATGCCGCGGCCTTTTGCCTGGCGTGTCATCAAATCGACGAAGCCGGTGCGGTCGAGATAGAAAAGTGCGCGGTTGCGGTCGAGATCGGTCGCCATGGAGAGCGTCTGGCCCTGAAGATAACCGGCATTTTCCAACATATAGGCCTGGGCGATATTGCTGGACGAATCGACGATTGCCTGGGTGCGGAGAGCAAACCAGCGATCAAGCCCCACATTCAGCGTCAGACTTGCGAAGATCGCCACGAGAACGGCTGGCGTAATGGCGACGATGGAGAACAGCACGACGATGCGCACATGCAGGCGCGCCGCAGCCCTACCCTTACGGCGCGCTTTCAAGAGCCGGCTGATTTCGCGGCCGATGAGATACATCAGGCCAATGACGAAGATGGAATTGATGACGACCGAGGCGATGACGACATTCGACGTCGGCGCGATCGGTGTCAGTCCGAGCAGCACGATGAGCGTGACGATGGCACAGATCAGCGCTACGCCAGCGAGAACAAGACCCGGTAGCGCAAACGACATCCGTCGGTCGGCTATCACCATGCCCGCCGCTTGGTCGTCGGCTCTTCCTTCGGCGACAGGTTTACGCATTGATCATCAATCCCAAGCCGCCGAGATCAGCAGCAACGCCACAGCCCGACATCAGTTTTCGCCAGAGAGCGAATCTGTGATGTCACAGTGTTTTTCAAGCAACAGTTTGTGGCGAAAATGCAACGACGATCGTCGTATTGTCAATATCCTCAGGTGGTACGAGAGCTGCGATACACGGAAACGCCGAGTTCGCGGATCTTTTTCCTAAGCGTATTACGATTGAGGCCGAGCAGATCTGCCGCCTTGATCTGGTTTCCGCGTGTTGCGGTGAGCGCTGCGAGAATCAGCGGGTATTCCATCTCATGCAACACGCGGTCGTAGAGGCCGGGTGGCGGAAGGTTTTCGCCGAAGCTCGAGAAATATTCCCGCATATTCTCTTCCACCGCCTGCGAGATCGTCAGGTTGCCGCTGCGAACAGTCGTTCGGTCGATAGGGCTATCGGGAACGTCAGACTGAAGCTCCTGCTCGATGATTTCGCGGGTGATGACTTCCTGCGGATAGAGCGCCATGAGGCGGCGGATCAGGTTCTCAAGTTCGCGAACGTTGCCGGGCCAGGCGTAAGCCTTCATCAGTTCCAGCGCCTCACCCTCGAAACGCTTGCCCTCAAGACCTTCCTTCTCACCGGTCTGGATAAAGTGACGCACGAGGTCGGGAATATCTTCGGCGCGATCGCGAAGTGGCGGCAGGCGCAGCGGAACGACGTTCAGACGATAATAGAGGTCTTCACGGAAAAGACCCTGGTTGATCGACTGCTTCAGATCCTTGTTGGTGGCGGCTACGATGCGGACATCGGTGCGGATTGGCGTGCGCCCGCCTACGGTCGTATATTCGCCCTGCTGCAAGACGCGCAGGAGGCGGGTCTGCGCATCCATGGGCATATCGCCGATTTCATCGAGAAACAGCGTGCCACCCTCGGCCTGTTCGAAACGGCCGGTTGAGCGGTTCTGTGCGCCGGTGAAGGCGCCCTTCTCGTGGCCGAAAAGTTCGGATTCAATCAGGTCGCGTGGGATAGCCGCCATGTTGATGGCGACGAAGGGGCCATTGCGGCGCTTGCCGTAGTCATGCAGCGCACGCGCTACCAGTTCCTTGCCCGTCCCTGACTCGCCGGTAATCATGAGCGTCAGATCCGTCTGCATCAGACGGGCCAGCACGCGGTAGATTTCCTGCATCGCTGCTGAACGGCCGACCAGCGGCATGCCATCCTGCATGTCGTCATCGAGCTTCGCAGGCTTGCGTTTCGGCTCCGAGAGCGCGCGGCCTATGATGGCGATCAATTCCGTCAGGTCGAAGGGCTTCGGCAGATAATCATAAGCGCCCTTCTCGGACGCCTTGATCGCGGTCATGAACGTGTTCTGAGCACTCATAACCAGAACCGGAAGCTCAGGCCGCGCCTTTTTGATGCGTGGCAGCAGGTCGAAGGCGTTTTCGTCCGGCATGACCACATCGGTAATGACAAGGTCGCCCTCGCCCGCCGAGACCCAACGCCATAGCGTGGCGGCATTGGACGTGATGCGCACATCGTAACCGGCGCGGCTTAGCGCCTGGTTCAGAACGGTGCGGATAGCCGCATCATCATCGGCTACGAGAATCGTTGCTGTCATGGATTGGACCCTGTCGAGTTCGGTATAATGCTGTCGTCCGGCGCGACTTCAGGCGAAACCGGCATCAGGACGCGGAATGTCGTGCGATGGTTCTGGCTGTCGCATTCAACGATGCCGCCATGGGCGCCGATCAGCTTCGCAACCAGTGCCAAACCCAGGCCGGAGCCATTGGTCTTGGTGGTGATGAAGGGGTCGAAGAGATGCGGCAGAAGATCGGCTGGAACGCCCGGACCGTTGTCATGCACACAGAATTCGAGTGGCAGAGAAATACGCTCGCGGCTGCCCGCAACCGATAGGCGAATGCCCGGGCGATAAGCGGTGGTCAGAACGATTTCGCCATCCTGCTGATTGCCCACTGCTTCCGCCGCGTTTTTCACAAGATTGAGAAAGACCTGCACCAACTGATCGCGGTTGGCATAGACCGGCGGCAAGGACGGATCGTAGTTTTCAGAAATCTTGATGTTACGAGCAAAACCAGCCTTGGCCACGGCTTTAACATGATCGAGGACCGAGTGGATGTTGACCGGCACGCGGTCCACCGGACGCTCATCGGAGAAAATCTCCATGCGGTCTACAAGCGAGACGATGCGATCCGTCTCGTCGCAGATCAGCCGCGTGAGAGCTCTGTCTTCATCCGGAACCGAAGATTCGAGCAGTTGCGCAGCACCTCTGATCCCGGAAAGTGGATTTTTGATTTCGTGGGCAAGCATCGACGCTAGACCCGTGACAGAGCGCGCTGCGGCGCGATGTGTCAGCTGGCGATCGATCTTGTCCGCCATCGACCGTTCCTGAAAAACGACGACGACCGAACCTGGCTCGCTGACGACGGGCGCAACATAGAGATCGACCAGCTTGTCCTGACCAAGCCTTGGGGATGAAAGATCAACGCGATATTCGTTGACGGGAGCGCGTCGCTCTCGGACCTGATCGATCAGCGCCAGAAGAGGGCTGCCGAAAGGGATGAAGGTCGAAATACGATAACGCGCCATATGAGCCGCACTGGCGCCGAAGAAGGCTTCTGCCTCCCAGTTGGCGAAAGCAACGAAGCCTTCTGCATCCACAAGGATGACAGGGTTCTGCACGGCATTCAGAACGGCCATTGCCAAGGCGTTACCACCCGGCGCAGATGAATTTCCAGCGCTCATGCAGCCTTCCTTGCGCCATCGTCTTCCGCTCCGCGTTCCAGTGCGCCGCGCAGCACCACGATGACCTCGCTCGTGTTTTTCGATGTCATGATCAGCACCTTCTCCTCGGCCGTGGTTGAGGGGGCGAACCGGTCCAGATACCAGCCGAGATGCTTGCGTGCATGACGAAGACCAGCCTCCAGACCGTAAAATTCGAGCATCATCTCATAATGCTCGACGGCAGTATCGGCGATATTCTTTAGTGGAGGTGCCGCATGACCGGCGAGAACGGCTGGCAACCAGGGCTGCCCCTGCGCACCGCGCCCTACCATCACCGCATCGGCGCCCGAAAGCCGCAATATCTCGGCGACATCGCTTTCCGTTTCCACGTCACCATTGGCGATCAGCGGTATCGAAATAGCGCTGCGGACTGCGCGGATCGCGCTCCAATCCGCCTTGCCTTCGTAAAACTGCATGCGCGTGCGGCCATGGATGGTGATGAGCTTTACACCTGCGGCTTCGGCCCGCGCTGCGATGTCTGGGGCGTTGAGGGAGTTTTCGTCCCAACCCAGCCGCATCTTCACCGTGACAGGCACATCAACCGCCCTGACGGTCGCCTCAATGAGGGTCAGCGCATGATCGGGATCGCGCATCAGCGCAGAGCCGGAGTAGCCGCCCGTCACCTTCTTGGCCGGGCACCCCATATTGATGTCGATGATATCGGCGCCATTATCGGCAGCTATTTTCGCGGCCTCCGCCATCCAGTGCGCTTCGCGTCCGGCAAGCTGCACCATGTGTGGCGTCATGCCCGCATTCTTCAGACGAGCCCAGGACTCGCCCTTGTTTGCCACGAGTTCGCGGCTCGCAACCATCTCGGTCACGACCAGACCCGCACCAAAACGCCAAGCAAGTTGACGGAAAGGAAGATCAGTGACGCCTGACATAGGTGCGAGCACTGCCCGGTTACGAACAGCGACACCACCGATCTCAAATGATTCTGACAGCGCCGGGAAATGCAATTGGCGATCTTTCATGCAGATAGAAATTTTGCATTATTTTTAGACAGCGTTTGAGCGCTTGCCAAGCGCCCGCGATGTTTTTTTGCGTGTTTTTTGATGAATTTACCTGCGCGTGACGTCTACTACTTTAAACCCGCAACATAACACAGACATTTCTGGCCGTTGGATGCACATATCTTGGCTGGTCATTCGGCTTTTGAAACGTTAGATCACCCGTGTCAATCTGCAACAATCGCAGAACGGCATGGGTGAAATGCGGAAATCCAAGATGAAAATCGGTGTCGTCCTTGTCGCAGCGGGCCGTGGAGAGCGCGCAGGCTCACCTGAAGAGGGGCCTAAGCAATATCGGCTGATCGGTGGGAGACCCGTCATCGAACACACCCTGGAAACGTTCCTCGAGTGGCAACAATCTGCCGCGATTGCCGTCGTTATTCACCAGGATGACGTCGCCCTTTTCGAGCCGGTTTTAGCCCGTCTGGCGGCGAGTGATAGGATCATGGTCGTTACCGGCGGCGCGACTCGGCAGCAATCCGTCCTTGCAGGCCTCGAAGCGCTGAAGGCAGAGGACGTCACGCATGTGATGATCCATGACGCAGTCCGTCCCTTCATCGATGGCGATCTTCTGGAGCGGGTTGCGCAGCGTCTAGAGAGCGGTGCTGAAGCGGTGCTGCCTGCGCTTGCGGTCACAGACACGTTGAAGCGTGGCGAAGCGTCTTTGGTTCAGGAGACTGTATCGCGCAAAGGCCTGTTTGCCGCCCAGACCCCGCAGGCCTTTCGATATAGCTCTATCCTTGCAGCGCACCGGGATGCCGCCTCATCGGGTCGGGACGATTTCACAGACGACGCCTCGATTGCGGAATGGGCTGGCCTGCCGGTTAGCCTCGTCGAAGGGGCAGTCGATAATGTCAAACTCACTTTGAAGCGGGATATCACCATGGCTGATGAAAAACTCTCTGCAGCACTTCCGGATGTGCGGACCGGAAACGGGTATGATGTCCATCAGTTGGAAGACGGCGATGGTGTGACGCTTTGCGGCATCTTCATTGCGCATGATCAGAAACTCAAAGGCCATTCCGATGCGGATGTGGCGCTTCATGCGCTGACCGACGCCCTCCTTGCAACCTGCGGTGCCGGGGATATCGGCGATCATTTTCCGCCGTCGGATCCGCAATGGAAGGGTGCCGCTTCGCGGATTTTCCTCGAACACGCGGCAAAGGTCGTGCGCGGGAATGGCGGTACGATCATGAATGCGGACGTCTCGCTGATTGCGGAAGCGCCGCGCATCGGGCCGCACCGCCAGGCCATGCGCGAGAACCTCGCCGATATTCTTGGTATCTCGCTCGACCGATGCTCGGTCAAGGCAACCACCAACGAGATGATCGGCTTCGTCGGACGGCGTGAGGGCATTGCAGCGATCGCCACCGCCACTGTGGTTTACCAGCAGAGGCCGGTATGAGCATCTTCCCCGCCGATATCGAAGACCGGGCCCGACAGATCATCGCAAGCTTCTCCGGTGCAAAGCACATGATATCGACTGCGGAAAGCTGCACGGGCGGGTTGATCACCGGCGCGCTGACCGAGATCTCCGGTTCCTCCGCTGTGGTGGATCGCGGCTTCGTCACCTATACGAATGAGGCCAAGATGGAGATGCTGGGCGTGTCGCGGGCCACGCTCACGGCCTTTGGAGCTGTCTCCAAAGAGACTGCGCTGCAGATGGCCCATGGCGCCCTGTTTCGCTCGCGGGCGCATGTTGCCGTTGCAGTCACAGGTATTGCCGGTCCCGGTGGCGGCTCTGCTGCAAAACCGGTTGGTCTGGTGCATCTTGCGGCGAAGAGCCGGGATGGCAGGCTTCTCCATCGAGAAATGCGCTATGGCGATATCGGTCGCGATCAAGTACGCCTTGCCACCGTCAGAACCGCGCTGGACATGGTTTTGGAGCTGTCTCACTCCGCATAAATGCGGTCGGCGCGGGCTTCGAACGCTTCGGCGAACATGCGGAAGGCACGATCGAACATCGAGCCCATCAGAGCGCCCAGAAGGCGGTTTTTGAACTCGTAGTCGATGAAGAAATAGACCGAGCATCCGCCATCATCTGTCGGCTCAAAACGCCAGCGATTGTCGAGATATCGGAAAGGCCCGTCAAGATATTTGACATCGATGGCGCGCTCCTCCGGCTTCAAAAGAACCTGTGTGGTGAAGGTTTCGCGGATGGCCTTGTAGCCAACCGTCATATCCGCAACCAGCAGTGTCTTGCCGTCACGCTCTTTTTTAGAGCGTACGGTCAGCCCATCGCAGAGAGGCAAAAATTCCGGATATTTCTCCACATCGGCGACGAGATCGTACATCCGGTCGGGAGAATGTTTGACAAGGCGGCGTGTTTCAAATTGCGGCATGAGCGGGAATTAAGGTGCACTCCGCATAAGATCAAGGAGGCGATCCGCCTCGTGTCGCGATTTCACCTGAAATATCGGAACCTCTGGACCATAAAGATCGAAATTGCGCTCAAAGAGCGGGGCATGACGTTTCTCGAAAGTCCAGACGTAAGTCAAAAATTCGAGGTCAGGCAAAGGTTCAGGACAACCGTCAGCCATATCCGGTCGCACTCTTCCGTAGTTGCGCATCACCCGGCGCGCAATCCCCGCCAGACATGCAAGGCGAGGCACACGCATCCAGATCACGATGTCGGTTCGTGGCAAACGAAGGTCGAAGGTGGAGGGATTGCTTCCGTCCAATACCCAGCGATCACGAGCGATGATGTCCTTGATGATGCGATGCTGCTCGGCCCGATCGCGTTGTGTCCAATTCGGAAGCCAGCGCACGTCTCGGTCTATCGAGAAATATTCGGCTTCAAGATGATGCGCGACTTGCCGCGCGAGCGTCGTCTTTCCCGCACCGGACGAGCCGACCACCAGCGCGCGGGATGCGTTTCCAAGCAGCCTAGCGGCGTCTTCGATATCACCAATATAGTTCGGCACATCTTCCCCCTGCCCTACAACCGAGGCTCTCGCCCAATCGCTGAATCGAGATCGCTCAACATGCGATTCGTATCGTTGTAGCTTTTGAGGATGATGACAGGCAATTCCGCTCGGGCTGCTTCAAGATGCTGAAGGATCTCAGGTGATTCGGCCTTCTCGAAACTCCAGATATAGGACAGAAACTTAGCGTCGATCTTTTCCGGGCATCCGTCGGCCATTTCCGGTCGCACCTTGCCGCGGTAGCGAAGCCAGCGCTTCACGACGCTTATCAAAGAAACCCAGCGGGAAAAGCGCAGCCAGATCACAGCCTCCGTCCGCGGCAAGCGAAGAGGCAGCGTGCCTGGGCTGTTGCCATCGATGATCCAACGATCTTCCGCTGCAAAGGCGGTCATGCGTTCGACAATCTCCGGCCTTGGCCTCAGCTTCCAGCCGGGCAGCCAGAAGATATCTCGGTCGCAGGATATGTGGGGCAGTCCGAGACGCTCAGACAGACCTTTGCTCAGCGTGCTTTTGCCGTTACCGGAGCACCCCATGACGAGAATACGGCGAGAGCCTTTGATGACTTGCACGGCCTCTCTGGTATCGTTGACGATGATCATCCTCATCACCCCTGCATAGCAGTTCTTAGAAAATCGCTATTGCAACCCTGCTGGGTGGATTGCTATTAAATTAGAAGATTGTTTGCAGCCATGAGATGCAACCGGGCCAATATGTCGAATTTTGGCGCGGTTTCGTGTCTGGCGCGTTTTTCAACCATAAACCGGACCCCATGGTCCAGCCGAGAGATACGATGGACGACTTTTCCAACATCATCAACCTTCTCGAATCCGCTAAGCAACTCGCCTCGATGAACAGCATGCCGGTATTGGCTTACCTTATCGATGTGGCGAAGTGCGAGGCGCGCGAGAACAAGCCGGTGCTGCGCAAGCGCAAGCGTGGCGAATCGACAGCTAAGCAGGAGAGCGAGGCCTGAGCCTCTGTTCCCGTTCTTCGCGCTTCATGTTAGAGAGTGGCCGCGAGGCCACTTTTTGCGTTTAAGGGAAGGAGAACGCCGTGCAAGCTGCATCTGTCGATCTCCGCTCCTATTCGAAGGAATGGCCGGAGGAACGTCACGCCTTCGTCCAGATCGTCGTGCCGCTCCAAGGGAGTATGGATCTCGACGTTGGCGGGTTGCAACAGAGGCTCTCCACATCAAAAGCCGTTCTGATCACCGGCAACATCAAGCACAGCATCGTCACCTCGGACAACAACCGCTCCCTGATCGTCGATCTCGACGAGCGGTACGTCTCCGAAGCAACGCTGGAGAGATTCTGCAATAAGCCGTTCATCGACCTCACCCATCGATCGGCGTCGGTGGCGCGCCATATGCGACGATCCATTCACGACGGCGAATGCGATTCATCCTCGACGAGGCTGTGGGCAGAGCTTCTGGTCGGAAGCTTCACGGACGAAAGGGCCGACGTCGCATCTCGACTGCTGACGCTGAAAGCATTGATCGAGATCGATCCGTTTCAACTCTGGACGGTGGAGCGCATGGCATCCGAGGTGGAGATCAGCACGAGCCGTCTGCATGCCCTGTTTCTGGATTACTTTGACGCCACGCCGCATGCCCTCGTCGCCGACATGCGAATGAAGAGAATCTGCACACTTCTATCAAGTTCGTCCTTGCCGATTGCCGAGATCGCCGCACGGGCAGGATTCTCCGACCAGACCGCATTGACGCGTGCCATGAGGAAGTCGATGGGCATTACGCCCGCCGCCTATCGGCGCAACGCAATTTCCTGAACCACAAGAGTTTATGTCAAGACAGGCACTTCTTGCGCATGCCAAACAGCCGCCATAGACGCGAGGGCATGACATGAACAAGACCGGCTTGGGGCTATTTTACGGAATGCTGGCGGGAGCGCTGTGGGGCGGGATTTTTCTTGCGCCGAAGCTTATTCCGGCAGGCTTCACGCCGTTGCAACTCTCCACGGCCCGCTATCTGACCTATGGCGTTATCGCGCTTGTGCTGGTCACGCCGAAAATCAAACGCGTATCGGCACAGTTCGGTCGGGCGGAATGGACGGCCCTCCTGTGGCTCAGCCTCGTCGGCAACCTGCTCTATTACGTTTTCATCTCGACCGCCGTCCAATTGAGTGGCGTCGCCTTAACCTCGATCATCGTCGGCTTTCTGCCGGTCGCGATTACCATCATCGGCAGCATGGACCACGGCGCTGTGTCGCTAAAGCGGCTCTGGCCGTCTCTCTTCTTGGGGGCCGTTGGGATCATCGGCATCTCTTGGCAATCGCTGATGCATGACGGAACACCATTCGATGCTCGCAAGCTCATAGGGCTGGCAGCCGCAATCGGTGCGCTGGCCTCCTGGACGGCTTTTGCGGTCGGCAACGCGCGATGGCTCGTGCGTCTGCATGCGGTCAGCGCCGATGAATGGAACCTCATGACCGGCGTTGTCACCGGCGGCATCGCGCTTGTGCTTGCTGTCCCCGCTTTTGCCTTTGGCGACGTTGTCCATCCCGCGTCTGACTGGATGCAGTTTACGATGGTCGCGGCCGGTCTTGCCATCTCGGCGTCGATTTTCGGCAACGCGCTGTGGAACCGCATGAGCCGACTCCTGCCACTGACAATGGTGGGACAGATGATCCTTTTCGAAACGCTGTTCGCCCTGCTCTACGGCTTTCTATGGGAAGGCCGTGGTCCAACGCTCATCGAAAGTGTGGCAATCCTCGCCGTCGTTCTCAGCGTTCTGCTATGCATGCAGGCGCATCGGCCACGCAAGGTGCATGGTTGAAGACATAGCCCTCACATAGTTCGAACTGTTATGCGATCAGGCCAGCGCCGAACTGCGCCTCATAGAGCCGGCTGTATGGCCCTCTCGCTGCAAGAAGTTCCTGATGGTTGCCGCTCTCAACGATGCCGTTGCCGTCAACGACGACAATGCGCGACGCATCCCTGATGGTCGCCAGACGATGGGCGATGATGAGCGTCGTGCGCCCTTCGGCCAGTTCCCCAAGCGACTGCTGGATGGCGCGTTCGGTTTCAGTGTCAAGGGCGGACGTCGCCTCGTCAAGAATGAGGATTGGTGGGTTCTTCAGGAACATGCGGGCAATCGCGAGACGCTGCTTCTGTCCGCCGGAGAGTTTGACGCCACGCTCGCCAATCACTGTTTCCATGCCGTCTGGCATAGCTTCGATGACATGATCCAGACGTGCGCGCCGCGCCGCAATCCAGATATCATCATCGCTTGCGCCGAGACGTCCATACTCAATGTTCTCGCGCACGGTACCGCCGAACATGAAGACGTCCTGCTGGACGATACCGATCTGGCTGCGCAACGACGCCAGCGTCATCTTGCGGATGTCGATGCCGTCAATGGTGATGGCGCCACCAGAGACCTCGTAGAAACGCGGCAGCAACGAACATAAAGTCGTTTTGCCCGCACCAGAAGGTCCGACGAAGGCAACCGTTTCTCCGGCGCGGATGGTCAGATCGATGTTGGAGAGAACCTGTTTGCCATCAGCATAACCGAAGCTGACGTCAGCATACACGATGTCTCCACGAAGGGACGGAGCCGTAATCGCATCCGGCGCATCGGCAATATCCGGCTCGGTATCGATCAACTCGGTGAAGCGGCGAAACCCGGCAATGCCCTTGGGATAGGTTTCGATTACGGAATTGATCTTCTCGATCGGCCGGAAGAAGACATTCACCAAGAGAAGGAAGCTGACGAAGCCGCCATTGGTCAGGTCGCCGTGCAGGACGAGCCAGGCACCGCAGATCATGATGATCATTTGCGTCAGGCGCATGCTCATATAGCTGAGCGACGTGCTGGCGGTCATGATCTTGTAGGCGTCGAGCTTGGTGCGGCGATAGCGCTGATTGTCTTTTTCGAACAGCGCGCGCTCGTGATCCTCATTGGCGAAGGCCTGGACCACCCGCATCCCGCCGACATTTTCCTCGATGCGGGCATTGAAGGCACCGACGCGGTTGTAGAGCGCCCGGAAGTTGTTGGTCATGCGCGTACCGTACCGGCTCGTCACATAGGCTGTCAGAGGCACGATGACCGCCGTGATCAGTGCCAGTGGCATATTGACCCATAGCATGAGCAGGAATGCGCCGATAAAGGTCATAATTGCGATGAAAAGATCTTCCGGCCCATGATGCGCCACCTCACCGATCTCCTCCAGATCCTTTGTCAGGCGGCCGACAAGATGGCCTGTCTTCTGATTATCGAAGAAGCGGAAGGAGAGTTTCTGAAGATGATCGAAAGCAGCTCGGCGCATGTCTGTTTCGATGTTGATGCCGAGCATATGTCCCCAATAGGTGACGGTCGCCATCAGGCCGGTATTGAAGACATAGACGATAATCAGCCCGAACGATGCGGCCATGATAACCGGCCAGTTCGATGCCGGCAAAAGAACGTCGACGAAAAGCTTCACCGCCATGGGAAAGCCGAGTTCGAGAAGACCCGAGAACACAGCACAGGAGAAATCGAGAATGAAGAGCCCCCGATACGGGCGATAGTAAGCGAAGAATCGGCGCAGCATGATGATTGGCCTAGAACGGAGCAGGAAACCTCAGAGGTTGTAAAAGCGCTTGTTCATTCTCACATTCATGTCAGAAGTCCAAGCACGTTGCTCAATTTTTACCAAATTCGTCCAATATGTTTTGCGACAACATAAAAGCGAAATAACGGGGGAATAGATTGCGCCCCACATCTCACCTGTGACAGTGTGACCCGCTGCCCGGGAATGCGAAAGAGACTAGAGTGAATAAAGCCGACAATCATCATGCGGATGGAGAAACCCGGTGGCTGGGTGCTGCGACCCATGCCCGCATCGCATTGGTCCCCTCCATCTCCGCTGCCCGCTGGCTTTTGCTTTTGATTGTCGCAGCCGGTATCTACTTCTTCTACGGCTTTCTTGTTCCGGTTCTGGCCGCTCTCGTTATCGGCTTTGCCAGCTGGCCCATCTATCGGCGACTGCTGGACCGCGTGGGCGGCAACAACACAGTCGGCGCGACCATTGCGATTTTGTTGATCATCGCCTTCCTGATCGTCCCGATCGTGATTGCGGCCTCCTACACTGCCGGTGAGATACGCGAATGGTTCGGCTGGGCTGTGGAGGTCAATAAGACGGGTGCGCCGGTTCCGGAATGGATAGCAGCACTTCCCGGTGTCGGCGTCTGGTTCAGCGAACAATGGACCCGTTACGTCGGCACACCGGGCGCCATCGGTGAAGTCATCCAGCTCGTCAGCGGCGCCAATATCGGCAATATCTATCGCGCCATCGTGGCGGCGGGTAATGGTGCATTCCACCTCGTCCTGACGCTGCTCTTCATGCTGATCGCTTTGTTCTTCGTCTATCGCAACGGTGTGGGATTTGCCCGTCAGGTCGACCTCGTCGGTGAACGGATCCTGCCCAACCGCTGGGAGCGTATCTCGCGAGTGGTCCCCGCAACAATCAGCTCCACCGTCACAGGCATGACCCTGATTGCCATCGGCGAAGGCATTATTCTCGGTATCGCCTACTGGATTGCCGGCGTCCCCTCCCCGGTGACGCTTGGCGTTCTGACAGGCGTCATGGCGTTGATACCCGGAGGTGCGCCGCTCTCCTTCACGCTCGTGTCGATCTATCTGCTCGCAAGCGGCTCTCCTGCCGCGGGTATCGCGCTCTTTATCTGGGGATCGGTGGAACTATTCATCGTTGACAAGACGATCCGCCCGCGCCTGGTCGGCGGCCCTATCAAGCTCCCTTTCCTGCCGACCTTTTTCGGTCTCGTCGGCGGTGTCAAAACGATGGGCTTTCTCGGCCTATTCATCGGCCCGGTACTGATGGCGCTTTTGGTTGCCGTATGGCGCGAGTGGGTTCGCGAAGCCGAAATATCGGCAGGCGAACCCGTTATCGTGCAAGAGCTTCATGAAGAAGAGATCGAGCTCGTAGAGGAACCTCCGAGACCTCGAAAGACCGTAAGCTCGGTTTAGAGACGCAGTTCCATGAACATGCTGAGCGGATCGGGCTTATAGGGCGGGAATGGCTCGATGTCGACAAAACCGGCTTTACGATAAAGGTTGATGGCCTCAGGCTGGCTGATGCCTGTTTCCAGACGAATTGCTGTAAGGTTTAGGTCCTGCGCGCGCTCAATCAGCGCTGTCATCATGCGTTTGCCGATTTGCAGGCCCCGCGCCTCAGGATCGACAAACATTCGCTTGATCTCCGCGGTGCCGTCTCCAGCTTCTACCAGTGCACAACAGCCGACAATTGCGCCGTCATTTCGCGCGACCAGGAACGAGACATTGGGCTTTTCAAGCGCATCGAGATCGACAAGATGGTTGCTCTCGGCTGGATAAAGCGAGGCCATATAAGCGTTCGACATATCCATGAGGCGGGCGATTTCCGGCTGGCGTGGCGATTCCTGATTGATTTCTACGGGCATGCTATTTCCATTTTCATAAGACGGCTTTAGCCGCAATAAGACTGCAATCATACTGAATGACAAGGTCAGTAAAAAAGCTCTTCCGTCCGGAGAAAAGTGAAATGCGAACCGCCCTCGTCTTGATGACAATCCTCGGCTGCGATGATACGGCGTCCGACTGCCGATACATCGCCACAATGCAGCAGCGGTGGACGAGCATCGAACTCTGCGACGCCGAGTCGGAAAAGCAGCTTGGCCAATTCACCAATGTCTCCTATCCGGTCGTCGTTGCCGTGTGCCAGATTCCCGACGCCCCTGTCGAGCAGGCGGCGACCGGGCAGGACGCTCCAAAGCAAACGCCAGAAATCGAAGCGCAAGAGGAACAGAACCTCGCGCAGCGAGCGATTGGCCGCGTGCGAAAAATCCTCCCCTCGACGGAAGGCGTGAAGGAGGTTCTGGGCAAACCCGTACGTATGGTCGAAGACAGCTATTCCTGGATTGCGAGACGCCTGTCCAAGTAGGATTTTCCATGCAGCCAGTGACCTGAGCGCGTAGATGCCCGATCTAACGATCAAGCGGCCTCGGCGATCAGTTCCTCGGCGAAGGACCGCGCTCTTTGACGTTGATCGACGATGAGAAGCTTTTCAATCATCGACATCATTTCGTAGACGTTAGTGTCGCTCTCTGCATTCGAGAACGTACCGAGGAGCCTTTCGGCAACCTGCTGGATCGCTCCGCCATACGGCATTTCCGCTGCCTGACGCCACAGACGAGTCGCCTCGATGAAGACCTCAAGGGCGCTTCCTGAAAGACCACTCGACTGATAGAGCGCCTTGACCGCATGGTTTCTGCCTGTTGAGAGGATCGAGCGGACACGTCTCTCCTCAAGCCCGGAGAGGTTGGACATGGCCTCGGAGAAGAAGTCGAGCTTACCCGTGCAAAGAAGCTGCAGAAGGAAGGCTGGCGTCAACTGGCTGTGGCGGCGCAGGTGCTCGACGAGATATGATCTTTCCTGACCGGACGCTTCGCCAGCAATCAGCGTTACCGCGGCCTCTGATGCATCCTGAACGATTTGGCGTGCGCGCGCCGCGGTGATGACCTGACCGACAATTCCGGCAGAAGCCAGCGCCTCTCCGACCAGAAGGACGAGGGTATGGCGTACATCGGCTGGAAGATCATCACGGTCCAAGAGTAGACTGCGGAGTTCCGGCTCTTCTCCAAAACGCTCCGAGACTCGCCGCAGAGTGAAGGGCGTGATCTGCGCCGAAAGATTCTCCAGCATGATCATGACTTCGCATTCGCCGCCGATTTCCGCCATGGCAGCGCAAACGCCTGCGCTCAGATCAGCACGCGCGGCAATCATTGCCCGGGTGGTAGAGGATCCTCGGCCAATCAGATCGACTAGATCCGATTCCCGAAGCACGGGCGAATTGATGATCACCTGACAGGCAATCTCAGCCTGGTCTTCAGCCAGTGCGATAATGATGGGGCGAGGAGCATCTTCAGAGCAGGACAGCGCGTCTGCAAGCGCCTGGCGGACTTTGGGCGATGGATCGTCCAGAAGGTAGGACATGGCCATATAGGCGCCTGCCTGTTTGTCTTTCGGCAAAGCCGACGTCACATAGGCCGTGCCCAGGGCCTTCGCAGCCTTAGCTCTATCACCAGCACGCGCCTTATCCGTCCAGCTGAGAAATGCCTCTACGACCACATCGCACCCCAAGAAATGTTTCTTATGACCCCGCGGAGGTTATCGCGACTCGTTACCGAACCGGCGATCGCCTTCCATGGGTGAAACCTAGGGGGAAAAGGTTTACGATTGGTTCACCATGCTCCTTAACCATGGCGTAAGTGGAAGCTATCAGGCCTTCGGGCGCGCCAGTTGGAAGACATCGGCGCCACCGTCTGCGTAGTCCATATAGCCCATCCGGGCCACCGGCCGCGCAAGTCCCATATCGATGCGACCATCGCGGATGATCGATTCATCGATATGAATGCCCATCACCTGCCCGAAGACGACCCAGGAGTCGGCCGCCTCGCCTTCGATATCCTGTGGTTGCACGATCTGCGTGACGCGACATTCCAGCGCGGCGAGCGCTTCCGCCACATAGGGCGCATCAACCACTTCCCCCGCACGTGCGGTCAAACCAGCCAGCTCGAACTCGTTGACCGCATAATCGACAGGTGCCGACGAGGCATTCATTCGATCCACGAGATGACGACTCACGAGACTGGCGGTAAAGACACCGGTTTCCCGCACATTCCGCAGGCTGTCCTTCTGTCCGCTCGATGAGAACAACACCAGCTTCGGCTTGTCCGCTATGGCATTGAAAAAGGAATAGGGAGAAAGATTCAGCGTTCCGTCGCTTCCCTTGGAGCCGATCCAGCCGATGGGTCGCGGCGCGACGATCGCCTTGAAGGGATCATGCGCCATGCCATGCTGGTTTGTGTCCGTCGTATAGAACATCACGCTTCACCAACCCAGGTCACAACGTCGGTCAGTTCCGGGCGCGGACGCTCGACAGGCGGAAACGTCGTCGACCCGATATAGATAAGTCCCGCGACTTTCTCTGCGTCCTTCACGCCCAACTCGGCCAAGAATTCAGGATCGTAGGACACCCATTCGGTCAGCCAATTGGCGGCATATCCAAGCGCATTCGAGGCCAGAAGCAGGTTGAGGCAAACGGCACCTGCCGACATGACTTGTTCCCATTCGGGGATCTTCACATGCGGTCCTGCCTTGCTGACCACGGCGATGACGACAGGCGCTCTGGTAAAGCGAGTCCGTTCCACTTCCTGGAAATCTGCGCTCAAGTCAGGGTTCTTTTTCAGCGCGAGCGCCAGTGCGGCTTCGCCCAATCTCACCCGTTCTTCGCCACGGATCACGATGAACCGCCAAGGTGCAATCTTGCCATGGTCTGGAACGCGCACCGTCAGGCGAAGAATTTCTTCGAGCTCCTGCTTGCTGGGACCTGGCTCCGTCAATTGTGGCGCGGGTGTCGAGCGTCGTACGTTGAGATAGTCGATGAGCTTGATGTCAGTTTTCATGGTGGGACCGTTCCATTCGCATGCAATCTAAAGACAGGCCTTGAAATAGCCTTGCGGTTCGGATTGAAGTGGTCCCACAAAAACAAGAAGTCAATCCGGTCGAGAGAAATGACGTTCACCAAAATCGGAGCAGGTCTTTTCATCGCGCTCGCCTCGGCTGGCGCGCTACCCGGTATTGCCATCTCGCAGGACGCCTTCAAGGAGTTCAGGCAGCTTGGCGGCACCCCGAAAATGCCGAAGCTGAACGCGTTTTCCGTTCCTTCTCCCAGCGAGCCGGAAGCGGTGAAATCGCGTGACGTCGTGCTGGAAGCGAAGCTGACGCAGCAAGGCGAACCGATGATGGAGGGACTGGCCTGGCGCGTCTTCAGTCCTATTCCCGGCGCCGATGGTAAGCTGCCGATGCTGGCGAGTTCCGAAGGCGGTTCAGCCGAGTTTCATCTTGAGCCGGGAGAATACTTCGTCAATGTCGCCTTCGGACGCGCAGGTGTGACCAAGAAGCTCAGCGTTCCCGAAAACGGCAAGATCGACAAGCAGGTTCTCATCCTCGACGCTGGCGGCTTCGTCCTCAATGCCGTTGCCGGCAACGACAAGAACATCTCCGCCAATCAATTGAAGTTTTCCATCTACTCTTCCGAAGCCTCCGAGAACGGAGAGCGGAAGCTGGTGATGACCGATGTAAAGCCGAACACCATCGTCCGTCTCAATGCCGGGACCTATCATGTGGTATCGGAATACGGATCGGTCAATGCGGTGGTGCGCGCCGATATTCAGGTCGAAGCAGGCAAGCTCACGGAAGCGACGCTCCAGCATCATGCCGCGCAGGTCACGCTGAAACTCGTCTCCGAGCATGGGGGCGAAGCGATCGCCGATACGGCGTGGTCCGTGCTGACGGGTGCCGGCGACGTGGTGAATGAGAGCGTCAGCGCCTTCTCCACCATGGTACTGGCCGATGGTGAGTACACAGCAATCGCTCGCAACAAAGACAAGGTCTACCAGCGCAATTTCAGGGTGAAGGCGGGGCAGGATTCAGACGTCGAAGTTCTGATGAAGGACCAGGCACCGGAGGACGCGACGGGCGATTTCGAGTAACCCGGCTTCGGCGCTTCCGCACCCTTGCTCGTCCGCCAACTTGATCCACAGCATCATCTCGTGAAAACGGCGCCCAAAGGCGCCGTTTTCTTTGCATTCAAGCAGCCTTGGCTTTCGCCTTTGCAGCGCGCTTGCGCTTGACGTCCGGCGGCGTGGCCTCGTCAACGAGATTGGCAATCGCCTCATCCAGAGCAAACGAGGTCTGAGCCTGCGAACCGAGGCGGCGAATGTTGACCGTCCGCTCTTCGGCCTCTTTTTTGCCGCAGACGATGATGACCGGAACCTTCGTGACCGAATGCTCGCGGATCTTGTAGTTGATCTTCTCGTTACGGAAATCCGTTTCCACCGACAGACCGGCTTCACGAAGCGCCTCGGCAACTTCGCGACCGTAATCGTCGGCATCCGAGGTGATCGTCGCGACGACAACCTGAAGCGGCGCGAACCACAGCGGCATGTGGCCAGCGAAGTTCTCGATTAGGATGCCAAGGAAGCGTTCCATCGATCCACAGATCGCGCGGTGGATCATCACCGGCTGACGCTTTTCAGACGCCTGATCGATATAGAAGGCGCCGAACCGCTCCGGCAGGTTGAAGTCTACCTGCGTGGTGCCGCACTGCCAGTCGCGGCCGATCGCATCCTTCAGCGTATACTCGAACTTCGGACCGTAGAAGGCGCCCTCGCCCGGCAGAATGCCGGTCTTGATGCGTCCGCCGGATTGCTCCTCGATGGTCTTCAAGACCTCGGTCATCACGCTTTCGGCGCGATCCCAAAGATCGTCGGAGCCGACGCGCTTTTCAGGGCGCGTTGACAGCTTGACGACGATCTCTTCGAAGCCGAAATCCTTGTAGACCGACAGGATCAGATCGTTGATGCGCAGGCATTCCGCTGCCATCTGCTCTTCGGTGCAAAAGACGTGGGCGTCATCCTGGGTGAAGCCACGAACGCGCATCAGGCCGTGAAGAGCACCCGACGCTTCATAGCGGTGGACAGTACCGAACTCTGCAAGTCGAACAGGCAGTTCTCGGTAAGACTTCAACCCATGCTTGAAGATCTGAACGTGACCGGGGCAGTTCATCGGCTTCAGGGCGAAGACGCGATTGTCCGCTTCCTTGTCCTCCGGATGGGTGAAGGCATAGGCGGATTTCACCGCAAACATGTTTTCCTGGTACCAGCCCCAGTGACCGGAGGTTTCCCACAGCGAAGCATCCAGAACCTGCGGCGCGTTCACTTCCTGATAGGTGCCTTCCAGATGGCGGCGCATATAGGCAGTCAGGGTCTGGAACATGCGCCATCCCTTGCCGTGCCAGAACACCACGCCCGGACCTTCTTCCTGGAAATGGAAAAGGTCCATCTCGCGGCCAAGGCGGCGGTGGTCGCGCTTCTCGGCTTCCGCCAGTATGTGCAGATACTGATCCAGTTGTTCCTGCGTGGCCCAAGCCGTGCCGTAGATGCGGGTCAGCATGGGGTTATTGCTGTCACCACGCCAGTATGCACCGGCAACCTTCATCAGCTTGAAGGCCGTACCGATCTGTCCCGTATTGGCCATATGCGGGCCGCGGCAAAGGTCGAACCAATCGCCCTGATAGTAGATCTTGAGATCCTGACCTTCAGGGATAGCATCGACAAGCTCGACCTTGTAGTTCTCGCCCTTGGCGGCAAAGACTTGCTTGGCCTTCTCGCGCGACCAGATTTCGCGGGTAAAGGGCTTCGACCGGCCGATGATCTCTTTCATCTTCTTTTCGATCTTCGGAAGATCGTCGGGGGTGAAAGGCTCGTTCTTGGCGAAGTCGTAATAGAAGCCGTTTTCGATCACAGGACCGATGGTCACCTGGGTGCCGGGCCACAATTCTTGCACAGCTTCGGCCATGACGTGGGCGGCATCGTGACGGATGAGCTCAAGCGCACGCTTGTCGTCGCGGGTAACGATCTCGATTGCACCAGTGGCAATCGTATCGGACAGGTCGCGCAATTCACCGTCCAGCGCAATAGCGACGGCTTTCTTTGCAAGCGACTTGGAAATGGATTCGGCAACATCACGTCCCGTTGTACCCACGGGGTACTGACGAACGGAGCCATCTGGAAATGTAAGGGAAAGGGCGTCTGACACTTTGAATTCTCCTATCCAGTCCCGCCAACGAATGCGGGTGGTCAAAACATGCGACGATGGGATCGGCGCGAACGACAGCCTGATAGGCTGAAAATTAGGTCGAGTAAAGACTTTCGGCTATTTCTGAGACGCCTTGCGCGACCAATAGCGCCATGGCGTAAACCAGTATTGACGCCCTCCAAGGCGCTCGGCTACCGGGTCGAAGCCACTGGTGCCACCTGGCCCGCAGCGTGCGACGCGGAACAAGGTCAGCCATCCACCAGACCACAGTCCGTGGCGGCCAATGGCCTCATATCCATATTCGGAGCATGTGGGAATATGACGGCAGCCGTTACCAAGAAAGCCTGAGAGCGTCAGCTGATAGAGGCGAATGAGGCCCATGCCGAAGAGTCGGCCAGGCGTCTTTCGAAATGGACCGGCCCAATTACGAGAGCGGTTTGCAGGCTTGTGCGGCTTATCGTGACAACCGGGTTGTCCGCACATGAGATCAACTCGCTTCGGATAGAGGCTGCTTAGCCTCCAGTTGATCCAGACAATCGCAGACCGCTTCGAAGGTGAGCAAAGTCGAAGCGTGCCGGGCCTTGTAGTCCTTAACGGGCTTCAGAACCCGCATATCCTCGAAACGGCCCTCCGGACCCTCGCCGCCTGCCGTCAGCATATCGATCATGTCCTGGCGTGCCTTACGAATTTCGGATCGGCTCGCACCAACGACATGATGCGCCATGATCGAGGAGGACGCCTGGCCAAGGGCGCAGGCGCGCACCTCATGGGAGAACTCGGACACACGATCGCCATCCATCTTGATGTAGACCTTGACCTTGGAGCCGCAGAGCTTGGAATGCTTCTGCGCTTGCGCATCCGCATCCGCCAGGACGCCAGCGAGCGGAATGTTGCCGGCAAATTCCAGGATACGGTTGTTATAGATGTCGTCCATGGTCGATATCCCACGTAAAAGCTCGAGAACAGTCGAGCGCCGTCATCATTTTCTAAACGATGTGTCGCTCTGGGAAAAGCTTTGCTGCCCTTGGCGGACGTAATATGTTAACTCACTATCCGTACATCAAGGTTTGATGAAATAATGGAGGCAAGGCGCGCACACTCTTGCCAAAATTCGGAAAAACAACCAGATAGCAGCACGTGGCGCGCGAGCGTCGTTGCAGGACGTGTTCAGGTGTGGCCTTGAACCACACCGGGAGTTAAAAAATGGATGCAATCGTGAAGAATTTTCCTGGCGCTGGCGCGACGGACGATGTGACAAAAGCGCGACCAACGCAGGCTGAAGCCGAGGATGCCGTACGCGTCCTTCTGCGCTGGGCTGGCGACGATCCGGCCCGTGAAGGCTTGCTGGACACGCCGAAGCGCGTGGCCAAGGCCTATCGCGAACTGTTCTCCGGCTACGACCTCGATGCCAAGGATGTTCTTGGCACATTCTTCGAAGAAGTCGGCGGCTATGACGACATCATTCTCGTGCGTGACATTCCTTTCTTCTCGCATTGCGAACACCACATGGTGCCGATCACCGGCAAGGCGCATGTCGCCTATCTGCCGAATGGCCGGGTTCTTGGCCTTTCCAAGATCGCTCGCGTCGTCGAGATTTTCGGGCGTCGCCTGCAAACCCAGGAAACCATGACGGCACAGATCGCCTCTTCGATCGAAACCACGCTGAAGCCACGCGGCGTCGCCGTGATGATCGACGCCGAACATATGTGCATGTCCATGCGCGGTGTTCAGAAGCAAGGTTCCACGACTTTGACGACGAGCTTCACCGGAGCCTTCAAGAAGGATCCTGCCGAGCAAGCCCGCTTCATGTCCATGGTGCGCAACCGCTAAATCGGTTGCCACCCTCTCACAGAGGATCTCATGTCCGCCATTTTCCCAGCCGCGCCGTCCGATAAGGTGGCGCTGGAAGCATCCGGGCCGTTCTCGCCGAAGTTCGACGCAAATGGTCTCGTGACTGCGGTCGTCACCGACATCAAAGACGGTGAGTTGCTGATGGTCGCGCATATGAATGCGGAGGCCCTGAAGCTGACGCTGGAAACGGGCATTGCGCATTATTACAGCCGCTCGCGGGACAAGATCTGGAAGAAGGGTGAAACCTCCGGCAATCTTCAGACGGTTCGCGAGTTCCGCACGGATTGCGATCAGGATGCCGTTTGGCTAAAGGTCTCAGTCGCCGGACACGATGCCACCTGCCATACCGGCCGCCGTTCCTGCTTCTACCGCATAGTGACGATGGAAGACGAAAGCGCGATAACCACAATCACTGACGACAAGCGGCATTTTGACCCGGAAACAACCTATGGTTCACCCTCCTCATCTTGAGGAGTGGAATCTTTTCGATTTCTTTGCCTTTTGCTACGATCATGTGACAAATCCTTGAGGAGACTCGCGGTTCGCGGGAGATGCAAGTGGGAGGCGTCGAATGCTTGGATGGGGAATAAACCGCGATAATCCATCGTCCGCGACGACACTCGGCACCCTGGAGAAAATCACGCCTGCGCCGAAGCCAACACTTCCCCCAAACCGCATAGCACTGGCGCTTGGTGGCGGCGCTGCTCGTGGATGGGCGCATATTGGCGTGCTGCGAGCACTCGACGAAGCCGGGGTGAAGATCGGCATGATTGCCGGTACGTCCATCGGCGCCCTTGTCGGCGGTTGCTACTTGGCAGGAAAACTCAACGAACTGGAAGAGTTTGCCCGCTCACTGACTATGCGCCGCATTGCCGGACTGCTGGACCTGACGATTGGCGGTAGCGGACTGTTTGGCGGCCTGCGGCTGACCAAGCGCATGCAGGAGCATCTCGAAGGCCTCACCATCGAAGATCTTGAGCATCCCTTTATCGCGGTTGCGACCGAACTGCGCACCGGCCACGAAGTATGGATTCACCAAGGCAATCTGATCACCGCACTTCGCGCATCCTATGCCCTGCCCGGTATTTTTGAACCGGTGCGCTGCAACGGCAGGACGCTGATCGATGGCGCCCTCGTCAATCCGGTACCGGTCTCCGTTTGCCGCGCCCATGAGCAAGCTCTGGTCGTTGCGGTCAACCTCAATTACGATATCTTCGGTCGCTCTGCCGTGGTCAAACACAGTGCGGGTACTGGTAGCAAGAGCGAGGCCGAAACGCCGATCACAGCCACATCCAGGATAGGCTTGCCAGGCGTCATGGTTCAGGCGTTCAACATCATTCAGGATCGTATTTCACGGGCGAGACTGGCTGGCGATCCGCCGGATTTGACGCTTCATCCGCGTATCAGCCAGATCGGTCTTTCGGAATTCCATCGCGCTGCCGAGGCGATCGACCAGGGTTATGAAGAGACCCGCTCCAGAATTCCCGAATTGAAGCGCATGCAGCAGGTGTTTCAGCCCTGACAGTATGAAAGGCAAGCTAAGTGCCTGCCCTTCATCTACCCGCTCAAAGACCAACGCTCGTCAGCCTGCAATATAGGCTTTGATGTGCTCCGCTTCCGTCTCGATCTCGCTAATCCGGGCCTTGACCACGTCACCGATGGAAATGATGCCTGCCAGACGCCCATTGGCCTCTACCGGCAGGTGACGGAACCTGCCACCCGTCATGATCTCCATCAGATCGTCCGTGGTGGTTTCTTCGTTGCACCGGGTCACATTCTTGGTCATCACATCGGAAACCCTTGTTTCCAGGGCTGCTGAGCCTTTGGCGGCCACGGCACGCACGAGATCGCGCTCTGTAAAGATGCCAAGGACTGCGCCCTTGTGGTCGCTGACAACGACGGCACCAATACGATGCTCGTAGAGCGTCACGGCAGCATCCGCGATCGTCATATCGGGATCGACCGTCACGACCTCCCTACCCTTGAGATCGAGAATTTCCTTCACAAAAATCGGCATGCGTACCTCCCTTGTCCGTTGCCGCCCGGCTATCGCACTCAAGTCTCCTCCCTGAGAACGAAGCACTGTCTTCAAATTTTTGCGCTCCCTCGACGGGGAAAGCAACTGAATTTCAGGCTACAGTATTGGCCCGAGAATCAGAATCGATTTTCGGAAAGCAGGATGCGTCGATTTAAAGAGATAGAGCGTCGTTAGAGCGTCCGAAAAGACGCACGGCGCGCTCGAACAAACTTCAATCGATTGAGGCAGCTTTGTCTTCCGAGCCGGACTTGGGATCGAACAAGCCGAAGAAAAGGAAGCCGAAGAAGAAACCGAAGATGTGAGCGTCCCACGCCACCTCCCCGCCGACATCACCAAACAGGGGGAAGCCAACGGCAATCAGCGCATTACCCGCGAGCCACCCGATCGTGAAGATCAAAACCGTTCTATTGGTCAGCGCTTGAAAAATACCCTGGCGCGGAAGAAGGTGGCCGAAGGACGGATGATAACGCTGCCCGCGGGGCGGAAACGCGAAGCGGCAAGCTGCACCCATGAGGGCTGAGACCACGCCGGAAGCACCAATCAGAACCGTGATGCTGCTCCAATCAAGAGCCGCATGACCAAAAGCGGAAATCGCCGCAGAAATTATCCAGAAGAGAATAAATCGAGGCGTGCCGATGCGGCGTGCGACGGGCGCACCAAACGCCATCAGCCATAGTCCGTTGAACAGGATGTGCTCAACACCACCATGGAGGAAGGAATAGGTCAGCGGCGTCCAGAGCCATTCCAGGCCTTGCTGCGCCAAGGGAATGGTATAACGCGCCGGGATGAAGCCAAAGGTGAAAAGGAAAGCACCGTAGGTCTCATCCGACATCAGATAGGCAGAACCCGCCTGGATGGCGATCATAAAGCCGAGAACAGCGACCAGAATGAATGGAAGGTTGAAAATGGGTTGCTTCTGGAGCGGCGGGCGATCGTCTTGCGGCTCTTGCAACTCACCGCCCTCATGATGCGTCATTCTCATTTCCATTTCATATCGTTCGACCCTATGGGAGCAATATAGGAAGGTCCGTGCAAATAAAAGCGGCGCGATTGCGCTATACGCCCGATACGGCCTCTTTCCACACCACCAGATGCCTGAGTTCAAGATGAAGACGGTCGTCTCCATCGTTGGATTTTCGCTCATACGAACGCGTATTTCGGGGCATAACAGTTTTGCGCCAGAACGAGACAGTCGAGCGGCGGTCCTTCGATGATATCTCGTCATTCTCTTCAAATATTGGTGTACGACAAAACAGTCTGTTAACCCGCCCGTAGTAAAACATGGCTTGTCTTTTTCTTCATGCAACATAGCGCTGGCAATGTTTTCATCAAATCTCGCACACACCCATGTTTCGAAATCAGTCGACACCGCTGAACCACCGGTTACGGTCGGTCTTTCCGGACGTCTTATGTTGCCGACGGAAGATGAGTTTGACTGCACTGCCACGGAAATGACGGCAGAAAGCGCGCGGCTGACATGTTTTGCCAGACCTAACCGCAACGACCGTATCATCATCTATCTGCAGCATATCGGTCGCGTGGAAGGCAAGGTCACGCAATTGACCGCCGACGGTTTCTCGGTTGCGATCGCTGCGACGGAACGCAAGCGCGAGAAACTCGCCGCTCAATTGGCGTGGATCGCTAAACGTCAAGCGCTCGGTCTGCCGGAAGACAGACGTCATGACCGCCTGACGCCGCGACATGCGAATGCCTCGCTTCTCTTGAACGACGGCAACACAGTTGCTTGCCGCATCATCGACCTTTCGCTCTCCGGTGCGGCTATCGAGATCGACCCGCGCCCGGCGCTTGGCACCACCGTTCGTCTGGGCAATATGGGCGGACGTATCGTTCGCCATTTCATGGAAGGCGTTGCGATCGAGTTCGACAGTGTTCAGTCTAAGGACGCGCTGATCGAGTTTCTCTAACACTTTTTCGCGATAGAATTTCAGAACCGGCAACGCCAGGCGTTTGCCGGTTTTTTTGCTGCTTTGTGGTCATCGCCTTTTTCCGGCTGATCTGGCCCGGACCATGCGCCATTGTTGCACATGGACCTGAGCTGTGCCTGTCACCTGTAAACAGCACTCGTAACGAGCCGTCTTTCCAAACAACCTCATCGTCAAAAACGACGCAGACGCTTCCCGAGAGCCGGATATCGACCTGCTCCAAAACGGGATTCGAAAGAAAATTCAGAAAAAAGCGCAAAAAAGACGATTGAATTGTGATTTTTCCTGCAATCAAAAGAAGAATTTTAGGCCAATTTAGTCGTTGCACGCGTGTTTTCAGCGCCGAAATAGAATTAATAAACAGTTGAGAGCCACCCCCTTACGCGCTTAGACCGTCACGTCCGTTAACCCTATTTCCTGCAACAGGCACCGGAATATTGGCGAATTGCAGCTTCAGCTCAGCGAAGACGCTAACTCGATTGCTAAAATACTATTCAAATTCCATTCAAATAAGCATCAAATAAGCCGTTGTTTTTGCTTAATTTAAGCTCGAATTTGAGCACGGTTTTTTGCCTGCGATCAAAATGTCAATGGCATTGTCCTCCTCACAACGGGGAGACAAGATATGAAAAAATACAGCCGTTTGGGACTTACGATTTTAGCACTGGCCATTGGCGCATTCGCCCAGCAGGCAGAGGCGTCGCCCGGTGCAGCAATGCGAATTATCGGAAAGGCCAATCCTCCGATCGGGCATTACGAGTTCTGCCAGACCTACCAGAGTGAATGCCAGCCGACCTCGGCAGACATGGGCCCGCTGCGGTTGACGGAAGAAACCTGGAAGATGATGCTGGACGTGAACTACACGGTCAACACCACCATCACGCCAGCGACCGACATGGAACTCTATGGTGTCGAAGAGCGCTGGGCCTACCCGACCACCGCGGGTGACTGCGAAGACTTCGTGCTTCTCAAGCGCAAGATGCTGATGAACAAAGGCATCTCCGCCTCCAACCTGTTGATCACCGTCGTTCTGCAGCCAAATGGCTCGGGCCACGCCGTCCTGACCGTTCGCACAGACCGCGGTGACTTCATTCTCGACAACCTGCGCAATAAGGTCATGGACTGGTCGGACACCGAGTACACCTATCTGAAGCGCCAGGATTCTGCCAATCCAGGCCGCTGGGTCAAAATTCAGGATGGCCGCAACGTCAACGCTGTTGCCGGCATCAAGAACTGATCGCAAGGTGAGCGTCAGGACGCCTCTCCGCAGCCCGGCGCAATTCGAATAGTGGACGTAGAAAAAGCGGACACGTTCACAGAACGTATTTCCAAGGTTTAGGCAGGTCGCTCTACCCCGTGTCGATCCTGCCCCAGAACCGGCTCCGTTGCCCCCGGAGCCGGTTTTCCTGTTTTGAGGCAAGGGGATTGTTGTCGCTCCACGCGAAACGGATTGTCCGATGTTATTGAGCGCTACAGAAGCCCTAGCTCGGCAAGTTCCCGCCGCAGGTCGGAGGGCATGTCTTCCGCAATGCCTGCGCCGCCCAGATCGCGCGGGGCTTCCTCGTCCTTGAGATAACGCCATCCCTGGAAAGGCCGTTTTGGCGCAGGCGAAGTCTCTATGACTTCCGGTCCCAGAACCAGATCGCAACGCGTGATGCCATCACCGCCGGTGAATGAGCGGATGTCGAGAAGTCTCTGACGGGCCTGTACCTGCCCCTTGATCACCCAGTAAAGTGAGCCGCCGTCGAGCAACTCCTCCATGCGTTTTGGGATCATGCGTGTGGTGTGGACGCTGTGCGGTTCCAGCCCAGCCGCCATTGCGGTGAGAGAACGTTGGGACACCCATTCGCGCAAATCCTCGATGGAATCCGCGCCGACGCAAAGCTTGATCAGATGTAGAGCCATGCCGCTATCAATGCCGTTTCGACGGACGCGTCAAGCGCCCGTCAAACAATCGCGCCATCAAATATCAACATTCCACGACATTGACCGCGAGGCCACCGGTAGAGGTTTCCTTGTATTTCTCGCTCATATCATTGCCCGTCTGACGCATGGTCTCAATACAGGCATCGAGTGGGACGAAATGTTCTCCATCCCCCTTCAAGGCCAAAGACGCAGCCGTGACGGCCTTCACCGCGCCAAGGGCGTTGCGCTCGATACACGGTACCTGCACCAGTCCTGCGACCGGATCGCATGTCATGCCAAGGTGATGCTCAAGCGCGATCTCGGCGGCATTCTCCACCTGTGCCGGCGAGCCACCCATAACCGCTGCCAGACCTGCCGCCGCCATAGCAGCCGCAGAACCCACTTCACCTTGGCAGCCGACTTCCGCGCCTGAGATAGAGGCATTGTGTTTGATGATGCCGCCAATCGCAGCTGCCGTCAGCAGGAAGTCGCGAATATCGTCGACGGAAGCATCCTCATGGAAGTGGCGAAAATAGCGCACGGTGGCTGGCACGACACCAGCTGCTCCGTTTGTGGGAGCCGTTACGACGCGACCACCAGCAGCATTTTCTTCGTTCACCGCCATGGCATAAACGCTCAACCAGTCATTGGCGAGAACGGGATTAAGCCGGTTGCTGCGCCATTCGGCGTTGAGCTTATCATGGATAGAGCGCGCACGGCGGCGAACCTTCAGACCGCCCGGCATAATGCCCTCGCCCTTCAGACCGCGTTCTATACAACCGTTCATGGCCTCCCAGATCTGGTCAAGGCGGCTGTTCAGCGCGTCGCGGCTCATCACCGTCTCTTCATTGGCGCGCTTCATCTGAGCGATGGTCCGGCCCGAGCGCGCTGCCATGTCCAGCATCTCCTTTGCTGTGGCAAAGGGATAAGGCACTTTCGGGCCGTTATCGACCGTCTTTCCGCGCTGGCGCATGGCGTCAAGCTCGGTATCGGTCACCACGAAGCCGCCACCGACGGAATAATAAATTCGCTTCAAAAGCATCCTGCCCTGATTGTCATAGGCAGAGAAAGTCATACCGTTGGCGTGACCGGGAAGTGGATTCTTCTTGTCAAACACAAGATCTTCGTCTGGACGAAAGGCGTAGGACGGATGACCGGGCGGGGTGACGAGACCTGTGCGTTCCACATCAGCGATAATGCCGTCCATGGCATCTGGATCGACCTTGTCCGGCTTCTCGCCTGTCAGCCCCAGAACCACAGCTCTGCCCGATCCATGTCCAATGCCGGTAAAGGCGAGCGAGCCGTGCAGGCTGACCTTGATGGCAGATACGGCGGCACCCGAAGGCCGTGGCCAATCATCCGACAGGATCAGTTCGAGAAAGCGGTTGGCGGCCGACATGGGCCCCATGGTGTGGGAGCTCGAAGGTCCGATGCCGATTTTGAACACGTCGAAGACGGAAAGAAACATTCTGGGATGCCCTATGTATAGACCTATTGGTGCAACTTTATCGGAAGCGCTCGGCACGAACCATATCAAAAAGCGGCCAAAACTGTGTCGGTAGCGCTATAGCGACGACAGCGTCAGCCCAAACAGCAACCAATTTTCAGAGGGCACGATGCCTAGACTCAAAGGAGATGGAGCGTCGTTTGGCATCCTAACGGATTTATGGCGCTATAGGGCACCTCAGAACGAAAACAGCACGGCTCTCGGGAGAGGCCGCGCTGTTTTACGAAAAAAACTTTTTAAAAAAGTGAGATGCTTACGGTGTACCAAAAAGATAGGTCAATGCGAGAAAAGCAGCGAAGCCTGCGAGTGCGCGTAACGTTACACCCCAGCAGGATTTCTGAGCGGTTTCTTCCATGATTACTCCAGCGTGTTCACTCTTCGGGCGGCTCTTTCAGCGCGTCCCGTGGCGCAACCATCTATTAAAAATGTGTGACGAAGGCAAATGCAAAAAGAGGCTAAACCAAGGCGAATTCTGTGACCTGCCATACGTGCAGCGCATAGGTATGTGAAAAAACAAGCGCTTAATCCGGGACGCTGCGCTGGAGCTGTCAGCTTTGCGATCTTAATTTCGACAAGAGTGTAAAAGCTTGACGGCGCACGCTGGTGGAACGGCTTATTGCCTGTCGAAATCGTTGTGACGTTCAGATGGAAGATGAGTGGCAAAGAGGTAGCTTGAAAAGGGCATATCTCTGGACTACCGGAAGGAAACTCAAGGAGAGCAGGGAATCATGCAGAACGCTTCATCAGCCTTTCCAGACAGGGACACAGTGGCTTCGAAGATTTCGACGCTGAGCGCAGACGATCAGGCATGGTTGAAACTACTGCTGGAAAATCCGCAGCAGGACGAAGCGGTGTTGGAAGGTCTTCTTGTCTATCTCGATAAGGAATCTCAGTCGCGTTTTCTTAACGCCCTGAAACTCGAAAAATGCGGCAAGTGGTTTGGTGATAACGCCCCTGCCCGCCTGCAAATCCGCCTCCACGAGGTGGCCAAAAGCAGCCAGCACCCCGCCTATAATGCCTTCAAAAGCGGAGTCGCCAAGTCCGGCGGGTTGGAAAAGGCCTACCCCAAATCGCCTTTATAGGTCCGGCACACCTTCAACGACCGCGATGATGGGACCCATTGGAAAAAGGTCGTCACGTCTGCCCATCGCAGGGATATCGACGCTTGAGATCGTGCCATCAAGATAAAGCGCGTTATCCGTCTTTAATTCGTCGCGGAACAGGGTGGCGAAATCATAGAAGCGCACCGGGTCTTCCGAGATTGCAAAATGCACAATGCCGTCGGACGAAACACCAACGCCGTTTCGGCGTTTGAAGCTGTCGCTATCGGGTAGGAAGCGCGGATGAATTTTTCCATCGATGACGAGCATCGGGCCTGATTGCGTGGCAAGGTCGGGTTTGAGGTTAGCATTCAGGTAGGCGCTGGTTTCGCGCACCCCGGCTTTCCCGTCGGCAATGAAGAAAACGCCGTTCGGCTGCATGTGGAAATTGCCCCAGCCCCCCGCTGTGCTGATAGGTGTCTTCTCGATCTTGTTGTCGATGTACAGTCCAACTGGCGACAGATCGGAATGATACATGCCGCCATTCATCGCAAAGACGATGAATTGGTGTCGCCGCCACAGGGCCGACGACAGTGCCGCAAACCCACCATAGGAAGTGCCGGTGACTTCGTCTCGACTATAAAGCCGGATATCTGCCTTGCGCGGGTCAAAGCTGCAGACCGTGTAGGCGGCGCTGACATGTTCCATTCTGAGACAGTAGGAAGGTAATTCGCTACCGCGAACTTGTGTTGCAAGAAACAACGACAAAAAATATATTACAAACCGACGCATATTTCCCCTTGGCGCAAGTAAAGAATCATCGTTTCTATTGGTTGGGCGTCGATGCGCCGCATAAGCGAGATTCAAAAGACCTGAGACGAGGCCAACTTCTTTCCAGACGGACTTTCCGCCTGAATTGAGGCCTTAGCACTACAATCCAATAAGAAAACACGTTCCGTTTTATGATGAAGCGGTTGTCGATCGCGGGCGATGATACGGCTCGAACACAAGATCAGGGGTTCAGACAGTGCCAGTCATTACATTTGCAAATACAAAAGGCGGTGCCGGAAAAACGACGGCCGCCGTGATCGTAGCCAGCGAGCTTGCGCGGATGGGACACCGCGTCACGTTGCTGGATGCGGATCCGCAACAATGGACGTCTAGGTGGTACGGGCTGACGCAAGCCCAGAAGAACCTATCCGTCATCTCAGACGTGAGCGACGACACCATCGAGGGGCATATCAAAGACAGCAAGAAGCGCGGCGGTTATGTTATCGTCGATCTTCCCGGTGGTCGATCACCACTTATGGCCAAGGCCATCGGCCTTGCCAACCATGTGCTTATTCCAGTGCAGGGCTGCGCCATGGACGCGGTGGGCGGCGCCGAAGTGCTCAGCCTTCTGAAAGACCTCGCAGATCGCTGTGACATCCGTATTCCTCATTCGGTTATCCTGACGCGCATAAGCCCGATCATAACCACTCGCTCCATGCAGGCTGTCAAATCCTTGCTCGCAGAGAAGATGGTGCACGTGCTTGGCACCCCCCTCATCGAACGTGCTGCCTATCGCGACATGTTCGTCGTCGGCGGTGCGCCGCACATGATGGATCCCGAGAGAGTTAGCAATTTGGACAAGGCGTGTGAGAACGCCCAGGCATTGGCGTTGGACGTTGTCAGCCTCGTTCCACCGAAAGCAGTCGCGGCGAAATCCGCCAAATCGACTGGCACGAAGGCGGTCGCTACAAAGCCGGCTAAGAAAGCGGCTTAGAACACCCGGCTGCCCAGCGAAATGGCGTAAAACCTCTTTCGCCTCCCATGCCTTAAAAATAGAAAGCCGACGATCTCTCGCCGGCTTCAAGTTTATCAGTGGCACACTATGCCTTTACGACATTAACGGCGCGCTGCGTGATCTACACGGCGTCCTGCATCCTGCGTTGCATCGACAGCGTTTGCCGTGTCGCGGCCCACGCCGCGAATGGTGTTGCCGCAAGAGCTGAGGCTAGCGACCGTAACGAGAATGGCAGCAACGGTTGCGAGTGCGCGTGTCGTCATATTTGAAAACTCCCCTTGGGCCTGCGGTTGCAGGCGTGATCTGTGACGCACAAAAAACGCCGCAAACTCAGCGGGGTTCCACGCATTGTCAAAAAAACGTGAGGATGAAACCTATTTTATGTCCCGAGCTTCGCCAACCTGCGCGACATCGCGGAATGCGTTGCGAATACTATCGGCAACTGCCTGGATAGGGCGGGACACCTTGTCAGTCATGATGAGGCGGATATCGAAACTGCCAAGCGGCGGCAGTCCCTCTCTTTCTCCGAGGATGACCATGTCGTTTTGAACATAGGATCGAGGCAATGGCGCTATCGCCAGGTCAGCTTCGATCGCTGCTCTCTGTGCCATGGTGTGACCACTGAGATAGGCGACCCGATAAGGACGGTTACGCTTGTCCAGGGCGTTGATCGCCTCGGAGCGCCAAATGCATCCATCCTCCCATATCGAGATCGGCAATGGATCACGAAGATGCGCGGTGCCGCATTTGGCCCCGGCCCAGACCAACCGTTCGCGCATCAAGACTTCGCCGGCATCGCGCAACGGATGGGAGGCGCAATTGACCAGTGCCAGATCAAGCCGCTGCTCGTCGATGCGCTTGTAAAGTTGAGAACTTGAGTCGATCGTGACGTCCACCATGATCGCGGGAAAGGCTTCCGCAAAGCGCTTGAGAATGCCGGGCAGCAATCCGCGCTGACCAAGATCATCCGGCGCACCCAGCTTCACGACGCCAGACAGGTCCGGCATGACAAAGCGGGAGACTGCCTCATTCGACAGCGCGATCATTCTTCTGGCGTAGGTTAGCAATGTCTCGCCATGTGCCGTCAGCGTTACGGACCGCGCATCACGCAGAAAAAGCGTCGTCTTCAACTGCTCTTCCAGCTTTTTGATCTGCATGGAGACCGCTGATGGTGTGCGAAACACCACTTCTGCAGCCGTCGAGAAATTGCCTGTCTCAGCAATGGCGACGAAGGTGCGAAGGATATCGTTATCAAGCAAGGGGAGCGGCTGGCGAAATGAAACAGTCATGACCGTGTCCGTCAATTTTTCTGAATGATAGATCGATATCATTTCGTTTGATTGAATGTCAAGCGACGTCCATTCTTCTTCCCAGACAGAAGCAGCCTTGGTGGTGCACGAGTTAAAACAACACAAAATGTCATGAGTGACATCAGCGTCATTCAGTTGATTGATAGTTTTAGCAAGCGCATAGCTGGTGATGTCTGGACAACAATAGACACTAAAGCAGAAGGAAGGAGCACTAAAATGACTATGATAATCCTGCATGAAGAAACCGGTAGCTGGCTTCGGCTACGGCCCCCATCCTGGGTATCCCGCGTGATCCGCGCCGGGTTTCAGCTGCACGCCTCCTGGCAACGCAGACGCAATCTCCACATTCTTGAAAGTCTGCCTGCAGATACATTGAAGGACATTGGATGGCCCGCCAACGACACCATCCGCAACTGAATGGACGCAAAAAACGTTGTGCCCATGTGAAAGAATAGATGGCTCGCCATACATCCCGGCGGGCCATTTTTTTGCGCTGCGGAACAAACCAATGGCAAGCCAGTTTCACTGGGTCACTTCATCACGAGGAAACCCATGTCCAAGTTTGGCTCCAGCATTCAGCCCGGCGACTTCACACGCCTGGGCGCCAATTTCGATGGCGACGGCGTAAATTTTGCGATCTTCAGCGCATGTGCAGAACGAGTTGAACTTTGCCTGTTCGATGAGACAGGCAACACTGAAATTGAGCGCATCACTCTTCCAGAATTTACCAACGAAATCTGGCACGGCTATATTCCGGGGCTTAAGCCCGGCGCTCTTTATGGCTATCGTGTCCATGGGCCTTACGATCCGGAGAATGGCCATCGCTTCAATCCCAACAAGCTGCTGGTCGATCCTTATGCGCGCGAACTGGTGGGCGATATCCAATGGGGTCAGGAACAGTTTGGCTACGACCTGAACGCCGAAGACAAAGACCTATCCTTCAACGAGGCCGACAGCGCATCCAAGATGCCCAAGTGCCGCGTGATCGATCCCAAAGACTATGACTGGAGCGGCGACAGCCGCCCGAACATCCCTTGGTCAAAGACAATCTTCTACGAGACGCACGTCAAGGGGTTCACCAAGCTGCACCCTGCCCTGCCGGAAGACCTCAAGGGCACCTATGAAGGGCTTGGGCATAAGGATGTGGTTGCCTATATCAAAAGCCTCGGCATCACGTCGATCGAGCTTCTACCAATCCACTATTTCCCAGACGACTCTCATCTGCTCGACAAGGGCTTGAAGAACTTCTGGGGATACAATTCCCTCGCCTTTTTCGCACCGGCATCGCGCTACTATGGTCCGCGCGCCATGGCAGGCTTCCGGGATATGGTTCGCGCCTTCCACGATGGCGGCATTGAAGTGATTCTCGACGTGGTCTATAACCACACGGCGGAAGGCAATGAGCTCGGGCCAACCCTCTCGTTCAAGGGTATCGACAACTTCTCCTATTACCGCACAATGCCCGATCAGCCGCGCTATTACATCAATGACACGGGAACGGGAAACACCGTCAACACCTCGCACCCGCGTGTCCTGCAACTGGTGACGGACTCACTGCGCTACTGGGCGGAAGATATGCATGTCGATGGCTTCCGCTTCGACCTCGGCACCATATTGGGTCGCGAACCGGAAGGTTTCGACCAGCGCAGCGGTTTCTTCGATGCCGTCGGTCAGGATCCGGTGCTGTCTCGCCTGAAGCTCGTTGGCGAGCCATGGGATATCGGCCCCGGCGGTTATCAGGTCGGTGGCTTTCCTCCCGGCTGGGCAGAGTGGAACGACAAGTATCGCGACACCGTGCGTGAATACTGGAAGGACGAGGATGGCACCGCTGGCGACTTTGCCGCGCGCGTTCTCGGTTCCGGCGATGTCTACGATCTACGTGGCCGCAAGACATGGGCCAGCGTCAACTTCATCACCGCGCATGACGGCTTTACGCTAAACGATCTCGTCTCTTACAACGAAAAGCACAATGAGGCGAATGGCGAAGACAACAAGGACGGTCACAGCGATAATCGCAGCTTCAATTATGGTGTCGAAGGTCCGACGGATGACGAAGGCATCAACGCCGTTCGTGATCGCCAGAAGCGCAACTTCCTGGCAACCCTACTGCTGTCTCACGGCACACCAATGATCCTTGCGGGGGATGAGTTTGGCCGCAGCCAAATGGGCAACAATAACGGCTACTGCCAAGACAGTGATCTCAGCTGGGTACACTGGGAAGGCCTGCCGGAAAGCGCCGAGACCCTGCGTAACTTCACCCGACGCCTGATCGAACTGAGGCAGACTCACTCGGTGCTTCGCCGAGACAGCTGGCATGATGGCACCCATGTAACCTGGCTTAACCCAGGCGGTGGCGAGCAGAAGCCTGAACACTGGCAGGACCCGGGCAGCACCTCTCTCGGCCTGCGCCTAAGCCGCGAAGGCGGCCCGGATGGCGACGAATGGAACGACGTTCTCATTCTCTTCAATCCTCACGAAGGTGATGTCGAATTCAAGCTTCCGGAAGTCGAGAATGGCTGGACAACGGAATTGACGACCGCGGACCCCACTGTCACCGGCAATCAAATTGCCAACGCACAGAACTACATGATGGAAGGCCGCAGCCTGGTTATGCTGCGCGCTGCGTAAAATCATCCGACAAACGATGATTTAAAGGACAAAAGCCGGAGCGCCCCTCCGGCTTTTACTTTATGGGCAAAACCGATCGTCACCGCGATCCGCCTCGCGCCAAGGCGCGAAGATGGAATCGTTTCCGCAGAAGCACGATAGCTGTCTTCAAAGGTTCAGAGCGTCCTGCGTGCATCGAAAAGGACGCGATGCGTTCTAAATCTCAGCGCGCCGAAGCGCCGACCAGACGCAAGCCCCGACGCTTCTTCAAGAGCTTCGCCTTCGCCGCGATCGCAGAGCGAACGGCGAAAAGAATGTCGTCGAAATGATAGGGCTTGCTGAAGAAGCGTGCGTCGGCTGGAAGATCCAGCCCTTCGGATGCATGTCCCCCAGAGGTGACGACGACTGCAATGTGATGTTGCGACCGGTCCAGTATCTCGACGAGATCAAGCCCGGATAAACCGCCCGGCATGTCGATATCCGTGACCACTGCTGCGATCTGCTCATTCATCCCGAGCACACCCACGGCCTCCAGCACATTGGATGCTTCCAGAACGCGGTAGCCTTTCTCTTCCAAGGCATCCACAAGGGCAAATCGAATGATCGGTTCGTCTTCGACAACCAATACCGTCACGCCAGCTTCCTGCATACGCAATACTCCGCTTTAAGCTTGGACCGGTCAGCACGAGGCTCGACCGTTCACGTGCTGTGGCACCCGATGGGCGGCGGTGGCTTCGACGTCCGCCATCCTATCTTTCCAACAGAACGCGCAATTCGGCGACATTGATGAGAGCATGCGGGACAAAATTGAAAACAATATTAATAAAATGCAAAACATCTCGAAATGCCATGTCGCAATTCAGATATTGGCATTTGTCAACCCGCGCTCACAGATTGTTTTTTTGACGTGGAAGAACCCACGTCGTATTTGTCCATTAGACCGTCGCATTCAGAACATACTGATGATAGTTTCCACGCAAGAAATTGATTTTCCGCAAAATGGAGCATGGTCACCGTGAGCAAAACTCCCAAGAAGCGTTCAATAGTATTTTTTATGGTTCCTCAGTTCACGATGCTGCCCTTTACAGCGGCCGTGGAAACATTGCGTATCGCCAATCGTATGCTTGGCTACGACGCTTATGAATGGCGTCTTGCCTCCATCGACGGGATGAAAGTCACCTCTTCAAGCGGCATCGCGCTTGAAGCAAATACTTCTCTTGCGGAAGAGCGCAAATGTATTGGCGGCGAGAACCGACCAAGCATGGTGCTGGTCTGTTCCGGGATCGACATCGATCAATATGTGAACAAGTCGGTCAATGCATGGCTGCGAGAGGTCAATAATCGCGGCATTGCGGTCGGTAGTCTCTGTACGGGCGCACATGTGCTTGCCCAGGCGGGACTGCTGAATGGCAAGCGCTGTGCGATCCACTGGGAAAATCTTCCAGGCTTTTCCGAGGCTTTTCCGCAAGTGGAAGTCTATGCCGATCTCTATGAGGTGGATGGCAACATCTACACCTGTGCGGGCGGAACGGCTTCGCTTGACATGATGCTGAACCTGATCGGTCAGGATTTCGGCGAAAACCTCGTGAACCGGGTCTGCGAGCAGCAGCTGACGGACCGTGTCCGCAATCCGCACGATCGTCAGCGCCTGCCGCTTCGTGCCCGTCTTGGCGTGCAGAACGACAAGGTTCTTTCGATCATCGAGTTGATGGAAAGCAATCTTTCAGAGCCGCTCTCGCTTCTCGACATTGCCGAGGGCGCGGACCTGTCTCGCCGACAGGTCGAGCGACTGTTCCGTCAGGAGATGGGCCGTTCGCCTGCACGCTACTATCTCGAGATCAGGCTTGATCGGGCACGTCACCTTCTGGTGCAGTCGGCCATGCCGGTGGTGGAAGTCGCAGTTGCCTGTGGCTTCGTCTCTGCCTCGCACTTCTCCAAGTGTTATCGCGAAATCTACAACCGCACGCCGCAACAGGAGCGTGCGGAACGCAAGCTCGTGATCAGTGCATCGAGAATGCTGGCGGCCAGCAGCCAAGGCAAGGCTGCGCATTAAGCGCGGCCAGCGTCCAAGATACCCGGCGATTTCCTGATCGTCGGAGCCAAGCTTTTCCGTTGCGAAAATCGATCTCGAGTTTCGCAACGGCCTATGCTTCATCGAGTTCAGCATGGCGCATTGCGCCTCTCTGCAGCCGATTTACTCCGATCCATTTCTATATACAGACTTGTTGGAAGCGTAGATTTTCCCTTCCGTCCAGCGGCTTTTGCGATTGCCGTTCACCGTTTGCCGCAGGTTCTCCAGACAGAATAGTAGCTCGCTCTGTTTTGCCTGCTTTTCGACCGCGCCCCTTATCCTACCTCCCAGTTTAACCAGTTCGAGACGTCCAGGCAGCTCTTCCGAAGGAGAGCGTGAGTAGAAACAAGTGTTGCGCGCTGCCTGTGTTTTCCCGCCCCATATTTCAGAACTTAATAATATGTAAAACTCCACAAAAGGAGCGTTGACAGCTCGTTTAACTATGTTAGTTTTTTTGTGCGATAAAACATAAATAAAGTTTAATCAAACATTCGCATGTAGGTTCATGTAACCTCCTTAGGAGAACGAAATGAGGAAATCTCTTATTCTGGCCGGGTTTCTCGGCCTGTCCCTCTGTGCCTTTTCCGCACAGGCCGATGAAAAGCCGCTCTTCATCACTGTTGTGAAATCTACTGGATTCAACTGGTTCAAGCGGATGGAGGTCGGCGTCAAGGAGTTCGGCAAAGAGAACAATGTCAACGCTGTGCAGGTCGGACCATCGAAGGCCGATAGTGCCATGCAGCTTCAAAGCCTTGAGGATGCCATCTCCCAGAAACCGAAGGCGTTGATGGTCGTTCCGCTAGAGGCGCAGTCGCTCGAAGCAGCTCTTGGTAAAGCCAAGGAACGCGGCATGATCGTCGTGACCCATGAGTCCGCTGACATCAAGAATGCCGATTACGATCTCGAGGCATTCGACAACGCCGCTTATGGCCGTCATTTGATGGAAGAGATGGCCAAGCGCATGAATTATGAAGGCCAGTATGCCGTCTTCGTCGGCAGCCTGACGCAGACCACGCACAATGCCTGGGTGGATGCGGCGATCGCGCTGCAAAAGGAAAAATATCCAAAAATGGAACTCGTCGGCACCAAGAACGAGAGCCATGACGACGTCGCGAAAGCCTATCAGATCACGAAAGATCTGCTAAAAACCTATCCGAAGCTCAAGGGTATACAGGGCTCGGACGCTCTCGATGTCGTTGGCGCAGGTCAGGCGGTCGAGGAAGCGGGCCTTGGCGGTAAGCTCTCCATCGTCGGCACCAGCATTCCCTCCTATGCGGGCGATCTCATCAAGGCAGGCACTGTCAGTCTTATCACCTGCTGGGACCCAGCTCTTGCCGGCGAAGCCATGAACAAGGTCGCGCTGCTTATCAGCCAAGGCAAGAAGATCACCGACGGCATGGATCTCGGCGTTCCGGGCTACGAGAAGATCACGCTGTCCGGCAAGGTCATCTACGGGTCGGCATGGCTCGACATGGACAAGTCGAACATCGACAAGTACGACTTCTGATCGTCCGGACATCATCGAGATGGCACCGTTCCTGAGCCTGCAAAAGATCAGTAAGACCTTTTCGGGCGTACATGCACTGCGCGATGTCGACTTCGACATCGAACCCGGCGAAGTCCTGTGCCTGCTCGGTGAGAACGGCTCAGGCAAGTCCACTCTGATCAAGACGCTATCGGGCATGCACAAGCCCGATAGCGGTTCGATCCTGCTGCTCGGAGAACCACAGGAAAACTGGGGTCCAGAGCAGGCGCTTTCCGCAGGGATCGAAGTGATCTACCAGGATTTTTCGCTCTTTCCGAACCTCTCCGTCATGGAGAATATCGGCTTGGCGGAAGCCGCCGGCAAGCGCCGCTGGTTTGCAAGCTGGCGCACCATGCGCCGCCGGGCGAAAGCTGCCCTCGCCCGCATTGGTACTGATATACCGCTTGATAAGCCTGCCGAAGAACTTTCGGTGGCACAGCGGCAGCTTGTCGCGATCGCCCGTGCGCTCGTCGGCAACCCCTCCCTCATCGTTATGGACGAGCCAACGTCGGCGCTGACATTGCGCGAAATCGGGCGCCTCCTCGACATCATCGAGCAGCTCCGCGCCGATGGCGTCGCGGTCATCTTTGTCAGCCACAAGCTGGACGAGGTGCAGAAGGTGGCGCAACGCGTGATCGTCATGCGCAATGGCGAAAAGGTTCACGACGAGCGGGCGAGAGAGTTCGACCGCGCCGCACTCGTGCATCGCATGGTCGGTGTCGATATTCCGCAAGACCGCCGCGACACGAAAACGACAGAAGGTCCCGTGGTCCTGGAGGTGTCCGGGCTCCAACGCGCCAATTACTACAGGAATATTTCCTTCTCGTTGCGCGAAGGCGAGATACTCGGTCTGACCGGACAACTGGATTCCGGCCGCACTGCCTTGGCGCTTTCCCTTTACGGAATGTTGCCGCCCGACGCAGGCAGGGTCGTCCTCGATGGAAAGCCCGTCGCGGTCGATAGTATCCGCCATGCGCTGGCCAGCGGAATCGGCATGGTGCCGGAAGACCGTCTGACGGAGGGGCTTTTTCTCTCCCGTTCGGTGGGCACCAATCTCGCTGCCGGCAGTCTCTCCTCTCTCTCCGGTGCTTTCGGCATCATTGATGAGGACCGCGTAGACAGCTTCGCGCGGGACTGGATCAGCCGTCTTTCCATCAAGACACCGAATGCCGATGCGATGGTGCATACCTTGTCCGGCGGCAACCAACAACGCGTGGTTCTCGGCAAGGTGCTTGCCCGCAAGCCACGGGTCGTCGTGCTCAACGGACCAACAGTTGGCGTCGATGTCGGCTCGAAGGAGGAAATCCACCGTATCATCGAAGCGATGAGCGCCGAAGGTGCGGGCGTCATCGTGGTCTCCGACGACACCGACGAAATCATCAGGCTTTGCGACCGCCTGCTTGTCATGAGCGAAGGTGAGATCGTGGAAACCATCGCAGGCGCAGAGCTCGATGCCACGCGACTATCAACTCTCGGAAAGGAGGTCTAAGCCATGGCGATCAAAGAGACATCACCATCTGCCGCCCGGCACGGCTGGCCGACCATATCGCTCGACAACAGGGCGATCGCCTTTCTCATGTTGATCCTGCTGTGCATCGTTACAGCGGCGATCAATCCGGCCTTTGTCTCGGTCTCCACCCTGTTCGATACGTTGCGCAACCTGACCGTGATCGGGATCTTCGGAATGGCGGCCCTGATCGTGATGCTGACTGGAGGTATCGACGTCTCCTTCCCCGCGATCGGTGCGGTGACGGCCTATGCCACGATCAAGTATTTCGTCGACAACAGCATCGATGCACCGCTGATCGCGATCTATGGCGTGGCGATGCTGCTCGGCGGTTCCATCGGTTTGATCAACGGCCTCTTCGTCGCGCTGCTGCGTCTTCCCGCATTGATCGTCACGCTCGGCATGTCCAGCCTTCTCTATGGCTTTTCGCTGTTCTTCCTTGGCTCGCAAAATATCTTTCGCGTGCCAGCCAGTCTCTCCTCCTTTTCCCGTACAGCGCTGATGACGTGGGAGGATGTTTCCGGGCGGACCTTATCGCTGCATCCTGCCGTTTTGATTTTCGTCGGCGTCTGTGTGCTGGTTGGCCTCATGCTGCGCTACACGATCATCGGACGCGGCCTCTACGCGCTTGGAGGCAACCGGGAGTCGGCGCGGCGCATCGGTTTGCCGGTGAAAACCATCGAGATTTTCGCCTTCGTGGCAGCCGGGGTCCTGGCGGCGATGGCTGGCATCACCCAGTCCATGTTTTTCCGCAATGCCAATCCCGGCGCCTTTTCCGGCATGGAACTCGATGTCATTGCCGCACTCGTCCTTGGCGGCGCATCCGTGACCGGTGGTCGTGGTAGCGTTGCAGGCGCAGTCATCGGCCTCACCTTCGTGGTGCTGTTGACCTCGAGCCTCGTTTTGATCGGCATTCCGGCGGCTTGGCAGAAGGTCTTCGTCGGCGCAGCACTCCTTTTGGGCGTCGGTGTCGCAGGTCTGCGTGCGACCCGCGCACAAGCCTTTGCACCCATCCCCTTTTCCAGAATGAAAGGTTGAGCCGGTGAGGAAGCTGTTTTCGCCCATCAAAGGCCGTGACCCCTATATCATCATTCTGGCTGTCTCGACGGTACTCGCCTTCGCAGTGATGGCCGTCACTGTGCCCGACCGCTTTCTTCATGTCGACAACTTCGCCTCCATGGCCATTCAGTTGTCGGAACTAGGTCTGTTTTCGGTTGCCATGGCACTTTCACTGATCATCGGCGGCATCGATCTCTCGGTCGTCGCAGTCGCCAATCTCGCGGCGATCGTGGCCGCGCTGGTCATGCGCTTGATTGCAGCGGACGACGCCTCGCTGGCGATGCTGATCATCGCCTTTAGCTGCGGACTGGTTTCCGCTCTTATGATCGGTGTCATCGTCGGGCTCATCAACGGCATGCTCGTCACCCGTCTCGGTGTGCCCAGCATCTTGGCAACACTGGCGACTATGACGCTGTTTACCGGCATCTCTTTCGGCATCACCGGCGGCAGCGCCATCTCTGGACTGCCTGAGGGCATTGATCAGCTGGGACGGGCAAGCATCTTCGCGATCCCGGCGCCGTTCATCGCCTTTGCCATCATCTGGTTCGCTGTCGATCTGATGCTAAGAAAGACGAGACTTGGCACGACGATGATGCTCGTCGGCGCCAGTCTCAAGGTTGCGCGTTTCTCAGGGATCGCGACAGGCCGGATTATTCTGGTTACGCATCTTCTCTGCTCGGTCATCGCCGCATTGGCGGGTTTCATCAGCCTGCTGCGCATGAATTCCGCCAATGCCGATTACGGCGGAACCTATGTTCTTCTTGCCATCCTCGTCTCGGTTCTCGGGGGCATATCCGTCGCCGGTGGCGCGGGCCGTATGATCGGCGTGCTGATCAGTCTCGTCCTGCTGCAGTTTCTATCGACCGGCTTCAACATGCTGCTGCTCTTCGTTCCGGACGGCAATTTCTTCCGTGACTTCGTGTGGGGCGTCTTGCTGCTGGCAATCATGGCCCTATCCCATCCCTTGCGCCGTGGGAAAAGCTGATAATGGTTCTTTATCAGTCAACCAGGAGCGCAAAGCCATGAACACGCCCAGCAATCGAAAAGCCCATATTCTTGAGAAGATTTCTTCGGGCCAGCCGGTCTCGGTAACCGAGATCGCATCGGACCTGAAGGTGTCGGAAATGACCATTCGCCGAGACCTCGCCGAACTTGAGAAGGAAGGCCTTCTCAAACGCGTGCATGGCGGTGCCGTCAGCACCTTCGGCCGAGGCTATGAGCCGCCCTTCATATTGCGCAACGCCCAGGCCGTGGCCGCCAAGAATGCAATCGGCGAGCTTGCCGCGAGCCTCGTATCGGAGGGCGACAGTATCGCGCTCGATGTCGGCTCCACGGCCGCGGAAGTGGCGCGACATCTTGCCGGACGGCGAGGCCTGACCATCGTGACGCCGAGCCTGCGTGTCGTGGAGCATTTTGTCAGCAACAAGGATGTCCGACTGATCGTTGCCGGAGGCATCCTTCGCTGCGGCGAGGGTTCGCTGGTCGGTGAGCTTGCCTGCCAGACCTTCCGCGATCTGTTTGTCGACAAGCTGTTCCTCGGTGTCGGCGGCATCAGCTGCGAGGCGGGCCTGACCGACTACAACTGGGACGATGCGCTGGTGAAGAAAGCGATGATCAAAAGCGCCAAGGAAATCATCGTCACCGCCGATGCCAGCAAGTTCGATCGCACCGCCTTTGCCAAGATCGCCGAGATCGATGGCTTCAACACCCTCATCACCGACCGCGCTCCTCCTAAGGATATCGCCGAGATATTTGCCCGCAAGGGCATCGCGGTCCACATCGCCAACGCAAGAGCGAAACCGGAAGAACCCGATCGCGACGCACAGACAGCATAAACAGAAAAGCGAGGACTAATCCATGCAATGGCTCCAGAAGACCTTCAATGTCGAAAAGCCCATCATCGCGATGTGTCATTTCCAGGCGCTCCCGGGCGACCCAGGCTACGACGCCGTGGGCGGCATGACCAAGGTGATCGATAAGGCACTGGCCGATCTCGTCCATCTTCAGGAAGGCGGCGTGGACGCCATTATGTTCTCGAACGAATTCAGCCTTCCCTACCTCACCAAGGTCCGGCCTGAAACGACTGCAGCTATGGCGCGCATGATCGGCGAAATGATGCCTTCAATCAAAGTACCCTTCGGTGTCAACGTTCTTTGGGACCCGATCGCATCGATCGATCTTGCCGCCGCCACCGGCGCGGTTTTCATCCGCGAGATCATGAGCGGTGTCTATGCCTCGGACTTCGGTCTCTGGAACACCAATGTCGGCGAAACAATACGCCACAAGATGCGCCTCGCTCCGGATCTGAAGATGCTCTTCAACATCGTTCCAGAGGCTGCGTCCTATCTCGGGAACCGCACGATTATCGACATTGCCCGGTCAACCGTCTTCAACAACCGTCCCGATGCACTTTGCGTCTCCGGCCTGACGGCAGGCGTGGAAACGGATACCCAGATACTCGCCAGCGTCAAGAAGGCCGTTCCAGACACCGTCGTCCTGTGCAACACAGGCTGCCGTATCGACAATGTCGAGCGCCAACTTTCGGTGTCGGATGGCGCTGTCGTCGGATCGACATTCAAGATCGATGGCGTCTTCGAGAACGCAGTCGATCCAGCGCGCGTCAAGGCATTCATGGATAAGGTCAAGTCGATCCGTAGCGTTTCACGGGCCGTGGCCTGATGACGGGAGACAGAATGATGGCCATCGATGAAAAGAACCTTGCTCGCATCGAGGCATGGACACGCGATCTTTGCTTGATCCCAGGACTGTCGGGCTTTGAGGACCCGGTTGCGGACTATATTTCCGCAGCGCTCCCCGATACGCGTATCGAGCGCCATGTCGACACCATGGGCAACCTGACGCTCACCGTCAGAGGCAGCGACGCGGAGGCACCGTCGGTGATGGTCTTCGCCCATACAGACCAGCTCGGTCTCATGGTGCGACGCATTGAAGCTGACGGCTTCGTGCGGGTCGAAAGGCTCGGCGGCGTGCCAGAACGGGTGCTGCCAGGACTGAAGATGGTCATCATGAACCGCCAGGGAAAGCAGATCCCTTGCGTTATAGCCGTCAAGGCTCATCACGCCACACCCCAGGACGAAAAGAGCCAGGTGCTCGGCTATGAGAAGCTGTTTCTCGATCTGGGCGTTTCCTCGGCGGAAGAGGTGCGCGCGCTTGGAGTCGATATCGGTGCGCCGGTCACCTATACCCCGTCTTTCGACCGGCTCGCCGGCACGCGGATTAGCGGCACGGCGATCGATGATCGCGCTGGCTGCGCCGTCCTGATGGATCTTGTCCAGCGCGTGGTCGACAAACCGGTACCGGCAACGCTGCATGCCGTCTTCTCCGTCCAGGAAGAGTTCAACCTGCGCGGCGCGATGCTGGCGGCCGAACGGTTGAAGCCTGACGCGGCTATCTCCATCGATCTGATGGTGGCGGCAGACACGCCGGATCTTCCTCATCGCGGCGAGCTGAAACTCGGCGGTGGTCCGGCGCTTGGTCTCTACAGCTTCCATGGCCGCGGAACGTTGAACGGAACGCTAGCCCATCCGGCTCTTCTCAACCATTTCGAGGCGACAGCGGAGGCTCTGTCCATGCCGCTCCAGCGCAGCGCACATACGGGCCTTTTGACGGACTCCTCCTATGTCCAGCTGGTTGGCGAAGGTATCCCATCAATGGATATCGGTTATCCGGCACGCTACACCCACACACCCATCGAAACCTGCGACCTGACCGATCTCGAACAGATCGCGGCCTTGCTCGAAGCGTCTCTGGCAGGAATGGCCAAAGGCTTCTCCTTCGCGCGCCGGAGATATGCATGCGCTACCTCCTAGGTGTCGATATCGGAAGCTTTTCCTCCAAAGGCATCCTGCTTGACGAGGAGGGCAAGATCATCGCCATGGCACAACGCAAACATGAAATGCGCGTGCCGGCGCCAGGCAGGGCAGAGCATGATGCGATCGAAGACTGGTGGGACGGTTTCAAAATCCTGACACGCCAGTTGCTGGCGGAAAGCGATATCGACCCGGTCGATATCGCCGCCGTCGGATGCAGTGGCATCGGACCTTGCGCCTTGCCGGTGACGGAGGATGGCGTGCCGTTGCGTCCAGCGATCCTGTACGGCGTCGATATCCGCGCCGAAGAAGAAATCGATGAACTCAACACAGAACTCGGTGCCGAGGCGGTACTTGCGCGCACCGGGAATCCGCTGACGACACAGTCCGTCGGCCCGAAAATACGCTGGTTGAAGAAACACGAACCGGAGGTTTACGCCCGCACCGAGCGGATCGTCGGTTGCCCGACATTCCTCGTCCATCGGCTGACGGGCCGGTGGGTCGTGGATCACTATGGTGCCTCCTGTTACACGCCGTTCTACGATCTCGCCGCCAGAACATGGCATGTTGATACTGTAGAAACCGTCTGCCCCGTCGACTGGCTGCCGGATATTGCGTGGACCACGGATATTGTCGGCCATGTCAGCGCGGAGGCCGCGCGTGAAACCGGCCTTGCGCCGAATACGCCCGTCATTGCAGGCACCATCGACGCGGCAAGCGAAGCGGTCAGCGTGGGTGTACGACAGCCTGGCGATCTGATGATCATGTACGGGACGACCGCCTTTTTTATTCAGGTCAACGCGAAACTGGTGACGGATTCCCGCTTCTGGGCCGCTCCCTTCCTTTTTGAAAACACCTGGAGCGTGATGGGTGGACTGGCGACCGGAGGTGGCCTCACACAATGGTTTCGCAAGGAGTTGACCGGGCTCGAAGACAGCGATCGGGCTTTCGAAATCCTGGCACAGGACGCTGCTGCCAGCCCGCCGGGCGCCAATGGTATATTGACCCTCCCCTATTTTAGCGGCGAAAGAACGCCGATCAACGATCCGCGTGCAAAAGGGCTCATCTTCGGGTTGACCCTTGCCCATAGCCGTGGCGACGTCTATCGCGGACTGATCGAAGGTATTGGCCACGCCATACGCCACAATCTCGATACCTTCGCCGAAGTCCAGCCAGCAGAGCACATCTATGCCGTGGGCGGAGGCGTCAAGAACGACGTGTGGACGCAAAGCGTCAGCGACATTGCGGGCGTGCGCCAACAGGTGCGACGTCATACTGTGGGTGCTGCACTCGGTTCAGCGTTTCTTGCGGGACTGGGTGCTGGCGTCTTCCAGCAAGACGATATCGAAAGGATAAACCCCGCCGAAGCGGAAATCGTGCCGGATATTGCCAACAGACAAGGCTACGACGCAGATCACATCTCCTTCCAGACGCTCTATCGAAACAATCGCGACCTTATGCAGCGATCTTGATGCTATTTGGTGTCGAGGCGACCCTGAACAGAACATCTCCTGCATGACAAAGGCCCGCTTCAGCAGCGGGCCTTTGAGCTTTGACAAGCATATCCAGACACGACCAAGAAGGTCTATCTGCTTACTTTCCGAAAATATCCAGACCGCTGCCCCAAGGACCATGCGGCTTGTCAACACCGTCGGTGCGCTCAAAGCCATGGGCACCGAAGAAGTCGCGCTGGGCCTGGATGAGGTTGGCCGTGCCGCGACCGCGACGATAGGCGTCGAAGTAGCCGAGCGCGGAAGCGAGAGCCGGAACCGGCAGGCTGGACAGGATGGCGTGCGAGACGACATGGCGCAGCGGTGCGTCGGTGTCCTGAACCATCTTGGCGAAGGCTGGCGTGACGATCAGGTTCGCGACATGCGGATCCTTGGTGAAGGCGGAGGTGATCTCATCCAGGAACTGCGAGCGGATGATGCACCCAGCGCGCCAGATGCGGGCGATGGTGGGCATTGGCAGATCCCAGTTGAACTCCTTCGAAGCCGCAGCCATGACGGCAAAGCCCTGTGCATATGCGCCAATCTTGGCGGCAAGCAATGCGTTTTCCAGATCGTCGATAAAGGCCTGCTTGTCTGCGGGCACGGCCAGCGCCTTCGGAACGCCGAAGATCTTCTCGGCGGCTTCGCGCTCATCCTTCTGGGAGGAGAGAATACGGGCTGCGACGGCGGCTTCAATCGCCGTTGCGGCCACACCCATGTTCTGAGCCTCGATGACGGACCACTTGCCGGTCCCCTTCTGCCCTGCCTTGTCGAGGATCAAATCCACCATCGGCTTACCGGTGATCGGATCGGCAGCACGCAGCACCTTCTCGGTGATCTCGATCAGGTAGGAGTTCAGGCGGCCCTTGTTCCACTTGCCGAAGACATCGGCAATTTCGCCTGCGCTAAGCTTCAGGCCATCGCGCAAGATACCGTAGATTTCAGCGATCATCTGCATATCGGCATATTCGATGCCGTTATGGATCGTCTTGACGAAGTGACCCGCGCCATCATTGCCGAGCCAAGCGACGCACGGATCGTTATCGTATTTCGCTGAGATCGAGGTCAGTACCTTCTCGACGCGCTTCCAGCTCTCTTCCGTACCACCGACCATGATGGACGGGCCGTGGCGGGCGCCCTCTTCACCGCCGGAAACGCCCATGCCGATAAAGGTCAGGCCGCTATCTTTCAGATTGTCGAATCGGCGGATCGTATCGCGGAAATTGGCGTTGCCCGCATCGATCATGATGTCGCCATTTTCGAGATAGGGCTTTAGAATTTCCATCTGCTGATCGACGGGATCGCCGGCCTTGATCATGATAATGATCGGGCGCGGCGGGCGAATGGCGGCAACGAAGTCTTCAATGGTTTCACAAGGAATGATCTGTCCCTGCAATTCGCCGGCCTCGGCATAAAACTTCTTCGTTGCTTCCGGGGTTCGGTTGAAAACGGCAATCTTGTTGCCTTTTTCCGCGATGTTGAGCGCCAGGTTCGAGCCCATGACGCCAAGACCGATCAAACCGATTTCTGCCTGTTCCACGGATGTGTCTCCATTTTGCATTTGATGGCGCCTGTTTTGGCACTCTAACCTTCAAACGGCAAGGCGAGACCCTATTGAATCGGTTAAATTTTGATGACAACGCTCAGCTTTGGTGCCGCTATCGATGATCCGTCAAGCGGCTGGTTTGTCGTCACCGTCCTCCAGCGCCCGCCAGGCGGAGCCATCCATATCCTCATATTGCCCGCTCTTCAGCGACCAGAGGAAGGCAAAGAGACCGAGCCCACCGAGAAGCAGCGCGACGGGTATGAGGAATACCAGCATGTTCATGCGATCTGCGCTCCATTTCCCATCTGAGGAGCGGTATCGCCTTGCTTGCGCTTGCCTGTGGCTCGCTTCTCGAAGCCGTTGAGGCGAAGCGCATTGGTGACCACGATGATCGAAGAGGTCGACATGGCAATGGCCGCGATCATGGGCGTGGCGAGACCTGCAAATGCTACAGGGACGGCGATGATGTTGTAGCCGATCGCCAGCGCAAAGTTCTGGCGGATGAGCCGCCCTGCCCGGCGCGAAATGTCGACAGCGAAAGCGACGGACCTCAAGTCTTCCCGCAGGAAAACAAAGTCTGCGGCCTGGCGCCCAATATCGGCTGCTGATGCCGGAGCGATCGACACATGCGCTGCGGCGAGTGCTGGCGCATCATTGATCCCGTCGCCCACCATCAAAACCTTTCGACCGCTGGCCGCCAACTCTTCGCAGCGGCGCGCCTTATCCGCCGGGGCTAAGCTGCCATTCCAGCGCGAGAGACCAAGCTTGCCTGCCAGCGCCTTCACCGCGGATGGCCTGTCTCCGGAAACGATTTCCGTCTCGAACCCGAAGCGTTGCAAAGTCTCGATCGCCTCGAATGTGCCCGGCCTCACCCGGTCCTCGAAGCGGAAGCAGGAAACCTCCTCTCCGTTCAGTGACAAGATTACTTCTGACGCGGAGCCCCCATCGCTCTGCTGTCCTTCTGAGGGGCAGCAACAGCGTCGATTGCCGAGCCGATAGACGCCGTTTCCGGTTTTCGCTTCGACCCCACATCCCGGGATTTCGCTCACGTTGTCGAAGACAGGAAGCGCACCACGGACGGAGCCGTAGAGCGCCTGGGACAGAGGATGACGAGAATTGGCGGCAAGGCCAGCAGCGAGGTGCAAGGCATCGTCCGGCACATCCGCCCTATTGAGCAGTTGGGGCTGACCGAGCGTCAGCGTGCCGGTCTTGTCGAAGAGCACCGTGTCAGCCTCGGCGAGCCGCTCCATGGCCGAGCCATCCTTGACCATGACACCGTTCTTAAAGAGCTCACCCGCGGCAACGACCTGTACGACAGGAACAGCAAGGCCAAGGGCACAGGGGCAGGTGATGATGAGAACGGCAATGGCGATCAGCATCGCCTGTTTCCAGTCTCCGCCAAACACGCCCCAGGCAATGAAGGACACAAGCGCTAGAAAGTGAACCACAGGGGAATAGTATTGCGCCGCGCGATCTGCCAGGTGGCGATAACGCGCCCTGCCCCCTTCAGCCGCTTCCATCAAGCCGATAATCTCCGCCAGGAAGGAATCGCGGGCGAGCGCCGTTGCTTTGAGAGTTAGCGGACCAGTGAGGTTCAAGGTCCCCGCCTGAACGCTGTCACCCGGCTGAACGATTCTGGCGACACTCTCACCGTTGACGATGGACATGTCCAGATCGCTGGAGCCGGTTATGATCACACCATCTACCGGCACCCTCTCGCCTGCTGCAACAAGGACGACGTCACTTGGAGCCAGTTCGGCAATTGCGCGGTACTCGCGCTGTCCATCGGCAAGCAGGACCATGGCACCATGCGGTGACAATCTTGCTAGACCGGCAACAGCCGAGCGCGCGCGGTCGCGCATGACGTGATCGAGTGTGCGACCGATCAGCAGGAAGAAGAGCAGTGAGACGGTCGCATCGAACCATGCGTGGCTTCCGCTATGCATGGTTTCCCAGAGCGAAACGGCGTAGGAAAGCGTGATCGCCAAAGCGATCGGCACATCCATATTGGTGCGGCCATGCTTCAGAGCGTTATAGGCAGACCGATAGAAGAACCGCCCTCCATAGACCAGCGCCGGAGCTGCGATCAGGGCGGATATCCAGTGGAACATGTCGCGTGTGGAGGCATCCGCACCGGACCAGACCGATATGGATAGCAGCATGATGTTTGCGGCTGCAAACCCCGTAAGACCGACTGCCCGGATCAATTGGTTCCTGAGGTCGTCGGAAGCTTCTTCGGCGCTGGTAAAAAGATGGGTTTCGTAACCCGTCGAGGCGACTACCCTGGCAAGGATGCCCGGATCGGTGCGAACGCCCGCCACCTGCTCGCGCCAGACGATGGAGACTCGTTTCGAGGAGAGGTTGACGCGAGCGCGCGCCACCTCGGGCAATTTCTTCAAACAGGTTTCGATCGTGGTGATGCAGGTGCCGCAATAGACGCCGGGCACCGAGAGATCGATCTGTCGCAGGCCCTGCCCAAGATCACGACTGGCGAGCACCATCTCTTCCGACGACGGCAAGGCCTTCCTTAATCCCACTTGGTCGAGAGCACCTTCGGTGCCAGGCGCGCAACAACTCATCTGACATCTCCGGCAATATCGATGCGGGTGCCTTCATGAACGATGATCTTGCCGTCCTTCACGGCAACAGCCTCGACGATCCAGTCCCCTGGCGCGAGTTGGTGATGGGCTGCAAAGCCATTCGCCGATTGCTTTTCCAGGACCAGCGAGAAATCCTGCTTCTCCCCAACCGGGCGGCGAAAATTGAGCGTCACAGCGTCCGTCTCGATCGGTCCCTTGGTAGGATGGCTTACCTCGTACGCGATGCTATCGCCCTCGAGTTTAAGTTTGCCGACGATGCCGCTCGCCGCACGCGCCTTGGCCGCTTCCGCCTTGCCGTTGAACTGCTGACTGGCGACGTAGGTGTTTTGCACCACAAGCCCGCTCCAACTCGAAACCGCGTTCCACGCCATGGTGACATTGACAGCAATGACCGTGCCGAAGAACAGCACCATGATGGTGAGCATGTGCCAGCCGGTGAAGACAAAGGCGGGCTTTTCCTGTCGCTCGATCGTCATTTCTTTACTCCCGGCCCATTGAAGACGGCCTTGTAATGCGCGGTTTCAGAGTGTTCTGCATCCGACGCGAGGAAGGTGAAATCGCTTGCTGTTTTGGTGACGCCGTCGGGCATGGTGACGAAGAGCTTCAGGCTTGTGACTTCATCCGGCTTGACCCTGATGTCGAAGCTTCGCGCAGGCTCATCCGCAAGACCATTGATCTTCATCACCGCGCCCGGCAGCCCTTCCAGCGACAAGGTGATGGTGCGTGGCTGCGCGATCATGTTGAGAAGACGGACGGTGTATCCGTTGCGGATCGAGCCATCCGATTCCAGCACATATTGCGGATTACGATCGTGAATGACATTGACCGCAAGGCGCTCGCGGGTGGCCAGCGTTACCAGCATGACGACGCCAACCAGACACCAGACGGTCATGTAAAAGATCGTGCGAGGACGCAAAATGATCCGCCAATTGAAATGGCGTATGGCATTGACGAAGCTGCCATCGGGATTGCGGACCGCATCCGGCTGAATGGCATGCGCGCCGTTGCCGGTCGCCAGCGCCATGTTCGCATCATATTCCTGAAGCGTGGCATAGGCGATCAGGCCGTGCGGCTTCCCGAGCTTGTCCATGACGCCATCGCAGGCGTCGATGCAGAGTGCGCAGGTGATGCACTCCATCTGCTGCCCGTCACGGATATCGATGCCCATGGGACAGACGGCAACACAAGCATTGCAGTCTACACAGTCACCCACCGGCGCGCCGGCGGCGACCGCTTTTTTGGCGTGACGCGCGCGGGGTTCGCCGCGCCAGTCGTTATAGGTCACGACAAGCGAATGCTCGTCCAGCATCGCGCCCTGGATGCGGGGCCATGGGCACATATAGGTGCAGACCTGCTCACGCATCAGCCCGCCAAGGACATAGGTCGTCGCCGTCAGGATCGCCACGGTGTAATAGGCAACCATCGGCGCCCCTCCCGTAACGAACTGCTTCAGCAGCGTCGGAGCGTCGGCGAAGTAGAATATCCAGGCACCGCCCGTCATCACACCGATCGCCAGCCAGACGAGATGCTTGGAGACGCGCTTCCGCAGCTTGTCGAAGCTCCACGAAGCGGCGTCGAGCTTCATGCGCGCGTTTCGGTCGCCTTCAATCGCGCGCTCGACCACAAGGAAGAGATCGACCCACACCGTTTGAGGACAGGTGTAGCCGCACCAGGCACGGCCGATGGCCGAGGTGACGAGGAAGAGGCCAAAACCTGCCATGACCAGAAGCCCGGCGACATAGTAGAATTCCTGTGGCCATATCTCGATGAAGAAGAAGTAGAAACGCCTGCTGGCGATATCGATGAGCACCGCCTGATCGGGCGCATAGGGTCCACGATCCCAGCGGATCCAGGGCGTCAGATAGTAGATGCCAAGCGTGATCAGCATCACGATCCATTTGAAACGACGAAAGCGACCCTCCGCCCGCTTGGGGAAAATCTTCTTGCGCGCCTCGTAAAGCGGCGCCCTGTTCTTCGCAGAATTGACCGGTTCGGCATTCAATCTTTCGACAGACTTAAGGCCACTGCCGGGGTCGCGGGCGGTATAAAGGTTCATGATCGCAAGGTCCGTTTCTGTCCTTGCGTTTTGACATTCCGGGGGTCCATCATCCTTGACTTAGGTCAAGCAGGGACAAAGTGGCGCAGGCGCTGCAAACTGGAGAAGAGTGATGGCGACGATGATTTCACGGATCGTTCATCTGGCAATCGACCGGCCATGGCGGGAGGTCTATGCCTTTGCGTCAGATCCGGAGACAATGCCGCGCTGGGCTGCGGGTCTGGCAAGCGGCCTCAAGCAGGATGGTGAAGACTGGATCGCTTCAGGGCCTCTCGGAGACGTGCGCGTGCGCTTTGCCGCGCCGAATGATTTCGGGGTCATCGACCACGTCGTGACGCTGCCGGATGGGATGCAAGTCTATAATGCGCTTCGGGTGACACCGAATGGTGACGGGGCGGAAATCACGTTCACCGTTTTGCGGCTGCCGGGGATGTCGGAAGACGATCACGACCGGGATGCCACCGCGGTGCTGGCGGACTTGAAGACTCTGAAAGGTCTCCTCGAGCACGCATGAAAAGGGCCGCACGACGCGGCCCCAATTGCCTTTGAAGTCGCGCTATTCACCACCCCCCAGGGAGTGGACAAAGAGCGCCAGTTGCTTGACAGTGGTGTCACCCAGGCGCTCACCCCACGCGGGCATGACACCATGTTTTGGTGCTCGGATCTGCGCGACAATGCCCTCCTCGCCATGTGCCTTCAGCCAGATGGCGTCAGCGAGATTAGGAGCACCCATATCGCGGTTGCCCCTGGCAACCTCACCGTGGCAAGAGGCACAGTTATCGGCAAAGATTTGCTTGCCCGGCTCGATCATTGCCGGATCATGCGGGGTTCCGGTAAGGCTGACGACATAGGCTGCGACCTGACGGATTTCGTCGCTCTTCAGCACGTCAGCAAAGGCCGGCATTTCCGAGACCCGTGTCTCCGGGTCCTCGTTGAAGCGGATACCGTGGGTGATGGTGGTGTAGATATCATCGGCCTTACCGCCCCACAGCCAATCGTCGTCGTTCAGGTTGGGATAGCCGTTACCGCCTTCCGCACCAGAGCCGTGACACTGGACGCAGTTGACCTTGAAGGCGGCGGCTCCACCGGCAACAGCGAACTGCATGAGGTCGCTATCGGCCTGGATTTCCTCCAGCGAAGAAGATGCGATCTTGTCCAGATAGGTGGTCTGCGCCGCCCTCGCATCCGCCATCTCGGTTGCCACGGTGGCGCGGCTGCTCCAGCCGAGAACGCCCTGCGTTGCGCCGCTTATCAGGGGCCATGCCGGGAAAGCGATTGTGTAACCGATCGCCCAGACGATGGTGGCGTAGAAGGTCCAGACCCACCAGCGGGGCATGGGGTTGTTCAGCTCTCGAATGCCGTCCCATTCGTGGCCGGTGGTTTCGACGCCGCTGATCTGGTCTATGTGTTTGTCCGACATGATATCAATCCTCCTTGAGAGGAATCTTGGCGGCGTCGTTAGCAGCCTTTCCGCCGCCCGGACGCAAGGTGAAGAGAACGACGCAGAAGAAGAACAGCGTCATGACAAGCAGGCCCCAGCTATCGGCGAAGTGGCGCATGGCGGTGTAGGTTTCCATCTGATCCTTCTCCTATCGGTAGCCGGCAGCGTCGTCGTAGGTTGAAAAATCGACCAACGTGCCAAGCATCTGCAAATAGGCGACGAGCGCGTCCATTTCGGTCAGCTTCGTCGGATCGCCGTCGAAATCCCCGATCTTTGCCTTGGGATAACGTGCCTCCAGGCCGGTCGTGTCGGCATTGGGATCGGCCTGTGCCTTCATGTCAGCCTCGGCATTCTGCAACATGTCGTCGCTATAGGGCACGCCGACCGCGCGGTTGGCCTTCAGATCCATCGCCACGTTCGTCACCTGCAGCGGTGTCGTCTTCAGAAAGGCGTAGCTTGGCATGACCGATTCCGGCACGACGGAGCGCGGATCACTGAGATGCTGGACATGCCATTCGTTCGAATAGCGATCACCCACGCGCGCCAGATCCGGTCCGGTTCTCTTGGAGCCCCATTGGAACGGGTGGTCGTACATGCTTTCCGCAGCCAGACTGTAATGCCCGTAGCGTTCCACCTCATCACGGAAGGGGCGGATCATCTGGCTGTGGCAAACATAGCATCCTTCGCGGATGTAGATGTTGCGCCCGGCAAGCTCCAGCGGCGAATAAGGCCGCATGCCCTCTACCTTCTCGATCGTGTTTTCGAGATAGAAAAGCGGCGCGATTTCCACGATGCCGCCAATCGAGACGACGGCCAGCGATCCGACGAGAAGCAAGGTCGCGTTGCGCTCGATGATGCCGTGTTTATCAAGGATAGACATGATCGATCTCCTTACTCGGCCGGTTGCAGCTTGGGAGCCGCCGCCGTGCCGGTATTCTCTTCGCGCCTATGGCCGAGAATGGTTCTGGTGATGTTGTAGGCCATGACGATTGCGCCACTCAGGAACAGCAGGCCGCCCATTGCGCGCAGCAGGTAGTATGGGAACATGGCAGCCACGGTTTCCGCGAAGGAATAGACGAGGAAGCCCTGCGCATCATATTCACGCCACATCAGGCCCTGCTGGATGCCGGCAACCCACATGGAAGCCGCGTAGACGACGATACCGAGCGTGGCGAGCCAGAAGTGCCAGTTGACCAGGGCCAGGCTATAAAGCCGTTCGCGATGCCACAGTTTTGGAACCAGGAAGTAGACTGCGCCGAAAGTGATCATGCCATTCCATCCCAGTGCACCTGAATGCACGTGGCCGATGGTCCAGTCCGTGTAGTGGCTGAGCGAATTGACGGCCTTGATCGACATCATCGGCCCTTCGAAGGTCGCCATACCATAAAAGGCAACCGCCATGATCATCATGCGCAGGATCGGATCGGTGCGCAGCTTGTCCCAGGCGCCGGAAAGCGTCATGAGACCATTGATCATGCCGCCCCATGAAGGCATCCACAGCATGATCGAGAACACCATGCCGAGCGTCTGCGCCCAGTCGGGAAGTGCTGTGTAATGCAGGTGGTGTGGACCGGCCCAGATATACATGAAGATCAGCGCCCAGAAGTGGATGATCGACAGGCGGTAGGAATAGACCGGGCGGTTCACCTGCTTGGGAATGAAGTAGTACATCATCCCGAGGAAGCCCGCGGTCAGGAAGAAGCCGACGGCATTGTGGCCATACCACCATTGCGTCAGCGCATCCTGGACGCCCGAGAAAGCCGAATAGCTTTTCACGCCGAGGAACGACACCGGCACCGCCAGATTGTTGACGATGTGGAGCATTGCGATGGTGACGATGAAGGCCAGGTAGAACCAGTTCGCCACATAGATATGCGGCTCCTTGCGCACGAAGATGGTGCCGAGGAAAGTGATCAGATAGGCCACCCATACGATGGTTAGCCAGATATCGACATACCACTCCGGCTCGGCGTATTCCCTGCCCTGCGTGATGCCGAGCAGATAGCCGGTCGCCGCCATGACGATGAAGAGATTGTAGCCCCAGAAGACGAACCAGCCGAGATCGCCACCAAACAGACGCGCGCGACAGGTGCGCTGCACCACATAGAAGGAGGTCGCGATCAGCGCATTTCCGCCAAAGGCAAAGATGACGGCGGAGGTGTGCAGCGGGCGAACGCGGCCGAAATTGAACCATGGCTGGATATTGAGGTTCGGATAGGCAAGCTGCAGCGCGACGATGACGCCCACCAGAAAGCCGACCACGCCCCAGAAGACCGTGGCGATCACGCCGTAGCGGATCACATCGTCGAAATATTCGGTTTTCTTGCGCGCCTGAATTGCCGGATCGACCGGTGCAAAGGAGACGCGACGCAGCATCACGACCGTGCCGACCAAAAGCACGAAGAACAGCACCCACATATGGGCGGCGAAGAGATTATCGTGAGCGAAGGCCGCCCCGAGCAAAGCGAGGAAGGCCCCCACGGCCACCATCGCTATTCCTAAAGTAGAGTTCATTGTTGGCTTCCCCCAACGTCACATCAGATATGACGCGGAGCGAAGCAGCCTTGATCGAAGCGGCAAACATGCTTTCGCGTCGTTTGCAGCTTTGCCACGGGAGATGACAAGCGGCCTTGATCCAAATCAAGACCGCAGCGTCCAAGAACGGCGCGGGGTAGCCCGATCAATGAGCGATGGACGGCGGCGGGAAGCTCAAGAGCGCGGACTTGTAGTTCTCGATGACGAAGCTGATCGGGGTCCCATCCGGCTTTGTCAGAACGGCTTCATTGGTGATCAGGGTTTCGGGAACATCCAATGCGGTGCTGTGACCGGGTGTGATTGCCTGTCCCATTTCCCAATGCTCTGGAAGTGGCTGCCAGATTAACTGGGAGGACACTGTATGGCGCTGGAAATGAAGCGGCAGAACGACCTTGCCGAAGGGCGTATCCGTGGTGTCCAGCGTCTGGTTCATGTCCGTCGTCAACCGGTCCGGCACGTACCAATTGTCGGCCTCAGACAGAACCAGATCGCCGCATTTCAGCAAAACGTGCCTGTAACCGAGCGGGTCGGAACCGGAAACCTTCAGTTGGCGGCGTACCTCATCCGGCGCTGTCTTCGTATCCTTGAGGCGGATGGCTGAAATTTTCGCGGGTTCGGCAAGCTTATGGTCGGCGCACCAATGCTCCAGCGTCAATGTCGCGCTGTCCTGGCTGAGCAGTTGGATACTCAGATCCTGCACGGTGGCCAGCGCCGCGAGACGGCTGACAGGCGTATCCGGCCAACTCGCCTGCGCGGCAAGGGCTTGCCCGGACATGGATATGGCGAGGTTGCAGATAAGGGCTTTGAAGGCGAAGGATGACATTTGCTGCTGACTCCGGGTCGATTTGATCGGATGAAAATCGCATCAGGCAGTCGGCATCAGAACGATGCGGACGCAGCAAATCACGATGCCTGTGTGGCGGATTTGTGGGAGGCTGAGGGAGATACCGAACCGCCGCACTGCACTTTACCGCACTGCGAAGCCAACCCGGGCGGGCAACCTACCCTTTCATCTTCAAGGGCAAGCCGGCCGCGATGAAATAGACTTCAGACGCGACGGCAGCGATCCTCTGATGCAGCCGGCCAGCGTGATCGCGAAAATCTCGCGCCATGCGATTCTCGGGCACGATGCCAAGGCCTACCTCGTTGGAAACGAAGACGATCTTTGATTTGGCTTTCGTCACATGCTCGATCAGTGGCTGAAACGCCGCCTCAACGTCTAGCCCCTCCTCCATCATCAGGTTCGTGACCCAAAGGGTCAGGCAATCAACGAGGATGGTATTGGAGGCGTCATCAAGGCGTTTCAGGGTCTCTACCAGATTTAACGGTTCCTCATGCGTGATCCATTGATCCCCGCGCTGAAGACGATGGCTGGCGATGCGAGATTTCATCTCCTCGTCCCAGGCGCGGCCTGTCGCCACATAGTGAGCGACACCCTCAGACGAGAGCGCCAACCGTTCAGCGAAAGCGGATTTGCCAGAGCGTGTGCCACCGAGCACCAGCACGGCACGAGATATCTCGCTCATTCGGAACCTGCAGGGAGAGAAAGAGTTGAGAGCGATCCGATCGCCAGTTCGGACTTTGCCGAAAGCCTTGAGGCGCCAGACATGAAAAGAGAACGATTCGTAGATATGGAGGCGTTCTCCCGGTCGATCATGTTGGATCGTCGCGGTAACCGTCATGAAAGACTGATGTCCCTCCGCCCTGTGCGGTCAAGTCAACATCGGCTTTCATGGGGAAAGCGTCGGATCGCTGAAATGAAGGTAGGATGCGATGTGGCTGTTGTCAAATTTCGGAAGAAGAAAACGCCACGAGAGACACGCTTTCCGCCCTTGGGATGACCGGTGCAGAAGAAGAGGCCCCGTACTCAATACCCGCTCCGGAGCCTCGCCGATCTGTCTAACGGTATAAGCTTACCGGATGGTTAGCGCGCGCTGAAATGGTCCGGATTTTTCCGCAGATATGTCTCGATTGCCTTGAACTTATTTCTTGGTATGACAACCTTCGAAAACACTCCGGGTATTCACCTGGCGGAAAAGACGAGCAGCGGGTTGAGGGCGAGACCGACATGACGACAATGGATTATATCGCGCTCGTCATCTTCCTGGTTCTGTGGGTGTCCTACGCCTATATCACAACCGCACGATCGCCCTTTGGCAGAACCAGCCTCAATCAAGCCATGGCCGACCGGCGCAGACGGTGGATCTACAACTCTCTGACGCGCGATCTGAAGATGATCGATACACAGATCATGGCAGGCCTCCAGAATGGCACGGCTTTCTTCGCGTCGACCTCCATCTTCGCGATCGGCGGATGCTTCGCACTTCTCGGCTCTACCGACAGGGTCGAATCGGTATTTCGCGACATGCCGTTCGTCTATTATGGCGGCCGGACCGCTTTCGAGCTGAAGGTCATCGGGCTGACCTGTCTTTTCGGCTATGCCTTCTTCAAGTTCGGCTGGTCGTATCGGCTCTTCAACTACTGCACCATTCTCTTCGGCGGAATGCCGATGGTGCATGAGGCAAATGCCGATAGAAAAGCAGCCGAGCGAGCGGCGGAGAACGTCATTCGCATGAATGTCATCGCGGCAAAGAATTTCAACGACGGGCTTCGCACCTTCTTCCTGTCGATCGGCTATCTCGGCTGGTTCATCAATGCCTATGTGTTCATCGTCATGACCGTCATCATCATCGTGGCGCTGCTGAGACGCCAATTCTCCTCAGAAGCGCGTCTCGCGATCATGGACGATCATTAATCGCCTGTCATGAAATCGCCCCACTTTGTGGGCGAAGCGCAGGCAAAGCCACCTCACCGTTGCGAAGGAAATCACAGAATGAATGAGGCAACCGCGACGGTTACCAAGTCTGGCCGCATCGGCTTTCTCGATACGTTGCGCGGCATCGCGCTGATCGCCATGGCAAGCTACCACTTCACCTGGGATCTTGCCATGTTCGGCTATATCCCGCCGGAAACGCCGACCGAAGGTTTGTGGCGTCTCTATGCGCGGGCGATTGCCAGTTCGTTTCTGTTTCTCGCGGGTTTCAGCCTCTTTCTGGCCCACCGCAAGGGGATAAATTGGCCAGCCTTCGGCAAGCGATTTGCGATGGTCGCTGGCGCCGCGTTGCTGATTTCGGTCGCGACATATATTGCGGTCCCTGGTGGCTGGATATTCTTCGGCATCCTGCACAATATCGCGGTAGCGAGCCTGATCGGTCTTATCTTCCTGAGATTGCCTGCCCTGGTGACGCTGGTCGTGGCTGTTTTGGCCTTCCTTGCGCCGATCTATTTCTCGTCGGATGCCTTCAACTCGATCTGGCTGTCCTGGATCGGATTTGCCACAGCGCCTCCCCGCTCAAACGACTACGTGCCGGTGTTACCGTTTCTGGCGCCGTTCCTCGTCGGTCTTGGTGTCGCACAAATCGCTGTGCCGCGCGGATGGCTGGATCGTTTCCGCAAGCCTAGCGGTAAGCGCAATCTGCTGGCCTTCTTCGGTCGGCACAGCCTGTCCTTTTACCTTATTCACCAGCCGGTGCTGATCGGGCTCGTCTATCTGGCGTCGATCACTTTCCCACCGCCGCCTGTCGATCAGGTGGAGGCTTACAAGAAGAGTTGCGAAGCAAGCTGCATGCAGACCCAAAACAACTTGGATCTCTGCCAGAGCTTTTGCGGTTGCACCTTGGAGAAGCTGCACAGCGAAAATGTCTTCGACGCGATGATGGCGAATACAGCCAGTGTCGAGCAGCAGAGCAAGATCAGAGATGTCGCGGCACAGTGCTCGGCGGAGGTACAGTAGTCCGTAGCGAGTTCAAATTCGACTTCAGTCGGCGACAACATTCGGATGGTGACGTTGGCCATTGTGACGCTCAGCCATTCTGTGGATGAAAGTTTCAGCACTCACCGGCTTCAATAACCGACAACGTCTTCTGCTCCCGCTCGCCACTCAGCATGTCGGGGTAAGACGATCATCTCGAAATTGTGCGGATTGTGGAGTATCGATCAGGCGGACGGCTGTTAGGCGTCCACATCGAGACTGGCCCGATCGGAAAGATCTGCACCGACTGGTGCGGATCAGGCCGTTATGTACCCACGCCGATTTCGGCGAGACGCGTCAGACATGCTTCCTCGACATTATCGAGTTCCGCCAGGGTCTCTTCGATATCGCGGCGCTTCTGGCGGAGGTCGGCGCGCTTTTCATCGACCTTCTTCATCAGAAGTTCGAGCTGACCGGACTCACCGGGCGGTTCCTTGTAAACCTGAATGATTTCACGGATTTCGGCGATGGTGAAGCCGATGCGGCGACCTCGGAGAATTTCCTGAATAAGCCTGCGATCCGCGGCGCGGAACAGGCGCGTGCGTCCACGGCGTTCCGGATGGATCAACCCTTCGTCTTCATAGAAACGAAGAGTGCGGGTGGATACACCGAATTCGCGCGTGAGTTCCGTGATGCTATAATACTTATTCAAGGCTTTGTCCGATTCTGGCTAACGGACATTATGTTTGACCTTCACGTAAAAGTCAATTTTCGATCGTTACCTGGATATGCCGAACCACCAGGTTGCCAGGCCTAAAAACGAGAAGAAGCCCACGATATCCGTCACTGCGGTAACGAAGACGGCAGACGAAACTGCCGGATCAGCACCGAACTTATCAAGAAACAACGGGATAAGAATACCGGCCAGAGCAGCGGCAAGCATGTTGATCAGCATGGCTGTTGCGATGATGCCGCCGATGTTCGCATCGTGAAACCAGATGCCGGCGATGATGCCGATCGCGCAGCCGAAGAGCGCGCCGTTCAAAAGCCCGACGCCCGCCTCACGGCGAATGATGCGCGCCGCATTATGGATATCGAGGTTCTTGGTGGCGAGCGCACGTACCGAGACAGTCATGGTCTGCGATCCCGCGTTACCACCCATGCCCGCCACGATTGGCATCAGGATGGCAAGCGCCACAACCTGCTGGATGGTGGCGTCGAAGAGTTCGATCACCGAGGCTGCCAAGAAGGCCGTCATCAGGTTGATCCCAAGCCATGGCACGCGGGATTTGGATGTGCTTGCGATGCTGTCGGACAATTCTTCATCGCCGACACCGCCGAGGCGAAGCAAGTCCTCCTCCGCCTCTTCCTGGATCACGTCCACTACGTCATCGATGGTCAGCACGCCGACGAGGCGACCGTTGTTGTCCACGACGGCTGCGGACAAAAGGTCGTATTGCTCGAAGAGCTGAGCGGCCTCTTCCTGATCCATCTCCGCCGGAATGGGATGGTTTGTCTCATGCATGATGGTTTCGATCTTCACCTGCCGCTTTGAGCGCAGCAGCCGATCGAGATCGAGCGCGCCGACGAGCTTGAAGGTGGGATCGATGACGAAAATCTGGGAGAAGGATTCAGGCAGTTCCTCCTCTTCACGCAGGTAGTCAATCGTCTGGCCGACTGTCCAGAAGGGCGGCACGGCGACGAACTCGGTCTGCATACGGCGACCGGCCGAGCTTTCCGGATAGTCCAGAGCTCGCATCAGCCTGACACGTTCGGTAAACGGCATCTGCGAAAGAATATCTTCGCGGTCCTCGCGGTCGAGGTCTTCCAGAATGTAGACGGCGTCGTCCGAATCGAGTTCGCCGATACCGGCAGCGATCTGCTCGTTCGGCATCTGCTCGACGATATCGAGACGGATTGCTTCATCCACCTCGGTCAGCGCGGTCATGTCGAAATCGGTGCCCAGCAGGCGCACCAAGGCGTGACGTTGCTCCGGCTGGATCGATTCCAGCAGGTCGCCCAGTTCGGATTCATGCAGGCGGGCTACGTTTTCACGCAGGAACAGCACATCGCGATCGGCGATTGCAGCACCGACCATGGCGAGAAAATCGGACCGGATCGAGCCGTCTTCAGCGTAGATGTCCGCCATGACTTCCGGACGCTTGGCCTCTTCCGTTGCGGGATGATCGTGGTCGGCTTGTGTCAACTTGCGCCCCCTTGTCCGGTCATTGGCCTGCTTTGTAACGGGCTGGAGATTGTCGTTTAAAACAACAATGTCAACAACCCGTTAGACAACAACTGGTTTCATCATCTTGCTTTCCATAATCACGGGCATGGGCAGAGGTCTCCATGTCGTCGATACGCGGGCATGGTGTCGCCATTGGGAAAGCGAAACGCGCATCCGCGCAACGGATAGAATTGATATATGCTAGGGAAGCGCCTATCTGAACAGTTATGCTGCAGCGCAAACTAAGGATCGGGTGAGTCTGTTTTGGCACCGATCGAGACAAGATCATCAAGGAGAGACGGTACCATGGGCAAGATGGATTTCATCGGCAAGCCTTCATCCGCGGCTGGCGGCTGGGGCGCGCTGAAAAGCGTGGGCAAGCGCCTGCTGGAATCCGGCGCACCTCTCTCCAATGTGAAGACGCTTCTCAAAACAAATCAACCCGATGGTTTCGATTGTCCTGGCTGTGCCTGGGGCGACCCGGAGCATGGCTCATCCTTCGAGTTTTGCGAAAACGGTGTGAAGGCCGTTTCCTGGGAAGCGACAGAAGCGCGCGTTCCTCCGGAGTTTTTTGCCGAGCATACTGTCTCCGCGCTTAGCCAGTGGTCGGATTACGAACTGGAAAAGCAGGGCCGCCTGACGAACCCTCTGCGCTACGATCGCGCGACCGACCGATATATGCCTGTTTCGTGGGCCTTGGCCTTCCAAGAGATCGGCGCTATTTTGCGCGGGCTTGATAGCCCGGACCGCGCAGAGTTCTACACGTCCGGGCGGGCCTCCAACGAAGCTGCTTTCCTTTATCAGCTGATGGTTCGCCTCTATGGGACCAACAATTTCCCCGACTGCTCCAATATGTGTCACGAGGCGAGCGGCGTGGGCTTGAAAGCCTCGATCGGTGTCGGCAAGGGAACCGTTCTTCTGGAAGATTTCGAGAAGACCGATGCGATTTTCGTCATCGGCCAGAACCCCGGCACCAACCATCCCCGCATGCTAGGCGATTTGAGGCGGGCGGCTTTGCGCGGCGCGCGTATTGCCGTCTTCAATCCCATCAAGGAAAAAGGCCTGCAGCGTTTCAGCGACCCGCAGGACAAGCTGGAAATGATCACCGGCGGCAACACGAAGATTGCCACCAACTACTACCAGCCCCGCCAGGGCGGCGACATGGCTGCCATTCGCGGCATCAGCAAGGTGGTGTTCGCGGCCGATGAAGCGGCGCGTGCCGAGGGCAAGCCCGCCATCATCGATTACGACTTCATCGCCAGCCATGTCTTGGAGTTCGAGGCCTATCGCGCTGCTGTGGATGCAACGAGTTGGGAGACCATTCTTGATCAGTCGGGGCTCACCCGTGAAGAGATCGAGGAAGCGGCTTCCATCTATATGAATGCCAACTCCGTCATTGCCACCTGGGCGATGGGGGTGACGCAACACAAGCACTCCGTCATCATCGTTCGCGAGATCACCAATCTCATGCTGCTGCGGGGCAATGTCGGGCGCCCAGGTGCCGGCCTCTGCCCGGTTCGCGGCCATTCCAACGTTCAGGGCGATCGCACCGTCGGCATCGACGAGAAGGCACCGCCTGCCCTCCTCGATGCGCTGGAAAAGGAAGTCGGCGTGAAGATGCCGCGCAACCGCGGACACAACACCGTGGAAGCGATCAGCGCCATGCTGGATGGAAAGGCACAAGCCTTCATCGCGCTTGGCGGCAACTTCCTGCGCGCCACGCCCGACAGCCCGTTGATCATCGAAGCTTTCAAAAAGCAGAAGCTGACCGTCAACATCGCAACCAAGCTTAACCACTCCCATCTTGTACCCGGAGAGACCTCCTTCATTCTACCCTGCCTTGGCCGCACCGAGATTGATCGCAACTCCTCAGGCACGCCTCAGATCGTGACGGTGGAGGATTCGATGAGCATGGTCCATGGTTCGGGCGGTATCAATGAGCCGGCCTCGCCCGAACTGCGTTCCGAAGTTGCCATCATTGCCGGGATTGCGGAAGCCACGCTTGGCAATGATCGTGTCAACTGGACCGCCCTTGCCGATGATTACGATTTGATCCGAGACATGATCGAACGGGTCATTCCGGGGTTCCAGCAATTCAATGAACGTGTTCGGGTGCCGCGCGGCTTCCACCTGCGCAACGCCGCAGCCGAGCGGGAATGGCACACGCCAGAGAAGAAAGCGGTCTTCTTCACCGGCCCACTGCCGGAGATGACCGAGCATCAAGAAGCCCTATCGAAAGACGGTCTTTTCGTGTTGCAGACCTTCCGCAGTCACGACCAGTACAACACCACGATCTACGGCCTGGATGACCGCTACCGTGGTGTGTACGGTGAACGTCAAGTCATCTTCATGAACCCGAATGACATGGAAAAGCTCGGCGCCCGTGCCAAGCAGCGCGTGGATGTGATCGGCGAATATGGCGATGGTGTCGAACGCGTCGCGAGGAACTTCCGTCTGGTGCCCTATAACATTCCGCAGGGCAGCGTCGGTGGTTATTATCCTGAGCTCAATGTTCTTGTGCCGCTGCATAGTTATGGCGAAGGCAGCTTCACCCCCACGTCCAAATCCGTGCTCGTGTCAGTCCGACTACGTGGCGAAAACGAGACGGCATAATGGATGAGGACGACGCTTCCACACGCTTCATGACGGCAGTGGAAGAGTTGCTCAGAATCGGGCCTGGCGGACTTCAGCCGACAGGCGCGGCCATCATTGTCGCCGTCCATATGGGTATCGGCAGCGACAGCCGCAGTCTTTCCAACAAGCTTGGTATGGCCCATGCTCTGGTGTTACGGGAGGTCAACGCGCTATCTGACACGATGCTCCGCATCGTCCGGCGCGAGACCAGAACACAGCGGACCTTCGTGGCATTGACCGAAGAGGCCCAAGCGCTGGCGGCAACCGCATCCCAAGCTTTGATGAAATCGTCACTTTCAAATTCAGAGACGCCATGACCGTTCGCACCCTCATCCGATACCCATCATCTGCCTTGGCAACTCTGTGCGAGCCAGTGACGACGTTTGGTTCAGACCTTGCCGCCTTACAGCAGGACCTTGTCGATACCATGCGCGCCGCGCCTGGCGTCGGCACCACAGCGGCCCATATCGGTGTCCTTCAGAGGATTTTCGTGCTGGAACTGCAACCCGGCAAGATCCTCACCTACATCAACCCTGAGATTGTCCTAACGTCCACCGAGACAATACGCCATGTCGAAGGCAGCGTTTCCATGCCGGGTTTGACAGAAGAAGTGGAACGTCCCCGCCAGGTGACGGTGCGGTTTCGGGATTTGGCAGGTGCTGAACATGAAGAGACAGCGGATGATTTCCATGCGATCTGCATCCAGCATGAGATCGATCAGCTCGATGGTGTCTTCTGGATCAAACGGCTATCAAAACTCAAGCGCGACCGGCTGATCCGCAAGTGGGAAAAGGCCCAGCGCTGAGTGATGTCCTGCGCCATCATCAAAGATCAAATGATATCCAGATGAAATTCCGCCTCACCGCGCAAGGTGTTGCTGACGGTGCAGATTCTTTCCGCCTCATGAGCGATTGCGTGCTTCGTCGCCTCATCGAAATCACCGGTGATCGTCAGCCCCATGTCGAAACGGAGAATGCGGGCGGGTTCACCGTGGGATTTCTCGCCTGTCACCGTCGCCTCAACAGTCTCGAACCTGTCGAGCACCCCCATGCGGCTTGCGGCGATACGCGCGCTCAAGACCAGGCAGGCGGCAAGCGAGGAATATAGGAGGTCGAGCGGATTGAAGCCTGGATCGGACGCCGCTGTCACCACAGACATATGTCCGCCTGTCGGTGTCTCAATCTGCGGATGGCCGTTGCGTCCCAAAAGGGCTGTCGCGCCCACGTCCCGCTTCTTCACCCGTAGCTCGCTCACGCCTGCTCCCAATCTCCATTTCCCGCAAATTCATTTTGCACAATGGAACCAAATTATAAATTGCGGCTTTTACTCACGCAACGGTGATCGGGCCGTTCAATGAAACGGAAATAGGAGCTGGGACATATGGTTACCTCGACGCTAGTCAGCATTCTGATCACCTTTCTGGTCATCGTACTCGTGCTGTGGCTCATCGCTCGTCTGCCGGTGGGCGGCGGCGCAAAGCAGATCGCTCAGGTCATCGTGATCATCATCGGTATTATCTCGCTGCTGAAGTATCTCGCAGTCTTCTGATAACGATCCTGTCCGACCCGCAGCAACAACATGCGCGGTAAGGCATGGAAAAGCCCGTCGCTCCATCGACGGGCTTTTGCTTTTCCAGCATTTGTTTCGAGGCTGAACGAACTTCAGCAAAAAAGGGCGCGCAACGAATTGCACGCCCTTCCGAATTTAAGATCTCAGACTTATTGCGGCAGCTTGTCGTCGACGCCTTCGACATAGAAGTTCAAACCGAGCAGAACGCCGTCTTCAGCCTTTTCGCCAGCCTTCAGCCACTCGGTGCCATCCTGCTTTTTCACAGGACCTGTAAAGGGGTGAAGCTCGCCGGACTTGATCTTGGCTTCGGTATCCTCAGCCATCTTCTTCACGTCGTCAGGCATGTTTGTGTAAGGCGCCATCGTCAGGATGCCGTCTTTCAGACCGTCCCAAACCGACTCGGATTTCCATGTGCCATCAAGAAGCGCCTGTGTGCGCTTGATGTAATAGGCACCCCAGGTGTCGACGATCGCCGTCAGCTGCGTGTTGGGTCCCGCCTTGATCATGTCGGAGGCCTGGCCGAAAGCCTTGATGCCGCGTTCTGCAGCAACCTGCATCGGCGCTGTGGTGTCAGTGTGCTGCGTCAGGATATCGACGCCCTGGTCGATCAGAGCCTTGGCCGCATCGGCTTCCTTGCCGGGGTCGAACCAGGTGTTCGCCCAAACGACCTTGACCTTGAAGTCAGGGTTGACGGAGCGCGCGCCAAGTAGGAAGGAATCGATGCCCATCACGACTTCCGGGATCGGGAAGGACGCGATGTAACCGGCGACGCCCTTCTGCGACATCTTCGCAGCGATCTGGCCCTGAATGTAACGGCCTTCATAGAAACGGGAGTTGTAGGTCGCCAGATTCGCCGCCGTCTTGAAACCGGTTGCGTGTTCGAACTTCACCTTCGGGAACTTCTGCGCAACCTTGACTGTCGCATCCATGAAGCCGAAGGACGTGGTGAAAATCAAGTCGCAGCCGGAACGGGCCATACGCTCGATTGCGCGCTCGGCATCCGGGCCTTCTGGAACGCTTTCAAGGAACGGCGTCTCGATCTTGTCGCCGAAATGCTTCTGCAATTCCTGACGGCCGATATCATGCGCCTGCGTCCAACCACCATCCGTGCGCGTGCCGACATAGACGAAGCAGACTTTCTTGGTGTCGGCGGCCTGTGCGGCCGGAACGACGCCGATAATCGCCGCGGCGGACGCGGCCAATGCGATGATGAGTCTTTTCATTTTTACCCCTGCTTGGTTAGGCATGACTTTCGGATTTTTAGCGATCCGGCACGAACGGTTTGCCGAGCGATGCCGGTGTATTGATCAGCGTGGTGCGCCGATTATGGGAGATGATAATCAACACCACAATAGTTGCTACATAAGGAAGCGCTGAAAGGAGTTGGGACGGCACGCCGATACCAAAAGCCTGCGCATGCAGCTGGCCGATCGTGACCGCACCGAAGAGATAGCCCCCAGCAAGAACACGCCACGGCCGCCAGGACGCGAAGACGACGAGTGCCAGCGCAATCCAGCCACGACCGGCAGACATATTCTCCACCCATTGCGGCGTGTAGACGAGCGAGAGCTGCGCGCCAGCCAGACCCGCACAGGCGCCGCCGAACATCACCGCGAGGTAGCGCGTGCGGATAACGTTGATGCCGAGCGCATGGGCTGAGGAATGGCTGTCACCAATCGCGCGAATTTTGAGTCCAGTGCGGCTTTTGAACAGAAACCAGCTGATACCGAAGACCAGCGCAATCGAGATGTAGAAAATAAGATCCTGCCGGAAGAGGATCGGGCCGATGAAGGGAATATCCGAGAGCACCGGAAACACGATGTTCGGCAGCTTGACACCGGGCACACCCACGAAGCTTTCCCCCAACATGCCGGAAACGCCAAGCCCGAGAATGGTAAGCGCAAGGCCGGTCGCCACTTGGTTGGTCACAAGGGTGAGGGTCAGGAAGCCGAAGAGCAGCGAGAAGACCGCGCCCGCGGCAATGCCAGCCAGAATGCCGATATAGGGAGACCCGCTCATATGGGCAGCGGCAAAGGCGCAGACCGCACCGATGACGATCATGCCTTCGACACCGAGATTGAGGACACCGGCGCGCTCGGTGACCAGCTCACCAAGGGCGGCAATGACCAGCGGCGTAGCGGCGGTAATGACTGTCAGAAGGATCGCCTGAAACATATCCATCATGCGGCTCCTTCACGGTTGGCGCTTCGCGACCAACGGATGCGGATTTTGTAAAGGATCAGCGTATCGCAGGACAGGACGAAGAAGAGCAAAAGACCCTGGAACACACGCACGACCTTGTCGGATATCTGCAGCGACATCTGCACCGCCTCGCCACCGAGATAGGTTAGCGATAGAACCAGCCCCGAAGCGATAATGCCGAGTGGATTCAACCTGCCGAGAAACGCGACGATGATGGCGGTAAAGCCATAGCCGGGCGAAATCGACGGCTGGAGATGCCCGATGGAGCCGGACACTTCCGAGATGCCGGCAAGGCCCGCGAGCGCACCGGAAAGGAGCAGCGAAAACCACACCATCCCGCGAGACGAGAAGCCGGCAAAGCGCCCTGCCCGCGCCGATTGGCCGAGTACCGTAACTTCGAAGCCCTTCAGCATGTAGCGCATCATGAACCAGAGCGCGATGGCGGCGACCAGCGCAAAGACGACGCCCCAATGGGCACGGCCTGACTCAAGCAGTTCAGGCAGGACCGCGCTTTCGTTGAAAGGCTTGGTCTGCGGAAAATTGTAACCCTGCGGATCGCGCCAGATGCCGCGCACCAGCCAATCCAGGAACAGTTGGGCGACATAGACCAGCATGAGGCTGGTCAGGATCTCATTGGTGTTGAACCGTGTCTTCAACAGCGCCGGAATACCCGCATAGAGCGCACCGCCTGCTGCCCCCATGATGAGCATCAGCGGCAGGATCATCGGCGACTGCCAATCGGGGTTCAGGACAGGCAGGATGGAGCCGGTGATCGCGCCGATGGTGAACTGACCTTCCGCGCCGATATTCCAGTTGTTCGACCGATAGCAGATGGCAAGCCCGACCGCGATCAGGATCAGCGGCGCTGCCTTGACGGCAAGTTCATGCAACGACCAGACTTCCAGCAACGGCTCGATGAAGAAGCTGTAGAGCGCACCGATGGGCTCTTTGCCGAGCGCTGCAAAGATGATCGCACCGACGATAAGCGTCAGCGCCAGAGCCAGGAGCGGCGAGAGAATGGCAAAGAGCTTGGAGACCCCTGCGCGTTTTTCCAGTTCAATGCGCATGAACGACCTGCTCCGTATGCCCTGCCTGTCCTGTGTTACCTGTGTGTACGCCACCCATCAACAGGCCGATCTTCTCACGCGTCATCTCCTTTGCCGGGTAGGCGCTGGACAAGTGACCATCGGAAATAACGGCAATGCTCGATGCAACCTCGAAGATTTCGTCCAGATCCTGGCTGATGACGATGACCGCCGAACCTGCCTTCGCCATATCGACCAGTGCCTGGCGAATACGGCTGGCCGCCCCCGCATCCACACCCCATGTCGGCTGATTGACGACCAGCACAGATGGCTGCCGATCGAGTTCACGACCGACGATGAATTTCTGCAGATTGCCGCCGGAGAGCGAACCGGCAAGCGGATCGTCCCCACTTTTACGCACGTCCATTTTCTCGGAGATACGCTTGGCAGCGTTCTTGATTACAGAATGACGCACCACATTCAGGAAGCCGCCGCTCAGAAATGCCTTTCTATCGGAGCGACAGCGCGCCAATAAAAGATTATCGGACAGGCTCATATTGGGTACGGCGGCATGGCCGTGGCGCTCTTCCGGCACGAAGCCTGCGCCCAGCAACCGGCGTCCATTGATGCCTGTGCGACCGACGGGCTTGCCGCGCAGGAAAATCGTGTCGTCCTTTGACACGGGATACTCGCCTGAGAGAGCATCGAACAACTCGCCCTGGCCATTGCCAGCAATCCCCGCGATGGCCAAAACCTCGCCCGCGCGAACCTTCATGGCAATGTCCTTGAGGGATACGGCAAAGGGCGTGCGGGCCGGAACAGAGAGACCGATGATCTCGACCGCGACATCGCCAATGGTACATTCGTCGTCACGCTGGATGCCTGCGACATCGGAGCCGACCATCATGCGCGCCAGAGAGGCAGGCGTTTCCTGGCGAGGATCGCAGGCTCCCGTGACCTTACCGTGACGTAGCACAGTGGCGCGGTCGCAGATGCGCTGCACCTCTTCCAGACGGTGGCTGATATAAAGCACCGACCGGCCTTCTGCCTTCAGCTTCTCCAGCGTCTCGAACAGGCGGTCCGCTTCCTGCGGTGTCAGCACAGAGGTCGGTTCATCCAGAATGATAAGCTTTGGGTTCTGCAACAGAGCGCGAACGATCTCGATGCGCTGGCGCTCGCCCACGGAAAGATCGGCAACATGGGCGTAAGGATCGAGCGGCAGGCCATAAGCCTTGGAGAGCGTCTCGGCCTCCCGGGCAATCTCCTTCAGGGAAATCTTGGGATCGAGCGAAAGCGCAATGTTTTCCGCGACCGTCAGAGCTTCGAAAAGGGAAAAATGCTGGAATACCATGCCGACGCCCAGCTTGCGGGCTTCTCCCGGCGACCCGATCCTGACGGAATTGCCGTTCCAGACAATATCGCCACTTGTCGGCTCAAGAACGCCAAAGAGCATCTTGACCAGAGTGGATTTACCCGCGCCGTTCTCGCCCAAAAGAGCATGTATTTCACCCGGCGCAATATCCAGATCGATCGCATTGCATGCGGCGAATGTTCCAAACAGCTTGGTCAGCTGGCGCACGGATAAGAGGGGCAAAGCCCCAGACGCAACCGTTTCCGTCACCTGTTCCCCTTTTCACCGATCGCTGCACTTCTATGAGGCTTAACGATAGGATCGACACCCTTGCACTAAATTTGAGCACTGCTCTTTATGCGTACTAAATCCTTTTTTATGACACTGTACAACTGAAAAAGAACGATCCGAGTATGCTTTTAAACGACTGTTTTTCTCAGCGCGTTTTTGCGCCGAGAGAGGGTGCGAACTGCATAAGACCGCCGATGCAATAGAGATAGATACCGGTGACCACGACCCCGGCAATAAGCCAGTCAGGCGATTGGAAATGCAACAAAAGCGAGTAGCCGCTGAGCACGCACCAGAGCAAGAAAACCGCCATATTCAGCCACCGCAGCCGCTTCACTCTCACTGGATGCAAGAAGTTGATTGGCAGGAAAGTGAGGATAACCGATACCGTGACGATGATCATCGCCGTGGTGGCGCTGGCATCGATGACGAAGAGCGTGAATACCACCATGTTCCAGACGACCGGGAAGCCCGAGAAGAAGTACTCGTCCGTTTTCATGCCCATGTCGGCATAATAGATCGCGCTCGATACCACGATCATACCGGCGGCGACGAAGGACCAAGGCTCACCGATCATGCCGCTCTGATAGAGAGCGAAGGCGGGCAGCAACACGTAGGTGACGTAATCGATAATGTTATCCAGCGTGTCACCGGACCAGTTGGGCAAAACTTCCTTGACCTGCACCTTACGCGCGATCGGGCCGTCGATGCCATCCACAAGAAGCGCCAAACCGAGCCACCAGAACATGTCTACGAAACGATGTTCAGCGGCAGCAACGACACCAAGGAAGGCAAGAAAGGAGCCCGAGGCTGTAAGGATGTGAACGGAGAAAGCCCGGATTTCGGCATAGGGTACGCGTCTGTAGTTGAAAATCTTCATGACAGCGTAACGGCCCCGCTCTTACTCATTCTCTCTATCCGATATGCGACCATTCACCGCTCTTTGCAACCATGCGGGAATGCTTATCCTCGAACTTAATGAGCATGTTGCCGCAGGGACATTGCGATCTGTCGCCATTCGGCTTCTGGATTTGCCGGCGCTAAGCCACTATGTGTTGGGCCTCGACTGCAGGAGTGGAACAGGACGATGAAGAACTTCGAAGTTGCCGTTGTCGGCGCTGGACTTGCAGGACAAATCGCTGCTCTCGCCATTGCGCGCGCGGGTCGAAACGTTGCACTCGTTGCCCCCCAAACCGATAGGAGCGATCGCCGGACGACCGCTCTGATGGATCAGTCCATCCGTTTTCTCGACCGGCTCGGTGTTTGGTCCAAAATCGAACCATCGGCTGCGCGGCTTTCCACAATGCAGATCATCGATGGCACCGACCGCCTGCTACGCGCGCCGACCGTCGCCTTCCGTTCCTCCGAAATCGGACTGACCGCCTTTGGTTGGAACATGCCGAATGCCGCACTGCTCAGCGTCCTTACAGAGGCTGTCGCCAAGGAAAACAACATCACGCTCATCGATGCGACCGTAGACACGGTCGAGGTCGGGCCTCACGATGTCTTACTAACCCTGTCTACTGGCGAGGCTGTATCGAGCAGCTTTGTGATCGGCGCCGATGGAAGAAATTCCAAGGTTCGCGAGGCGGCAGGAATCGGCGTTCGAAGCTGGTCCTATCCGCAGACCGCTGTCGTTCTCAACTTCTCGCATAGTCGGCCGCATGGCAATATCTCGACCGAGTTCCACACCTCCACCGGACCATTCACTCAAGTTCCCCTGCCTGGCGATCGATCGAGCCTCGTTTGGGTGGTCAAGCCAGAGCAGGCTACCGAGCTTGCTGCCCTGCCATTAGACGCGCTGAGCGCTCGTGTTGAAGAGCGTATGCAATCCATGCTCGGCACAGTCTCGGTTGATGAGGGTGTACAGACATGGCCGCTTTCCAGCATGACGGCCCGTTCGTTTGGCAGAGGGCGCGTCGCACTTGTCGGCGAAGCCGGTCACGGCTTCCCGCCGATCGGCGCACAGGGTCTCAATCTCAGCCTTCGCGACATCATCGTTTTGACCGACATGCTCGGCACACTGACCGGAGGCGTAATCCCGGCAGATGCAGGTGCGACATTCGACCGGCGCCGCCGCGCCGACGTTTTCAGCCGCACACTCAGTGTGGATCTTCTCAACCGGTCGCTTCTCTCCGGCATGCTGCCGATGCAGCTGGCGCGCGCTGCAGGACTGCATGTGCTCGGAAATGTGGGGCCGCTGCGCGGTCTCGTGATGCGCGAAGGCATCGAGCCCGGCCGGGGTATCAAGGCCCTGCCCTCACTGATCGTCGGCAGTCTCAGGCGCTCATTGCGCGAATGAGGTAAAGCACGAGCGAGACCGTGAAGACGGAGAGCACGGTGGAGATCAGAATGGTCGCCGACGCACGCTCCTGCCACACCTGATAATGCTGCCCGATGACGAAGACATTCGTCGCCGTCGGCAGTGCGGCGAGAAGAACCGCTGTCGACACCCAGACGGGGTCGAAATGGCCGAAGGACGACATCACGAGGTATGCCAGCAGCGGATGCAGGATCAGCTTGGCTGGCACGATGTAACTGATCTCTATCGGTACCCGCTTGAGCGGCCGAAGTGCCAGCGTCACGCCCATGGAAAACAGCGCGCCTGGTGCCGCTGACTGCGCCAGATAATCCACCAGTTGCTGCACTGGCTGAGGCGGCTGCCAGGCAAAGATGGCAGCAATGAAGCCAAGAATGACAGACAGGATGAAGGGATGCGTCAGCACTTTACGTGCAACATCGCCCGCGAGCTTCAGGCGGGATCTATTGTCACCCCCAGCAACAGCCATAAGCGCCGGTGCGGCAACGAAATGCGCGGCATTCTCCAGACAGACAATCAGCGCGACCGGGACGGCGGCGCGCTCTCCGAGCGCCAGTAGCGCCAGTCCTGGCCCCATATAGCCGATGTTGCCATAGGCCCCGGCAAAACTCTGGATGGTGCAGTCAGCAAAACTGTTGCGACGCCCATAATAGCCGATGAGGAAAAGGCAGAGAAAGATCGTGTAGGTCGAGACTAAACTCAGCGCGACAAAATCCATTCTCGCCAGTTGATCGACCGGTGTACGGGCGACAAGCTTGAAGAAGAGTGCGGGAAGTGCGGCGTAAATGATGAAGGTGTTCAGCCAACCCAGCGCTTCGGCGGGCTGCTGCGTGATCCGCGCCGCCACATAGCCGATCAGGATCAACCCGAAAAACGGAAACAGCAGTCCGGCGATTTCAGCCATGGCCCCCTCGCCGTGCACTTTGCCTTCAAGAGGGTTTAGCCGATTTTCATCAGGATTGGAAAGCTCTCCTGAAACCAGATCGCGACATTGGTAATGAAGCCGGACATGAAAGCGATACCCGTCAAGATCAGCAGGACGCCCATGACTTTTTCAACAAGACCGAGATGACGACGGAAGCGAGCAAGAAAGCGCATGAAACTGCCGGAAAAGACTGCGGCAATCCAGAACGGAATGGCGAGACCCGCGGAATAGACAGCCAGCAACATCGCGCCTTCGCCTACCGTATTGCGCGAGGCCGCAACGCCGAGGATCGCACCAAGCACGGGACCGATGCAGGGTGTCCAGCCAAAGGCAAAGGCTAATCCCATGACATAGGCGCCGGAAAGCGTGGCAGGCTTGCCGCCGCTTTGGAAACGCGCCTCGCGCGAGAAGACGCCAATCCGGAACACGCCGAGGAAATTTAGTCCCATCAGGATGATGATTAGACCGCCGATCTTAGCCAGAATGTCTAGATTTTGGCGCAGCACCATTCCAATGGTGGACGCACCGGCACCGAGCGCCACGAAGACCGTGGCGAAACCCAGCGTAAAAAACAGCGCCGCCAGAAGCACCGCCTTGCGGACATGCGGCTTTGCCTCGAAGCGTTCATCCCGGAACTGCTCCACCGAGATGCCAGCCATATAGCAGAGATAGGGCGGCACGAGCGGCAGCACACAAGGAGACAGAAACGACAAAGCACCGGCGAAAAGCGCTGTAAGGAGGGAAATATCGGCGATGGACAAGGCGGCACTCCGGACGGTTCACGACGCCTTGTAGCCCCACCAAACCCTTGCCACCAATCACCTTTTTGCGGTTGCGGCAAAAAAACGCGGAAAGATGATATAATCCTGTTTTTATGGGTTGACCGCAAACGTGCCTCTACATATGTTCCGCCCACTTCCGCGGGGCGCTTCGCCCATGCTTGGGAGAGCGTAGCTCAGCCGGTAGAGCAACTGACTTTTAATCAGTAGGTCCAGGGTTCGAATCCCTGCGCTCTCACCAACGGAATCAAGCACTTACCGTTGTAAATTATCGGGAAATCGCTAGCGTAGCCCTCACATGTCTCACACCGTTTCAGAGTGTGAAATGACCTCACATACCGTTTTAGGTGACGAGGTTAACGCCTACCGCCGCGCCAACAGTTCTCTATGGCAGTGCTCCACCTACCTTGAAGGCAAGGAGTGGCGGGTAAGCACCAAAACCGATAGCCTGTAAGATCGCTTGATAGGGCCCGAAAGCCTTTCGAATTTCTACAAGCGTCTGGTGCAGACTTACCCGTCTCACGTTGAAAGCCTTGGCATCCAGCGTGTTCTTAAGATGCACGGCATAGTGCTTCTCGATCATCTCCAGGCTCGTCCAGGAGTTGCCACGAAGCTGCAGCTACAAGTCGTCGGTGAACTCTTTAGCAAGGTACAGGCTGACCGCGAGAAGGTCGCGTTCGAGCCGTCGCGGGATTGGAGTGATAAGCATGACGGCCTTCGCCGATATCGATATTCCCGACCCCGAATTCGAAGACTGGATTCGCGATATGCGATCATCGCTTACCGAAAAGGCTCGCGTCAGTGCGTTTGATCCTCCACGTCCGTCTGTACCGCCAAAGCCCGCGATCTTTTTTCAGTTCCATTCCGACCAACAATTGCCGAGCGAGCTCATCAACTCACGAATTTTGGCGCTGACGACGGCTTCGCTTCATGACCTGGACGACTTTCAGATCTTTTCGCATATCCCGCATACGCATCATGAGCATGTAACCCTTTGCGATAGTGATCGGTCTTGGCGGTAGGTATTCGCCAAGACTTTCTTGTTGGTGTGTTCCGATAAGAACGACATCAGCAACATCCTCGGAGTAGATGGTTGAATTCAGCGGGTGGATGTTTGTTTGATTACTGACAACGTGAGAGCACCCGGCTGCTTTACGCGCATCGAAGTGAGTCCAAAACCGAGGTAGCCGAGCATCCTCAAAAGTAGCGACGCGCTAATTTTCAATCGCGCAGACAAGCTCATCCTCTGAAACAGATAAGCCCGGACGCGGCAGCATCCGGGCTATATTTTGACCAAGAAATGTGTCCGACTGAGAGCGCCTAAGCCAGGCTCAGTCGCTAAAGCCCATCGCGATCTTTCAGATTCGCTCATGCGCTTTAGGTCCTTGTTATCGCATGTCGTTATCGCAAAACCGCTGCACAGTTTTGCTTGGACCATGCTTATCGCATCACGTGCGCTCAATGCGGATGACCTGCGGTTCGCTCACCAGATACTTCTCGCTCTTGATCGCTTTCACGGCCTTGCGGATGGCATCTTCCATCGTCGCATGCGTAACGAGGATGATCGTCTGGGCTCCCTCCTCCATCGGCACTTGAGAACGTTGGACGATCGATTCCAGCGAGATGTTGTTTTCCGCCATGCGGGTGGCGATGGAAGCGAACACGCCGGCTTTATCCTTCACGGTCAGACGGATGAAGTAGCCACCTTCATGGCTTTTCATCTTGGCCCGACGATAATCCGTCAGTGACTTGGCAGGACGGCCAAGAACCGGAACCTGCTGTGCGCCTGGACGGCTCTTGGCAATATCGGCGACATCGCCGAGCACTGCGGAGGCTGTGGCGTTACCGCCAGCGCCTGGACCAACCATCAGCAACTCACCGAGGATATCCGATTCCACCGCGACTGCATTGGTCACGCCATCCACCTGCGCAATCACGGAATCAAGCGGTACCATGGTCGGGTGTACCCGCTGCTCGATGCCGGATTCGGTCAGTTGCGCGACGCCGAGGAGCTTGATGCGATAGCCGAGATCGGCGGCTGCCTGAATGTCCTCGATGGAGATATTGGTGATGCCTTCGAGATAAATATCGTCGGCGGCAATCTTGGAACCGAAAGCAAGCGTCGTCAGGATCGCAAGCTTGTGTGCGGTATCATTACCCTCGATGTCGAAAGCCGGATCGGCCTCCGCGTATCCGAGGCGCTGTGCTTCCTTGAGGCAGACTTCGAAGGAGAGGCCTTCCTTCTCCATCTTAGTCAGGATGTAGTTGCAGGTGCCGTTCATGATGCCGTAGATGCGCGACACATGGTTACCGGTCAGCGATTCACGTAACGCCTTGATGATCGGAATACCGCCAGCGACCGCCGCTTCGAAGTTGAGCAGAGCGCCCTTCTCTTCTGCGATTTCGGCCAGCTCCACACCGTGCTTTGCAAGCAATGCTTTGTTGGCAGTCACCACATGGAGACCACGCGACAAAGCGGTGCGAACGGCTCTTTCCGCCGGACCAGACGCGCCGCCTACAAGTTCGACGAAAACATCGATATCGGCCTTTTCGGCCATGTCTTCCGGCGTATCGAACCAGGTCATACCCGAGAGATCAATGCCGCGATCACGCGAACGGTCGCGCGCGGAAACAGCAATAATCTCAATTGCGCGTCCGCAGGTAATTGCAAGTTCGTTGCTTCTCTGCTGGAGGATGCGCACGAGCGAAGAGCCGACAGTGCCGAGTCCCGCTATGCCGATTCTCAATGAATCTGCCATGGGTATTTTCCTGATTTGCTTTAATGAAAGAGGTGGCCGGAACCGGCCACCTTGGCGAGTTGCCCTTATCTGTGGGCGTTGAGCGAGACGACGTTGTGCAATGTGTCGTCCGCAGTCGACAGGAAGCGCTTGAGATTGCGCGCGGCCTGACGAATTCGGTGTTCGTTCTCGACGAGCGCGAGGCGAACGTAATCGTCGCCCATCTCGCCGAAGCCGACACCCGGAGCAACCGCAATGTCGGCCTTCTCGATCAACAGCTTGGAAAATTCAAGCGAACCGAGATGCCGGAATTTCTCCGGGATTTTCGCCCAGGCGAACATGGTGGCAGCGGGAGGCGGAACCTCGAAACCCGCCTTGCCGAACGTATCGACCATCACGTCGCGACGGCGACGATAGACATTGCGCACTTCTGCGATATCAGAGCCATCGCCGTTCAGAGCGTGCGTGGCAGCAACCTGGATCGGCGTGAAGGCGCCGTAATCGAGGTACGATTTCACACGCGTTAGCGCAGCGATCAGACGTTCATTGCCGACCGCAAAACCCATGCGCCAGCCGGGCATGGAGAAGGTCTTCGACATGGAGGTGAATTCCACCGAGACATCCATGGCGCCCGGCACTTCCAGAACCGATGGCGGCGGATTCTTCTCGTCGAAATAAATTTCCGAATAGGCAAGATCGGACAGCACGATCAGGTCGTGCTTCTTCGCAAAGGCGATCACGTCCTTGTAGAAATCCAAAGACGCCACGTGGGCGGTCGGGTTGGACGGGTAGTTGATGATCAGTGCCAGCGGCTTGGGGATCGAATGGCGCACAGCGCGCTCAAGCGGGCCGAAGAAGGTTTCATCCGGCTCGACATTCATCGAACGGATGACGCCACCTGCCATCAGAAAGCCGAAGGCATGGATCGGATAGGTCGGGTTCGGACACAGGATCACGTCGCCGGGCGCGGTGATCGCCTGCGCCATATTGGCGAAGCCTTCCTTGGAACCGAGCGTGGCGACGACCTGGGTATCAGGGTTCAGCTTCACTCCAAAGCGGCGTGCATAATAGGCGGCCTGGGCGCGGCGAAGCCCGGGAATGCCCTTGGAGGAGGAGTAACGATGCGTGCGTGGGTCCTGAACGACTTCGCAAAGCTTGTCGACGATCGCCTTTGGCGTCGGCAGATCCGGATTGCCCATGCCAAGGTCAATGATATCCGCGCCACCCGCTCGCGCGCTCGCTTTCAAACGGTTGACCTGTTCGAAGACGTATTGCGGCAGACGCTTGACCTTGTGAAACTCTTCCATCTCTTTCCTCATGGAAATGGACCGGATTGTCCGGTCCACAGTAGCGTTCGTTTTTTGGTTTGAAACATAAGCCGACACGAACAAATCGGACCTGTGCTGTTCATTGTAGCGCAAGCGTTGGAAAACACGAATTGGTTTTCCCGCAACGCCATGCGGTGACCGGTGCGTTGCCGGGACATTTGTCGCGAAGTCCAGGGCGCAGCACACGGCTTGCGCCACTGGTGCCTGCATAACGCCAGATTCTTGTAAAATGCAAGGCAAAGCCGCCGTTCGACCGACGGCTCAACTCAATCAGCCACGTTCACCACGCACAATTGCAGAGCGAATGACCGAAAGTACACGATCCGGTTCGATCCTGGTGCAAATCTTCTGGCTTGGATGACCGTCCCAATCGCCCGGTGGGAAGGTAATGCCGTCCGGCTTTTGGATCGTCTGACCGTCTGCAAGACCGCCGCACACGACGCGGATCGCGCCGCCTCGTGTTTCGAAAAGTTCAGGGTTCGTCAGATAAACGCAGGCGCAAGAATCATGGACGACCATGCCGTCACCCGTGCGCATATTGTAGAAACTGATGTAGAACTGAGAGAGGTCGGACAGCAGCTGCACAGCCGCGCCATTTTCCTTCACCATTTCCGCCAGGAAGCCGGAGGTCATGACCGTTTTCGTCGTGACGTCCAGACCGATTACGGTCACGGGCCAGGGTGCGGTGAAGACAAGATCGGCCGCCTCCGGGTCGCCGTGAATATTCGCTTCCGCCGCGGGGCTGACATTGCCGTTGATATCGAAGGCACCACCCATGATGATCACCTCTTTCACCAAAGCAGCGAAATCGGGATCGGTCTTCAGGGCAAGCGCCAGGTTCGTCATACGACCTACGGCAATCAGCGTTACCTCACCGGGATTGGCCTTGACGGTATCGATGATGAAATGATGGGCCGTGCGCGGATCGAGCGGCACGTCAACCGTCTCAGGCACACCGATATTGCCAAGCCCATCATCGCCGTGAATGAAGGTAGGGAAATGGCCATCCGGACGCGAGGGATCGAATGTCTTGCCAGCGCCCTTCGCTACAGGGGCGTCAATCATCCATTGCTGCTTGAGGAACTGCGCATTGCGGGTCGTAATCTCGATCGGCGCGTTGCCAAAGACAGTGGTGACCCCGATGAGATCGATATCAGGGTGACGGTGCAGAAAAAGCAACGCCATTGCATCGTCAATGCCCGGATCCGTGTCGAAAATTACTTTATGCATGCCTGTCCTCATTCAAATATAGCTGCCAGCTTCAATGCAGCGTTCGGCGCACAATAACCTGCCAGGCGTGCTGCGCAATCTTTTCCATTCCTCCATTGGCCCTGTCTGCAAAAGCGGTTGCGGGATGCGGCATTCGGTGCCACAAGCGGCCAGCAAAACCCTCCGGATGCCTCCCCAGTGCAAGACGTCGCTCTCCAGCTTTTCATCATACTGTTCTTTGTCGCCGTCTTCGCCGGCTTCGTCGATTCGATTGCTGGAGGCGGAGGGTTGATCGTGCTGCCGGCCATGTTGATCATGGGCATACCGCCGCTGGAGGCGCTGGGGACCAACAAGTTGCAGGCTCAGTTCGGCTCCGCTTCGGCGACCATCGCCTATGCGCGCAAAGGCCACGTCAATCTCAGAGAACAATTTCCGATGGCGTTGATGGCCCTCATCGGGGGAATGGCTGGCGCGTTCACCGCATCCTTCGTTCCGGCCGACATTCTCAGGGCAATCATGCCTTTCCTGCTCATCGCCATCGCTATCTATTTCGCTTTCAAGCCGAACCTCAGCGACATTGACAGCCAGCGCCGGATAACGCCGTTCGTCTTCGGTCTGACAGTGGTTCCACTGATTGGTTTTTACGATGGCATTTTCGGTCCAGGAGCCGGTTCCTTCTATATGCTGTCATTCGTCGCTCTTGCCGGCTTCGGCATGCTGAAGGCGACCGCCCATACGAAACTCTTGAACCTCGGCTCGAATTTCGGCGGCTTCTTGGTATTCACGCTGAATGGCGCAATTCTCTGGAAACTTGGACTTGTGATGGGTTTTGGGCAGTTTCTTGGCGCGCAGATCGGCTCCAGATTGGCGATGAAGAATGGCGCGAAGATTATTCGCCCGCTACTGGTGATGTCCTGCCTTGCCATGGCGGCAAGACTCATTCTCGATACCAATGCGCCTTACTCGCTTGGCTGGATTATCGGCAAGCTCAGCGGCGTGTGACTAACACATAAAGCGAGACATTAGCCCCCACTCTCAACCACATTCCAGTGTCGCCATCTCCTCAATATCGCTCAACACCACCACCGCGCCCATGACGTGATTGGTGGAGGCGCGCAGGGGCGTCATCCGGCAGCGGGTGGCAAATCGCTGCCCGTCGCGGTGAGTGTGATGAATGTAACCGACCTTCTCACCTGCGAAGCACCGATCGAGTGCAGGTTTTGCCTGCAAGTAGAATCCATCTTCACCAATGAACTCGGTGACGTGGCAGCCGATCAGCGACAAGCGCGCCCGGTTCTTCGATTTTGCATAGGCATGATTGGTATAGAGGTAGCGGTAATCGTGTGTGACGACGATGATGTTATCGTCAAGACTATCAAGGATTGCTTCGTTGAAAAGCGGCTGCTCATAATAGGCTGGTGCTATGGCCTTGGCTGGCCGCGCGATTGCAGGAGAAAAATCCATATCGTACGGATCCGAATGATCGCGGAAATATCGGTCGACCAGCCCGGACATCGTCACGATCCTGCGCACAACCGCAAGCCTGTCGTCGGCTTCTTGTCGAACCAGCATGCAGAGAAACTCGAATTGCCGATGGAGTTCGTCCCGGCTAGACGCCTTGTAAGCCAGGATGTCGTCGACGATCGCTTGAAGCTCTCTGTCAAACGACTGGACAAGCCCATCCTCGCTTTGGTTGATGGCCTGCCGCAGCTGAAGGCTTTTGATCGCAAAAGCTTGAAAAAAATCCTGGAGCACAGTGTCTACCCACGCTTAGTGCGAAAAATCCGGAAACATTTTCCCGGCCACACGATGAATGAGCCGCAGAATTACGGTACAGCAGTACTCACCGTAACGCTCTCGTCAATATACGATTTATAGTAGTGGGGTGATGAAACGCGCAGTTAGACTGCGAAGCGCCAGATAAGAACTTAATTCGCCTACTTACGCTACCACGCGTGTGCGACGATCTTCCAACTCTTTGACCACCACGATGGCGCCAACGAGTTTGTAAGAGGGTGAATAGCATGGAGACATTTCGAAAGACTTGACCACGGTATGACCGAGTGCATCTTCGGCATAGGTGTATTTCTCAGCCTCGCCCTTGAAGCACGCGTCGAGCTTCTCGCGAAATGCCAGTTGGAAGTGGTGGATCCCAACGAGTTCGGCAATATGCTTGCCAATGATCTCACTACGATCCGAGTGGAGCGAAGCAGCATTGGCGGAGTTCGTATAGTTGATGCGGTAGCCGGGGGAAACGACGACGACACGATCGTCCAGGTCTTCCAGCCGGTCTTCATCCAATATGATATAGGGGCTCCAAGGCGCATCATCGCCATCCGGAGCACTTCCATCGCGCGGCAGTCCAGCGCCGATATAGCGATCGACAAGCCTGCGCAAAACGTCGGCATTACGCTGAACGCAACCGATATCCTCAGCCTCCTCATTCAGAAGGTCGATGGCAAAGCGGAACTGTTCAAGAATTTCCGCAGAGGAGGCGTTTTTTCTGCCGATAATACTGTCGAGCAGAGTGTCGAGCTCTTTATCGAGGGCGGCAACCTTGGGCGCTTCATTGCGAATAACTGCGCTTTTCAGCTCCGCATAACGCTGCCAGAACAATTCGATTTTTCTTTTCAACCCAAACACTCCCCAGACGCAGGCATTACAGTTGCCCAATCCTCTCCCGGCTCACGGGCGACAATCTGCACGATGTGCCCGTAAAGCATGAGTTAAGGAGTTGCAATATAACCACACCAGCACATTCACTCATATCACAATCGGCTTCGTTATTACAAATCCGAGAAATAGTAAGGAAGAATAAACACGGTCTTGTCTCGCAACAGGCTGACTAAATCATTGCGTTACGTCAACCTCCTTAATCGAGTGTGGTTTAACAATACCCCATCTATAAACCAACGTTGTGGAAAAGGAGCTTCTCGACTTCAAGTGTCCGTCTTGACCTGGTCCTTGATGTGCCAACGGTCGTGGTACCACAACCACTGACCGGGATACTCGCGAACCCAGCTCTCAACCTTGTCGTTCAAAAGCTGCGCGGTCTTCTGGATATCGACACTGCCCTTCTCGTTCAGCGGTATCTCGACCTTCGGTTCGATTTCCAGGCGGTAGCGATTGTCCGGGAGGCGAATACATCTCGCCGGATAGACGTCGCAGCCGAACTGCCGGACCAGCTTGGCGAGCAACGGATTGGTTTGAACATTGTGCCCAAAGAACTTGGTCAGAAGACCTTTGCGGAACTTCTGATCCACCAGGACGCCAACGCCTGCCCCCCGCTCCAGCTGCCGCGCTAACGCGAAGGACGAGCCTGCATGCGAGGGAACGAGCTTGCCCATGCGCTCCTTGCGGAAATTGAAGATTTTCTCCGCCACGTAAGGATTGTTCGGCGGACGGAAGAGAACCGTCACATCAAGGCCGAAGGCGGATCCTGCCACAGGCAGAAGCTCGAAATTTCCGGTGTGGGCGGTGAAGACAATGAATGGACGTGGATTGTCGCGTAGCTCAAGAAAGTTGTCGATGCCGACAACCTCGATTCGCCCGGGCTTTGTCTGCTCGGGATCGTAATCGAACAGGCGGTCGAGGAAAACATATTCGGCGGCGAGACGCCCCATGTTTCCCCAGCTATCCAGCGCGATGTCCAGACGCTCTTCCTCGGTCTTTTCCGGATAGGCGCGAGCGAGGTTGAAAAGCATCAGCTTATGACGCGGCGTCTTGGGCCCAAGTTTACGCGCGATGCGATCGGCAAAGTGAATGGCTGGATCAGCCGGCAGCAATTTCAGCATGTTCAGAAAGCCAAACGCGATGGTCGCGTTCAGCCACTGGCGAAAGTTCTCAAGCGCCAGAACGATGCGCGTTATAAAAAGCTTCACTGATCAATCCATCCGCAGAACGATCTTACCGAAGACCTGACGGGTCTCCATGCGTTCCAGAGCCTTGTCGATATCGTCGAAGGTTACTTCGGTATCGATGACAGGATGTACAAGCCCGCGTGCCATTTTCTGCATGGCATCGGCCATGTTCTGCATGCGGCAGCCAAAGGAGCCGAGCAGCTTCAGTTGCTGCTGAAAGAGCATCATCAGGTTGATTTCGGTCGAGACGCCCGACGTCGAGCCGCAGGTCACGAGACGGCCGCCACGCTTCAGCGAGAACATGGAACCTGCCCAGGTATCCTTACCGACATGCTCGAAGACGACATCGACACCCTTCTTCTTGGTCAGCTTGCGCACGACACCTTCGAAGCGGTCCACACGGTAGTTGATCACATGATCGGCGCCCAGCGCCTTGGCGCGCTCGATCTTATCGTCCGAACCAACCGTGGTGATGACCGTGCAGCCCATCTTCTTTGCCAGCTGAATGGCCGCCGTGCCGATGCCGGAACCACCGGCATGAACGAGGATGGTTTCACCAGGCTGAAGCTTCGCATTGTCGAACAGCATGTGCTCGACAGTGCCGAACGTTACAGGTGCGAGCGCGGCTGCCACGGCATCGACGCCCGGTGGGGCGAGGACAAGCTGGCGAGCCGGAATGTTGATCTTTTCCTGGGCGAAGCCATCGAGGTGGAAACCATGAACGCCGCCGACATTTTCGCAAAGGTTATCACGACCGGCAACACAGTGATGACAACGACCGCAGATACGCGCGCCATAGATGGAGACCAAGTCGCCCGGAAGAACGTTGGAGACGCCCGGGCCAATCGCTTCCACCACGCCCGAGGCTTCGGCACCGATCGTCAGAGGCATCTTGCGCTTGGCAAAGGCCATGCCGCGCCAGCCCCAAACGTCGATGTGGTTCAGTGCGACCGCCTTGACGCGCAGCGTAACCTCACCCGGAGCCGGCGCTTCCGGCTCAGGCAGATCCACTTTCTCGAGCTTACGGTCGTCGACGAGTTGAAGAGCGCGCATAATAGAAGTCCTTCGCCCGAAGGCGTTAAAGCGTTTTCGTTCGAGAGCGTCGCTCGTCCGAATGGACCCAGAAAGACGGCTCTCCTTCATTTACAATTGCATCAACCGCCTTCGAGGTAGATGCACTGGGGAACGGATTAAGCCGGTTCCCGTGTCATAACAAGGCTTGCATTCTGCCCACCGAAGCCGAAGGAGTTGGATAGCACGGCGCTGACCTGAGCATCACGCTTCACATTCGGCACCACATCCAGCGCAATCGTCGGATCCGGATTGTTGTAGTTGATGGTCGGTGGCAGCGTGCCGGTCAGCATGGTTTGCAGCGAGAAGACGGCTTCAACTGCGCCTGCTGCCGTCAGCGTATGGCCGATCATCGATTTGTTGGAAGAGACAGGGATCGACTTCAAGCCTTCGCCGAAAACCGCAAGCATGGAACTGTACTCCATCTTGTCGTTTTCCGGTGTCGACGTACCATGCGCATTGACATAGCCGATATCGCTTTCGGAGAAGCCGGCATCGGCAAGTGCTGCACGGATCGTAGCAATCGCCGGTCCGCCGTCGGGCGACGAGCGCGTGCGGTGGAAGCTGTCAGCTTTCTCGCCGGCACCCTTGATGATGCCGAGAACCTTCGCACCACGAGCGACCGCCGCTTCCAGCGATTCCAGAACAAGCGTCGCTGCACCTTCGGCAATCACGAAACCATCGCGGTCCTTGCTGAACGGCTTGGACGCCTTTTCCGGCGGATCGTTCTGTGTCGACAAGGCAGACAAAAGCGAGAAGCGGATGAGCGCTTCGGCGCTCACCGAACCGTCTGTGGCAACCGTCAGCGCACGATCGGTGCGACCTTGGCGAATGGCTTCGACACCAAGCTGAATGGCTGTTGCACCGGAGGCGCAAGCGGTCGAGAGCGTGACCGGGAGACCGCGCGTGCCGAACTGATCGGACAGACGCTCGGAGATGGCGCCGAAAAGAGCGGCTTCCTGAAAGGCGGGGTCGGGGCGCTGACGGAGAGCCGCCATGAAGCGATCATAGGCGTCACCCGGCTTTGCCGCAGGCGGAGACCGGTCGGCAAGCTCGAAACGGGCGCTCCATTCCGGCTCGATGGGCGGAGCCGCCAGAAACAGCGGGCCGTTGAAATCGCCGGAAAGTCCTGCCTGCGCCAGCGCTTCGATGGTGGTCTCGCGAGCAAAGGCAAAGGACCGCTCGACGGAATTCGGTGCCGGGATATCGATGAAGTCGACCGTGCCGCAAATCTTGGTGGAGAGATTGTCTGTCGGAAAACGTGTGATCTTGTGGATGCCGGATTTGCCGGAGGTCAAAGCCGCCCAGTTATCCGTCAATCCCTGCCCCAAGGAGGTGATGATGCCCATGCCGGTGACGGCAACAATGGGGCGGCCAAGGTGATCCCTGAAATTGCTGGATGCCATGGTCTTAACTCCTCAAGCGTCTCTGGAAAGAACGGCGACACCTTCGCCGCGCACATGGCCAACCGTGGTAACGACCGCTTCTGTCGCGGCAGATGCCATCGGCTTTTCTGCCGCGTTATCAAAAGGCGGAACCTTTGCGCCGCTTTCGAGCGCAAGTGCGGCCAGTGCGAGACCCAGCGGAAACTGTGCCTCAAGTCCGTGACCGGTGACACCGCCGAAGCCACGAATTGCAGCATGTGGCAGGGTCTTTTCGAGAACATCCTTTTCGCAGCCTGTCAGACCGTCGTAGCCGCTGGCGCCAGAAAACACGATGGTTTCAGCCGCATCCTTGGCGGGCGCAAGCAGTCGTTCCAGACGCTTCTCAAGCTTGCCGTCGTCGCGGTTGCCACGATCGCCTTCGATCGCGTCGATCCGGGCGTAGATCTTGGCGCCACGCGTCTGTGCACGCTTGCGCGATTCAAGCACAAGGAAGGCACCGACGGAGCCGGTGATCATGCCACCGCCCTCGCCTCCCGTTCGCGACCAAAGCGGCTGCCAGCCACCTTGAGCATGCGCACCAATGGCTTCAAACAGCAAAGTCATATCGGGACGTTCGGCCGCGAATGCACCGCCGACGAGCGCGTGGCTCGATTCGCCGGAGCGGATGCGATAGAAAGCGGTCTCAACGGCAGAGATCCCTGCGCCCTCTTCACCCATGAAGGTACGTGAGGAGCCGGTGACCTTATGCACGATCGAAATATTGCCAGCCATCAGGTTCGAAAGCTGCGCGAGAAACAGCGTCGGGCGAAGCTCTGTCGTGAGTTTCTCGTTGAGCATGACTTCGCGGTCATTGCGCTTGAGGCCTTCATCGACAATCAGCGTATCGACATTGATGTCGCGTTCGCCGCCACCGGCTGCGACGATCATGTCCATCGTGCCGCAGGCTTCTGCGTCTTCCTTCAGGCCAGCATCGTCCAGCGCAAGACCGGCGGCAAACACGCCGAGGCGCTGCCAGTTTTCCATCTGGCGCTGATCCTTGCGCCCGATTTGCGCGGACCAGTCGATCTCCGGCAGCGGATGGATGGGATAAGGCGCAAATTTTTCCGTCTCGACGATCGCCTCAGGCGTCGTGGTGCTGGAAAGCAGCGCAATATGGGCATCTTTACCGACACCATGACAGGTCACGATACCGACCCCGGTAATCACCACATCATTGTCAGACTTCATCATCCGTGATCCTTCGTCGCTTTTCCGAGACGCAATCTCGGGCCAGCCTCATAAGCGGCAGGGACGCCGCACTTGCCATGCGGAATAATGCGCGCGATGCGGCTTTGCAATGGCGAAGGCAAAATGACCTCGGCCTTGCATGACTTTTCAGCATTTAAACGCGAAGCAAAGCGCTTTTCGATCAGGCGGAGGTATCGGCAGCAATGGCCGCCATCAGACCCACTTCCTCGGCGCGCTTCTTGACGATCGGCGCAAGTGGAATTTCGGAAAAAGGCATGGTGCGGAGCTTCAACTGTGCGTCGCAGACCTTTTTTCCGCCCGATGTGATCTTTGCCTTGGTGACGGCAAAGCCGGATCCGTCATGCTCGAGATAGGCTTCGATATCCAGTTCGGCATTGGGCTCCACGAAGGTGCGCATCTTAGCACTATCGACCGACATCAGGAAAGGCATCGCGGCAAAATCACTCATGGCAAGAACCAGCATGCCGGAGGTCTGCGCCATGGTTTCGATCAACAACACCCCTGGAACCAGCGGCATGCCCGGAAAATGGCCCTCGAAGACGGGACTCTTATCCGGCACGACCGAACGTGCCTTCAAGATGCGGGCTGATCTGTCGATAGACTCGATTCGGTCCACCATCTGGAAATATTCGAGAAGCATGTCTTGTCCATGGAATGAGCCAGCTAGCTTCGCCCCGAGACAGTGTCTCATGGGCAAAAGATCCTCGGGCATATCTCCCGAGGATCGAATATAGTCTCAAAGCCCAAGGCAGGGTCCGTGAAACGGAAATAGCCTAAGCAAAAGAAGACGTTCAGCCCTTGGCGGCCTTCAACTCGTCGATTTTGGCGCAAAGATTCTTCAGAACGAAGTATTCTTCGGTCGAAACCTTGCCTTCGTTGACTTCCTGCGTCCACTGCTCGAGCGGGATCTTGATGCCGAATTCCTTGTCGATGGCGAAAACGATATCGAGGAAGTCGAGGCTGTCGATGCCGAGGTCGTCGATCGTATGGCTTTCCGGCGTAATGGTTTCGCGATCGATTTCGCTGGTGTCAGCGATGATGTCGGCAACCTTATCGAATGTAGCTGTCACGCCCGTAATCCTTTGTGTTCTTAATTATAAAGGTCTCTTCAGACGCACCACATAGGGAAGTTGCATCAAAAAGCCAATGCTTTCGTGATCGATCCGTCATTTTGCGCGATGTGTGTTGCGCACGACCTACAGTCAAACGGCCAGAGAATGACGTCCCCGGCCGTTGGAGAGATAGGTGTCAAAGTTTGCGGCAATGCTGCGAGCAAACGGCTTGCCTGTCTCCGTCAAAGTAAAATGGCCGGCCTCAAGACGGACAAGTCCATCTCGGTCACTCTCCGCAAATTGCCGGGCTTCTTCGACGGCCGGAAGCGAGGCAGGACCATAAAGCGCACTGAGCGCCGAAAGATCGAGCGCGAAATCGCACATGATCCTTTCAATCACGAAGGCCCTCACCCGGTCCTGCGCAGAAAGCGCGATACCACGGGCCGTGCAGAGACCATCGGCTTCAGTCATCCGCTCATATTCGCCGGTTGCAACCGTGTTCTGCACATAGCCTTGCGGAAACTTGCCTATGGAGGATGCGCCAAGCCCAATCAGGGCGTCGGCGCCGTCATCGGTATAGCCTTGAAAATTACGGCGAAGCTCTCCCTCTTTCACAGCCCTTGCCAAGCTATCTCCAGGCTTTGCAAAATGATCGATACCGACCGGCTGGTAGCCCGCTTCCACTAACATCTCTGCTGCGGTCTTCATCTGCCTGTAGCGCGCGACCGCATCCGGCAGCGCCTCTTGCGGTATCATCGTCTGGTGTTTCTTCATCCATGGCACATGCGCGTAACCAAAGAGAGCGACGCGATCCGGGTTTAGAGAGATGATCTTGTCGACGGTATCGCGCATCGTCTCTAGCGTTTGATACGGGAGGCCGTAGAGCACATCGCAATTGACGGAGAGGACGCCTCTCGCCCTCACCGCATCGACCACGGATTTCGTCTGCTCGAAGCTCTGTATGCGGTTGATTGTCTTCTGCACGTTCGGATCGAAGTCCTGTACGCCGAGGCTTGCCCGCGTCATCCCGATTGCAGCCAGGGCATCGTAACGTCCCTCATCAAGATCATTCGGGTCCATCTCCACGCTTATTTCCACGTCATCGGAAAAAGAGAATGCCGAACGCAGGGAGCCCATCAGAGCAATCAGGTCGTCCGGTCTGACCATCGTTGGCGATCCGCCTCCGAAATGCACGGCCTTCACTTTGGTCTCGCGCGAAACAAGCCCGCCAACTGCTTCGATCTCCTTGTGGAGCGCTCTTAGATAGATGGCTATCGGCTCATAGCGGAGCGTGTGTTTGGTGTGGCAAGCACAGAACCAACAGAGCCGATCACAATAGGGAATATGGATGTAGAGCGACAGGCGATTATGCGAATCAAGAGCCCGCAGCCAGGACGAATATTCGCCAGCTCCTATGCCCTCATGGAAGTGCGGCGCTGTCGGATAACTGGTGTAGCGGGGAACGGCCGCGGAATATTTCTTCAACAAATGCTCCGTCATAGCGATCACGTCCTGACATGTATCAATTCTGCGACTTAGGGATACAGACTGCGACAGTTTGCAACTTTGACTTCGATCAAATTAGCTAATAAACAAATTGATCAGAGGCGGTGTGGGGACATTTGCTTCGGGGCTTGAGGTAACGGGAACTTTTGAGATCGCACATGCGGTCGGACCCGTTCGACTTGGACGTGATGCGATGGACACGCTGCGGAGAACTATCCACAATTCAGAGATGCCCTTGGTGTGCCGCTCCTGCGAGGCGCGCCATGGCGGCCTTTGCGGTGTGCTCACTCCAGCGCAGCTCCTGGAGATCAACCGCCAGTCCAGCCGCAAGACGTTCGAGACCGGTCATGAATTGCTCGGGCAAGGCGAACTCGTGCCCTACTACGCCAACATCCTCAGTGGCGTCATCAAGTTGTCGAAGATGATGTCTGACGGTCGCCAGCAGATCGTCGGCCTGCAATTCGCTCCCGATTTTCTAGGGCGTCCTTTCAATGCTGAAAGCAATATGACAGCCGAGGCCGCGACGGATGTGGAGATCTGCCTGTTTCCGCGTCGCATCGTGGACCGGATGATCAGCGAAGTGCCGAATATGGAGCGCAAGCTTCACGGGCAGTCATTGAAGGAACTTGACGAAGCGCGGGACTGGATGCTGACGCTTGGTCGTAAATCCGCACAGGAAAAGGTTGCAAGCTTTCTGTATCTGATCGCGACGCATATCGACCCTGAAAAGGGCGATGCGTCTTGCTTCGACCTGCCATTATCACGCGCGGACATTGCCGATTTTCTGGGTCTGACCATCGAGACCGTCAGCCGTCAGATGACCAAGCTGAAGAAAGAGGGCATCATTCGGATCGAGAACAACCGGCATATCACCGTACCCGATCTCGAGGCTCTCAACGACGCCGCAGGCAACGACTGAGCTAACCTACTTGTCCCAGTGCAAGTGCGTCAGCGATGCGCCGAACATATAGGGCGCCTTTGCCTCTGCGGGTGTAAAAACCGCTCCGGTCAGGATCAAAACTACAAAAAAGCACTTCATCATCACGCTCCCCAGCGTCTGCCATCAAGTGGCCTCCCTGGAGACAAGTTATAGAGGATAAGATACTCTTTTCGTTTAAGAAAATCGGTTATCGCCAGATTGGAAAGATGCGTCAAAAGCGCCGTATCCCGGTGAGGATCCGTTAAGACAGATCAATGGCGCTTCGATGCTCAGCAAAACAGTGCCGGTTGCGACATAGCGACTTCTCGACTATAGAACACTCATCCACATGGACCCGGTGAAAATCCGGGTGGCTCTTCTGGCCGCCGATCCGCCAGACAACACAGCAACGCAACCTGTTTCGTCTTTTGAGGACCGAGTTCTGCTCGGCCCGTTGCATCAACTGTGGTAACTCATCCATGCAAACTTTCTCACACTACCGTCAGGAGTGGTTCTCCAATATTCGTGGAGACGTGCTCTCCGGTATCGTCGTCGCGCTTGCGCTCATCCCGGAAGCCATCGGTTTTTCCGTTATTGCCGGTGTCGATCCCAAAGTCGGGCTCTACGCTTCTTTTGCGATTGCCTGCGTTGCAGCCTTTGTCGGCGGGCGTCCCGGCATGATTTCCGCTGCTACGGCTGCGACAGCCGTGGTGATGGTCTCGCTCGTCAAAGAGCACGGGCTTCAATATCTTTTTGCCGCCACGATCCTGATGGGTCTCATCCAGATCGTGGCAGGCTGGCTGAAGGTCGGACGCGTTATGCGCTTCGTCTCACGCTCGGTCATTACCGGCTTCGTCAATGCGCTCGCCATCCTCATCTTCATGGCGCAGTTGCCTGAACTGATTGGCGTTCCTGCATTGACCTATGTGATGATCGCGGCGGGCCTCGCCATCATCTATCTCTTTCCTTACGTGACCAAGGCGGTACCCTCACCGCTCGTTGCCATCGCCGTCCTGACCATTGTCGCATGGTGGACGGGGATGGAGCTTCGCACTGTGGGCGACCTGGGCGAGCTGCCATCGAGCTTTCCCGTCCTCATAATCCCGCAAGTTCCGCTGACATGGGAGACGCTGCAGATCATCTTCCCATATTCCATTACGCTCGCAGCCGTCGGTCTTCTTGAGTCCCTCCTTACGGCTCAAATCGTCGACGACATGACGGATACGCCAAGCAACAAGAGCCAGGAATGCGTTGGCCAAGGCGCAGGCAACATCGCCTCCGCCATGATCGGCGGCATGGGTGGATGCGCGATGATCGGCCAGTCGGTGATCAATGTCACCTCCGGGGGACGCGGGCGGCTCTCGACCTTTGTCGCTGGCGCGTTTTTGCTTTTCCTCATCGTTGTGCTGGACGACCTTGTTCGCATCATTCCGATGGCAGCACTCGTCGCGGTGATGATCATGGTGTCGATCGGGACCTTTTCCTGGCGCTCGATCCTCGAGCTGAGACGCAACCCGCTATCATCCTCCGTCGTCATGCTGGCAACGGTCGTGACCGTGGTGGCAACGCACGATCTCGCCAAAGGCGTTATCGTCGGCGTCCTGCTGTCTGGCATTTTCTTTGCCGGCAAGGTCTCCAAGCTCTTCCGCATCACGCGGAGCAACGATGCGACCACGAGGACCGTCACCTATACTGTCGAGGGCCAGATCTTCTTTGCCTCGGCAGAAAACTTCATCCATGCCTTCGATTTTGCCGAGCAGGCGGACAAGATTGTCATCAATGTTTCCGCCGCCCATCTCTGGGACATCACCGCAGTCGGTGCCCTGGATAAGGTCGTCTTGAAGTACCGCAATGCTGGCGTCGATGTCGTGGTCACGGGCTTCAACAAGGCCAGCGCCGATATGGTCGACAGGTTCGCGCTTCACGACAGGCAAGAACGGCTGGCGGCGAGTGCTTCCCTGCATTGACAAAAAATTAGGGGCCGCGGCAATGCAGCGGCCCTTTTCAACTCTGTGCAGATGTGACGATGAATGTCGGTTTCGTTCGCTTACTGTGAGGCAGCGGGCGTTGACGTCGGCTGCTGTTGCTCTGCGAGCGCGCGAAGCTCCGCAACGCGACGCTTATACTCCGCCTCAGTGATCTGGCCGCGGCGGCGGGCAGCGCCGAGTGCGGTCAGGTTCTGCTCCATGGTCGAGGCTTCGTTCTCTTCCATCTGCGGCATGGCAGCCGTCATAGGCTTGGCGAAGGTCGGGAAATTACCAGTGTCGCGCTTCTGCAACGGGCCACTGCTGACTGGCTGCGGGCCGACGATCTGCGCCTTGGGCCGCTCCATATGAGCCGGATTGACGATAGGCTTCGGCGTGGTGCAGGCAGCCAGAGGAAGGACCAAGCCGCAAACCAACAGCACAGATGCTGTTTTTACGCTTCCCGAATGCTTGCCCATTGTCCTGCCCCACCTGTAAGCTATCTGTCGCTTGTCGAACGCAATTTGCCAGCGTCCGTGTTGCTGGAACTTGTATTCGTTTTCGTACAGAATGTGCAAATACAAAAATCGCCGCGGAGGAGAACGTATGGCCGGCATTGGAGGCGGACCCAACGATCCTGAGGACAAAGGGTTCAGTTTCGATCCCAAATCTGCCGATGCCTATATTCTCCGCGATCCGCAGGCCTTCGCCATGAACATTGCCAGGGCTGTGGAAAATCTCGGCAAGGCTGCTTCAGAGTGGCTGGCACCCAGAGAGCGCGGCGAGATTCCGCCGACCAGCACGAGCCCGATGAGCGATGTCTTCCAGACGCTGTCCGATGTGGCGGAATATTGGATGGCCGAGCCGCAGCGCTCCGTCGAGGCGCAGACCCACCTTCTGTCGAACTACTTCGAGATCTGGCAAGAATCGCTCCTGCGACTATCCGAACAGCAGGGGAAAGCTGGAGAGAAAAAACCACAGACCGGAGCCAAAAGCGGCCATAAACGCTTCGCCGACAACGACTGGCAGGCAAACCCGTTTTTCGACTTTCTGCAGAAGGTCTATTTCGCTACCGCCGACTGGGCGGAAAAAATGGTGACAGAGGCTGACGGGCTGGACGAGCGGACCCGGGAAAAGGCGCGCTTCTATATGCGGCAGGTGACGGAAGCGATGTCTCCAGCGAACTTCGCCTTCACCAATCCCCAGGTGTTTCGCGAAACGGTTGCCACGAGTGGAGCCAACCTCGTCAAAGGAATGGCCCAGTTGGCGGAAGATATGGCGGCTGGCAAGGGGCATTTAAGGCTTCGCCAGACCGACTATAACCAGTTCGTGATCGGCCAGAACATCGCCGTTTCTCCAGGCAAGGTGATTGCGCGAAGCGATCTTTGCGAGATCATCCAATATGCCCCTTCGACGGAAAAGGTGTTCAAGCGCCCTCTTCTCATCATCCCGCCATGGATCAACAAATTCTACATTCTCGATCTCAACGCCCGGAAATCTTTCGTCAAATGGTGCGTCGACCAAGGCCACAGCGTCTTCATGATCTCCTGGGTCAATCCGGATGTACGTCACGCTGAAAAAGGATGGGACGACTACATTCGGGAGGGCATCGATTTTGCGCTTGCCACGATTGAAGAGGCTACGGGAGAGCAGGACGTCAATGCGGTGGGCTACTGCATCGGCGGCACGCTTCTGGCTTCCACCCTCGCCCTGCATGCGCAGAAGAACGATCATCGCATCCGCAGTGCCACGCTGCTTGCGGCGCAGACCGACTTTACCCATGCGGGCGATCTGAAGATCTTTATCGACGAGCCGCAGCTTGCTGCGCTCGATGCCCATATGAAGGCGGTCGGATACCTCGATGGGGCGATCATGGCGAGCGTCTTCAATATGCTTCGCGCATCCGATCTGATCTGGCCCTATATGGTCGACAATTATCTGCGCGGCACCCAGCCGCCTCCCTTTGACCTCCTCTATTGGAACTCCGATTCCACCCGCGTCGCAGCCGCCGTGCATTCCTTCTATCTGCGCAATTGCTATTTGGAAAACAATCTGGCCGAAGGACGGATGGTGGTGGACGGCACGGTACTGAACCTCAAGGATGTCACCATCCCGATCTATGATCTTGCCACGCGCGACGACCACATAGCTCCGGCGAAATCAGTCTTCGAGGGCGCAAAGCCGTTCGGTGCGCCGGTCGAGTTCGTGCTGGGTGGTTCGGGCCATATTGCAGGCGTGGTCAACCCGCCCGATGCTGGCAAATATCAATACTGGATCGGAACGTCACCCGTTGGTGATTTTGAGGAATGGCAGCAGCAAAGCAGCGTTCATACCGGATCTTGGTGGCCGCATTGGCAGAACTGGCTTGAGGCACAGAGCGGAGAAAAGGTCGGGGCGCGCATTCCGGGAGATGGCACGCTCACTCCGCTTTGCGACGCGCCAGGCACCTATGTTCTTGAATGACCAGGGCGATGCGAAGACACTCGCGCCATGCGCTTTGATTCTCCCCTCGTGCCCGCCACGCTCGTCTCTCGTTATAAACGCTTCCTTTTCGATGCCGTTCTGGACAACGGAACAGCGATCACCGGATCATGCCCCAATACGGGTTCTATGCGTGGGCTGACGACGCCGGGTTCGCGCATCTGGCTTTCCGAGCATGACAGCCCGACGCGTAAATATCGCCACATGCTGGAGATGGTCGAGGCGGATGGAACGGTTGTCGGCATCAACACAGGAATGCCTAACCGGCTGGCAGAGGAGGCTATTCTTTCGGATAGGATCCCCTCGCTACGTGGCTACAATGTCTTGAAGCGCGAGCAGCGATATGGCGTCAATTCCCGCATCGATTTCCTGCTTTCGGCGTCTGGAAGACCGGATGCCTATGTCGAGGTCAAGAACGTGCATTTCATGCGCGAGGCCGGACTTGCAGAGTTTCCGGATACGGCGACGAAGCGGGGCGCCAAACATCTCGAAGAACTGGGCGACGCGTCAGAAGCCGGTTATCGCGCTGTGATGCTCTATCTGATCCAGCGCGCCGATTGCCATAGGATGCGCATCTGCTCCGATCTCGATCCGGTCTACGCCGTTGCGTTTCAGCGCGCGATGAAGCGTGGCGTAGAAGCCTATGCCATCCGTTGCGAGGTTTCGGCGACGGAAATCGTCGCGAACCGGATGGTTGCAATAGACGACTGGCACCCTGCTGATTTATGAACGCAGGTGAAAGTAAGACAGAAAGCGATAGTATGGTCACCTATATCGACGCGGCATCGGCCCCCATGAAGAATACGGGCGTTATCCGCCTCTATAACTCCGAAGATTTTGAGGGCATGCGCAAGGCAAGTCAGCTAACGGCGCGCTGCCTCGATGCGCTCGCCGATATGGTCAAGCCAGGGATCACGACCAACGCAATCGATCGCTTCGTCTTCGAATTCGGAGCCGATCATGGCGCCCTGCCCGCGACGCTGAATTATCGCGGCTATACCAAATCCGTCTGCACCTCGATCAACCATGTCGTTTGCCACGGCATTCCTGACGACAAGCCGCTTCGTGAAGGCGATATCGTCAATATCGACGTGACCTATCTCCTTGACGGCTGGTATGGCGATTCGAGCCGCATGTATCCGGTTGGACAGATCAAGCGGTCTGCCGAGCGCCTGCTCGAAGTCACCTACGAATGCCTGATGCGCGGCATCGCTGCGGTGAAACCCGGCGTGCGAACCGGCGCCATCGGTGCTGCGATCCAGGCTTACGCGGAATCGGAGCGCTGCTCCGTCGTGACGGATTTCTGCGGCCACGGCGTCGGGCGTCTCTTCCATGATACGCCGAACATTCTGCATTACGGCAAGGAAAGCGATGGTCCGGAAATCCGTGAGGGCATGATCTTCACCATCGAGCCGATGATCAACCTCGGCAAGCCGCATGTGAAGGTTCTCTCGGATGGATGGACGGCGGTGACTCGCGACAGATCGCTCTCCGCGCAATATGAACACGCCGTCGGCGTCACCGCGACGGGCTGCGAGGTCTTCACCCTGTCGCCGGGCGGCCTCCACCGGCCCGGCCTGCCGCCGCTCTAAGAGGAGAATTATCGCCAGATGGCCAAAGGTCCCCCGCCCGATACCGGAAAAACATCAGCATTTGGCGAAACATCCCGGGCGAGCGACCTGTTTGGCAGTCCGATAGACCTCGTCGTTCCCGGCGAAACAACACCTCCACCTCACCCGACCAAGGCGAAGACAAAAGACAGCGCAGAGGTCCCACACTACCATGGTCACCGGGAAAGATTGCGGGCAAAATATCGTGATATTGGCGACGTGGCGCTCGCGGACTACGAACTCCTTGAGCTTTTGCTCTTCAGGCTCATTCCGCGCCGCGATACCAAGCCTATCGCCAAGGCGCTGATCGCCCGCTTTGGAACACTTGGCGGCGTGCTCGGCGCGCCGCTATCGCTTCTGCAGGAAGTGAGTGGCGTCGGAGAAGCTGTGGCACTGGATCTGAAACTCGTCGCTTCCGTCTCGCAACGGATGCTGAAAAGCGAAATCCGCAACAAGCAGGTGCTCGGTTCGTGGTCTTCGGTCATCGATTACTGCCATGCTGCCATGGCCTACGAAACGCGAGAGCAGTTCAGGATCCTGTTTCTCGATAAGCGCAACGTGTTGATTGCCGACGAGGTCCAGGGGCATGGCACCGTGGACCACACCCCGGTCTATCCGCGTGAACTGGTGCGGCGCGCCCTCGAACTCTCGTCGACAGCCATTATCCTGGTCCACAATCATCCCAGTGGAGACCCGACACCGTCCAAGGCCGATATCGATATGACGAGGACCATCGTTGATACGGCAAAGCCGCTTGGGATTGTCGTGCATGATCATATCATCATCGGCAAGGACGGGCATGTGAGCTTAAAAGGCCTGCGGCTGATCTGAAGACTGTAGAAAATGTTCGATTGTTATTGCGGATAAGTATTACTTATCCGCTCGCTATTTGTGAAGGTATGTTGGTACCATCCCAAAGTGGTACACAACCCAAAGCTTTGCCATTAAGAAAAAAACAACTCCTCCATACTAGCATCTCCAAAGATATAAAGCATCAAGCGTATCGGAGGATGCCATGGCACTTATGGCAAGAATGCTTCGTAATCGTGCGGGCTCATCTGCCGTCGAATTTGCGATTATTGCCCCCATCTTTCTGCTGGTCCTACTGACCATGATCGCTTACGGCATCTACCTGATGACCGCCTATTCCGTGCAGCAGGTGGCGGCGGATGCCGCCAGAACCGCAGTTGCCGGACTGAACAACAACGAACGTGAGGCGCTGGCCAAGGACTTCGTGTCCAGAAGCGCCCTTAGCTACGCCTTCATGGACAAGCGCTATTTCCATGTAACGGTCGGAAGCGATCTCAGCAATAGCAATCAGTTCACCGTTACGGTCGAGTACGATGCCACAGAGCTGCCGATCTGGAGCCTCTACTCCTACGCCCTTCCGGAAAAGACCATCAAGCGTTTCTCGACAATCCGGATCGGAGGAGTTTGACATGAGAAAAGCAGGATTTCCGCAGTCGCGATTTTGGAAAAACACATCCGGCAACATCGCCATCATGGCCGGGCTTACCGCGCCACTCTTTGCCGGCATTCTGGCCCTCGGTGTGGATTATGGGGCGCTGACATTGCAAAAGCGGGAGCTTCAACAGACCGCCGACCTTGCCGCCATTTCTGCTGCAGGTGCTCCCAATCCGGAACAGGCGGTGTTGCAGCACTTCAAGCTCAACGGCAAAAAGCTCGGCGTCAAGATCCCCGAGGGCGTGTTGACCGATACAGGGATAGTCCCCCTCGACATCAACGGCGAAGTCCCTGGCATGGACGGCTACGCCGAAATCACCAAGGGCCGCTATGTACCCGATCCAAATACCGATGTCGGTCAGCGGTTCGTTGCCAACGCCACACCGCTCAATGCGGTGAAGGTCGAGATCGTTGAACGAGGAACGCTCTTTTTCGCATCGAGTTTCACCACGCCACCGAAGGTTTCCGCAGTTGGAACGGCGGCAGCACAGCGTATAGCGGCCTTCTCCGTGGGATCGCGTCTGGTGTCACTCAATGAAGGCATCCTCAACGCGCTCCTCAGCGGGCTCTTAGGCTCATCTGTCAGTCTCAAGCTGATGGATTATCAGGCGCTCGTCAGCGCCGACGTCAATCTGTTGAAGGTCATCGACGTCCTTGCTGTCGATCTCGGTCTACAGGCTGGCACTTATCGGGAAGTGTTGGCGACTGATGTCACCGTCAGTCAGTTTCTCAGCGCGCTTGGCCGCACAACCGGCCTGTCGCCATCTGTGACGGCAGCGGTCAAAACGCTGGAACGGACGGCCAACAAAAGCCGTATCAGCCTTCCTCTTGAGAAGATCGTCAACCTCGGTCCGTTTCTGGACTCGATGGTCGGCAACAGCGAAAACCTCAAGGTCACGGCGGGTGTCTTCGATCTGGTCTCAGCGGCAGCGGTTGCAGGCAACGGAAGCCAACAGATTGCGATCAATGCGGGCGCGTCCGTTCCAGGGCTTGCGGCAACCAAAATCACGCTGGCAGTGGGCGAACCTCCTGTCAGCACGCCCCCACTGGCCGTCGGCGCATCCGGCACGGTCGTTCGAACGGCACAGACACGCCTTGCCATCGATACGTCGGTCGTTGGGTTGAAGGCGCTTCTTGGTCTACAGATTCACATCCCTCTTTATGTCGAAGTGGCCAACGCAGAAGCACGGCTTGCCGATATCCGATGCATGACGCCCGGAAATGGTGCGGTCGATATCGATGTGGTGCCGGGTCTTGCTGAGATTTCGCTCGGCAATGTCGACACGAGTGCATTCAACAATTTCGGCCGCACACCACGTGTCACCAAAGCATCGATCGTCGATTCTGCCGTGGTCAAGATCAACGGTATGGCGCAGATCAACAGCGGCAATCTGACGAAGAGCCGACTGACATTCTATCAATCGGAAATCCAGCTCGGCAGGATCAAGCAGGTATCGACGAAGGATCTCACCACTTCGCTCGTCACCTCGCTTCTGAAGAAGCTTGATCTCGATATCAACGTGCTGTTCCTGACGATTGGCTCACCCACGGTTCTCCAGGCAGCGCTTGCTGATACGTTGGGCGCAGCGACGAAACCCATTGATGAGCTGCTCTACAATACCCTGCTGGTCCTGGGCGTTAAGATCGGCGAAGCGGATGTGCGGGTGACGGATCTGCGCTGCATGCAGCCTGTGCTGGTTCAGTGACCCCTGCTCAAAACAAGAAAGCCGCCGGATCGCTCCGGCGGCTTCATCACATCTAAATCTCAGTTCGATCAAGCGTTGGCGACGGCCAGGCGCTTTTCGTCGCGACCGCTCTTCATGCGCTCGGACAGGAGGAACGCCAGTTCCAGAGCCTGGTCGGCGTTGAGGCGCGGATCGCAGTGCGTATGGTAGCGGTCTGACAGCGAATCTGCTGTCACGGCGCGCGCACCACCGGTGCATTCCGTCACGTCCTTGCCGGTCATCTCGATGTGGATGCCGCCCGGATGCGTGCCTTCGGCGCGGTGGATCTGGAAGAAGCTTTCCACTTCCGACAGAATGCGCTCGAATGGACGCGTCTTGTAGTGGTTGAGCGTGATCGTGTTGCCGTGCATCGGATCGCAAGACCAGATGACCTTACGGCCTTCCTTCTCGACAGCGCGGATCAGCTTCGGCAGATGGTCGGCGACCTTGTCATGACCAAAGCGGCAAATCAGCGTCAGGCGTCCTGCTTCGTTGGCGGGGTTCAGCGCGTCGATCAGCTGGATCAAATTGTCCGGCTGGAGCGACGGGCCGCACTTCAAACCGATCGGATTCTTGATGCCGCGGAAATATTCCACATGCGCGTGGTCGAGCTGGCGCGTGCGGTCACCGATCCACAGCATGTGGCCGGAGGTCGCGTACCAATCGCCCGATGTGGAGTCGATACGGGTCAATGCTTCTTCATAGCCGAGAAGCAGCGCTTCATGGCTGGTGAAGAAATCCGTTTCACGGAGGCTCGGATTGTTATCGGCGCCGATGCCGATCGCCTTCATGAAGTCCATCGTTTCGGAGATACGACCGGCAAGCTTGCGGTAGCGATCGGCCTGCGGGGAATCCTTGACGAAGCCGAGCATCCACTGATGCACGTTCTCCAGATTGGCATAGCCACCCATGGCGAAAGCGCGAAGCAGGTTCAGTGTTGCAGCCGACTGACGGTAGGCGTCCAGCTGGCGCTCCGGGTTGGGAATGCGCGAGGCTTCGTTGAACTCGATACCGTTGATGATGTCACCACGGTAAGACGGTAGTTCTACGCCATTTTGCGCTTCGATGTTGGACGAGCGCGGCTTGGCGAACTGGCCGGCAATGCGGCCAACCTTGACGACGGGCAACTGCGCGCCATAGGTCAGGACAACGGCCATCTGCAGGAAGGCGCGGAAGAAGTCACGGATATTGTCTGCGCCATGCTCCAGGAAGCTTTCCGCGCAATCGCCACCCTGCAGGAGGAAGGCTTCGCCTTCGGCAACGCTCGCAAGCTGCTTCTTCAGGCGGCGCGCCTCACCGGCAAAAACCAGAGGAGGATAGCTTGCAAGCTGGGCTTCCGTTGCTGCAAGCGCAGCAGCGTCCGGATATTGTGGAACCTGCTGGATGGGCTTTTGTCTCCAGCTACCGGGCGTCCAATTCTGTGCCATTCTACTCACCTGTCTCCCCGCCCGAAAAATTGCGCGGGCGTCCGCACCTTTAAAAATTGAGCGGCTTATAAACCTTTGCAGGGAGCTTGCCTAGTCAATTACCGACGCTTTTGGACCTGCGGAACCCCCCTGGGATTCGGGATTATCCTTGAATTGAAGCCTGTGTGCTTCACGTCGTTGTTTTTGCAGCCCATCGCGATCGTGCAACCGCTGCACAACGCGCCAGAGAAACAAGCCGAAATGGTCGAGACGTGTCGATGGCCATGTCTCCCATCGGTGATCATCTCCACTCTTCCGCTCCGTGGCGTTGTTACGAGCCAATGTCTCCATCGCAAACATGGTTTCCGGCAACATGATCTTCCTCCTGTTTTCTCGACAGGAGGTAAGGCAGAGGCTGCGGGCGGCGTAGATGCAGAAATGAAAGGCGCGTTTCAGCGGCGAACGGTGCAAAGCCGCATTGATCCGGCTATAAATGTCCGATCAGCCGGAGAGCTTGCCATGACAGACGTGAACTGGGACGATCTGAAACTCTTCCATATTGTTGCGACCGAAGGTGGTCTGGCAGGCGCGGCAAGCCTGACCGGTATCAGCGCGCCGACGATTGGCCGCAAGATGCTGTTTCTCGAACGGACGATGGGACGCACGCTCTTTATCCGCAGCCAGCAGGGCTACAAGCTGGCGCCCGATGGGGTGATCCTGTTCGAACGCGTGCAACACATGCGGCGGACCGCGGCTGAGATCAGCCAGTGGCACGGCGACGCCTTCTCGCTGCCAATCGTTTCGATTTCCAGCAATATCTGGCTGATGGGTTTCATTGCCGAAAATGCGAGCGCCATTCGTGGACCAAACGACGCCTTTCGGCTTTGCTGCAAGCACTTCGGTCCCGACGATGACCTCATCTACCGGCGTGGTATGATCGGGGTCTTTGATACTCCTCCACAGCACGGCAACTTTGCTGTGCGCAAGTCCCTCACGGTCAATTACTGCGTTTACCGGTCGAAGGAACTTCACCAGAATGCATCCGCGCCCTGGATTTCAATCGGGACGGAAGTCGCGGCGTCGGACGCGGAGATGTGGGTTTTTCGCAATCGGGAGCAGATGATCCACACATGGACAAATGCGCCAGCCCTTTTACCGCGCCTGATCCAGAGCGGGGCCGGCAAGGGTGTGTTGCCCGCCTATATCGGCGACGCCCTGCCCGGCGTGGTGCGCGACGGCAACATCATCGAAGAACTCACTCACAACCTGTGGATCACCGTCAACGACGATGATCGTCACACGCCGGAGATGCGTGTCGCCATCGACAGGCTCGCGGCATTGTTAAAGCGCAACGAGCGACAGTTCGAAGGCCTGCACGCAGAGCCTGTCGACCATCAAAGCCCGGTTATACTCTTTCCCCGTTCTTGATGCGGTAGCTTGGCGTATACATTGTCACCAGCTCCTCGGCAGCCGTCGGATGGACCGCCATGGTGGCGTCGAAGTCGTCCTTGGTGCAACCGGCCTTCAGCGTGATGCCGAGAAGCTGCGCCATCTCACCGGCCTCATGCCCCAGGATATGCGCGCCGACGACCTTTCGATCGGCAGCGTTCACAAGAAGCTTCATGATCGTCTTTTCCTGACGACCGGAAAGCGTTGCCTTCATCGGGCGGAATTGCGCGCGGTATACCTCGACCTCGTTGAACTTCGACGCCGCCTGCTCTTCCGAAAGCCCGACCGTGCCGATTTCAGGCTGGGAGAAGACTGCGGTCGCAATCAGATGATGATCGGGCTTTGTCGGGTTGTTCTTGAATTCCGTCTCGATGAAGCACATCGCCTCATGAATGGCGACAGGGGTCAGCTGTACCCGGTCGGTGACGTCGCCAAGCGCATAGATGTGGGGGACATTGGTGCGCGAATACTCATCGACGATGATCGCGCCCTTCTCATTGATCTGAACTCCTGCCTTTTCCAGCCCGAGACCCTTGGTGTTCGGATCGCGGCCAAGTGCCAACATGACGAGGCCGACATGGATCGACGTGCCCTTTTTGGTGCGGGCCATGAAGCCGCCTGCCCCGTCCTCGCTCACGTCCTCGATCACATCTTCAAGGACGATGCGGATGCCCTTGGCTTCCATCGCCTCATGCAGCCCTTTGCGCATGTCGCCATCGAAGCCGTTCAGAATTTCCTTGCCGCGATAGATCAGCGTCGTTTCGACCCCGAGGCCATGGAAGATATTGGCGAATTCGACGGCGATGTAACCGCCGCCGGCAATCAGGATCGACTTGGGCAATTCTTCCAAATGAAAGGCTTCGTTGGACGAGATCGTCAGCTCATGGCCCGGCAGTGACACGTGGGCATTCGGCGTGCCGCCGACGGCAATGACGATGCGCTCTGCCGTTACGGTCTGTCCGGTGCTGAGAAGCTTCACGCTATGCGCGTCGACAAGCTCTGCGCGGCTGTCAAAGACATCAGCCTTGGCGTTTTCAAGACCCTTGCGGTAGAGGCCTTCCAGACGCTCGATCTCCTTGTCCTTGGCGGCGATCAGCTTTTTCCAGTTGAAGGTGCTCTCTCCGACATTCCACCCGAAGCCTTTGGCATCTTCGAAATGTTCAGGATATTGCGATGCGTAGACGAAGAGCTTCTTCGGCACGCAACCTCTGATCACGCAGGTGCCGCCATAACGATACTCCTCCGCGATGCCGACTCGCTTGCCAAGCGACGCTGCTACGCGGGCGCTGCGCACACCGCCGGAGCCGCCGCCAATAACAAAAAGATCATAATCGTAGGATGTCATCATAAACCCCTGTCATCGGCCGAGAGACGTACAGTATCGACTGTCGCAGCGTGGAAAATCAGCCCTTTAAGCAAAGCGGCGCATCAGAAACGCGCAGTACCCAGGCATCGTCTTGATGCTCATATAGGTGCCCGTACCGGCAAAAGAAAAGCCCGGAATCTCTCCCGGGCTTTGAAAAATACTGAATGATCAGCCTGATATCATGGCTTTGGCGCAGGCGCCGCAGCCGGAGCAGCCGTCGCTCCCGGAGCGCCGCCAATGTTGGCTGCGTTCGCAGGAAGCGGCTGGAGATCAGCGCCGGCGACCTTCTGAAGCTCTGCCATGCTGGAGGCGTTGAGATCACGGTTGATGCCAGCTGCCCAGATGTCGGCGGCCTTCATCAGTTCGCGTGTCGCAATCGGTCCGTCCTTGAGAAGCTTCTTACCGGCTTCGCTGCTGTAGAAGCCGGAGATGGCCTTCAGCTCATCGATCGAAAAAGCGCGCGCATAGGTCAGGGCCGCTTCGCGTTCCAGGTCGGCACGGCGTGGTGCGAGTTCCAGTGCCTTGGCATCGACCGTCGCGGTGATCTGGTCTTCGACGTTTGGCGACGACTGAATGAGTTCGGACTTCAGACGCTCCGCAAGACCCGGCAGAATGTTGTCGAAGCGATCGGTGACGCCCAGTGCCGTGATTGCCTGCTTTGCAGCAGCGATATGCTCTGCAGAAATTTCCTGCGCGCGTGCGGCAGTGCCGAACACGAGGCCGGAAATAAGGATCGAAGCAGCGGCAGCTTTGCCCAGTCCCGCTATTTTACCCATCAACTCTCTCGCTCCTGTTATATTTTCGCCTGCATGACGCGGGCGCCATCCGGCCCTGCGATGATAGCAAGCGATGCCAAATTAATGAAAAGTCCGTGCTCGACGACCCCTGGAATCGTATTCAGCTGACGTGCCAGCGCTTCTGCATCAGGAATACGGCCAAATGATGCGTCGAAAATGAGATGACCACCATCGGTCTTGAACGGTCCATCCTCGGAAGAACGTAGCTTCAACTCGCCCGAAAGGCCCATTTTGGAAGCCAGTTTCTCGATTGCGATGCGGGTTGCGATCTGGCCGAAGGCATTGATTTCGATGGGAAGCGGAAAGGCTCCCAGCGTCTCAACCACCTTCGTCTGATCTGCAATCACGATCATGCGCGATGAAGCAGCCGCGACGATCTTTTCGCGTAGCAGAGCACCGCCGCCGCCTTTGACCAGACGAAGCCCGTGATCGACCTCGTCGGCGCCATCGATCGTCAGATCGAGCTCGGGCAGTTCATCCAGCGACTTCAGCGGAACGCCAAGCTCGACACACAGACGCGCGGTGCGTTCCGATGTCGGGACACCCTGGACTTTCAAACCGTTCGATACTTTTTCGGCAAGCAGGCGGACAAATTCTTCCGCCGTGGAGCCTGTACCGATGCCTAGACGCATACCGTCTTCAACATGGGCAAGGGCAGCCTCTGCGGCCTTGATCTTCATTTCGCGGGCATCCATGCGCCTGCAACTCCGCTTTACTCATGGGCCGTGAGGTGAATGTCCACACGAAAATGCCCTGGTGGTTGTGCATCGGACAGGACCAGATGACTGGCCCCGATCTTTGCGACTGCGTGTGTTTACACGTCTAGAAACCCAAACGAAAGCCCCTTTTGCTGCTTCGAAATGGACCATTCAAGGGTTTCGTTCGAAACGAGATCTTGCCCAGGACTAGATCGGCTGAGGAAAAGTGCCGAAGCTCTGCGCAGACCTTCAACGTAATGCCGTGCTTTTCCGAAAATCGGTTACGATTTTCGGGCCGATGCTGTAGGTTCTCGTAATATTGACACAGACAGACGAGGTTTCCTCTTTGACTTCACCCCTTGTTATTTTCGATCTCGACGGCACGCTGATCGACACCGCCCCCGACCTGATCGACAGCCTGAACCACACCATCGCTGCTGCGGGCCTTGCGCCCGTCACCTTCAACGACCTGACGCATCTCGTCGGCCAGGGCGTTCGTGTGATGGTCCAACGCGCCTTTGCACTGAGGAACAAGGAGTTGCCGCAGGAAGACGTGGAGCCGCTACACCAACGCTTCATAGCGCATTACAAAGAAGAGATGCCGGGTCAGAGCAAACCTTATCCCGGTGTCGCCGAGGCTCTGGATCGCCTTGCTGCCGCAGGCTTCAGCCTTGCCGTCTGCACCAACAAAACATCCGATCTGGCCCTTCCTCTGCTCGAGAAACTCGGACTGAAGGACCGCTTCGCGACGATCACCTGCGGGGACACCTTTGAATGGCGCAAGCCGGACGCGCGCCACATTCTCGGAACCATTGAGAAAGCCGGTGGCGATGTAACCCGCAGCGTGATGGTCGGCGACAGCGTCAACGATATCCTGGCGGCCAAGAATGCCAAGATCCCCTCCATCGGCGTGACCTTCGGCTACACCGATGTTCCCATGGCGGAGCTTGGACCGAATGTGACGATCGATCGCTACGACACGCTGGATGCAGCACTTGTCGAAAGACTTCTGGCGCAGCGCGTCGCTGCGGCCTGAAGGCGCGGCCGACCGTGAAAGTCCTTGGCCTCGCGCCAAGGACTGAAATTTTCTCATCAAAAAATGCGCACAAAAAAGCCGGCCACAGGGACCGGCTTTTTTGCTGAACTTGGACGCGGATTAACGCGAGTAGAATTCGACGACCAGATGCGGTTCCATGATGACGGCGTAAGGCACGTCAGCGAGAGCCGGTACGCGAGCAAACGTCGCGGTCATCTTGTTGTGATCGACTTCGATGTAGTCCGGAACGTCGCGCTCTGCGAGCTGAACAGCTTCGAGAACGATTGCGAGCTGCTTGGACTTCTGGCGAACTTCGATAACGTCGCCAACCTTGCAGCGGTAAGAACCGATGTTGACGCGAACGCCATTAACCGTGACGTGGCCATGGTTGATGAACTGGCGAGCCGCGAAAACGGTCGGTACGAACTTGGCGCGGTAGACGATGGCGTCCAGACGCGACTCGAGCAGACCGATCAGGTTCTCGGAGGTGTCGCCCTTGCGGCGGTTGGCCTCGTCGTAGGTTGCACGGAACTGCTTTTCGCGAATTTCGCCGTAGTAACCCTTCAGCTTCTGCTTGGCGCGCAGCTGCGTGCCGAAGTCGGACATCTTGCCCTTGCGGCGCTGGCCGTGCTGGCCGGGGCCGTATTCGCGACGGTTGACCGGGGACTTCGGACGACCCCAGATGTTTTCGCCCATGCGGCGGTCAATTTTGTACTTGGACGATTCGCGCTTGCTCATCGTATTTCCTTCTCAACAGTTTATACCGATCTGTTGCCAGATCGGATTAAGGAAACACGCCCTCCTCTGAGGTTCTGTTGAAGAACCTCTGACAGGCTTCTCACATGCGATATGGAGAGACCACGGGACATGTCGGTGATGTTGACCGCCGAACGTCAGCTATTTACTGCAAGGCAGTCAACGAAACACACCGGGCATTGCTACCCGGCGTTGGAGCGGCTTCTAGGGGCGCTTCATAAAAATGTCAACGATAAAACGATAAAAGCCTCTTGAAACCTGCGCCGCACCTCCCATTTCATCCTGGTGATCAGGACTCGGGCCCCTCTGGCGTATTACCGGACAATACGCGATGTCGAGTCTCCAAGGTTGGGGCGTCGTCTATTTCTCATCACGTTCCCGACCATTGAGCCAACCTCGTCCGGACAAAGGTTGACTGATGGACTTTCTGTTTACGGATTTTCTCGGTACCCCCACATGGATGTGGGGCATTTTCATCACTCTCGTTTTAGGCCTCCTGGCGCTCGATCTTGGCGTTCTGCATAAGAACTCCAAGGAAATCGGCATCAAGGAAAGCCTGCTGATGTCAGGCTTCTACATCGCCATCGGCTTGGCCTTCGGCGGCTGGATCTGGTTCCAGTCCGGTCAGCAGCCGGCGATGGAATATGTCACGGGCTTCGTGGTGGAAAAAAGCCTGGCGATGGACAATATCTTCATCATCGCCATGATTTTTTCCTACTTCTCGATCCCGCGCCAGTACCAGCACCGCGTGCTGCTCTGGGGTATTCTCGGCGTGATCGTCCTGCGCGGTATCATGATTGCCGCCGGTGCTGCGATCGTCGAAAACTTCCACTGGGTTCTCTACCTCTTCGCCGCCTTCCTGGTCTTTACGGGAATCAAGATGCTTTTCTCGGCGGATCACGAGGAACAGGACATTGGCAAGAACCCGATCCTGAAGTTCCTGCGCTCGCGCCTGCCTGTCACCGAAAAGCTTCATGAGGAGCGTTTCTTCGTCAAGCAGCCCGACCCCAAGACCGGTCGATTGAAGACCTTCGTGACGCCGCTTTTCCTGGCGCTTATCATGGTCGAAATTGCCGACCTGATCTTCGCGGTCGACTCGATCCCGGCGATTTTCGCGATCACCACCGATCCGTTCATCGTCTACACGTCGAATATCTTCGCGATCCTTGGACTGCGCGCCCTTTACTTCGCGCTTGCCGCCCTGATCCACCGCTTCGCATACCTCAAATATGCCCTGGCTGCGGTTCTGGTCTTCGTCGGCTCGAAGATCTTCCTGGCGGACATGCTGGGCATCGCAAAGATCCCGCCGTCTATCTCGCTCGGTATCACCGTTGCGATCCTTCTGACAGGTATCGTCGGCTCGCTGTTTGCCACGAGAAACGACAAGAAGGTCATCGACGAAGTCTAAGAGACTTCACCTTAAAGACTTGGAAAGGCGGGGCGACCCGCCTTTTTCTATGGGTGGATGAGAGTGTAGCGATTTGGAGATTGACGAGGTCGAGGTTATTCCGCGGCCAGGCTCACATCACCGTCGGGCGCATCTGCGTCGCCAGGTGCGGTCTTGGCGTCGAGCTCAGGGAAAGCCACGATGCGCTTGCCGGAAAAGTCTGCATGCACCACGACCAGTTCCTTTTCCTCGAAGTAGCCGAGCAGTCGTCTTGCGCGGCGCGCCGAATGGGTACCGTAGGCGCGTGCAATCCGCGCATCCGAGGGGCACGGCTCTTCCGCAAGAGCTGCCTTCACCAGAAGCAGGAAGACGCCCTGCAGATCATCCGAGACGCTGCGGGACAGCTCCAGAGCCTTCTGCCAATTTTCGCTTGCCGCCATCTCCACATCCACGCCCGAGCGCGTAATCGCGATCTGGCGACGGAACTCCGATAGCGCCATGGGCGTGCCCGGAATACGGCGCATGCGGGCGCGAACGAGAAAGTCCTGATAGAGGACGGCGTCGGTGCGATAGGCCGATTGCGGGTCATCGAGGATTTCGGTCAGAACAGCCGCGATCTTTTCCTCACGCTCTTCCGGCGTCAATTCCGGCTGGCTCGAACGTGAAGGTTGTTCGGAGGCCGGTGCGATGGCCGCTGGCGTCGAGCGCGAGAGTTCGGCGAGAATGTCAGTCGTCGGCCGCGGTGCTGGCGGCGTACGGCGAACGGCAGGCCTAGTAAACTCTTCCGGGTCTGGCGTGAAAATCAAATCTTCCACATCCTGCGGCGCGTCCGGCAGCGGCATGAGCTTCGGCGACGAGGAACGCGCCGAGGTTTCCACCGGGCCGATAACGATCGGCAGCGGACGGCGCGACAGAGCCGGTCCGAGGGCGACGAAATTGCCGCGCTGAAGATCGCGGAACATTTCCGCCTGACGACGATCCATGCCGAGAAGATCGGCGGCACGCGCCATGTCGATATCGAGGAAGGTGCGGCCCATGAGGAAGTTGGAGGCTTCCGCCGCCACGTTCTTGGCAAGTTTTGCCAATCGCTGCGTTGCAATCACACCCGCAAGACCGCGTTTACGTCCACGGCACATGAGGTTGGTCATTGCGCCGAGCGACGCCTTACGCGCATCCTCGGTGACTTCGCCGCCGACGGATGGCGCAAACATCTGCGCCTCATCCACGACGACCAGAACAGGATACCAATATTCGCGGTCGGCATCGAACATGCCATTGAGGAAGGCGGCGGCGGCGCGCATCTGCTGCTCGATATCGAGCCCCTCCAGCGTGAGCACGCAGGAGACACGGTGCTGACGAATGCGGTTGGCAATCCCTGCAAGTTCGGCTTCGGTGCGCTCCCCATCCACCACGACGTGACCGAACTTGTCAGCCAGCGTGACGAAATCACCTTCGGGATCGATGATGACCTGTTGCACCCAAGGGGCCGATTGCTCCAGCAAACGGCGCAGCAGATGCGACTTTCCGGAACCGGAATTGCCCTGCACCAGCAAACGCGTGGCGAGCAGTTCCTCAATATCGAGCTTGGCACTCTGCCCGCCCGAAAGCGTTCCCATGTCGATACCGACCTGCACGTTGACCCGTCCCTGCACTGCAATGATCAAAAGCGCCGCGTCACCGCGCGGCGAACACTCTCTTTACCAAAGTTTTCCACAAATGCCCCGCCGCATCGCAACAATGCACAGGGAATTGCAGATCGCTCTCACGCGTTTCCAGACGGCGCACGGCGGAAGGACAGGCGGCGGCCAAACACGTTCAATGCAAGACCGGCAACGACGAGCGCGCTACCAACGATTTCGAGCGTGGTGATATGTTCGGCAAAAGCAAAATAGGCGCCGAGGAAGCCGACGATCGGCACCAGTAGCGAGAAGGGTGCAACCGTTCCCGCCGGATAACGCAGCAGAAGAAAGCTCCAGATGCCCGCCCCGATGATCGTTGCGCCATAGGCCATATAGGCGATGACCGCCACCGTCATCATGTTGGCATTTGCCAATCCTTCGCCAATCGCCTGCGGGCCTTCGAGCAGCAGCGAAAGTGCGACCAGCGGCAAAACCGGGGCGAGACTTGTCCAGGCGACAAAGGAAATGGCGTTGACGCGGCCCACCTTGCGATTGACGATGTTGCCGACAGCCCAGCTGAAGGCCGCTCCCAAGCACATCAACAGTGGCACGAGCGCTGTCAGTTCCAGACGCTCCAGGCCAATCACCGCAAGGCCGGAAAAAGCAACGGCTGCACCGGCAATGTGAGACTTCAGCGGAATTTCACCCAGCAGCGTCACGGCCAGCGCCATGGTGAAAAACGCCTGCGACTGCATGACGAGCGAGGCAAGCCCGGCAGGCAGACCCCATTTGATGGCTGTGTAGAGGAGTCCGAATTGCGCGCAGCCCATCACCATGCCGTAGACGACCATATGCTTCCAGGGAACCTTGGGGCGCGGCAGGAAGAAGATCAGCGGCACGGCTGCGAAGAGGTAGCGCAAGGCTGTGAGGAAAAGAGGCGGCATATCCATGACGCCGACTTTGATCACGACGAAGTTGAAGCCCCAGAGGAAAACGGTGACAAGGGCAAGAAGAATGTGCGGCACTGACATTGCTATATTCCAAAACTCGGCGCCGCACGGAATGGCGACGCTTTTAAGCGGCCGCCTTCTTCCAGCCTGCCGCGAGCAGTCCGGCACCGATCAAAAGTCCGCCACCGGTGCGGTTGACGACGCGCTGGACGGAGGGCTTGCGGATGGTGTTGCGGGCTGCACTTGCCAGCAACCCATAAAGAGCGGCGTTGCAAGTCGCAAGCACAAGAAAAGTAACTTCGAAAATAAGCACCTGCGGCCAGAACGGCAGGGTCGGCACCAGGAACTGCGGCAGGAAGGCGACGAAGAAGATGATGCTCTTCGGGTTCAGCGCCGTGACGATGTAGGTGTGGAGGAAGATCTTGAGCGGACGCTCGCGGCCCGTCACCTCGCCCTCGCCTTGCGCCGACGTGCCGACAGGCGCGCGCCAGAGCTTGATGCCGAGATAGATCAGATAGGCAGCACCCACCCACTTCAAGACGGTGAAGAGAGCGGCGGAGGTCGCGAGCAGTGCACCGAGACCCAGCATGGACGCCGTCATGGCGGTGAAGTCGCCGAGGGCCACGCCGGCAACAGTGGCGCTGCTTGCCTTGCGACCGTGACCAAGCGCGTAGGAAATGACCAGCAAGATCGTTGGTCCGGGAATGGCGAGCATAATGGCGGATGCGGCAACGAAGGCCAGCCAGTTTTCAATCGGCATAATATGATCCCCTCTCGAAATGAGAGTGAACTAAGCCACCGGCCATGAGGACTGGCAAGTGGATTTTGGCTGACTGATACGCCCACCGACAAGATGGCCTCTTCGCTACTTGGCGCCCCACCGGTCTTTGAAAATCAGTTCGTCCAGCGGCAAACGCTGACGCCAACCCTTCACCGCTAACTCAGGCTCGGCGTAGAGTTCAGCGACGTAGCCGAGGCAGAGCCATGCGACGATTTCGATATGCTCGGGGATGCCCAAAATCTTTCGGATATCATTGTCATGAAAGATGCTAACCCAACCGACGCCCACACTTTCGGCACGTGCCGCCAGCCAGAGGTTCTGCACAGCGCAGACGGTGGAGTAGACATCCATACGCGGATTGTGCGTTCGCCCCAACACGACATCGCCACCTCTTGTGGTGTCGCAGGTGACGCAGATGGAGAGCGGCGCCTTTCTGATGCCCTCCAGCTTGAGGCTTCGATAGAGGGCCTGCTTTTCGTCCGCGAACATCAAAGCGGCTTCCTCATTGGCGCGGCTGAAAGCCTGCCATGCGGCATCTTTGATGTCTGTATCGCTGACGAGGGTAAAATTCCACGGCTGCATAAAGCCCACCGAGGGCGCGGCGTGGGCTGCGGAAAGCAGCTTGTTGATCAGCTCATCCGAGAGCGGGTTCGGCAGAAACTCGTTGCGGACATCGCGACGTGTCTCGATGGCGCGATAAACCGCAGCCTTTTCGTCTTCAGCAAATTCCAAGGCCGGCATCAGGCCGTGCCGGGTATCATCAGGTCGCATCGTCAATCCCCAACAATGCAGAAGAAACCGCATGAGCGTGCCAATCGGGGCACTGCACACCGTTCTTCCTCACAACCTGCCGCCGTCCGCGCGGACTGGTCTATCGTGTCAGGCCGGTCTTCTGACTTGGCTTCGTCTGCCCGTTACCGCCTTCCCGATTGCTCAGTGGCTTATGGCAACAGGCATCCGCCTTACAGCGTTGGGCACGTTGCGGTCTTGCACCGCATTCCCGATTCTCCTGCCAAAGCAGGCACCTGACGACGTTGCGTATGGGCAATTGCCGATCGGAAGGCAAGCGCGCTACGTCTATCCAACCGGAAAATATCGCACATAGGCGAATTCGTCACCGTCCGGTGACCAGTTGGGTGAGTTCATTGTCCCCTGCCCGCCGAAGAGACCGAAGAGCGTTTCGACGTTGCCACCATCGGTATCCATCAGTCGCACGCGAACATCGAGATCACGCGGGTGGTCAAAGACGTCGCCGTCATAGGAAATGAAAACGACCTTGTCTCCCTTGGGCGAGGGATGCGGAAACCAATCGCCATATGGGCTATCGGTGATGCGCTCCACATCCGATCCATCCGGCCTCACCCGCCAAATCTGCATCTGCCCGGTGCGGCTGGAGTTGAAGTAGATCCACTGACCATCGGCTGAATAATCCGGGCCGTCATTTCGCCCCTCGCCATGGGTCAGGCGTATTTCGGTGCCGGTCTCGATGTCCATGGCATAGATATCGAAAACCTGATCCCTGATCCCGCAATAGGCGAAGCTTTTGCCATCCGGCGCCCAACCATGCCAGTAGGACGGCAGGTTCCGCGTCATCAGTTTCGGCGTGCCGCCGATGGATGGAAGAAGATAGATGGCGCTTTTGCCGAATTCGACCTTATCGGAAATGGCATAAACAGAACCGTCCGGCGAGACGCCGTGGTCGTTGTTGCACTGGACGGCAAAGCCGGTGTCTACCTTATCGACCGAGATGTCTCCGGCAAGAGACAGACGGTAGAGGGCCCCATCGCTGTTCAGCAACAGATACTGCCCGTCCGGAGACCAGTTCGGGGCTTCGAACAGTTTTTCCGTCTGCCAGACCACGCGGCTCTCGCGGGTGCGGACATTGAATATCTCGACTGAACTTCGCATCGTTCCTCCCGTTGCGATTGCCCTTGGACCAGTCGGAGTTACCTGTCGCGGAACCGATTGGTGATCGGATACCGGCGATCGCGACCGAAGTTTTTCTTGGTGATCTTCACGCCTGGCGCAGACTGGCGGCGCTTATATTCGGCGAGATAGAGCAGATGCTCGATGCGGTGGACCGTCGCGAGATCGTGACCGCGGGCCACGATCTCATCGACGGACATTTCCTGCTCCACCAGACACTCGAGAATATCGTCGAGAACCGGATAGGGTGGCAGCGAGTCCTGGTCGGTTTGGTTGGGACGCAGTTCAGCAGAGGGTGCCTTGGAAATGATGTTGGCCGGGATGACTTCGCCCGAAGGCCCAAGCGCGCCAGGCGGCAGATGGGCGTTGCGCCATCTGGAGATGGCATAGACCTGCATCTTATAGAGGTCCTTGATGGGGTTGAAGCCGCCATTCATGTCACCGTAGAGCGTCGCATAGCCGACGGACATCTCCGATTTGTTGCCGGTCGTCACCACCATCGAGCCGAACTTGTTGGATACGCCCATCAGGATCGTACCGCGCGCGCGGCTTTGCAGGTTCTCCTCGGTGATGCCCTCTTCCGTTCCTTCGAACAAATCCGACAGTGCCGACATGAAGCCATCGACAGGTTCGGCAATCGGAACGATATCATAACGGCAGCCAAGCGCCTTGGCGCAATCGGCAGCATCCTTCAGCGATTCTTCCGAGGTGTAGCGGTAGGGCAGCATGATACAGCGCACCCGCTCCTCGCCCAGCGCATCGACCGCGATCGCGGCGCAGATGGCCGAGTCGATACCGCCGGAAAGGCCGAGAACCACGCTCTTGAAGCCGTTCTTGTTGACGTAATCGCGAAAGCCCAGCATGCAGGCGCGATAATCGGCCTCCTCGCCTTCTGGAATATGCGACACCGGACCGTGGCTGCAATGCCAGCCATTCTCCGTGCGTTTCCAGTCGGTGACTGCCAGCGTGGCTTCGAACTGGCTCATTTGGAAAGCCAGCGTCTTGTCGGCATTGAAACCAAAGCTCGCACCGTCGAACACCAGCTCATCTTGACCGCCGAGCTGATTGACGAAGACCAGAGGCAGACCGCTTTCAATGACCTGGCGGAGTGCGACTTGATGACGGACATCGACCTTGCCGCGATAATAGGGTGAGCCATTCGGCACCAGCAATATCTCTGCGCCAGCCTCTGCCAGTGTCTCGCAGACGCCGAAATCGTTCCATATCTCCTCGCAAATCGGAATGCCGATGCGAATGCCCCTGAAATTATAGGGGCCGGAAATCGAGCCTTCGCTGAAGACTCGCTTCTCATCAAATTCGCCGTAATTCGGCAGATCCACCTTATCGCGCAGTGCGACGATCTTTCCGCCATCCAGCAGAGCAACCGAATTATGCCTGCCCTTTTCTCCCTGTCTCGGGAAACCGATAATGACGCCCGGCCCGCCATCGGCTGTGTCTGCCGCGAGATCTTCCACCGCCTTGAGGCAGGCTTTTAGAAATGCCGGTTTGAGAACCAGATCCTCCGGCGGATAGCCGGAGATGAAAAGCTCCGTCAGCAAAAGAAGGTCGGCGCCCTGGGCCGCCGCATCCGCTCTTGCCTCGCGCGCTTTGGCAAGGTTGCCTGCGACATCTCCGACGGTCGGGTTGAATTGTCCGACCGCGATCCGGAACATGTGGGGAATGGTCTGTTCTGTGCTCATGCCTTCCTCATTATCGCGCCGGCTCTCACTCTGCAACGCGCCGGATAAAACTGTTGCAAAACAACGGCCAGTCAAGACGGTTTCGGAACGCGCCTGCGCAATATCGATGGCTTACGCGATGGTTATCTTTGAGACCTGTGAATTTTGCATAGTTCATGTCGCGTTCATTGCACGTATGTGACAGTTAGATGACGCTTATATGACAGGTGATTCACACCTGTCGTCATGACTGCCGGAGTACAACTTGACGAAATCGGTGCCCAAAACAACGGTTGCCGAAAGGATGAAGCTCGTCCTTTCAAAACCGTGGACACGCTCCCCTGCCCGCTTTGCAAATGATGCCCAAACGCTGATCAATCTCGTTCTCGCAGCGGTTCTCATGGTCGTCTGTATGGAGTGGATCGCACGCGGCACGTTGCACGATGTCGGCTCGTTTCTGTTGTCGCCCGCACGGCCTGGCCTCACGACGATCGTTACGGTCGTTGTCGGCCTGATGGCGCTCGACGCACTCTTTGGGCGTCATTATCAGTCGCTTCTGGTTGCCGTTCCGCTGCTCATCCTCCCGGCGTTCATTTCCAGCCAAAAGCAACTTTACCTCTCCGATCCGCTCTATCCCTCCGATCTGCTGTTCGGGCGCCAGATTCTCCAGCTCTTGCCCGCCATGCTGAGAGCCCAACCGTTGACTGCGATAGCGCTCGCGGCAGCGCTTGCCCTTGCCGCCTTTGGCATCGTGATGCTGTGGCGTCTTTCGCGTCATGCCATGCCGGTCATGCCCTTCAAGGCAAGGATGTGGCGGCTGGCGCTTGCCGTTCCGCTCTTCGTCGGCTTTGGCTCGATGATGGAATATTCAAGCTATTCCTGGATCAGGGATCGCCTCAACATCATTCCGATGATGTGGGATCAAAAGGAAAACTATCGTCACAACGGCTTCATCATGGCCTTCGCCTTCAATATTCCGATGGCGAAAGTGACGGCACCCTATGGCTATGGCGAAGCGACGATCGCGGACATTCCGTCCGACAGTTCCGCCTTCGCCCTCAATCATAGCAAGCGTCCCGATGTCATCATGATCATGAGCGAGTCGCTTTGGGACCCGACACGCCTGGAGAACGTCACGCTCTCGAAAGATCCGATGCCGCGCATCCGCGCCATGCAGTCAGGCCATGTGTTTTCGCCTGAGTTTGGCGGCATGACGGCCAATGTGGAATTCGAAGCGCTGACCGGCTTCAGCAATGCCTTCCTGCCCTATGGCAGCATTCCCTATCAGCAATATGTGCGCCGCCCTGTTCCTTCGCTTGCGACCTTCTTTCGCTCGGAGGGCTACTCCGCCATTGCCGTCCATCCCTTCCAGGAATGGTTCTGGAATCGTCGCGAGGTTTACCAGCATTTCGGCTTCGAAGAATTCCGCTCCGAAGAAACCTTGCCGCCAATGGAAAAGCGTGGCGCTTTCGCCTCGGATGAAGCGCTGACGAATGAAATCATCCAGACGGTGGATGCTGCCGAAAAGCCGCAGTTTCTTTTTGCCGTCACGCTTCAGGGACATGGCCCCTATGAAGCGAACCGCTACGCTGAAAAAGCCGTCTCCGTCAGCGGTGACCTCTCAGACAATGCCCGTGATGCGCTCGCCACCTATGCGCAGGGGGTCTCGGAAGCCGATAACAGCTTTGCAAGGCTCATTGCATGGGCCAAGGGTCGTGAGAGAGAAACCGTCATCGTGCTTTTTGGCGATCATCTGCCACCACTTGGCCAGGCCTTCGTTGAGAGCGGCTACATGCCGGGCATGGTGGCGACACGCCGTGCGCCGCTTGTCACAATGAAGAAAGAACATGAAACGCCTCTGGTTGTCTGGTCTTCCAAAGCCGGATTGCAAAACCGGATCGGCACCATCAGCCCCTCGCTATTGCCCTATCACATCCTCAAGACTGCGGGTTTTGACGATCCCTTCTACACCGGCGTATTGGGCAAGGTGCATGCGTCCTATTCCGTCATCGACCGCCATATGCTGATGGAGCGAAACGGATCCGCCGTGCCTGACTGGTCGATCGCGCCCGCGACTGTGCCATCGGCGCTGAGCGAGTATCGCCAGCTGCAGTTCGACATGATGTTTGGCGATCAATTCGGCAAAGAGCGATTCTTTCCCGGCTTCAACTGGATCCACGAAACCACGCCATCCGGTTAACGCGCCTTCCGGGCCGCAATTTCGTTTGAACTTGCAGGCCCCTTGCGTTTATCTCCAGCCAACGCCTTGCCGGAGATGAATCATGCCTGCCATTCCAGATTACGTCCTGTCCCATTTCAAGCGATCCTCCCGACAGATCGGTGAGGTCGAAAAGCGGATTCTTGAGGTGGCGCATCAGAAGCAACTGATTTCCACCGATACGAATGCCGAGTTTTCCAAGGAATCCACAGTGGGCGCCCGGCTGGCGGACAGCATCGCGCGTGTTGGTGGCTCATGGGGTTTCATCATCAGCTTCATGGTCTTTCTGGCCGTATGGGCAGTCATCAATACGGTTGTTCTGACGACGACGGCCTTCGACCCCTATCCCTTCGTGTTCCTCAATCTCATTCTTTCCATGTTGGCCGCCATCCAGGCGCCGATCATCATGATGTCCCAGAACCGGCAGGCAGAACGCGATCGCTTTGAGGCTGCGAAGGATTACGAGGTCAATCTCAAGGCCGAGCTTGAAGTTCTGTCTCTTCACGAGAAGATCGATCTTAAGGTCCTGGCCGAACTGACCGCATTGCGCGAAGACATCGCGAAGCTGCACCAACTACACAGCCAGCAGAGCAACGGCGCCGCGTCCTGATTGATCGATAGCCGGTTTGCGGCTTTTTCTGTGCCGGTTACGAATCCGTCAGATTTCTGCGCTACAGATTGACGCAGGCATTTGTTGCAATGCACTCTGCGGTCTCATGACATCCAGATGTGCGGATGCGGAGATCATTTCCGCATGCTGAGAGCATCACGCTTTTCGCGACAATTCCGCACATCGGATATTCACACATTCGGGCATTGATCCCGGTTCACGTCCAGAGGCTTTTTCATGAACCAATACGATCTCATTGTTGTTGGCAGCGGTCCCGCCGGCAGACGCGCGGCCATTCAGGCGGCAAAGCTCGACAAGAAGGTTCTGGTCATCGAAAAGGGCAGCCGCGTCGGCGGTGTATCCGTCCATACCGGTACGATCCCATCCAAGACGATGCGAGAGACCGCGCTCAATCTTTCCGGTTGGCGCGAGCGTGGCTTTTACGGCCAATCCTATCGCGTCAAGCAGGAGATCAGCGCAGAGGATCTGCGCCAGCGCTTACTGATCACGCTCAATCATGAAGTGGAAGTACTCGAGCATCAGTTTGCCCGTAACCGGGTGCAACATATTCGCGGCAAGGCGAGCTTCATCACCCCCGACACGCTGCAGATCACCAAGGACGACGGCGAAGTCCTGCATGTGATGGGCAAGAGCATTCTGCTTGCCGTCGGTACCCGGCCTTTCAGGCCAGACTATATGCCATTCGATGGAAAGACCGTCATCGACAGCGATGAATTACTGCAGATCGAAAAGCTGCCCCGTTCGATGGTGGTGATCGGCGCTGGCGTTATCGGTATTGAATATGCAACGATTTTCAGCGCACTGGACACCGCTGTTACGCTGATCGACCCCAAGTCGACGATGCTCGACTTTATCGATAAGGAAATCGTCGAAGATTTCACCTATCAGCTGCGCGACCGCAACATGAAGCTGCTACTGGGGCAGAAGGCGGAAAAGGTGGAGCACACCCCGGAAGGCAAGGTCTCGATCAAGCTCGACAATGGCCGCACGATCACTACCGAAATGGTGCTGTTCGCCGCCGGCAGAATGGGTGCGACCGACACGCTGAACCTTGCCGCCGCAGGCCTTGAGGCCGACAGCCGTGGCCGTCTTTCGGTCAATCCCGAGACGTTTGAAACCTCCGTTCCAGGCATCTTCGCCGCTGGCGACGTGGTGGGCTTCCCAAGCCTTGCCTCTACCTCCATGGAGCAAGGCCGTATCGCAGCACGCGTGGCCGTCGGTGCAATTGCCATGGAGCCGCAGAAATATTTCCCTTATGGCATCTATGCCGTTCCAGAGATTTCGACCTGCGGCCTGACTGAAGAAGAAATGAAGGAGCGCGGCATTGCTTACGAATGTGGTATTGCGCGCTTCCGGGAAACGTCGCGCGGGCACATTATGGGGCTTGATACCGGCCTTTTGAAGCTGATCTTCTCCTTGAAGACACGGCGTCTTCTCGGCGTACATATTGTTGGCGAGGGCGCGACGGAGCTGGTTCACATCGGGCAAGCGGTGCTGAACCTCAAGGGGACGGTCGAGTATTTCGTAGAAAATACCTTCAATTATCCGACGCTTGCCGAGGCTTATAAAATTGCCGGGCTGGATGCCTGGAACCGCATGGGCGACATCAAGAACAGGAACGAAGCGGCCACGTGAGCCGCTTCACCACCTGATCTTGTAATTTGCATGCACCGCCGGGCGGAACCGATCTTCAAACCCTCGATCGAAACTGCCCGTCACCGTCAGATTATCTGAAAGCTTCTGTTCGAGCGCGAGACTGGAGCTGAACTCCTGGAATGTATGGCGGCTCGCACCTGTCAGCACGAACGCTGTGCCGGTCGCAGAGCGGGTCAGCCGCAAGGATTGCGAGACGTCGAGCCCATTCCACTGCTGGCTGGGACCGTCATAGCGCACCGTCACGTTTCGGTTCGACTCCACATCGAAATCGGCCGTCGCCACGCGCTTCTGCGTCATCGTCATCGTCACCGCGCTCGAGCCAGTCAGTGCGTTCATCAGAACACCGATGTCTCTTGCAATCCTTACGCCCGGTAGATTGGTGGACATGAGGGTCATATCGCCCCAGAATTTCACGGGCGTGTCCACCAACGCACCACCTTCGGACGCGCTCATGCCCATTTCAAGACCGGCGCGCAGCGGCGTTTCCGTAGGAAGCCTAGCACCAAGCCGCGCCGAATAGGAGCGATCGGAATTTTTGGTGGGTGCCCAGATCAACCCCCGTTCCTGCGCCTTCACCTGTACCGGCGACAAAAGGATGAGCGAGGCAGCAGCAAGGGTGCCCACTATCTTGACCAACATATTATTTCCTCAAGCTCTAAAAAGACCGACTGCGCTTGGGAGGAAAACAGCAGGTCTCGTTTCGGCTTGGGCGATCCAGAAAACGGAGATCACCCGGACTCATTTCTGCTGGCGCCGGGCGCCAGACTGACCCGCGCCCACTTATGGGCGACACGGATCGACAAGCGCGGCATGACACCCGCGCTCGAAAGGAAGATGAAACTAAAGGCTTGAAGCCAAGCCGCATTTGGCGGCGGATCGCTCTCGATGCACAAACACATCTGGCAAATCACCCCCAAAGGGTGCCAGATGAACGGGAGATGAACAAGAGCAGGCGCAGCAAAAAGTCATTGTGCACTGCATTGTGATCTTCAGAACACAGTTGTGGACGTGCTGGCCCATTGGAAATGCCGGAATGACTGCACCGTGATGTGGGATAACAGCTCCGCAACAACCGCTCCAATTGGCTGAGTCGCATTGATCTCGATGCCGCCCTTCGGAACGTCCTGTCCGTTCTCATGGAGCCCTAGGATAAACGCCCGCTCCTCAGCTTTCCCACCGAACTCGTCTTCTGGTCTCATTAAAAGGCGCTTCTCCAAGGTGGCTCTGTCGAGTTGCAGGATGAACACGGCATCGAACAGACCAATGAAGGTGGAAAAGTTGCGAGCGCCGCCGCAAAAAAGGTGATCGCATGGCTTTGATCGGCCATCGAAGCTTTTACTTTCTCGACACACCAAAGGTGATGACGGCGAGCAAAAGATACATCCATGACCCACGCGCCATCCAACTGCCCTTCCAACGGTGATCCGGTCTCAGGATCACCTTTATAGGCAAGCTCTCTGTCACCATGAATGACATGATGGCCTTGTTGCTGAAGCTCCGTTGCCACAGAGGTTTTGCCCGAACAGGACACACCTTCAACGAGATAGTTTTTAACGCCCATAAGACCCTCACTGCCGGCGGGTGCAGCAAAAGTCGCTCATACACTCTTGCAATGACGGCAGGATGTCTTTTCGGCGTGAATGCAAACGTCTTTCGGCATTCCTAACGGAAAAGGCCGCAGCTTTCGCCGCGGCCTTTCCTAAAAAATGATGAGAAGAGCAGATTACTCTGCGTCGCCTTCGGCTGCCTTCTTCTTGGCAGGGGCCTTCTTCTTCGGAGCGGCTTCTTCGCCTTCAGCAGCGTCAGCCTTGGCTGCAGCCTTCTTCTTGGCCGGAGCCTTCTTCTTGGTTTCTTCGCCTTCTTCGGCGTCGTCAGCCAGAAGCTCTTCCTTGGAAACCGTCTTGTCGGTGACGGAAACTTCGGTCAGCAGCTTGTCGATCACCTTTTCTTCGAAGATCGGAGCGCGCAGCGAAGCGGAAGCGCCAGGCGTGTTGCGGAAGTAGTCGAGGATTTCCTTCTGCTGGCCCGGGAACTGCTGCAGCTGCTGGAACAGCGCGCGCTGCATTTCTTCTTCGGTGACTTCAACGCCAGCCTTCTCGCCGATTTCGGAGAGAACGAGGCCGAGACGAACGCGGCGCTCAGCGAGCTTGCGATATTCTTCGCGCGCTTCTTCTTCGGTCGTGTCTTCGTCAGCGAAGGTCTTGCCGGACTGTGCGAGATCGGTGTTGATCTGGCGCCAGATGTTGTCGAACT